>Ga0102924_1000136_pt1 | contig 87642 bp, 74 predicted proteins | sample PaiPotPPM11metaG_FD_80116 | JGI IMG/M metagenome (GOLD analysis project Ga0102924, IMG submission 80116) | Iron sulfur acid spring bacterial and archeal communities from Banff, Canada, to study Microbial Dark Matter (Phase II) - Paint Pots PPM... ...
AGTACATGCACGCCAATCCGGTGAAACGGGGACTGGTAGCGAATCCGGGGGAATGGATTTGGAGCAGTTTCTTGTCTTACGAAAAAGGAGAAGCGGGATTAGTGCCAATCGATTTCGCGGATTGAAAAACCTAAGAAGAGTGAAGTGCAGAGAAGCAAACCAACAAAGTCAAAAGCCCCACACGTAAAACCGACGTGTGGGGCACCCCGATTCACTCCCCATTTTACGTCCGAGCCACCCGCCTGAGTTCGAGCACCGGTCATCCGACGTTAGGAAAACGTTCCGCCTGTCCCCCGGTTTTGCCCGGTTTTCCAAAAAGTGATGACGCCTTACTTCTCTGGGAAATCGCCAAAGCATTTCAAAGCAGTTACTCGAGTAGAGAGAGCTTGGCCGACGGCCGGAGAGGAATTGCCCCCCTCAGCTCTTCTTCAACTCGATCCCGCCATTCGTCGTCGCGACCTTCAATTCTCTTCCCCCGCCGCCCACCGTCCCGGAGAGCGTCTTCGGCCCAAATGTTCCCTGTACGGTAATCGGAAAGTCCGAGCGAATCCCGCCATTGGTGGTGGCCGCATCCACCTTGAATTCCGCGGAAGCCGGCAGCGTCACGTCCACACTGCCATTGGTGGTCACGAGCTCCAACTCCCCGCTCCACTTGGCATTGCCCATGGCCACGCGCACGCCACCGTTGGTGGTCTTCGCCGAAGCCCACTCGCTGGTTGACACTTCCACATTGCCGTTCGTCGTGGCCGCCTCCACCACGCTCTCCAGGTTCACGCAATGAACCCCGCCATTGGTGGTCAGCGCATGGAAGCGCACGCCGTGCGGCACTTGCACGTCAAAGTTGATTTTCGCGCGATGTCCCTTCCACCAGTTGCCGGACTCCGACGACACTCCGCCGCGGTGGCAGCGCCCCGGCGCCTTATCTTTCGCGTATACGGCGCAAACCGTGACACCATCCGCGTACTCGACGACCTCGATAAACAGTTCGTGGTCCTCGTCGCTTCCCCCGCGCACGCCTGCGACACGCGCCGCATTCCCGGAGGCGCGGTTCGCGGCAATCTCTCCATTCGTATTGACCACTTCCAGCATCTGCCCGGGCTTCAAGTTCCCTTGCCAATGAAAATCGCCCGGCGCGAAGACCGCGCGCTTTTCGCCCTGTGCCCGCGCGGGCACACCCGCCACCAGCGAAATCACGGCCACACAAAGCGCCCCCGGTAAGCAGCCTCGTAGCAAACTCTTGATCATCTTCATGACGTCGGCCTCCCTAACGGTTGTCTGACGCTTGAACGGGCTCACCCGTCTTATGGTGTAATACGGAACCCGACCCACTTTGGTTCCGAGGACGTTTGGAAACATGGGGACGGAAACATGGGGACAGACGGGACGTTTCCGAATCATTTTGCCTGAAACTGTGGCTGAGTTTGAGCACCGGTCATCCGACGTTAGGAAAACGTTCCCTCTGTCCCCGGTTTCCCGGTTTCTAGGCCCAAGCCTACCCAATTGTTCGGGTTTTTCGACTACCGGGGCTGGCCTCGTCGCAGGCTCCACAATCCGCGTACCGCGAGGATAAAGCAGAACAGGCCAATCACGCCCAGTGCGTGAAGCGTCCAAACGAACAGGAAAGCTGGGCTGGACCTGGCGATCGCGCCGCGAAAGACGCCTCCCGCTCCCATCACGTGGACGACCGGCATGCCGATCCCAAGGAGCGACCCGACGAGCATGATTATGAGCCCCGACCGGCGTTCCGCGAGCAGCAGCGTTCCGTACAGCCAGAGGGCCAGGACGGGCACCCCAACGAGGGTTGAGCCCCCGGCCTCGGGCGTACCGGCCCTGGCGTGGATCGTATCGCTCGTCAGGTGCAGCGTCATAAGCAGGATCAAAAGCAGAGAGGCGATGGGCAACATGAGGTTTTGTTTCATTTGAGATTCTCCTCGTAAATGCGTGTCTGCTCCTCGGTGAGGAGGGCAGCCTCCTTAGCGACGGCAGGGCAAACCTTCAACAGGGTTATCCAGGGGGGAATAAAGCGTGCTTCTTCCTGAAACTTATACGCGGACCGGGACAGGAAAATTTCAGTCTTTCTTTGGTAGAACGCTGGCGGATCCGGACCGTTTGTTGCAAGGCGCCGGCAAGTTCATGCGCCATGTGAAGCTGAAACCGGGAAAGACCCGGCGGTCTGAAGACCGCGGCTACAGGTTCGAGGCGTGTGTGACGAGGCGCGGTTTTAGGGTTGGTGTTAACGGGAATCGGGGACGGACGGGACTTTTCCGCTTTCTGGGTGGGAAATTTATACGACTAGGATACGCAAAAGACGAGCCATCACAGACAAAGTATCAGAAAACATCCCGGCTGTTCGTGGTCTCCCCCGGTCTCCGGTTTCCCGGTCTCAAAAGGCGCAACGCGGCAGAGCGGGCAAAAAGCGCCGGGCTCGCGGCGAGCAACCGGGAGGGGAGGCCGATTGCCTGCGAAAGGGTGCTAGGTTACACTTCAGTTCCTGTGGCAGACACCTCCTCGATCTTTGGCCGTACGATTTCGCATTACAGCGTGCTGGAAAAACTGGGCGGCGGCGGGATGGGCGTGGTGTACAAGGCCAAAGATTCGCGCCTGGGCCGCAACGTGGCGCTGAAATTTCTTCCGGAAGACATCTCCCAGGACCCGCAGGCGATTGAACGATTCCGGCGAGAGGCGCGGGCGGCCTCTTCGCTGAACCACGCCAACATCTGCACGATATACGATATCGGGGAATCGGAAGGGCGTCCCTTCATCGCGATGGAACTGCTGGAGGGCCAGACGCTGAAGCACCGCATTGCGGCGAAGCCCATGGCAATTTCCGAGATTCTGGACGTGGGCATTCAGATCGCCGACGGCCTGGAAGCGGCGCATGCCAAAGGGATCGTTCACCGGGACATCAAGCCGGCCAATATTTTTCTGGTGGAGAAGGGCACGGCAAAAATTCTGGACTTCGGACTGGCGAAGCTGGCCACGCAGCGGCAACAGGTGATGGAATCGGTGAGCGAAACATCGTTGCGGACGCAAACGCACATTGCGGACCACGACATGTTGACGAGTCCAGGGAGTTCGATTGGGACGGTGGCGTACATGTCGCCGGAACAAGCGCGAGGCGAGGAACTGGATCCACGCTCGGACCTGTTTTCGCTGGGAGTGGTGCTGTACGAGATGTCGACAGGGGAGGTACCGTTTTCGGGTTCGACGGTGGCGCTGATCTTTGACGGAATCCTTCATTCCGACGCGATTCCTGCGACGAAATTAAATAATCGGCTGCCCTTCGCGATCGAAAATATCTTCGGCAAAGTACTGGAGAAGGAGGCCGACCTGCGCTACCAGACGGCGGCGGAGCTTCGGGCGGACCTGAAGCGATTGCGGCGGGACATTGATTCGAGCCGGCGGCCCGCGGCGGGAAAGAGCGATACCTCCAGCGCGCACCCACCAGCCGCGGCGGCGGCAAAGAAATCCGTGGCGGTGCTGTATTTTGAAAATCAAGGCGGCGGCAAAGAGGACGAATATTTCCGGGACGGGATGACCGAGGACATCATCACCGAACTTTCCAAGATCACGCAACTGCAGATTTTCCCGCGGTCGGAAATGCTGGCGTTTCGCGACAAGCAAACGGCGGCGCCGCAGGTGGGCCAGCAATTGGGAGCCACGTTCGTGCTGGAAGGCACGATTCGCCGCTCTGGAAACCGATTGCGGATTACGGCGCAACTGGTGGAGAGTTCCACGCGGCATTCGGTGTGGGCCGAAAGGTACGACCGGCAACTGGAGGATGTGTTTGCGATTCAGGATGAGATTGCGCGAAGCATCGCACAGGCGCTGCGAATCACGCTGACCCCCCAGGAAGAAAAAATCATCGGGCTGAAGCCGACGGAAAACACGCAGGCGTACGACTTTTATTTGCGCGGCAGAAGCTACACACGGCGCGAAAACATGGACTACGCGCTACAGATGTTCGAGCAAGCAATTCACCTGGACGTGAATTTCGCGCTGGCCCACGCGGGAATCGCACATTTGTGCGGACTGATTTTCGAGGTGCGCGAGCAGAACCAGGACTGGATCGCGCGGGGCCTGGCGGCCTGCGACCGGGCGATGGCGCTGGCGCCGGACTTGCCGGAAGTGATGGTGGCCAGGTCGAGGCTGTTCTATGCGCAGAAGAAATACGAGGAATCGGCGCTGATGGCCCAGCGCGCCATTGAACGGAAGCGCGATTGCGACGGTTCCTGGAACATTCTTGGCCGGGCGCTCTTATCGGAAGGGAAATACACGGAGGGCGCAAAGCTGGCGGAAGCCGCCATCGAAGCGAATGGCGACGATTATAATACGTACATTCCTTATGGGCTGTGCATGGAACGGCTGGGGCGGAAGAAAGAAGCAGAAACTCTTCGTGCGCGGATGAACGTGGTTCTGCGGCAACAATTGGAATTGGTGCCGGAAGATGTGCGGGCGCGCATCCTGCTGGCCACCAACCTGGCGTCTTTTGGCGAAGCGGAGGAAAGCATCCGGCACTTGCAGACGGCGGTGGCGCTGCGTCCGAATGATGGAAACACCTTATACAACGCGGCTTGCACGTACGGGGTGTTGTCCCGCAAGGCGGAGGCACTGGAGACTTTAAAGAAGGCGCTGGCAGCGGGTTATGGAAACCTGAACTGGGCGGCGCGGGACTCCGACCTGGATTGCCTGCATGAAGACGCGGAATTCCGGAGGCTGGTGGGATTGACGGAAGGCGACGCTTAGCAGGCTTTGAATGTGATTCGCAGGACACAACGATTTCGCAAGCTGCAGAACCTGACCCTCTCGAAGGACATTCTTCAGAAGACCTTTACATTTTTCTTCACCGTATTTATTTAATTTGGATGGAAGTCGTCTTCGAAACTGGCGGGTGGGCGATCCATCGGCGGGTGACGCCGAGATGGTGGTTTTTTCTTGACGGGAACGCACTGGACGAAAATACCACTTCTTTATTTTACCGACGGTACAACCGCGTGGCGGGTGACCCGGGCATGGAGAGATTTATATTTGTGGACCTGTGGATCGTGGAGAGACTATCACTGCGGCACTCTTCGGGAAAGTATAGAGAGGCGGAGGGTGCCCCAGGTTCGTGTTTTGAACCTGGGTCTTGGGGTTGACGTTACTTTCCGTGGAGTTTGCGATGCCGGCGTGACTCGAGCGCTACTACGGCGAAGGTCATTTGCAAATTATTACGTTCAGTTGTTATCGGCGGCTGGCGCTGTTGAAGACGACCATCCGGTAGACGGCAGAGTGGAAGAACTGGCCTAGCCTCATCCCTAGCTGAGGATTGCCGACTCACAGTTAAGCAATGATTAGGCACAGGGGTACGGGCAGGTGGTTGACTACAGGCGGCTTACCTTCCAAAATCACGAGACGGGGTAGATCGGGCGAAACACCCCAGAAAACAGGAATGGCACAAGAGCCAAACGCCGTGGAACAAGCCGTAGTGCGCGCCTTGCGGGAGAACCTCGAGCGCATCCAGCGAAATGCCGACGAGCTTCACCAAGCGGTCGGCGATATCGTGGCTGCGTGTGCGAGTTCGAAACCGACGAATGCGCTGCCGTCGATGCTGCGCGCGCAAACTTCGGCGGCGTCGCTGTCAGCGGCGTTGGAAGTATTGTCGCGATTCGTGGCCATGGCGGTACAGCCTGGACATCGATCTCCCCTTGAAGCGCAGATCGCGCATCTAATTAGCACGGCTACGGTTGAATCTGCGGCGTTGCCAGTGCGTCCGCACCCGGCAGTGCCTACGCCGATGGCACATGCACCCGCGCAAACGAGGGTGCCAGCGCCGCCGCACGCGGAAGCGCCCGGTGTGCCGCCAGCTCCGGAACTGGAACCAGTGATCGAGCTCGAAGCCGAGCCGGAATCGATTGAATTGATCGAGCAAGGGGCTCACTCCGCAGAACCCGGGTTCGAGGACGAGTTCGACGTCAACCAACTCTCACCCGAGGAACAGGAATTGCACCGGCGGGCAAATCGGGTGGCGAAAGTTTCGATGCAAGATATTAAAATGCTGAGGCCGGAGCAAGTGCGGCTCGGCCGCGAAAAAAAGGATCTCTGCATCCGATTGAAAGACGACATTGAAAAAGCTCATCGAGAATACGACCGGCGTTTCAAACCCATCATGGACCACCCAGTGGATTACTTTTATCGCTGGATGGTGGAAATCCTCGCGGAGGGCGATGCCCACGCTCTCGGCGAATACCCGTACGCCACGCCCGCGCGGCATCGCTAAGATTGCGTTTGGGAATGCGGCCGCGGCATCGACCTTAGCCGCGGCGGCTCGGCTGATGTGCGCATTGGTGCTGGCGTTCGCGCTGGTCACCGGTGGCGCGTCCGTCGCACTTGCTGCGCAATCCTCGCGACGCCATAAGAAAAAAAAGATAAAGAAGCCGGCGCCAGTTGCGTGCCTGGCCGGGTGCAGACCGGCGACGGCTAGTCCGGAGCTTGTGGCGGGAGACACGCCGGAGGACCAGGCACGGCAAAAAGAACTGGCGAGTCTCGCGCGCGATTTGCATAACTTGGCGCCCGGCGCCTACAACAAACTCTCCGCATTTGCGGCGACAAATGCAGCGAACGTATGGGGCGCCCGAGCGGCGTTAGCGCTTGGCTACGAGGAGCAGACGAAGAATCACTACCAGCAAGCCCTGGCGTGGTTCAACAAAGCAAGCGGCGACACGCTTCTGCGCGAGTACGTCCTCTATTGGACGGCGCAAGCGAAGCACGGGCTGGGCCGCTCGAAAGATGCGCTCGCCGATTTGGAGACGGTTGAACAGGATTATCCGAACACGGCGATGAAGGAGCAGTTGCTCGAGAGCCTTGCGCCGCTGGCCACCGAACTGGGCCGCCCGCAGGATGCCATCGATGCGCTGAATTCGTATCCGGCTACTGGCAGCCGTCCCACGCTGCTTCTCGAGAGGGCCCAGGCTTACCAGGCGGCTCATCAGCTCGCGCGGGCCGCGAGGGATTACCAGGCGATTTTCTACAAATATTCGCAGAGCGATGAAGCGAAACCCGCGGGCAGCGCTTTGCAGAAAATTTTGCACGAGATGGAGAAAGAGTATCCGTACCCCGGCGTCGAATTGCAGCAGCAACGGGCTCAGGCTTTTTACGACGCTCATAAATGGAAAGAAGCGCGGGCGGAATTCGAGAAACTCCTGGGAATGCTTCGCGATCCCCAGAATCCGAACCGGCAACTGGCGGAACTTCGGATAGCGGAAGCGCGGGTGGAGCTGAAAGGCTCTCCCAAGCTTCTTGCGTCGCTGAAGACGCCGGATTTCGAAGTCGATGCGGAACGGCTCTACGCGCTCTCGCAATTCTATCGTTCGGACAAGAAGACCGAAGAAATGTTCGCGACGCTCAACGAACTTACGCAAAAATATCCACTGAGCAAATGGAACGAAGACGGGCTGATGTCGGCGGGGAACTATTATTGGGTGAACCTCGACCGCACCAATGCCGCCAGCTACTATCAGCGCGTTCTGGACACCTTCCCGAGCGGAAGAAATGCGTTCAACGCGGAATGGCGCGTGGCGTGGGTCGCTTATCTGAATCGGCAGCCCGACGCGGAAGACAAACTTAAAGCGTTTCTGCGGAAGTATCCGTCATCGGGGAACACGCCCGACGCCGTCTATTGGCTCGGCCGCGATGCGGAACGCAACGGAAAAGTCGCCGATGCTCAGGCCTACTACGAGAAAGACGCCGATCGTTTTCCGCAGACGTATTTTGGACATGCCGCAGCGGGGCGCCTGAGCATGCTGGCGCCCGCCGCCAGCGACCCGCCCGCGCCCGAGATCCTTGACATAATTCCTCCGCCGCCTGCGCTGCGGCCCTTCGATGAGCCTGTTCCCGCCGCGGCTGCCGATCGCTGGGCGCGCGCGCAGGCGTTGCGCACGATCGCGTTCGATTCGGCCGCGGAACTCGAGCTGAAGAACGCCTACTTTGCTACTTCGTCTCCGCGATTTCTCTACGAAGCCGCGCAAGCGGCATTTGACCAGGGACATTTCGCCGCGGGCATGGCTTACGGGCGCATCATGGTTCCCAATTTCGAGGCGCGCAAATTCAGCGACTTGCCCATCGAAGTCTGGAAAGTGCTTTACCCGCTTCCCTACGAAGCGGTGATCCGGCGTGAGGCGGCCAGGAATAATTTCGATCCGATGCTGGCAGCCGGGCTCATGCGGCAGGAATCCACTTTTCAGGCCGATGCGCTTTCGCCGCAAAACGCCATCGGGCTGATGCAAGTGATTCCGAAAACGGGGCGGCTTCTGGCCAGGCAGCTTCGCGTGCGCTTCTCTCCCGCCAGGCTTTTCCAACCCGACTACAACATCGAGCTTGGGATGCTGTACATCTCCGGGCTGGTGAAATTGACCGGAGCGCCCGCGTATGCGCTGGCCGCTTTTGACGCCGGGGAAGACCGCATCGCCGCGTGGAAAGCCGAACGCAATTACGACGAGATACCCGAACTTGTGGAATCCATTCCATTCAGCGAAACCCGTGATTACGTGCAAATCGTCTTGCGCAATTCCGAAGTCTACCGGATGATTTATGGTCAGTCAGGTGCGCCGTCTTCAGCGGCGGCGGGGCACGGGCGATAATTTTTCGGCAGGGCCGGTTTCGTTCGGCCCGATGGCACTGACAATCCAGATCGTTTGGCAGGCTAAATGAATCCCTCTGAAACTGGCATGGCGCAGGCAGCGCGCCGCATGCTTTCCGCAAAAGCAGAACAATTCACCGAGTCCGTGATTCGCGAGATGACGCGGCTGGCCATGAAGCACGGCGCCGTGAATCTCTCGCAAGGCTTCCCCGATTTTGCGGCGCCTGCCGAAATCAAGGAAGCGGCGCGGCAGGCCATCGCGGATGACATCAACCAGTACGCGATAACCTGGGGCGCGAAACCGCTGCGGGACGCCATCGTCGAGAAATTTGAGCGCACGCAAGGAGTGCGCGTCGATCCCGAGCGCGAGATCACCATTTGCTGCGGCTCGACCGAAGCGATGATGTCCACCATGCTGGCCATCATTAATCCTGGCGACGAAATCGTCGTATTCGAGCCATTTTACGAGAACTATGGGCCGGACGCGATTTTAAGCGGTGCAAAGCCCCGCTTCGTGAAGATGCGGCCTCCAGAAAACGAGAACTCTGTCTGGACTTTCGACGAGAAGGAATTGGCCGCGGCGTTTGGCCCGCACACCAAGGCCATCATTCTAAATACGCCTAACAACCCAACTGGAAAGGTTTTTACACGCGCGGAGCTCGAGTTTATCCGCGACCTGTGCGTCCGCTGGAACGCTTTCTGTATCACCGACGAAATCTACGAGCACATTTTGTACGATGGCGCCGAGCACATCTCGATGGCGCGCATCGATGGCATGCGCGACCGCACCATTGTGATCAATGGCATGTCCAAGACGTACAGTGTCACAGGCTGGCGGGTGGGCTGGGCGATCGCTCCACCGGAACCGACTGCGGCAATTCGCAAGGTCCACGACTTTCTTACGGTTGGGGCTGCAGCGCCCTTGCAGCAAGCCGGCGCCATCGCGCTGAAATCGCCGCAGTCTTATTACGACAAGCTCGCCGCGGACTACACCGTGCGTCGCGAGCGCTTGCTAAAAATCCTTGCCAGCGCGGGATTCAAGGTCTTCAAGCCCCGCGGCGCGTATTACATCATGACGGACGTCGCGCACTTTGAATTCCCTTCGGCCCAATATCCGGCGGGCTCGCGGGACGTCTCGTTCGCGAAGTATCTAGTCGAGAAAATCGGCGTTGCGGTTGTGCCCGGGTCCAGCTTTTATAACGACGCCCGCGATGGCGCTACGCAGGTCCGCTTCACGTTTTGCAAGAAGGAAAGCACGCTCGCCGCCGCAGAGGAAAGGCTTGTCCGTCTGACCGAAAACGTGGCTCGACGATGACGGCGGCGCCGGTGCTTTGTGTTCTGATTCGTGATGCCTCCTGCGAGGGCCCCTTTACGAGTGCTTTGAGCGGGCGTAGCATGAAAGCATATTTAGAACGCTGGAAGGAAACGGCATGAAGTATACGGTGATTCTGCAGCGCGAGAGTGACGGCGGCTACGTAGCCACGGTGCCCGCTTTGCCCGGGTGCGTATCTCAAGGGGACTCTCGGGAAGACGCTCTAAGGAACATTGAAGAGGCCATTGAGCTTTATCTAGAGGACGTCAAAGCTGCTGGCGAACCAGTCCCCGTCGAGGATGGAAGGGAATACGTGGAAGTTACAGCTGCGATTTAATGACGAAACTGCCCACCGATCTTTAGGGACGTGACCTTATTAAAGCTCTTCAGAGGATTGGGTTCGTTGTCCAAAGGCAGCGAGGGAGTCATATCGTTCTTCGACGAGACTCTCCATTCGCACGTGTGACCGTTCCGAACCATAAGGTTTTGCGCGTTGGTACACTTCGCACCATTCTTCAGGAAGCGCAGCTCACCGTCGAGAAGTTACTGGAGATTCTTTGAGTCACGCACGTAGAACTGAACGGGGCGACCGCACTTTCTAAATCCGATATAAATTATTGAAAGCCGAAGCTTCCAGAGTTTTAAGGGGTAGGAGACTGACGGTCGGTTGCCCTGTGGTGGTTAGCCCCCTACCCCGCGAGTGGTCTTACCTGTATAGACGATGCCCGCGCCAAATTAGTTTCCCGATACACCAAAAATATTTCTAATACCCATCAGGCTCCCAAATCAACGGTGTCCAGGTACCGCGCCACCGCGACCTTCCATTTGAACTTCTCCTGAATCGCGCCCTGCAGGGCTTGGGACGCATCCGGTTCGCCGTGGGTCAAATAAGTCTGCTTCGGGGGCGCGGGCAGGTTGCTCAGCCACCGCAACAGTTCACTCTTTCCGGCATGGGCGGAAAATTGCCCCATTTCAACGATTTCAGCGAGGACAGGCACTTGCTGGCCAAAAAGGCTCAGCACTTTGGCGCCTTCCTGCAAAGCCCGTCCGCGTGTTCCCTGGGCCTGGAAACCGCCCAGAATAACGGCATTCCGCGCATCGGGCAGCCGCTGCGCCAGATGGTGCAGCACGCGTCCTCCCGAAACCATCCCGCTTGCGGAGATAATGATGCAAGGCGTTTTGACGTTGTTGATGGCCTTCGAATCCTCGACCGCGCGAGTCAGATGAAATTCGTGGACGTCCAACGGGTCGCCCTTGCCGTCGCTGCCTTCTTCGCGGGAGTACTCAAGATCGTGATCTTCTTTATATTTCAAGTACAGATCTGTGGCGCTCAACGCCATGGGGCTGTCCACGTAAACGGGAAGGCGGGGGATGCGCTGCTGATCCTCTAGCTGGCGCAGGTAATACATAAACGTCTGCGTTCGCCCGATGGCAAACGCCGGAATCACGATCGAGCCGCCGCGCTTCGCAACCCGGTTGACGATCCCAGCCAGCAACTCCGCCGGGTCACCTTCCGCATGTTCCCGGTCGCCATAGGTGGATTCGCAAAGCAGCACATCCGCTTTCGTCGGTGGCGTTGTAGGATCTTTCAATATCGGCTGGTTGTATCGCCCGATGTCCCCCGAAAACACCACTACAATCTTCTTTCCATTCTCGCTGATGGTTAGTTCCAGGCTGGACGAGCCCAGGATGTGCCCGGCGTCATACGAAGTCACATGAAACTCCGGGCTGATATCGAACCCGCCGCTGCGCGGCATGGTTTTCAACAACCTCAGCGCCGGGTCGACATCCCCCGTCGTATACAGCGCCTGCGGATTCGCGTGCCGGCTGTATTTTCCTTTTCGGGCGTGAAGCGTGTCTTCTTCCTGCAGGTGGGCTGAATCTTTCAAGAGAAGCGTAGTCAAATCAATCGTTGCGGGGTTCGCAAAAATCGGCCCTCGAAATCCCGCCTTGACGAGGACGGGAAGCCAGCCGGTGTGGTCCAGGTGCGCGTGCGTCAATACGGCGTAATCGATCGTCTTCGGATCGACGGACAGCGGCTTGTAGTTGCGGTCACTCAATTCCGGTAAGCCCTGAAAGAGGCCGCAGTCGACCAGCAGCTTCTTTCCCGCTGCTTCGACTAGATATTTTGATCCGGTAACACATCCTGCCGCCCCGAGAAAAGTCAGTTTTGCCATGGTCCTCGCCGTCCTGCTGTTCGTAACGCCGCGGTACACCTTACCTCAAACCAGCGCGGCAAAACAAAACTTGCGGACCTGCCGTTGCACCAAAACATCGGGGGCGAACCGAGTTGGCTCGCCCCTGATTGCTTGTATTTTTCTCCCGGTTGTTACGTTACGGATTTTAGAGTGCGGTGAACGGACAACTTACAATTGTTCTCAATCCGCCGCGCTGGCTTGCTTCTTTGCGACGATGGCCTCGATGTTTAGTCCGAGTCCCTTTGCGACACCGCTTCCGTAAGCGGGGTCAGCTTTGTAAAAGTGCTGAATCTGCAGCTCCTGGATCCGCTGCGGCACGCCATTGCCGAGGCTGGAGACGATGTTATCGATCAGCCGCTGCTTGGCATCCACGGGCATCAGTCGAAACAGATTTCCCGGCTGAGAATAGTAGTCCGCGTCGCTGCGGTGATCGTGCCGCGCCACCGTGCCGCTTACCATTTTCGGCCGCTCGGTGTATCGCGGATCCTGAGTCGGCCCGCCAAAACTATTAGGCTCGTAATTTACAGCGGACCCGCTATTGCCATCGAAGCGCATCGCGCCATCCTTGTTGTAGGTCTGAAATGGGCACTGCGGTTTATTGACCGGCAGAGAGTCGTAGTTCACGCCCAGCCGGTAACGGTGCGCGTCGGGATACGAAATCAGGCGCGCTTGCAGCATTTTGTCCGGCGAAAAACCCATGCCGGGCGCGACGTTTCGTGGTTCAAACGCGGCCTGCTCGACTTCCGCGAAATAATTCTCTGGATTGCGGTTGAGCTCGAGTTCGCCGACATCGTGCAGCGGATAGTCTTTGTGCGGCCACACCTTTGTGAGATCGAACGGATTGAGGTGATACGTCTCCGCATCTTTCTCCGGCATGATCTGCACGCACACGCGCCACTTCGGGAAATTTCCTTCCTTGATGGCATGAAAGAGATCGCGCTGCGAGAAGTCCGGATCGGCAGCTTCCATCGCGTTGGCTTGTTCGCGGAAGAAATTCTTGATGCCTTGCTTGGTCTTGAAGTGCCACTTGACGTAGAAGAGCTCGTTCTTCGCGTTGATGAGGCTGAACGTGTGGCTGCTGTAGCCGTTCATGTGGCGATAGCCGTGGGGAGTGCCGCGGTCCGAGAAGAGAATCGTCACCTGGTGCAGCGATTCCGGCGAGAGCGACCAGAAATCCCACATCATCGTGGGCGATTTCAGGTTCGTTTCTGGGTCACGCTTCTGCGTGTGAATAAAGTCGCCGAACTTCAGCGGGTCGCGTATGAAAAAAACGGGCGTGTTGTTTCCCGTCATGTCCCAGTTGCCCTCTTCGGTGTAAAACTTCAGCGCAAAGCCACGTGGGTCGCGCGCCGTGTCCGCCGAACCTTTCTCGCCGCCCACGGTGGAGAACCGAATGAATGTCGGCGTCTTCTTGCCCACCGTATTGAATAGCTTTGCGGTCGTGTACTTGGTGATCTCTGAACTCGTGCACACGAAATGCCCGTGCGCTCCCGAGCCCTTGGCGTGCACCACGCGTTCCGGGATGCGCTCCCGGTTGAAGTGCGCCATCTTTTCAAACAGCAGGAAATCTTCATAAACGATCGGCCCGCGCGGCCCCACCGTGAGCGAATTCTGATTGTCGCCTACCGGCCGGCCGGCATCCGTCGTCATTGTCTTTTTTTCTTCCGCCATAATTCCTCCTCAGTTCGCATGCAGCGTCGGCCCCTCAAGGCAGAATCCTGCACGCTCTTTCAAAAATACGCGCTCCACCGCTATACTTCCAATATATAGTTCGGATACGATGGATAGGCATAGCCTATGGAGCTTCATCAACTTCGCTACTTCTGCGCCGTCGCCGCGGCTGGCTCTTTCAGCCGCGCCGCCGAGCAATCGCACGTTTCGCAGCCGTCTCTTTCGCAGCAGATCATGAAGCTCGAGGATGAGCTCGGCGCGCGCCTCTTTGACCGTCTCGGCCGTTCCGTGCGCCTCACCGAACTCGGGCAAACTTTTCTCCCGCGGGCGCGCGCAGTCCTACGGGAACTCGAAGCGGCTCGCGGCGATGTTGCCGAGCAAAAGGATTCCGTTGGCGGCTCCGTCACGATCGGCGTCATTCCCACCGTCGCACCTTACTTCCTTCCGCAACGCCTGACGTGGTTTTCGCGAAAATTTCCCCAGGTGCGGCTCACGGTGGTCGAAGAAATCACGCCGGTCCTGCTCGATCAGGTGCGCGCCAGCAAGGTTGATATCGCCGTCCTCGCCCTGCCCATCCGCGGCCACGAATTCGAAACGTTTCCTTTGCTCAGCGAGCGCTTCTTTGCCGCGCTGCCGGCGGGCCACAAGCTAGCTGCGCGCCGGTCTCTTTCGCTCAAAGACCTTCGTGCCGAGCCTTTTCTCCTGCTCCGCGACGGCCACTGCTTCCGCGATAACGCTGTCGCGGCGTGTGACCGCGCCCGCCTCCACCCGCAAATCATTTTTGAGAGCGGCCAGTTCAGCAGTCTGCTCAGCATGGTGGGAGCGGGCATGGGCGTCTCCATCGTTCCGGAAATGGCCATCGAGAAAAAATCGCGCTGCCGCTTCGTGCGCATCGAAGATGCCGCCGCCGCGCGCACCATCGGCGCCGTTATACTCCGCGGACGCTCGCTCTCCCGCGCGCATCATGCCTTCCTCGCTCATCTTCGCGACGTCTGATCCTTCTTTGTCCCTCGCGGAGATGCCGGCACAGGCCTCGCGCGTCATAGACGCGAGCAATCTTCAGATGTTAATATAAAAAAGTGGCAACCCGGTGGGGCCGTGGCGCAGTTGGGAGCGCGCCTCGATGGCATCGAGGAGGTCGTGGGTTCGAATCCCATCGGCTCCACCAAATAAGCCGCGCTTCAGTCTGTCATCGGCCTAGTTTTTCGGTTCATGGCGTCTTGACGATGATGTTCGGAATGTTTTTGTCGCGCAGCATGGCGTTGAACGCCCCCACGTCCTTCGCAACCACCTGTTCCATTTCATGCTGCGATTCGTCACCCTGCTGCTTTAACTCCTGCTGCACGGCCGCCTGCTGAGTCGTCGGCGCAAAATCAGCCGAGCCGCCCACCTCCTCCGCCAGGTAGCTGATCTTCTGGAGCAGCATCGGCAAATAGCGAACATCGTCCTGGCCTCTTCCCGTCGCTTGGAGCTGCACCACTTTTCCTTCCGCGCCTGTCAGCTTTTCCGCGAGATCATCCGCCGCCTTTCGAATCGCTTTCGAGGCCTCGTCCTTCCCCAACTGTTTTTCTAGATCTGCGAGTTGGGCGCGAATCGATTCGATTTGGTTGACGCTCTCGGCCAACGGGTCCATCTCGTCACGCAGCGCGGACACCAATCGGAGCTGCGCCTCGATATCGCCGTCGCTTCCCATGGAGTGAGGATCCTTCAGCACGTTCAGTTTCTGGCTGCTTTTTTCCTCGCCAACTGTCAGCGTGACAGTGTACGTCCCTGGCGGTTCAAGCACGGAAATGCGGTCCACAGCCGGAGCGTTGCGCCAGCCTTCCGGCCCCAGCGGCACGTCCCGCGAATACGTCGGAGGGGTTCTCAATTTGACCTCCGTGGCTTCCTCGCCCCGCAAATTCCACCAGTAGCGATTGAAACCCGGTTTCGCTTCGCACGGCGGAGCCTCCTCTCGGCCAAATCCTCCTCCGCCCCCGCCGCCAGGGCCGCCCGCTCCCGCTTGGTGACCGCCGTCTGTTCGCGGCGCGCGGCATTCGATTTCGCGCACGGTTTTTCCGCTTGAATCCGTGATCGTGAGTTTTGCGTGTTCTTTTTCGCCGAGTTTGGACTTCAGATAAAAATTGATCGAAGCCCCGTATGGCGGATTGTGGCCTGCGGTGGGATCGGCGAAAACGCTTGCAGGTTGCGCGACAGGCCGGAAGCGGTATGCATCTCGTGGCGTAAAGAGGTGCGCACTCGAGGCGAGCACTTCGGAAGTCAGCTGTTCGAATGGCGTGAGATCATCCAGGATCCAGAAGCCGCGCCCGTACGTCGCCAAGTCCAAATCGTGGAAGCGCTCTTGCACCGTGATCCAGTACACCGGCGCATGCGGAAGGCCGCTCTGCAGCGGCTGCCAGTTCTTTCCATCATCAAAAGAAACATAAAGCGCGTTTTCCGTGCCCAAATACAGCAATCCCTTGCGCACGGGATCCTCGCGCACACAATGCGCGTAGCTCAGCATGCTGTGCGGGATTCCATTTGTAATCGAGGTCCACGTTTTCCCGTAGTCCGCCGTCTTGTAAACGAAAGGATCGCGGTTATTCACCTGATGGCCGTCTACCGTGATGTACGCCGTTCCCGCGTCGTATCGCGAGGCTTCGATGTTGCTCACCGTTCCCCAATCCAGCATGTTCGGAATATTCTTCGTGACCTTCGTCCAATGCTTTCCGCCGTCGCGCGTAATCTGCACCAGCCCATCGTTCGTGCCCGCCCAAATCACGCCCGCTTCTTTCGGCGATTCCGCGATCGCGAATACCGTCCCCGCGTATTCCACGCCGATATTGTCCGGAGTAAGCCCTCCCGAACTTCCTTGCCGGCTTTTGTCGTTCCGCGTCAAATCCGGGCTAATCACCTGCCAGCTATTTCCCCCGTCCGTCGTTACGTGCACAAACTGGCTGCCAACATAAACTTTATTGTGGTCGTGTGGAGATATCGCAATCGGAAATTCCCAGTTGAAGCGGTACTTCACTTCGGCCGCCGTCGCACCGGAGACATCCACGGGCCAAACTTCGACCTCGCGCCATTGACGATTCCGCTCGTCAAACCTCACCACCGCCCCGCTCACACTTCCCGCTCCTGTCCCGCTCGACCAGATAATGTTGTTGTCTACAGGGTCCGGCGTTGCAAACCCGCTTTCACCCCCACTGATCGGGTGCCACTGGCTGCGCGAGATCCCGGCGCCGCCAAATCCGCCAAATTGCAAGCTGTTGCTCGGCCCGCGATACGAGCTGCCGTCTTGCTTGTTTCCGTAAACGAAGTAAGGAATCTGGTCGTCCACCGTCACGTGATAAATCTGCGCTATGGGAAGCTGGATGTGGTCCCAGGTATGCCCGCGGTTTACCGAAATGCTCACGCCGCCGTCGTTGACCACCGCCATGCGGTCGCCGTTCGTTGGGTCAATCCACATCTCGTGGTTGTCCCCGCCGGGGCTCGCGGGCATATTCGTAAGCGTGTGGCCGCCGTCCAGCGTCCGCGAAAAAGCCGACGTAAAGAAATACACTTCGTTTTCGTTATCGGGCGAAATTTCTTCGCGCGTGTAATAGTGCGTGCGACCGCGAATCTGCCGGTCGGAGTTCACCAACTGCCAGTTCTCGCCGCCGTCGTCGGAGCGCCACAATTGCCCGCTTTGCGTAGGCTTGCCGTCCCACGGAACTCCATCGCCGGTTTCAATCAAGGCATAGACGCGGTTCGAATCGTGCTGCGCCACGCGTACCGCAATCCTACCAACCGGCGGCTTCGGCAGTCCGTGGCCTTCCAGTCGCTTCCAAGTTACGCCGCCGTCCGTAGACTTGAAGAGCCCGCTGCCCGGCCCTCCGCTCGTGCGACCCCACGTGTGAATCTCGAACTGCCACATCCCCGCAAACAAAGTTCGCGCGTTGTTCGGATCCATGGCCATATTCGAACATCCCGTGTTTTCGTCGACGAAGAGCACCTTTTCCCAGTTTTTCCCGCCATCCGTCGTTCGAAAAACTCCCCGCTCCGGCTGCGGCCCATACGCATGCCCGAGCGCACACGCCAGCACGATTTCCGGATTGCGCGGATCAATCAGAACGTTGCCGATCCGGCCAGTCTTCTCCAGTCCCATCAGTGTCCACGTCTTGCCTGCATCCATGGACTTGTAAATTCCATCGCCAACCGAAATGTGGCTTCGGATGTAGGATTCGCCCGTTCCGGCCCACACGATATTCGGATCGCTTGCCGCCACCGCCAGCGAGCCGATCGAAGAGACCGGCTCTGAATCAAATATCGGCTCCCAGTGGATCCCGCCGTCGGTGGTCTTGAAAATCCCGCCCGACGCCGCGCCTACATAATAGAGGTAGGGGCTGCCTGGCACTCCCGCAACCGCTGTCGTGCGATTGCCCACCGGCCCTATATAGCGAAATTCGAGCTGGTTGTAAGTTTCCGGATGGATCTGTGGCTGCTGCGCTCGAACAAACTGCGGCGCGCTGAGGAACGCTACTACCGATGCTAGTGCAAGGACACACGCGCTCTTTGACATGCTGAATCCCCCTCACAAATTTTTGCCTGGAATTGCGCGGATGATACTTGCGCAGCGAGCCGCGGTCAATGAGTTTATGACGTGAGTTAATGTCTCTCCGCTCTGGACGCCAAGCAACCCCGGCGCTATCCTGAAGCTCCTAACTCTTTAGGCCGCTCGATATACGGAAAGGAATTCGGCAGAAATGCAACCCATTTTCCAGGCGCCGCCGAGAAAGTTCTCCGCGCTAACCGCTCGCATGCCCGCGACTCTTTCGGCACTCTTGTTTTTAGCGCTGCCCCTGTCTGCGCAGCAGACGGGCCCCTTGCCGCCGCCCCCGTCCTACACTGCACCCACTCCCTTGTCTCGGCCGAGTTCCATGCCCGCAGCCGCGCCTCACCAGACGACCACCGAATCCCCTCTTTCGACGGCCCCGCCTAAGATCCCCGCCGATCAGATTATTCAGAAATTTGCCGAGCGCGAAGCCGAGTTCAAAAAAGAACGCGACAATTATACCTACACGCAAACTTTCGTCATTCAAACCATTGATGACTACAGTGGGCAGCCCGACGGCGAGTATCGCATGACCAGCGACATTCTCTTCACACCCGAGGGTAAGCGCTATGAACACGTCACCGACGCTCCCGCGCCCACCCTCCAGCGTATCTCCATGTCTCAGCAGGATTTCGACGACCTCGAGCACGTGCAGCCCTTCGTGCTCACCACGGACGAGCTGCCGAAGTACGACATCAAGTATGTCGGCCAGCAGCAACTCGACGATCTCAACACCTACGTATTCGATGTCGGCCCTAAAAAAATCGAGAAAAATCAGCGCTACTTCCAGGGCCGTATATGGGTCGACCAGAAGGACTTGGCCATCGTCAAAACCGACGGCAAGGCCGTTCCGGACATCAAAAAGCATGGACAGGAGAATGTCTTCCCGCGCTTCGAGACTTTTCGCGAAAATATCGAAGGCCACTTCTGGTTTCCGACGTACACGCACTCTGAGGACACCTTGCAATTCAGCACCGGAGGCGTGCGCATTCGCATGACGGTGCGTTACGAAAATTACAAGCGTTTCGGCTCGACCATCAAGATCGGTCAGCCCATCGAGATCCCCAAGCAAAAGCCCTAGCCGCTCTTGAATTTTGCGTGACGAATACCCCGCGGGTGGTGTCTACTGAGCGAGGCTCGAGGAATTGTTCCTTTGCTCCCGCTTCGCACATACGCAAAACGCAGTCTGATCGCGGCCGTCTTAGCGGCGGCGTTCGTTTATGCCGGAGACTTCGTCTCCGTTCACCTGCGCATGATGCATCCCCAGGCAGACGACCCTTTTGAAACCGTCACCGCGCTTCGCATCCTTGCCATCGAGCAAAAGGGTGGCAAGACGGAATACACCATCGACCAGGTGCAGCCCCAGCAAACCGCCGTGTGCGTCCACTCCTTGTTCCCGCACGCCGGCGATCTCCCGTGCTGGTATCTCAAACGAAAATTCGCCCAACCCATCCCCATGGTCATCATCTTTGTTCCGAGGCTTGAAAGGTAGTCGGCTTCTCTTGGGAAGAAGCGCTTGCGCCCGGGATAGAGAGGCAGCGCTGCTATTTCTTACGCGGCGCTTATTTCGGCTGGCGCCGCTTCGGTTCGAAACTCGCCTTCCCACCGCGCCACCACCACGCACGCCAGACAATTTCCGAGCACATTCACTGCAGTCCGCCCCATGTCCATCAACTGATCGATCCCAAAGAGCAAAAACAGCGGCTCCGCCGGCAAATGAAAGGTAGCCGCCGCAGCTACCACGACCACCAGCGACGCCCGCGCCACGCCCGCCGTTCCTTTGCTGCTGATCAGCAAAGTCAGCAGCATCACGGTTTGTTGTCCGATGGTCAGATGTATCCCCGCGGCCTGCGCGATAAAGATCAGCGCCAGCGACTGATAGAGGCTCGATCCTCCCAGATTGAAGCTGTAACCGGTGGGCATAACAAACGCCACCGTTTCGCGCCGCACTCCGAACGCTTCCATCTCCTCCATCGCCCGCGGCAAAGCCGCTTCCGAGCTTGCCGTCGCGAACGCAATCGTCACCGGCTCGGTGACCGCCCGCAAAAATTCCTTCAACGGCGTCTTCACCAGCAGAGCGATCGGCAGCAGCACGCCAAATATGAAAACAAATAGCGCCACATACATCGTCGCCAGCAGCTTCAGCAGCGGCAAAAGCACTCCCAATCCCAGATGTCCCACCGTGTACGCAATCGCTCCAAAAACGCCGATCGGCGCCGCGTACATCACCAGGTTCGTGAACTTGAACATCGTTTCCGAAAGGCTCTCCGCGAACGCCACCATCGGCCGCCGCTTCGCTTCCGGAACTAACGCCAGCCCCATCGCAAACAGAATGCTGAACACCACCACTTGCAAGACCTGTCCTTCCGCGACAGATTTCGCGATGTTTTCCGGAAAAATATCGATGATCAGTTGCGCCGTCGAGTGCGGCGCGGCATTCAGCGGCGCCGCCCCTGCAACGGCCGGAAGATGCACGCCCTCGCCCGCCCGGCTGATATTGATCGCCGCAAAACCGATCACCAGCGTGATCACAGAAACAATCTCAAAATAAATCAGCGACTTGATCCCCAGCCGCCCCACCTTCTTCAAATCCGCGTGCCCCGCAATCCCTACAACCAGCGTGCCAAACAAAAGCGGCGCAATGATGACTTTGATCAGCCGCAGAAAAACAGTCCCCAAAAATTGCACTTTCTCCGCAACGGAGGGCCAGTCGTGCCCCAACTCCGCCCCCGCCACCAATCCCACCACAATCCAAGCCGTCAGCGACCGCCTCGCCCCCGCGTACGCCGCAAGCAACGCAATCGCCACCCACCGCAAAGCCACCGGCGCAATCGCGGCCAGCCCCGTCGCATGCCCGCCCGCCAGCAACGACGCACCAATTGCCACCGCCGCCGCAACAATCACCGCTCCAAGCAGTCCGTTTTTCATCGGCCCCAACTCACGTCTCTCATAAGCCGCGAACGGTATGCCGGATACGTCTGTCTGTCAATGCCCGTCGACCACCGACGGATAGTAGTTCAGTTTCCGGTCTCGGCTTCTATCCAGCAGCTCTCAGGAATGCGTCACAACCCGTTTAAGCGTCCGCCGGTCTCTCCATCTGAGCGCATTTGATGAGGTACAATGAACTCGGGCAGCGGATGCCGGATGCCGCACACGCTGGTTTTGCGTGTGCGGGTTTAGAGCTCACTGCAACCACGGTGATAAGGTCATAGCCAGCCGCTCTGGAATTCCATGTAGCATCTTTCCCTTGACAAACTGTTACTCTTGGCATATAGTAGCTTCTGGGTAACGCTGTGCCTCGTGCCCGGGAACGCCAATCTCCTGATTGGCGTTTTTGCTTTCTGGAGGCTGTTCTTTCGGCCTAACCCTTTATTCGCAACACTTACGAAACACACCCATGTTGCCCAATTTTAGTGCGAATCGGTCCAAGCAAGTTCTTTAGAATCAACACTCCCACAACCTCCCGCAAGTATTGATTCTAATCGACTTACAGAAAACTCAAGTTCTTTAGAATCAACACTTACGAAAAACCGGGGGAGGGGGCCCCAGTTATCGTTAACCTGGAAAAGCCGGCCGCATCCAGGCTCCTCTCTTGCCCCTAGGTCGTCCGAACTCTGGCCACTCCCCAACACTCGGCAGCGGATCAGTTTTCTCTGGCGCGACGAACCAGGAGTTGCTCCACCCCCGGGAGCCGTATGTGGAATCAATGTTAATCGTCCGTTTAGGAGGGAGTTGGTATTTTCCGTAGCGGATCCGAATGGCCGCTCGGAGATCTGCTCACACGATACCTCCGAGCGTCGTGATCCAGGCGAACAATAGACATGGCCATTGGAACTCTGTACCTCGAGGAACTCAGAGCCACGATCCGCGGCCGTTTCGCGTTGGTCGGTGCCGGCGTGGTCCTGCTGGCCGTCGGTTGCGTGGCCACCGTGGGAACGCAGGATACCTGGCTCGACGGGTACGGCATCATCGCCTATTTCCTTGTGCCGCTGGCCTTCATCCCTCTGACCGCCGTGTTCCTCGCCAGCCCCCGCGCGAATCGCTTCGTCGAAAGCGTCTTCACCGCCCCGGTCGAACGCCGTGACTGGCTGCTAGCGAAGATCCTGGTCGTCCTTACCCTTGCCGCCGCCTATTACGTGGCGCTCATCCCCATGGTGCTCGTCTATATCCATCACGTCGGCGTACCGCTGCTGTTGCAGAAATTGCTGATTTGGGCTCCCTGCCTGCTCCTTATGAGCATCGCAATAGGCACCCTGATCGGCGTCCTGTTTATCGGCCAGAGCATCGCCGCTCCCGCCGCGACGAGCATGGGCATCCTCCTGGCGTATGCGGGGTTCGTCCCGCTCCAGGAGCTATTGGTGGCTCGGGGTAACGGTGCAACGCGCACCGGCCACCTCACATTGGCGAGCCCTGCCGTACTTCTCAAGAACGCCTTCGGGTTCACCCTGGCGGTTGGAAGTATTCCGGCCACCACCACTCGTACGTGGATCAGTTTGATTGCCGTTCTCGTCATCGCGTTCGTGCTCGCCGTTTGGGTGTTTCTACGCGCGCAGGGCGTCGAGACGTGGGAAGCCAGCCGCCTCCAGCGGTGGATCATCGCGCTTGGGATCGTCGGCATCATCCTGCTGCCCGTGGCCGTGGCGGACACCAACTATGACAAGTCCGCCCCGCACGCAACCAACGCTCCGGCGATTCAGAGGCTCTTCTCTCGCGCCGGCAGCAGCCTTGCTTTGGCATGGCCCGGTGGTCAGCCGCCGGCGCGGTGTTGCAGCACGATCCTTAATCGAGATGAGTGGCCTCCGTTTGGGACAGACGAGCCGACGCGCCGGGATCTCCTGGTCTTGCTGCCTGTGGATACCACGCAGCGCGTTACGGATTTGCGCTTCCAGGTGATTGGCGAAAACGGACTCGATGCCACCGCCCCTCCCGACAAGCTAAATCCTTCCCCTGAATCGCTTGAGACGCGCACCTACCCGAATGACTTGGGCCCTGCCGCCGCGGATGGCCACCATGTCGTCAAAGGCTGGGTGGCACGCATTCCTGTAACGCTGATTCCGACCAAGCCCTGGGATATTGGCGGCGTCCGTTATCCGCTGCGCGTCACAGGCACCTATCAAGTCGCGGGCGAGACCGCGATGCGGACGTTCAGCGCGCGCGCGGCCATTGACGCGCAAGTCTCGAGCGCGATCTACGAAATGGGTATCGCCTCCCTGATTCTGCCGCTCTTGTGTTTTGGAGCGGCATTCAAACGTTGGAGGCGGACGCGGTGAGCGCGGCAACAGGAATTGCGGAAACCGACTACGCCATCGAGATGGATGGCCTTACGCGTCGTTTTGGCGACTTCGTGGCGGTCGACCGCGTCACGTTAAAAATACCGAAGGGGCAGCTCTACGGATTCCTTGGACTCAACGGCGCGGGAAAAACGACGACCATTCGGATGCTCACCACGCTCCTCCCACCCAGCGCGGGCACTGCGAAGTTGTGGGGGCATGATGTCGTCAAGGAACCTCTTGCAGTGCGCAAGCTCGTTGGGCTGGTGAGCGACGAGACGAGCGAGAGCCAATCGACATGGACCGCGCGCGAGTACCTTTCGTACTTTGCCCGCATCCGCCACATGCCGAATCCCAATGAGGAAGTCGAGCGCATCTTGGACGATGTCGGCCTTGACGCCAAGTTTCGAGGCAAGCTGATCTGCACCTATAGTACGGGCATGAAACGACGAGTCGAGATCGCCCGGGCCCTCATGGGACGTCCGAAAGTTCTGTTCCTCGACGAACCCACGCGGGGGCTGGACTTGCCGGCCAAACGCGATATGTGGAGCCTTCTGCGCCGGCTCGCGGCCACGGAAAGCGTCACCACGTTTCTCAGTAGCCATGACGCGCAGGAAATCCGAAGTCTGTGCAGCGAGATCAGCGTGATCGCCAAAGGCCGGCTTGTTCACACGGGTGCAACGCGTGAGATGGGCGGCGACATCGATGCCTTCGAGGAACTTCTCATCGGGATGTTAACGCTGTCAGAACGCATCGAGCCGCCAGGATCGCACTTTCGAGCAGGATGAAAAGTAGCTGTGGAACTGGGTGCATGACGGGGTGTTTTCGGGTGACATCATCGTGGGGCCGAACATTCTGAGCCGCCGCAACGGATATGCTGCTTCCTCACACGCGCTAATCGGGCTTCATCTCTAGAATGCCCGCAGCGGTTATCGGAAACTGACCCACTATAAAGTCCCCTAACAACTCGCATCTCCCACCGCAAATCGTCTAAAGTATTTCTGCAATTCCATGGGGCCCGGAAACCACATGAAACGCACACTCGCATCCTTCGTAGCTCTCTGCTTTTCGTTATCAATTTTATTTCTATCCACAGTCCACGCCCGCGCCTCAAAGATCCGTCTCGATAAGGTCGGCGTAATGCACCGCCAATTCACGCCGCCCGAACCGTACGACTGGCGCGGCGCAAAGACTCACGCCCTCATTACTGACATCTGGTATCCCGCCGATCGCTCCGCCGTCGAGCAATCGCAATGGATTGGCTCTGCCGCTGCGCCCTTTGCCAGCGCAGGCAAGGCCGCACCCGACGCTCCTCTCATCGCGGCCCCCGCAAAACTTCCGCTAATCCTGCTCTCCCACGGCACTGGCGGCTCCTCAGCCATGATGGCGTGGCTCGGCACCGCGCTGGCCTCGCACGGCTACATCGCCGCCGCCGTAAACCATCCCGGCAACAACTCGCTCGAAGCCTACACCGCCGAAGGATTTTCCATTTGGTGGGAACGCGCCCGCGACCTAAGCGCCGTGCTCGATGCCATGCTCGCCGATTCCATGTTCGGGCCCCGCATCGACCCCAGACGCATCGGCGCAGCCGGCTTTTCTCTCGGCGGCTTCACAGTGATCGAAATTGCCGGCGGCATCGGCGAACTTTCCCGCTACCAGGACTTTTGTAAAGCTTCAAGCGCCGATGGCATGTGCGCCGACCCTCCCGAATTTCCCGGCCTCTCCGCCCAGGTCAGCGCTCTCGCTAAAACCGATCCCGCGATGCAAGCGGCTCTTCGCGAGGGCGCCAACTCCCATCGCGACCCGCGCATCCGCGCCATTTTCGCCATGGCCCCTGCTCTGGGCCCGGCCTTCGCTCCGGACTCTCTCGCCAAGATCTCCATTCCTGTCCACATTGTGGCCGGGTCAGCCGATTCCATCGTTCCTCTCGAAACCAGCGCAAAATTCTTCGCCGCCCATATTCCCGGCGCGCAGCTCACCATTATTCAGGACGTCGGCCACTACACGTTCCTTGGCACCTGCCTCCCGCTCGGAAACCAAAATCAGCCCAAGCTCTGCCTCGACCGCGCCGGCGTCCTCCGCGATGATATCCACGCGCAGACTGCCGACCTGGCCTATCATTTTTTCGACGCTAATCTGAAGTGAAGCTGAAGTATTGCGGGGAACCTCGAAGCCTTATCGCAACGAGTGACGCGCTTTGCAGGAGTCACGAGTCACCAGTCTGCTAGCGGCAGAATGCGCCCAAATTCGAAATTAAATTTAAGTGGGAACCACAGCAGTTCAGCTAGGCAGCAAAAACTGCTTCTTCGGAACGCCCTTTTCGCGGTACAGGTCGCGGTCCGCGGCTCCCAGAATCTCGTTCAATGTTTCTCCGTCGTTCGGAAAGACGGCCGTCCCAATGCTTACGAAAATCTTCGGCGTTTCTCCATCTTCCGCCAGCCGCTTCGAAATTCTCTGCGCCACCAGGCGCGCCGCCTCCGCGTCCGTTTCCGGCAGAATCAGCACAAATTCGTCGCCGCCGTAGCGTCCCGCTGTATCCATCTCCCGCGAATACAGCCGCAGCATATCCGCCAGCCGGCACAGCGCCCGGCTTCCCACCAGATGTCCGTACGCATCGTTAATTTTCTTGAGCCCATCCAAATCTAGCAGCAAAACCACGAACGGCCGCTCGGTTCTGCCGTACCGCTTGATCTCCGTCTCCAGCGCGTCCACCACTTGCCGGTAGTTGGCAAGCCCCGTCAGCGGATCGCTGACCGCCAAATTCCGCACTCGTTCCACGGACCGCCGGTGTTCAGAAACTTCCGCGGCCACGGCCAGCGTCGTGATCGCCATGATCCCCAGGAAGGCCTGCATCAACAGCAGCGAACGGTTAGTTGTTTCCCTCGCAAACGGTCCGAACCCATGTATCGTGCCCCACGCAGCTATCCCCGCCAACACGCATATAGCCGTCGCCGCCTCGCGCTGCCCAAACCGGAACGCCGCCCAGATCAGAAACGGAATGCACAGGTACTCCAACGGATAATTTTTCAATTCCGCGTGGAAGACTCCGCCAAACACAACCCACGCGGTTCCCATCATCCCCGCGAACAAGGCGGCAAGCTCAACGGATCTCTCCTTGCTCCACTCCAGCCTCGGATTCTCCCTCCACAACAGCAGCAAAGGCGTCACAATCACGGCCCCCACCGCGTCCCCCAGCCACCACGTGCACCAGATCGGGCCAAACACCGCCCAATCCGCGAAACCTCCCGCCGCCAGCGTCGCCACTCCGATCGTGGCGCTGATCGTTGTCGCCGCCATCCCCGCCAGCAGCGCAAATTTGAAAATATCCTGCGCCCGCGCAAACGCTTCCTTGCCCCTCGCGAAGCGGCTGACCAGATACCACGCCGCCAACCCTTCCAACGTGTTTCCCGCAGCAATCCCGATCGACGTCCCCACATTCCCCGCCGTCGTCAAGTTCACCAGAAACGCCCCTATCAGGATGCCCGGCCAAATCTCAAACCCGTAAACCAGCAGCGCCGCAATCGCAATCCCCGTGCAGGGCCATACCGCTGTCGCGCTCGCATGCACGTACGCCAGTTGCAATCCCAGTTTCCCCGCGATGAAATACACCGCGGCCAGGATCGCCACTGTCGCCAAATTTTTCATCCTGTCCGAGCGCGTCATTCCGCATTCTCCACCTCGCCGGAGATCCATCCCGGGGAGGGAATCAAGCACCGCTTCTTCGCACGACCGCCGCCATAATCCCGTTTTGGGTCAGTTTCTCGGCCCAAAACAACGTACTCTTCTGCACTAAACTACAATTTTACTTAATGTTTTAAGCCAACGTGCACCTAACTAAGAGGGCTTTCCAATTTAAGCAATCCCATCTGGCCACCCTGGCGAACCCCTCCCCGGCTCCAACCTGGCCTCGTAACTTTTCACATCTCCAGAAACTGCGCTCAGCAATGCTTAATCGTTAGACACCAGCAGGAATTCGAGCTCTGACAGCGTGGACATGCTGGTAGTAATTCTCCGTCCGCCCGTGAAACTTCTCTGGATTGGTGGTGCGCTTGTAAACTCTATCATCATTCTGAAGCTCCTATCTGTCGAGTTTTTCCGCCCCAATTCCAAATCTAGTAAGCCTGGGTTTCGCGCTTCACCGGGCGTCACCGCGCTTCATCGCGCTACTTCTTGACGCTCGTGATCGTCTATCATTGGCATTCGATGCCAGACGCCAAACCGCCGCGATTTCTGCATTCGAGGGCTCCGCGCACTAAGGTCATTCGCGGATCGCACAGGAATCACGTTTAGAGTAACCTCAAAAAGCAAGCGCGAGTGGAGGAGGTCAAATGGCAAAATACGGCAAAGCGGCAAGCGAAAGTGTAAAGAAAGCGTTGGCGCGAGAAAAGCGCGGCAAACTGCGTTCAGGAAAAGGTGGCAAAGGCGGCGTGGTAAAAAGCCGCAAGCAGGCGATCGCCATCGGTCTCTCCGAAGCTCGCAAAAAAGGCGCCAAGGTCCCCGGAAAAAAAAGCTAAAATGAATGCTCTGTTCTCTTGAGCGGATAGCCTGAGCAGTAATATCCCGCATCAGATCACAAGGTGAACCTGCGTGAACCCCATGAACCCCCGGCCACTCTTGCATCTGGAAGGCGCTGGCGCGCTCGTCGCCAGTCTCTTGGTCTTTCATTGGAGCCACGGAAGTTGGCTCCTATTTTCTGTGCTTTTTCTCGTGCCGGATCTCTCCATGCTCGGCTACATCGCAAATGTTCGCGTCGGAACGATCACCTACAACGCCTTCCACACGTACTTAGGCCCGCTGGCGCTGGCTGCATACGCTTCCGCGTCGGATCGCCTCGCTGTTTTTTCCATCTCCCTGATCTGGTTCGCGCACATCGGCTTCGACCGCATGCTCGGCTTCGGCCTTAAGTACCCCACGCGCTTCAAGGACACTCATCTCAACCCCGATCGTCACACCCCGCAGATTGGTACGGACGCCAGCCTCAAGCGAGGCGAGGAACAGCGCGCCGTCCAGAGTTGATGTTTGCTTGCTAACAAGACCCGCGACGCAGGCATCGCGCGGCCCTACCCATCGCTCGCGAAATACGCTGTAATCTCGGCGGATGTAAGCAGGCAAAGGGAGCGACGATGACGCCATTTGCTGAGTTCCTAAACGCTGGATGCTCCGTACTGGAGCAGGTTACGCGCAGCTGGTTCGCAGGCAAGGCAGCCCAGGCGGCAACCTGATGAACGCAGGTTCATCGCTGGCCTGATTGGGCGCCTTGCTCCCGCGAGCGCTCGCGGTGTCTGAAGCACGAATCATGGTGACCCTAAGGGGGGAGCCCGAATAGATGGTTGGTGGAACCTGATTCCACGGCAGGATTCACGAAGCGAGCCTTGGTCGAAATGAAGGAAAGAGAAAAGTTTTTTACAAGTGAAGAGAAAAACGAACCCTCGCGGCTCGTAAACTTGAGGTGTCTCTTGACGGAGCCGACGCCATCATAGACGGTGCCCGAGGTGCCGGTTTTGTACCCGGGCTTTTGATTTAATTGTCGCTCTTACAGACACCGCCGCTTGTAAGTCCACTGCCTGCCACTTTTGCAGAAATATGGAGGTGGGACGACCTGTGGGACAGCTAATCCTGGCTGTCCTTTTCAATGTCCACAAGTCCCGGATTGCCAGCCACCAATTCCCCCCGTGTTATACTCTCGCCCGTTTGCGCCAAATTTTATGAATGCCCCAGCTCTCCGGGCGCACCGGCAGGAGGCGGCCAAGCTCTTGATCACTTTGCCGGAAACATTCAATGTCGCCACGCACTTCGTGGATCGCAACATCGAGGAGGGCCGAGGGGCGAAGGTCGCCATCGAGTGCGGCGACGAGCGAGTCACTTATCAGCAACTTCTCGAGCGCACCAACCGCGCCGGCAATATCCTTCTAGCTCTCGGCGTCCGCCCCGAAGAGCGCGTCCTTCTTTTGCTTCTGGATACGCCGGAGTTTCTCTACTCCTTCTTTGGCGCGATCAAGATCGGCGCTGTCGCCGTGCCCGTCAACACGCAAGCGAAACCGCAAGACTACGAATACATCCTCAATGATTGCCGCGCCCGCGTCGCCCTCGTCAGCGAACCTTTGCTGCCTTACTTGCAATCGATTCCGAGCGAAAAACTCCGCTACTTGCAAGAAATCGTGGTAAGCGAAGTACAGCAGGATCTTCCATCTCAAGGTCAGCGTTCGCAAACTCATCACTCTCTGCAAAAACTGCTCGCCTCTGCCTCGCCAGAATTGGCAGCAACCCGCACCAGCAAAGACGAGCCTGCTTTCTGGCTTTATTCCTCAGGAAGCACCGGCGTTTCCAAGGGCTGCGTGCATCTCCACCACGACATGGTCGTGTGCTGCGAGTTGTATGCAAAAGGCATTCTGCACATGAACGAGAGCGACCGTTGCTTCAGCGTCGCGCGATTGTTCTTCGCCTACGGCCTCGGAAACGCCGGCTACTTCCCTCTCGGATGTGGCGCCACCACGATACTTTCGCCCGTGCGTCCCGTTCCCGCGACGATTTACGCCGACATCGAGCGCTACCGGCCTACATTATTTTTTTCCGTGCCTACGAATTACGCAGCTTTACTGGCCTTTCACCCCGAAGACGGACGCGAGTTCGACTTGTCGAGCGTGCGTCACGCCATCTCCGCAGGGGAAGCGCTTCCCGCGCCGTTGTTCCATCGCTTCAAAGAACGCTTTGGCATCGAGATTCTGGATTCGCTCGGCTCGACCGAAACTTTGCAGATGGTGATCGCCAACCGTCCGGGCGAAGCGAAGCCCGGCTCCAGCGGGAAAATCATTCCTGGCTACGAAGCCAAAATCGTCGATGAGCATGGCAGCGCGGTCGCTGTTAACGAAATCGGCGATCTCCTGATCAAAGGCGATTCCACGTGCTCGGGCTACTGGAACAAGCACGAAAAAACCAAGGAAACTTTTGTAGGCGATTGGTTCCGTACCGGCGACAAATACTTTCAAAACGAAGAAGGCTACTTTTGGTATGCCGGCCGCGCCAACGACCTTTTTAAGGTTAACGGACTTTGGCTGAGTCCCGCGGAAGTCGAAGGCGCTTTGATCGCGCATCCCGCAGTTCGCGAAGCGGCCGTCGTGGCTCGCGAAGATGAAGACGGCCTCACGAAACCAGCGGCCTTCGTGGTGCTGAACGCGGAGTTCGCACCGAGCGAGCAGTTGACACACGAACTTCAGGAGTTGGTAGGACAAAAGATCGGCGGCTACAAGCGGCCTCGTTGGATTGAATTTTTGTCTGAAATCCCGAAAACGGCCACCGGGAAACTTCAGCGCTTCAAACTGCGGGAGCTGCAAAATCGCAGAGCCGACGAGGCTCGATAGGACCTCTCGGCATAATACTGCAACTTCGAGCCCCATCCATGACGTGCTGCAAAAACTGAGAGAGGTTTCTGACAACAGCTAACCATAATAAATAGAACGTGTTACGGGAAAACTCACGGGACAAGTCGAGGAATCGAAAGGAAGCTCTTGAAACCTTAACGAAATCCTGGACCCAGAGTTTGCGACATGCGTTATACTGCATAGGCTGGCCGGAGCTATGCAGACAGGCATACATTCGAGGGAAATTACACCGCGACGCGCTCCACGCGATTCGGACGACGGTTTTCTGCTTTTTCTGGGAAAGCGCGTGCGGGAATTGCGGAACCGGCGCGGGTCGACGCGCAAAATGATGGCGGGCGAAGCGGACGTATCGGAACGGCATCTTGCGCAGCTCGAAGCCGGCGAAGGAAATGTATCAATCGTGCTGCTGCGGAGAATTGCCGGCGCGCTCCACGTGTCTCTTGCGGAATTATTCGCGCCTGAAGCGGAAACGCAGCATGAAAAACTTTTGATTCAGCGGTTCCTCGATCGTCTGCCGGCTCATCGAGTCGAGGATGCGATGTCCCGGCTCACGCGTGAATTTGGAGACGAGGAAAAAGCGCGGCGCATGCGCGTGGCGCTTGTTGGTATACGCGGCGCCGGAAAATCAACCCTGGGGTCGCGCTTGGGCGAGGAGATGAAGATTCCGTTCATCGAGCTGGACGGAGAGATTGAAAAAGATACCGGCATGCCGCTCGGCGAAATATTTTCGCTTTACGGGCAAACGGGATATCGCGCGATCGAAAAGCGTTTACTCGAGCGCGTCCTTCAGGAACACGAACGCGCGATCATTTCCGTCGGCGGCGGCGTAGTTTCGGAAAAAGAAACGTACGACTATCTGCTTTCGAATTGCTACACCGTGTGGATCAAGGCGCGGCCGGAGGAATACATGGCGCGCGTGATCGCGCAGGGCGATTTGCGCGTTATGGGCGGCAGCAACCAAGCGATGGAAGATTTGCGCCGGATTCTCGAAGCGCGCGAGCCGCTCTACCGGAAAGCGGACCTGTACCTCGAGACCTCCGGGCATTCCGCGGATGAGAGTCTTGCGGAATTGAAAGCCGCATTGCAGACGAATCAGGAGTAGGAGGGGCACGTGGACGTTTCGGCGAGTGAACAGCTCCAAACAAAAGTGGAACCGCCGGACTACCGGACGGAACCGAGCCAGTACAAGCATTGGCGGCTCACTTTTGACGCACCTGTGGCGACGCTGACCATGGACGTGGCGGAAGACGGCGGAATCCGGCCGGGCTACAAGTTGAAGCTGAATTCCTACGATCTTGGAGTGGACATCGAACTGCACGACGCGCTGCAGAGGATCCGGTTTGAGCATCCGGAGATTCGTTCCGTGATTCTGACGAGCGCGAAAAACCGCATTTTTTGTTCTGGCGCCAACATTTATATGCTGGGACTTTCCTCGCATGCGTGGAAGGTCAACTTCTGCAAGTTCACGAATGAAACGCGAAACGGGATTGAAGATTCGAGCGCGCACTCTGGGCTGAAATTCATCGCGGCGTGCAATGGAACGACGGCGGGAGGCGGCTACGAGCTGGCGCTGGCATGCGACGAGATTATTTTGGTGGATGACCGCTCATCGGCCGTCAGTTTGCCGGAGTTGCCGCTGCTGGGCGTTCTGCCTGGCACTGGCGGCCTGACCCGCGTGACAGACAAACGAAAAGTTCGGCGAGATTACGCCGATATGTTCTGCACGAATCCGGACGGCGTGCGCGGACAACGAGCAAAAGATTGGCGGCTGGTGGATGAAGTGGTCAAGCCGCAGCAGTTTGCGGACCACGTGAAGCAGCGCGCTTTGCAGCTGGCTGAAAAGAGTGATCGTCCCGCAAACGCGAAAGGTGTGGCGCTGACACCGGTTAAACGGGCGGCGGATGAGGCAGGACTGCATTATGAGTTTGTGGACGCGCAGTTGAATCGCGAAGCGCGTTCCGTGACGCTTACGGTTCGAGCCCCGAAGTCAGTCCCGGCGTACACGATCGAGAATCTCCTTGCGGCAGCCGGGAGTTGTTGGCCGCTGCAGATGGCGCGGGAGTTAGATGATGCCATTCTGACGCTGCGCACAAATGAGCTGGATCTGGGCTTGTGGATCATCAAGACGACGGGGAATCCCGATGCCGTTTTGGCGGCCGACGAATTTCTTTTGAATCACCAGGACAACTGGTTCGTGCGCGAGGTTCTGGGAATGATGCGGCGTACGTTTGCGCGGATCGATGTTTCCTCGCGGTCGTTGTACGCGATTATCGAGCCGGGTTCGTGCTTTGCGGGCACGCTGCTCGAACTAGCGCTTGCCGCGGACCGGATTTACATGCGCGACGCGCAGGATGGCGAAGACGTGGCCATGGTCGTTCTCTCGAGGATGAACTTCGGGCCGTTGCCGATGGTGAATCATCTTTCGCGCTTGGCCGCGCGCTTCTATGGCGACGAAGCGCAAATCGAAGCTCTGCGAAAACTCATCGGAAAAAAGCTGAGCCCTCGCGAGGCGCTGGATGCCAGCCTTGTTACGGCCACGCCCGATGATCTCGATTGGGAGGATGAAATTCGCCAGGCGCTCGAATCGCGTGCCGCGCTTTCGCCTGATGCGCTCACGGGATTGGAAGCCAATTTGCGATTCGGTGGAAGTGAAACTCTCGAGACGCGCGTTTTTGGCCGGCTTTCCGCTTGGCAGAACTGGATTTTCATTCGTCCGAACGCGGTGGGAACAAACGGGGCGCTGAAAGTTTATGGAACGGGCGCGCCGGTGAAATTTAATTGGGAGAGAGTTTGAGAGACACGGCGATCTAAATGGTTGAATGGTTGCGTGGGTCAACGGAGAAGAGCACAGGCAGGAGTGCCTGTGCTACCAAGGAGAAGGCCATGATCGATTACACAGAGAAAATTCCGAATAACGTGGACCTGGGACGAGACCGCGGCTTGCAGCGCGCGCTGGAACACTGGCAACCGGCGTACATGGGCTGGTGGTACGACATGGGCCCGAACGAGAGCCACAACTATGACGTTTATCTGCGCACGGCGACGAGCGTCGAGCCGGATGGATGGGCGCAGTTCGACTACGTGAAAATGCCGGAATACCGCTGGGGAATTTTTCTGCAGCCGCGCGACGCGCAGCGCCAAGTGAATTTCGGCACACATAAAGGCCAGGCGGCGTGGCAAGAGGTGCCGGGAGAATACCGTTCGACATTGCGGCGCGTGATTGTAACGCAAGGAGACACGGAGCCGGCTTCGGTGGAACAACAACGCCTGCTGGGGTCGTCGTGTCCCTCGATGTACGACTTGCGAAATATTTTTCAGGTGAATGTCGAAGAAGGGCGTCATCTGTGGGCCATGGTGTACTTGTTGCACCGCTATTTTGGGCGCGATGGCCGCGAGGAAGCAGAGTCGTTGCTCGCGCGGCGATCCGGTGATGCTGACAATCCGCGCATTCTTGGCGCGTTCAACGAGCCGACACCGGATTGGCTGGCATTTTATATGTTTACGTTTTTTACCGACCGCGACGGCAAGTTCCAGTTGTGCGCTCTGGCGGAGTCCGGCTTCGATCCGCTCGCGCGGACCTGCAGGTTTATGCTGACCGAGGAAGCGCACCACATGTTCGTTGGAGAGACGGGCGTTACGCGCATCATCAAACGCACATGCGAAGTAATGAAGGAAAATAAATTGGAAGATCCGGCGCAAGTGCGCACTCTCGGAGTGATTGATCTTCAGACGATTCAGAGATACTTGAACTTTCATTACAGCGTGACCCTCGACCTTTACGGTTCGGATGTTTCCTCGAACGCCGCAAATTATTTTACCAGCGGGCTGAAAGGACGTTTTCGCGAGACGAAGCTGGAAGACGATCACGTGCTTAGCGATGCGGAGTACCCGGTGTACGAAGTGATTGGAGATAAGATCCTCAAGAAAAATGTTCCGGCGCTGACCGCACTGAACGAGCGCTTGCGCGACGATTACATCGAAGAGATCGCGGATGGCGTGGCGCGGTGGCAGCGGGTGATCGATGAAGCGGGGATTCCCTTCCGCCTAACGCTGCCGCACAAGGGGTTTCACCGGGCGATTGGAAATTTTGCCGGACACCACATTAGCATCACGGGAGACGTGATGAGCGCGGAAGCCTGGAAGAAACACGAGCACGAATGGCTGCCAAGCTCGGAGGATGAGAAATTCGTACAGTCGTTGATGACCGGGCGCGTCGTCGAACCTGGAAAGTTTGCGAACTGGATCGCGCCGCCGCTCCGAGGAATCAACAGTAAGCCCATCGATTTTGAATACGTGCGATTCAACTGACGCGCGGCGAGCTTTCTTCACAAGGACACGAATTCGTGCAACCGATCATCGACATCCACATTCACATCATGCCCTACCACATGATGAAGCCGGCCGCGATGGACTTGATGAAGCGCGGACGAAAGGACTACGCGGATGTGATGCGCTATTGCGCCGATCCGAAAGCGTTTCTCGGGCTGCTGGACAGTCTTGGAATCGAGCGCGCGGGGTTGATTAATTATGTTGCGCCGAAAATCATTGGGTTCACACCCGAGGCGAATGATTGGAGCGCGAAGTATTGCAGCGCGGCGCCGGATCGCTTGATCGCGTTTGGCGGCGTGTTGCCCGGGACAGTTCCCGATTGCGGCGCGGAAGTAGACCGCATGGCGAAGATGGGGATTCGCGCGATTAAGCTGCATCCTTCGCATCAGGCACTTTCGCCGAACGAGTACATGAACGGCAACCGGGACCTGGCAGCAATTTACGAGCGGGCGCAGGCGCACGGAATGCCGGTGATGATTCACACGGGAACTTCCATTTTTCCAGGCGCGAGAAATCTGCATGCGCAGCCGATGTTGTGCGACGACGTGAGCATCGATTATCCGAATCTCGTGGTGATACTGGCGCACGGCGGCAGGCCGCTGTGGATGAACGAGGCGTTTTTCCTGGTGCGGCGGCACAAAAATATGTACATGGACATTTCCGGGATTCCGCCGCAGAAATTGATGGAATATTTTCCGCGGATCGAAGACATCGCGGACAAAGTTTTGTGGGGAACGGATTGGCCGGGGCCGGGCGTGCCGGAGATCAAGGGCAACATCGAGAAGTTCCACGCGCTTCCGATTGGCGCGGAGGCCAAGCGCAAGATTTTGTATGACAATGCGGCGCGGCTGTTTCCGCGCTGAGCGCGGGCGAAGTCGTTTTGCTAGAAGGGGTGAATTGACGTGATTACGATTACGCTGCCGACCGAATCGCAGAAAACGGCGCACATTCGAATGACGCTGAATGGCGAGGAAACAGACGTTTCCTTCGCGCCATACAAAACATTGCTCGAAGTGCTTCGCGAAGATTTGGGGCACACCGGCACGAAACACGGCTGTGAACTGGGAGAATGCGGGGCTTGCGCGGTTTTGCTGGAGGGCAAGCCGGTGCTGTCGTGTCTTTTGCTGGCACTTGAATGCGACAAGAAAAACGTTTTGACCGTGGAAGGACTCGGCGTAGATGGAAAGCTGCATCCCTTGCAAGATGCGTTTGCCGATTTGGGCGCGGCGCAGTGCGGTTATTGCACGCCGGCAATTTTGGTCACGGCGAAAGCTTTGCTGGATCAGAATCCGCATCCTTCGCGTGACCAGATTCGCGAGGCGCTGTCTGGGACTTTGTGCCGGTGCACGGGTTATCAGCAGATTTTCGAAGCGGTAGAAGCGGCGATGGTCACAATCGCGGGTTGCGGGAGCACAGGATTGTAATGCGCGAGACCGGGAGCACGAATGCCTGACGAAAAACAGCTGCGCGTGATTGGCGTTCCGCGCCGCAGGGTTGATGCGCGCGCAAAGGTTACGGGGCAAACGCGTTATGCGGACGATATTTTTTTGCCGCGAATGGCGTATTGCAAGCTGCTGCGATCGCCGCATCCGCACGCGCGCATCCGGAAAATGGATACGTCGCGCGCCGCGGCACATCCGGGAGTTTATTTGGTCCTCACCGGGAAAGATGTGCCAATCGAATATGGAATTTTGCCGGTTAGCCAGGACGAGCAGGCGCTGTGCGTGGACCATGTACGGCACGTGGGCGATCCGGTAGCGGCAATTGTTGCGCGCGAAGAGTTGACGGCGTTCGAAGCGCTGGACTTGATTGACGTCGAGTACGAACTTCTGACGACGATTGCCGACCCGGAAGAAGCGCTTGCGACGCCCGAGCCGCGGATTCACGACTACGGCGAAGAAGGAAACATTCACAAGCGCGTGTCGCTGGAATTTGGAAATGTCGAGCAAGGCTTTGCGGAAGCGGATGAAATATTCGAAGATATTTTTTTCTACCAGGGCAGCACGCACCTTCCCATCGAGCAGCACGCTGCCGTGGCAATAAAAGATCCCGATGGAAAACTGACCATTTGGAGCAGCACGCAAACGCCGCATTACGTGCATCGCGCGCTCGCGAAAGTTTTGCAAATGCCGCCCGCGCACATTCGCGTGATCGCCACGCCGAACGGCGGCGGCTTTGGCGGAAAGAGCGATCCCTTCCATCACGAAATCGTGGTGGCCAAGGCGGCGCTGCTTCTGGACCGGCCCGTGAAAATCTGCCTGACGCGCGAGGAAGTGTTTTATTGCCACCGCGGGAGGCATCCGGTGCTGATGAATTTTAAAACCGGCGTGAAGAAAGACGGCACGATTACCGGGATGCATCTGCAAACGCTGATCGATGGCGGCGCCTACGGCTCGTACGGAGTTGCGAGCACGTTTTACACGGGCGCGCTGCAGACAACGACGTATCACATTCCGCGCTACAAATTTCAGGGATGCCGCACGTTCACGAACAAGCCGCCGTGCGGGCCAAAACGCGGCCATGGCACGGTGCAGCCGCGCTTCGGGCAGGAAGTGCAGCTCGACAAGATCGCCGAGAAGCTGAGTCTCGATCCCGCGGATTTGCGGCTGCGCATCGCGGAAACTTCGAATGCCGTGACGGCAAATTTCTTTCGCTTGAGCGTCGTCAACCTTTCTGAATGCATTCGCCGCGTCGTCAAGATTTCGGATTGGAAGGAAAGGTTTCGCAAGCTGCCGGAGGGCCGCGGCGTGGGGCTGGCGTGTTCCGCTTATCTGACGGGAGCGGGGCTGCCGATTTATTGGAACAAAATGCCGCACTCGGGAGTGCACATCAAGTTCGATCGTGGCGGCGGCGTCGCGGTTTTTTGCGGCGCGACGGAGATTGGCCAGGGCTCGGATGATGTGCTCGCGGGAATCGTCGCGGAAGTTTTGGGACTCGATACATTCGATATTCGTTTGTACACCGGCGACACGGATTTGGGGCCGGTGGATTTGGGTTCGTATTCGAGCCGAGTGACGATCATGGCTGGCAACGCGGCGCTGCAAGCGGCGGAACGCGGGAAAGCAATCATCGCCGAAGCGGTTGCGGAGAAACTTGGAGTTCCCAAAGAAAGTTTGCGATTCGCGGACAAACGCGTTTTTGATTTCGCGGCGCCAGAGAAGAGCGTCACGTTTGCGGAGGCCGTCACCTTGGCGGAAGCGCGCTTCGGAACGATTGGCACGATGGGCTCGTACACGCCGCCGAAATCTCCGGCGCTTTACAAGGGAGGCGGCGTTGGGCCATCGCCGACGTACTCGTATACTGCCGCGGTCGTCGAAGTCATCGTCAATCCGGCGACTGGCTGGATCACCATTCCAAAGATTTGGATCGCGCACGACATTGGCCGCGCGCTGAATCCGACCCTGGTGCGCGGGCAAGTCGAAGGCAGCGTATACATGGGACTGGGTGAAGCGCTGATGGAGGAGCAGGAATTCCGGCGTCTTCCGAAAAAACTTTCGAAGGCGCTGGTGCACAAATTTCCGTCGATGCTCGAGTACAAGAGCCCGACCTCTCTGGACATGCCGGAAGTGGTTACGGAGTTGATCGAGGAGCCGGATCCGCGCGGACCGTTTGGCGCTAAGGAAGTCGGGCAGGGCCCGCTCTTGCCGATTATGCCCGCGGTTGCGAATGCCGTTTACGATGCGGTGGGCGTAAGGATTGATGAAGTTCCAATCACACCGGAAAAAATTATGAAAGCGCTCGCAGAAAAAAAGGCGGGGCGAGCGCCGCGTTTTGGGCCAAACCATTTTCCGCACGTCGATTGGCCGGAAGCGCTGCGCGTTCCTCCGCCGTGGGAGGGCGGCGATGGCCATGCGGTGAACGATGTTCCGCGGCCGGCGAAACGCAGCCCCCAAAAAGAAAAGGTGCTCAGCTCATGATGCGTCTGCCACTTTTCGAATTTCGCGCGCCGCGCACGCTGGACGAAGCGGCGCGCATTCTGGACGGCGAAGGCGCAAACGCCATGCCGCTCGCCGGCGGCACAGACCTGCTGCCAAATATGAAGCGCAGGCAACAAGTTCCGCGAACCTTGATGAGCCTGCGTTATATCCAAGATTTGCAGCACGTTCGATTGGACCATTCTGGATCGCGGCTCGGCGCCTGCGTGACTCTCGCGGACATTGCCGCGGACGCACGTTTCCGAAATGGGTTGACGGCGCTTGCGCAGGCGGCTTCTCTGGTGGCAACGCCGCCTATTCGCAACATGGCCACACTCGGTGGCAATCTCTGCCTCGATACGCGCTGCAACTATTACGATCAGAATTATGAGTGGAGAAAGGCGATCAACTTTTGCCTGAAAAAAGACGGCGACATCTGCTGGGTCGCGCCGGGAAGCCGCAAGTGCGTGGCCGTTTCTTCCACGGACACGGCGCCTGCTCTAATCGCGCTGGGCGCGCGCGTCCGCCTGGTCTCTCGAGCGCAAGAGCGCGAAGTTTTGCTTGCGGATCTTTATAACAACGACGGTTTGGACTACATCAAGCGGAAGCCCAACGAAATTTTGGCGGAAGTATTGCTCGAAACCGTGCACGGCTGGAAGAGCACTTACTGGAAACTTAGGCGGCGCGGCTCGTTCGACTTTCCGGTCCTCTCGGTTGCGGCCGCCGCGCGCATTTCGGTCAGTGGCGTTGTCGAAGAGGCGCGGATCGTCATTGGCTCCGCTTCCTCCCGTCCGTTGGTCGCTGCGGACGCAGCAAATTGCCTCGTGGGCCGTCCACTGAACGCAGACTCGATTGCTGAAGCCGCGGTTCTTGCGGCACGCATCGCCAAGCCGCTCGACAACACGGACTTCGACATGAGCTGGCGCAAAAAAGTCACCGGAGAATTCGTAAACTGCGCTTTGCGGGAACTGCGCGGCGAAGACATGCGCGGCGAACGCAAGAGCTTGATGCGCACTCCTTCGGCTTGATCGCGGCGGATTTTCCTTACGCGCGTCTTTCTCCATACCCATCCCAAACAGCACAGGTAGAATCTGCGGCCGACTAAAATTCCACGTGCAATCGCAGCGTCGGCACAAGCACGGGCCCGCGATCGCGGTTGTAACCGGGATTATTGATATGTTGTAGCCCAAACGCCGGGTAAATCCCTCGCCAAGCATGGAGCGTGTAGTAAGTCTCGAAGATGTTTTCCCGGCCATAGTTCAAGCGGCCATCGCCAAGCAAAAAACCGTCGCCGCCCAGCGCCAGATATTCCTGATGATCGCGCGAAATTCCGTTGGAGACAAAAACAACGCCGGCCCGGTCCCACTTGCGATGCCAGGCTTTCCCATTAAACCCAACGCCAATCTGCGCAGTTTGGTCCACTTCGGTGTACGCATAGGACTCGTGCTGTCCTTCGTTCCATCCCCAGCGCCCGAATACGTCCAGCCAGTCGTTTAGCGGCTGCTCGAAATTCGCGCTGAACCCGTACTTGACCGTCGTCTGAAGCGGATGCGCGGTGATTTCCGGCTTCGACGTTAGGCCCGCGCGAAAATTGTCGACCGCCTGCTGGTAATCCCCCATGTTCGCGTGATTCACGAAGGTCAGCAGACGAAGCACGCCCGTCTGACGCCGTATAGTTTTTCTGTGAAATTCAAATTCGATATTTTCCGCGCGGGCGCGGCCCATATCCGCGTCCAGATCTATGCCGTTCGCCACTTTGGGCATCAATGCTTCCGCAAAACGCACCGTCCACCAACGATCGTGATATTCGATCATCGCTGCGAACGTGTATCCGCGCGTGTCCGCCGCATAGTCGTAAGTTCCGGCATTATCGACGGTCCAATTCATGAACTGGAAATTCGTATCGCTCCCGTACGTGTTGACGTCGAAAAAATCGGCCAGGCTGAATTTGCCGAAGCGCAGCTCCAGTCGCCGCTCCGGTAACTCTCGAAACATGGAAAACGGAGTCTGGTCCGACGCCTTTCTCGTGCGCCCCAGCGGAATAACCTGATGAATCATCAACCGTGCGATGTACGGCGCCTTACTGAGCGTCGGATTTCGCACTACGTCGAGGTTTGTGAACCCCGCAAGACCCAGCGCTTCTCCAATTCCATGGCCGCCCGTTTCTTGCACGTCGCACAGCAACTCGCTCGTCCGGGTCAGGCGCAGCCCGGTGAGCAAAGTCAGAACGCGCGAACTGGCATCCTGCGCCTGCGGACTCAGACTATTTGGCCCTTGATACGGCGAACGGAACGCCGGATGCCACTGCGAGATGATGTTGACTTGGCCGGAAACCCACAGCCGGTCCCACTCTTGATGCGGAAACATGATGGGGAGCGAATCAGAAGCAGCCGCAGTCTCGGTGGTGTCTGCAGAATCCGCTTGCGCAGGGAGGGGATCCTGCGCGCGGACTGCCGGCCCGGCAAACGCAAGTCCGATGAGCCAGCTCCAGGAGAGAACGCATACTCGTTTGGCCAATCGTCGCATCTCTACCCTTATCCTTGAGCCAGCGTTCTGCCTTGCGCGGCCGGATTCGACCGGTAAATACGGAAGAATTAGTGTCCAATCATTTCGACTTGATGAACGCCGCGCCATCCGCAAACCACCTTGTGAGGCAGTTGAAGTGTCCGTGGCTTTGCTCTATTGTGCCGTGAGCCATTGCAGCAGGGCATAAACCTTGATACCATACCCCCATAGGGTATACAAGCAAAAATGTCACATACATCTCGCGAAAAACTCGATCTTGTCGCTCGCACCAAAAAGGTTATCGGCCAGCTCGAAAGCGTCCTTCGCGGCCTCAACGAAGATGAGCAGTGCGCGGAAGTGCTTCAGCGCCTGGCCGCCGCCCGTGGCGCCATCAACAGCCTTATGGGCGAATTGATGGAGGACCACATCCGAAACCACATGCCGCGGAATTCCAAATCCTCGGAAGAAGCCGCTGACGACGTCATACACATCGTTCGAACCTACCTGAAGTAATGTAATTGCCAGTCGCGTTCGCCGCTCTTTTTCTGTATCTTCCATGCACCTGAGTCTCGACGAAACGAATCCAAAACCGGAGGGAGATTTCCCGGTGACACGAATCCTTGCGTGCTTAATGTTCGCAGCTTTCCTCTTCGCGCCAGCCATTCGGGCCCAGGCCGGCCCAGAGCAGGGTGGCCACGAGCTGCAACTTTGGACCGGCGGCGGCCACGGTCTGAATGGCAGCACCGCCGACAGCGGCGTGTGGAACGTGGGCGCGCGCTACGGCTGGATTCTGACCGTGCCGCACGGGCCGGGCTTTTTGCGCGGTCAATTCGAGTACGCAGTCGATGTCGTCCCGCTTTTCATGGTGGTTCAACGCAACGGCAACGCTTATGGCTTCGGGCTGAATCCCTTCGCGTTGAAATGGAATTTTACAAAACCCCGCAGAGTCGTTCCCTACTTCGAACTCGGAGGCGGTACGCTCTTTACGAATACCGATGTGCCCCCGGCACTTCGCGCGTCAACTTCACTTCCGGCGGCGCGCTGGGCCTGCATTTCCTCCAGAGCAGGTACAACTGGAGCGTCGAGCTTCGCTTCATGCATATTTCCAACGCCGGCCTTGCCAGCCCCAACCCCGGGATTAATACGCTCCAGCTTCGCCTGGGCTTTGGCCGATTCACGCGGTCGCACTAGCGCGCATAATTCGCGAGCGGTATGATGGAACGCTTACGGCTTGGGCGAGCATCGCGTTTCACGCAAATCACGAAGAAAACATTCTTGGAATAAATCAGAACATGAGCAGTCTGAAACAAGGGGGAGTCATGAAAATCGCAGGAATTGTGATTGGGGTGTTGCTGCTGGCGGGATTGGGTCTTGGGCTCCGCGGAATGCGCGCGGATGGCAAGGCGCCGGCCGTTGGCAGCCATGCGCCGGACTTTACGCTCAATTCGCAAGAGTCCAAGCCGGTTAGCTTGCACGACTTCAAGGGCAAGTGGGTGGTGCTCTATTTCTACCCGAAAGATTTCACCTCCGGATGCACCATTGAGGCCCACAATTTCCAGCGCGACTTGGCCCAATATGAGCAAAAAAACGCTGTAATCCTTGGCGTCAGCGTGCAGGACGCGGATTCCCACCAGAAGTTCTGCGCCAAGGAAGGGCTGAACTTCAAGCTGCTCGCGGACACCAAGGACGAAGTCTCCACGCGCTATGACTCGGTGATGAATTTTGGCGTGGCCAAGCTCTCCGCGCGCCACACCTTTCTGATCGATCCAAGCGGCGTTGTGCGCAAGGTTTTTCTCGACGTAAAACCGCAGCAGCACAGCGAGGAAGTCCTTGCGGCTCTGACGGAGTTGCAAGCCGGCGTATCGAAGTAAAGCGGCTGCGCCCCGAATTCAAGATTTGCGCTTTTGACGTCTGCACCGGGCGCCGGAAGGCTTGCTAGTCCGCTTGACTGGCAAGTCCGTTCCCTGCTCTACAAAACTCCTTTGGCGTTCTTATGGAGGACATGTATGAATCGTAAAATCGTGGCGGCTCTTTTCGGCTTGCTTTGTGTTGCGTTTGCCATTCTGCTTCACGCCGATCCTGCAAGAACGGAAACCGTCAGTTACAAAAGCGGCAATGAAACCGTCAGCGGATTCCTGGCGCTTCCTGCAGGCCACGGCAAACATCCCGGAATCGTTGTCATCCACGAATGGTGGGGACTGAACGATCAAATCAAGGATGAAACACGAAAGCTCGCGGGGCAAGGGTATGTGGCCCTTGCGGTCGATCTGTATCGCGGAAAAGTGGCCACCACTCCCGAAGAGGCTCACGAATTGATGCGCGGCGTGCCCGATGACCGCGGCATGCGCGATCTCGAGGCGGCGTATGCGTATCTCGCATCCCGGCCCGATGTCGAAGCAAACAAGATCGGCTCCGTCGGGTGGTACATGGGCGGAGGATGGTCCATCAAATTGGCGATGAGTGAGCCGAAATTAGCAGCGTGCATCGTGAACTATGGCTCGCTGCCGACAGAAGCGTCGAGTATCGCCAACATCAACGCGCCAGTGCTGGGAAATTTTGGCGCGGACGATCGCGGCATCACGCCGGAATCCGTGCGCGCTTTCGATGGTGCAATGAAAGCCGCGGGCAAGTCCGTCGACGTGAAAATTTATGAAGACGCAGGCCACGCCTTCGAGAATCCCAATAATAAAGATGGCTACCGCCCGCAAGCGACCGCCGATGCGTGGGCGCGCATGACGGCGTTCCTGAAGAAAACTCTGCAGTAGTTTGGGGAGAGCGGCGATTCTTTCTCCAGAGACCGCCGCGCCGGGCTAGCGATTCGGCAAAACGCTGAGCCCGGGCACGTTTATCAGCCGTTCATCCGATGTTACGAGCGTCAGGTCAAAAGCCTTGGCCGTCGCGACCAGAAACCGGTCTCCTGGATCGCGATAGCCGAGCATCGTAAACCGCAGCTCGTGCGCCACTTCCCATGTCAGCGGTGCTTCGAGAAGATTCAAATCTTGCTTGGATTGCAGGAACCATTCTCCAAAATCCTGGTGGAGCTCAATTCGCTTCTTCTCAAGGAGCATCACCATTTCCCAGATGCTGACCGGGGACAGAAACCGGTCATGTTGCGGGTTCGCGATCTCGCGCGCTACTTCAGATGTCAGCTTTTCCGGCGCGGTGTAATTCCAAATCCAGATGTGTGTGTCAAGCAAAAGCTTCACTTGGATTCTTCCTCGTGAATCGTCTCAGGATCTTGAGCTGCTTCCCAGTCCGATTCGTCGCCGATGGGGCCCACGATATCGCCCAAAATCTTCACGGTCCCAATGCCGCCTCCCAGCCGTATCGTGTGCTTGGTGCTGCCTGGCGGATTGATCACCGCGATGGGATGGCCGAAGCGTGTGACAAGTATCGGCTTGCCTGTCTTGCGAACCTCCTCGAGCACTGCCAGACATGTGGCCTTAAATTTTGAGATGGCTATTTCTTCCATGGCTTTGAACTCCCCAACAAATCATATACCCCTCTCTGACCATAGTCAAGCCATAGTATAACTATAATTCAATCATAGTCCGACCATGGTCTGACAATAACCTGCATTCATCTCAGCCGTTTCCTGGCTGCTTTCCAACTGATTTATTGTCAAGGCTTTATGGACGGTTCCGTCTCGCTCGCTCGTCAAGGACCGCTAGACGTCACTCCGATGCAAATGTCAATACCACATGCTAGCGGCACCGCATTCTCGCTGTGACTCCCCGGCGAAAGCTGTCCCGGCCCAGACATTGCAACTGCGGCGACCATCAAATGCCTGGGCTCTGACTTGCGCTAGACGGACGCGCAGCTACATCGCGGGTCTAATTATCAACGGTTTAAAAAATGACCAGCGCCGCACCAGTTTCGCCGCGCAATCAGTGGCTCGGCTCCAGAATCAATTTCTGCACGCGCCAGTTAAGAAGTTCGGCGACGTACAGCACATTTTCAGACGGACATGCGATTTCGTGGATCCACCCGAATTGCCCGAGCTGCTTGCCGGATTTGCCAAACATCCCGAGAACTTTCCCATCGAGGCTGAGTTTGTAAATTCGCCCCGGAAACGCATCGGACGTATACAAAACCTGACTCGGTCCCGGTGTGATGCAAACCGTCCACGGCGCACCGGGCGCCATCGTGCCGGTTGTCGCGGTTGGTTTGGCCCCGATGGCCGCGCGCGCGTCCGGCGGCGCCGGCACGTCGATGGTCATCTGCCGCAGAAATTTTCCGTCCCCGTCAAACACTTGTATGCGCCGGTTGCCGCGATCCGCCACGTAGACATTTCCCGACGCATCGACAGCAATGCTGTGCGGAACGTTGAATTGCCCCGGCTGGTTCCCCGGCTCGCCCCAGGACTTCACCCACTGGCCGTCCTTGTCCACCTTCGCTACGCGCGAATTGATATATCCATCGCTGATATAAGTGTTCCCCGCCGCGTCCCACGCCACGTCCGTCACTTGCCGGAACATTCCATCCACGGGCGGCAGCGGCGGTTTGACGTGTTTTAGCGGGCCGGTGCCTTCGTCGGAAGCTTCCTGCTTGCGGCCGAGCACCATCACCACGCGGCCCTCGGGGTTGAACTCGATCACCATGTCCGACCCTTTGTCCGTCACCCAGATGTTGTCCTCTTTATCGACCTTCACGGCGTGCGCGAACGACCACGCGTACAAGTTGTGCCCAATCTCGCGCAGAAACTTTCCGTCCGCATCAAACTCCAAAAGCTGCGCCGCGCTCGCCGCATACGCAGGCCCGGTGCTATTGCCACGCGAAAAAACAAAAACGTGCCCCTTCGAATTCACCGCCACCCCCGCCACCTCTCCCAAATAAATGTCCGGCGGCAATTTCAGAAAATCAGGAACCGAGTGATAGCGAATCTCCGGCGGCTGCTGCGCCCGAAGAGCCCCAGCCGCAAAGAGCAAAGCAAAAACCAAAACACAAATCGCGCGTCTCATTGGAATCTCCTCCTTGCTTCGCGCCCCGCATCATACGCGCCTCGCCTCCCATGCGCCATGCAGGCCCGGAGTGGATTGATTTCCGGCGACCAGAGCTGACAGGCATTACGATTTGCCGTTCAAATCTCATTCGCCAGTTAAAGCCGCATATTGCGCTTTCGTTAGCGGAACGACCGAAAGTCTTCCCTCACGGACAAGCGGAGAATCGGCAAACAGTTTGTCGGCTTTGATTTGTGCCAACGACCAGGGTTTCGCGATTGGTTTGCCGGCTTTGATCTTGACGATGGGTATTTTCGGATCGGACGCGTCCACGGAAATCACTGTGGCTGTTCCGACGGCGCTCTTTTGGTTGGCGGTTTCGTAGATCACCAGACGTGCGCCGGGTTTTATTTCGCGCAAGTTTTTCACTCCCGCGGGGCTCGTAACGCCGTCCCACACGGTGACGCCGTCTTTTTGAAGGTCGGTAAACGAGTATTCCGAAGGTTCGGTTTTCAGCAAGTAATCTGAAGGCATGCAAACTCCTCACGTCCGCAATTCAATGCTCAGCTATTCTACCTGCTGAGAAGATGGCCCGCCGCCGCTTCGTAAAATACCATCTCCCTGCCCGATTCTTGTCCTCCATCTCAGCTCCCGGCCTGCGCGCGACAGCGATCTCCGCCGCATCAAATTTCTCACCTCGCTCTTGCCCCTATCCCTCGCTTCTGGCACGATGCAAACAACATCAAGCCGCACTTTGTCGGGAAAACCCCCTGGGAGGCGATAATGGCTGGTTTTTGCAGAAACTGTGGCAGTCCGCTCGATGATGGGCAAGGATTCTGCGCGCGCTGTGGAACGGCTGCCTCCGGTCCGCCGATGCGCCCGTCCGCTCCCGCATCCCCCGCGTCTTCAGCTGCTCCGCCCGCGGCGCGTCCGCAAGCCGCTCCAGTAGCCGCTCCTGCCAAGTCCGGCAGCACTTTGCTCAAAGTTCTGTTGGGCTTTGTTATCGTCATATTCGTTCTCGGCGCCGCGGGAGTTGCGGGCATCTGGTACGTCGGGCATCGCATAAAACAAAAAGTTCACGATATGGGGCTGGATAACATCTCGGCGGAAACAAGCGAGCATCGCGGGCCGGCGCTTGGCGGCGTCAATCCCTGCAGCCTGCTTTCGAAAGCAGATGTAGCCCAAGCCGTGAAAATGGATGTCGTCCGCGCCGAACAACCCGAAGAAGGCCAGGCGAGTTGCGAGTATAGCGTCATGGGCGACTATGTGGACCTCATCGCTAAGCATGCTTCCCTGCTTCGCAAAGCAGAAACAAACGATGCTCAAAGGCAGATGATGGAATCGTTCGCAAAATCGATTGGCCATGGAACCGATTCTGACCAAAGCAACCCGCGGCATCCCGGCGAATCGCCCGTCTTTATATTCAGCGTGGACAATACCAGCGCTGTGGCTCAGATGAGTTTGAGCCGTGCCACGCTTGGCCAGTTGGGGCCGGGCGCAACGACGATTCCCGCACTGGGAGACGACGCTTTCGATATCGGCAACGCCATGATGATGGTCCGCAAGGGCGACAAGGTTGTTCACATCATGTACATGATGTGTCCCTGCACCACCGACGATGTGGTGCCGCTCGCGAAGAGAATTGTCGGCAGTATGTAACGGCTCTTTTGCAAGCAGACTGCCCGGTGCGCCTTCACCGGATCTACGGAGCCTTCGCGGCCACAACGCCGATGTCCGCAATGTTGTCGCCCTTTTTCAGCGAAGGAACCGCGTTGATGTGCAGAATCACGCCCGCCGCGGGAGCGCGCGCATCGAGAATCACTTTGCCGAAATAGTCCGTGACGTAGCCGATCTTCATGCCTTCCTGAACATACGTCCCGCGCTGGACTAGCGGATACCAAATGCCCGGCCCGTCTGAAATCACATCCACCACTTTTCCGAGCCACACCGGATTTTCGATGTAGTGCGGCTCGCCGGGAATCATTTTCAGAAAACGCATGGTGCTAAGCGTGCCATTCACGAGAAGCGCCACGTCGTCCGTCTCGACAGTTCCGGCATGTCCGGCTTCCACAACGATCGATGGCTTGCCGCGCAACGACGCCGTGTTGTCAAGATACCGCGTGTCCGCGGGATCGGAGGGGCGCTCGCTCCAGATAATGATGTGATCAAGCCCGAATGCGAGCACCATTTGTTTGGAAATGCGGTCCTGCTCTTCTTTGCCGACCGCTCCCCAATAAGCGTAAGGACGCAAGTTTTCATCCAGGTCGCCGCCGTGGTAATCGATCAAATAGTCGCAGCGGTCCACAACGTCCTTCGTAATCATGTACAGGACGCGGTCCGTTTGCGTCCCGTCCATTCTCCCGGGGTAGTAGCGATTCATGCTCTTGTGGTCGAGCGGATTCACGTGCGGCACTTTTTGCTCGAACGAAGCAATGTTCACGAGCGGAAGCAAAATCACCGTGCCGGAGATTTGCGCGGGGTCGAATTCGCCGATCAGCTTTTCCACCGCGATGATCGAAACATATTCCGTGCCGTGCGCGCCCGTTACGAGTGCCAGGACCGGCCCGGGCTTCGCGCCATTCACCACCACGACCGGAATGTTTGTCCCGGCGTCGACACCCGCGGGCACTTCGATATAACCGTCAGCTTTTTGTCCCGGCGCGGCGGAGGCGGTGCCCACTGTAAAGGCCGAACGCTGCGCAAACGCGTGAGCAGGCAAGAACGAAAGTGTGAGTGCAAAAACGTACGGACGAAACCGCATCATTGGCCTCCTGATTTAACTGCCGCTGCTGGTTGTGAGGGCAGCGTGGCGGGCGTGGATTCGCCTTTGACGTAATGAGCATACCAGGCAAGGTAGCGTTCGAGTCGGTCCTTGATGTGCGACGGCACGGTGAAGCCGTGATACTCGCCCGGATAGACGACGAGTTCGGTGGGAACTTTGCCGATGCGCTTCAGGGCTTGGTAGAGCTGTTCCGAGTTGATGATGGGAACGTTCCAATCAATGTCGCCGCCCATGATGAGCGTGGGCGTGGTGATGCTGGCGACTTTGTAGAAGGGCGAGAGCTTATCGTACAGCGCACGGTTCTCCCACGGCAAACCCAGCTCCAGCTCCCACAATTTTTGATAGTGGTCGTGGCCGTAATTGGCGGCGTAGAGGACTTCGCTCGCGCCGGTGATGGCTGCTTTGAAGCGCGTAGTCTGCGTGATAATGAAGTTGGTGGAGATGCCGCCGTACGACCAGCCGCCGACGCCAAGTTTGTCCGGATCGGCAATGCCTTCCTCGAGGGCGTAATCCACCATGGCCATATCGTCTTGAAAATCCTTGTTGCCCCAATCCGCAAAGATGGCTTCGCAGAATTTTTGGCCGTAACCAGAAGAGCCGCGAGGATTTGGCAGAAGCACGGCATAGCCGTTGGCGGCAAAGAGTTGCGCGAGATGATCGAAGGAAGCCGAATATTCGCTGACGGGTCCGCCATGGGGACGAAGCAACGTGGGGAATTTTTTTGCAGCATCGAAATTCACGGGTTTATATAAGTAGCCGGCAACGGAAGTTCCATCTTTGCTTTTGAAATGAACGTACTCGACCTTGGCGAGGCGTAATTGAGAGATCAGCGCGTCGTTGGTTTTGGTCAATCGAGTGAGACCGGCGCCGTTCTGAAGGAAAATTTCGTCGGAACGATCCGTTGTGCCTATTTGAGCGGCGATCGCTCCGTCCTTCCCCGGCGAATAGGATCCGACTGTGACGCGGCCGCCGATGATTCGCGAGATTTCTCCACCAGCAGCGGCGATGCGGCAGAGATTTTGCGTGCCATCGTCATCCGCAATGAAATAAATCGAGCTGCCGTCGGAAGAAAAGTGGGGATGGCGAACGTTCCGGTCAAGAGCAAGCGTAAGTACTTTCGCTTCGCCGCCGGTCGAAGGAGCGATGGCGAGATGGTGCGTGGCGTAGTCAATTTCTTTGGCGTCGATCTGGCTGACGAAGGTGATCCATTTACCGTCGGGCGACCACGAAGGAGCCCAGTCGGCGCCGAGATTCGTCGTGATTTGCGTTAAGTGCGCGCCTTTGTCCGTATTCTCTGCGTCAACCACCCAGATGTCGGTGTTGAAGTTGCGATCGGGATCGGGCGTGCTGCGATTGCTGGCAAATGCGAAGGATTTTCCGTCAGGAGACCAGGCCGGATCGGATTCGTCGAAATCGCCAGAGGTGATTTGCGCAACGGTTTTCTTTTCCACGTCGAAGACATAGAGATGGTGTCGGCGGCGGTCGAGGTAACCGATAGTGTCCGACTTGAATTGCAGCCGATCGATTACGAAAGGAGGCTGGACCTTGGGCTTCGCGGCTGGCTTGTCTTTATCCTTATCCTTTTCCTTCTCGGCTTCTTCGTCTCCCGGCTTGGGATCCTGAATGACCAAGACGAGTCGGGTGCTGTCGGGAGACCACTCGAAGTCGCCGACGCCTTGGTGGATGTCCGTCAGCTGAACAGCTTCGCCCCCGAGACGGTTCAACAGCCAGACCTGGGTCTTGCCGCCGTTGCGGGAGGAAGTAAAAGCGAGATATTTGCCGTCCGGGCTCCAGCGAGGGTGCGAAGAGGAGACGTTCTCGTCGGTCATCGGAAGAGGATCGCCGCCGCGCGTGGAAACCATCCATATCCGCGTTTCATTCTTGTTTTCCTTGAGCATCTTGGTGCGCACAGAGTAGGCGACCCACTGTCCGTCGGGACTGAGCTCGGGCTGGCCCACGTCGCGAATCCGAAAGTAGTCATCAATGGTGATGTTGCGGAGAGCGGCCGAGGGGCGAGATTGCGGCGGGGCCGAATTTGCGGGACAAGCGGGACGCGCAAGGGCTGCGACCAAGACTATAAAGGCGAAGCGGCGGACGATTTTCATGCCGAAAACTCCTCCAAATGGAAAATGAGGATAAGCCCGGCGAAGTGTAGCAGACGTACTACTGGAAGATAGACGAAAAAACGTGCTCTGGTATTCCCTATAGCAGCTACAATCGCAGGCCGAGAATGTTCTGAAATGAGGGAAACTGCCGGCGGCAGATGGCCGAAAGAAGTCCGAGGGGCATCCGGGTAAACAAGAGGTTCACAAGGCAGATTGTATGACGCATCATACATTTCGTGTATGTATGACGGGAAAATGTGACGTGCTGTCCATCCGATTGAAACCTACAATTGAAAAACGGTTGGCGCGGCTCGCGAAGGAAACTGGGAGGACCAAAACTTTTTATGCCAGTAAGCTCATTGAGGAGAACCTGGAGGACCTCGAGGACCGCTACCTAGCGGAAGCGCGTTTGGAAAGGCGCGGCAAGACTTACACCAGCGCGCAAGTGCCGAGGGAGGTTGGCCTGGACGATTGAGTACGATGAAAACGCACTGGCCGACCTCCAGAAACGGGACCGCCAGATGCAGCGAGAGATTTTGGATTACATGGACAAGCGCGTTGGAAAGGCGAACGACCCTCGTGTCTTCGGCAAACCGCTTCGACACAGCAAGTTCGGGCTTTGGCGCTACCTAGTCCGCGATTACCGGATCATTTGCGAACTGCGGGACGCACAGCTCAAGGTGCTCGTGGTGGTGGTGGGACACCGCAGCACCATTTACGAAAGGTAGTTGCCTCCATCGAAACCCCGCCCCATTGGCGCGTCTTGCCTCTGCCATTCTCCATGGAGTTTTGTGATCTCTTTCTGTTGACCTTCCAAGTTGATCGGCTGTTCGGGAGCTCACTGATAGGGCTTGCGGACAGCTGGCTGCGGTAGTAGCTTGGTAGTATGAAAGAGAAGACTTCCATCACACTATCAAAGGATGTCCTCGCGCAGGTGGATCAGCTGGCCGGATCCAGGGAATCACGCTCCTCGTTCATTGAACGCGTACTCAAGAGATATGTACGCGAGCACAAGCGAGCCGCTCTGAACGCGCGGGATCTCGAACGGATCAACCGGGCTGCCGACCGTCTGAACCGGGAAGCCGCGGACGTTTTGGAATACCAAGCCTTAGATCCTGACAGAACGTCCGAACCGGAATCATCCCGGAGTTAGCATGAACCGAGGCGAGCTCTATCGTGTTTACAGGCCCGCGGGCGATCCCAAGCAACATCGAACCTTCGTGGTGGTAAGCCGACAGGCCCTGATTGACTCGAGATTCTCAACCGTCGTCTGTGCGCCCGTATTCACTGCCGGGGAAGGACTTTCGACTCAGGTGGCGATCGGCCCAGACGAAGGCATGAAACATCCAAGCTGGATTATGTGCGACAACTTGGTGAGCCTCCGAAAAGCGGAACTCCATCAGTATGTGGGTTCGCTGCCACCGGTGAAGGTCGGAGAACTCAATCGCGCACTACGAATGGCTCTCGATCTGTGAAGCCAAAAGAAAACCTTCGAGTGGAACATAGCCAGCTTCTACGATCGTTCTTGTTCGTTCCCATTTCGTTTCTCAGCGCTTAGTGAAATAATCGTGCGCCATTCTGAAAAAGGTGAATCGAGCCATGTACATCCACATATTTGCATTTCGTTTTAAGCCAGGAGTCACGGAGGAGCAGAAACGAAAGATCGTCGCGGAGATACGGAAGCTGAAGAGTGAAATTCCCGAGGTGTTGGAATCATGGGTGGGCAGAAATGATTCGCCGCGCGGGCAGGGTTATGAGTTGGGCGGAGTGATGAAATTTGCGGACAAAGCCGCATGCGAGGCTTATGGGGCGCATCCGGTGCATCAAAAGTTGTTGGTATGGTTGATGCCGTTGATTGATCCGATCGAAGTGGATTTTCCTGGAGAGGCATAGCAAGTTCATCGTTCAAAAGAAGCGGTCCGCCTCGGAAGGCCAGCCTTACACGACGAGAACCTATTCCTTAGGAAATAGCCATAACCTTTTATTTTCGATAGCCCCGTTGCGGCTATTCTCATGGTTCGTTGTGGTTCGAAGAACCATGATTTATTCATAGCGAAGAGCGATTAAGGGATCGAGTTTGGACGCGCGATAAGCGGGCCAGAAGCTCGCGAAAGCGGCGACGGCGGACAACAGAACGACGGCCGCCAAGAGCGTGAGCGGATCGCGAGGCTTTAACCCGTAGAGAAGCGATTTTGCGGCTTGCGCGGAAGCGAGCGCGAGTCCCGCGCCAATCAACAGACCTGCAATCGTCAGCATCCCTGCCTCGCGCAAGATCAATCTCAAGACGTCGGCGCGCTCTGCGCCGATGGCCATGCGGATTCCGATCTCTTTCGTGCGCTGCACCACCATGTAAGAAATGACTCCATAGAGTCCGATAGCGGCAAGCAGGGCCGCCAGGAATCCGAAAAAGCCGGCGAGTGTGGCCATCAATTCATCTTGCAAGAGCGATTCGTGGACGCGCGTCTTAAACACTCTAAAATCCAGATCGATGCCGGGATTTACATCGGCAATCGTTTGTTTAAGAGAAGAGATGAGGCTCGACAGAGGCAGCGAGGATCGAATGATAATTTGGTCGTCGGGGCTGGATTTTTCCTGCTGCGTGTCCGGGAAATAGACGAATGGCAAATACTCCTCGTGCATGTCCTGGAACTTGTTATCGGCGGTGACTCCTACAATTTCATAAAGAGGACGCGGTTTTCCCGGCGGTTCGTGGATGCGGAACCTTTTGCCGAGTGGATCGGCGCCTTTGAGAATTTTTCGTACAAAAGCCTGATTGACGATGGCCACCTTAACCGAGGTTGCGGTGTCGCGGTCGTCGAAATCGCGCCCTGCCAACAACCGAGTCCCAATCGTTTGGAAATAGCCCGCGCCTAGATAGTTCATCCACGCCACGCCCGAGTCTTGGCCGGAACCCTCGTTGATGACGTCATCGTTCCATGAACTGCCGCCAAAGGGGACGAGCATGGCGTGGGCGGCGGATTCGACGCCGGGAATAGCTTGCACATGCTTTACGAGATCGCGCTTGTATTCCGTGTAGCGGTCTTCGGAGAGATGCAAGTGGTCAAAATCGACGCTGGTGATCAAGATGCCGGTTTGCTGGAAGCCGACGTTGAGCGTCGTGAGGTTTCGCAAGCTGCGGACAAAGAGGAGCGCGCCCATCAGCAGGACGACGGATAGAGCGACTTGGGAAACGACGAGAATGCGGCGGAGGCTGAAGCGTTCTTTACCCCCCGTCGAGCCCCGTGTACCCGATTGGAGCAACGTGGCAGGTTCAGCGCGCGTGGCGCGGAGGGCCGGCGCCAGACCGAAGGACACCGTAGTGAGGACCGCGAGGGCGGTGGTGAAGGCCAGCACCCGCCAATCCATGCCGAGATCAAGGAGAATCTGATTCTGTGGCGTGCTAATGAACGCAACGAGCAGGCGGCTCACGGCGAACGCCAGCATCAATCCGCAGACCGACCCCGCGATGGCAAGCAAAAGGCTTTCGGAGAGCAGTTCGCGAATCATTCGCCAGCGCGAAGCTCCCAGCGCGCGGCGGATGGTGATTTGGCGTTCGCGAGCGCCGGCACGGGCAAGCATCAGGTTGGCCAGATTGGCGCACGCGATGAGCAAAACGAGACCGGAAATTCCAAGAAGCAGCCAGAGAGATGTCTCGGAATCCTTGCGCAATTCCGAAAATCCCGTGCTGGCGGAAAAAACTCCGAGTTTGTAGGCGAGGAATTTTTTTACGCCCTCGGCGTCGTAAACGGACGGAATCGTTTCTTGCAGGATGGCGGGGGTGACGGCGGCGATCTGAGCGTTGGCGCGGGCGATGGTCCAGCCGGGTTTCAGGCGGCCGATGGAAGCAAGCCACCAGGCATGACGCAGGGTGAGGCGGTCGTTGCGCGGGCTAAGTATCGGCTCGACGCAAATCGGGATGGCCACATCAAATGTGTCGCCGATGGAAATGCCGTTGAAACCAGGCGGCGTGACGCCAAGGATTTCAAAGGAATTGCCGTCGAGGGTGAGGCGCTTGCCGACGATCGCGGGGTCGCCGCCAAAATTCCGTTGCCAGAAAGCGTAACTGAGATTCGCGCCGCCGAGTGCGCAGCCGGGCTGGTCATCTTCGGGGCCGAGGAGACGCCCGAGAACTGGTTCGACACCAAGGACGCGAAAGAAAACGCCACTGACGCGGATGCCCTTCGCGTTTCGCACTTCGCCGCCGGTGGCCAGATTGAAGCGCTGGTCGGACCACGCGGCGATTTCGGCGAATCCCTCTTGGCGCTTGCGGATCTGCTCCCACATGGGGAAAGTGAGCTGAGAATACTGGCTCGAAAATTGGCCGGAACCCCAGTGGCGGTCGGCGATGCGGATCGTGCCAAGCTCCTGGGGATTCTGGACGGGAATGGTGCGGAGGCGAATGGAGTCAATGAGTTGGAAGATGGCGGTGTTCGCGCCGATGCCGAGGGCCAGAGTGAGGACGGCGACGATGGTGAAGCCAGGACTGAGGCGAAGCAGGCGAAGGGCGTGGCGAAGCTCGCGCCAGAGATTGGTCATATTTAACCCCTTGGTTGAATAAGACGATGGAAAGGCTGAAAGGTTCCGTTCGGCAAACGAATCCACGAAGGTTGATCCGAGGACAGCGCGGCGGAGAGGGGCAGACTAACGGGGGCAGACTGAAGTCTGCCCCAAGAGTTTAAGACAGAACCGCGGCTGAAATGGAAGCGGGCACGATGTATGGCGTGGCACGATGTATCGTGCCCCTTCAGCGAGTTGGGGGGAGATGCTAGGCGAATTGGCGCGGCGGCGATGCGTCATGGGAAGTTGCGCACGGGGACCGGTTTTGGAAGCGGCTTGCGGGGGATCATTTCGTCGCGGTTGGCGGTTAGATAGACGAAAGAAGCGACGATCACCGCCATTTGCTTCATGTCGGGCTCCTGGATGCGTTCGTAAACGTCCATGTTGGAGTGGTGGGTGCGGGTATCGTAGTCCAGGGGATCCTGGATGAATTGGAAGCCGGGGAGGCCGACGGCATCGAAGGAAAGATGGTCGGTGCCGCCGGTATTGCGGATGCTGAGGTTGGTCATGCCGAGATCGTGGAAGGGGACCATCCAGGCGTTGAAGATGGGAGCGACCATCTCATTGCCTTGGAGATAGACTCCGCGGATCTTGCCGGTGCCATTGTCGACGTTGTAGTAAGCGTCGAGCTTGGCTTGCTCGGGAGTAATTTTGATGAGGTGGGTGGCGGGATCTTCGGCGTTGGGATCGCCGAAATGCTGCTTGATGTAGGCGCGAGAGCCGAGGAGACCTTGCTCTTCGCCGGTCCAGAGAGCAATGCGAACGGTGCGGCGCATTTTAAGGCCGCTGGCCTTGAGGATGCGGATAGCTTCGAGCATGACGGCTGAGCCAGCGCCGTTGTCGGTGGCTCCTGTGCCGGACTGCCAGGAATCGAAGTGGCCGCCGAGCATGACGATCTGGTCGGCTTTGGTTTTATCGGAGCTGGGAATTTCGCCGACGATGTTGAAGGAGTTGAGGTCATCGTCGTAGAACTTGTTTTGAATGTCCGCAAACATCGTGATGGGGACTTTCTTTTCGAGCATGCGGGCGATGCGGCCGTAATTTTCATTGGCTACGGCGATGCGCGTGGGAGCCGGGGGATCTTTTTCCTTGTCGCGTCCGCCGCCCTGTTGGACGAAGACGGTTCCATCATCGCCGCGGGAAGGCTCGACCCAGACGGCGGCACCTTCATCGACAAGGAACTGCTGGACTTTGAGCTGGAATGCGCGCATGGCACGGAAGTGGGCGATGCGCTCTTCAAGGTCGTTGCGCGCGCCGGGAACTGGTTGGGTGGAGAGTTCGGCAAGTTCGGCGTCGGTGTAACGATGGGCTTGGGGATCGAAGCGTTCAGGGCTTTCGGGGATCGGTTCGGTGAGGACAAACTTGCCCTTGAGCTGGCCCTTGAACTTGGCGAAGTCTTCATCCTTGGTGAGGGGAGCGAAGACGGCGTCGGCGGTGACGGGGCCGTTGGTGCCAGGGGTCCAGGCTTTGGCGTAGGCGATCAGGGGAAATGGGCGCGGGGAAAGGACTTGGACGGAAGTGCGTTCATTGGACCAGCCGCGGCCGAAGGGGCCCCAAGGTTCGAGGTGGACGTTTGAGAGCTGCCACTGCTTCATTTGTTCGGTGGTCCAGTTGGCGGCTTCCTTGATGTCTGGGGAGTTGGTGAGGCGGGGGCCGTAAACATCGGAGAGGTAGCTGATGATTTCCATGACTTTGGAAGTCTTCGGATCGAAGCCCTCTTCCCTGATCTGATGGATTGCCGCTAGCTCGGACTGGCTAACGGCTGGGGCCTGGGCTCGAAGCGGAACGACCGCCAGGAGCAAGGCCAGGACTGCAAACACGCTCGCATGCTTACGCACAATCTCCTCCGCTTTTCGTTTCGCTCATCTGATTCTTGATGGAGCCGCCACAGGGTACCGCGTGCATGTAGTGTGACGCCAGCGGAGCGGGGTGCGTTTCACCGTGCTTGAACCGCGAATGGATCGGAAAGCGACGGGAAGACGGAGAGACTAGGGGAAAGCGCAAGGCGGAGGAAGGAAAAGATAACGCGGAGGCGCAGAGCGCGCAGAGACGACGCAGAGAAGAGGGACGCCACCCCCCGGTGTTTTTTGTAAATGTTGCATAGAAACGACTTAGTATTTCTGTAAGTGATTTAGAATCAACGGCTGTGGAGATCTGCGTAAGTGTTGCTTCTAAAGGAGTTAGCGGAGTGGGGGGAGGCGGGGCGGGGTGCCGGAAGCGAAACGGGGATCGGAGCAGACGTGTGGATTGAAAGTGGCGACCACCATCTGGGGGGTGATGGGAAGTGTGAAGTACACGGAGGAAACGACTGGAATTGCAGGGGTTGCTGTGCGCGGAATGTTTACCGGCTGTGGAAAAAGCGGGAAGGGTCTGGGTGACGGCGGAAGCGGAGGAGGGAAAGAACAAGGCTGGCGCGAGGTAGTTGAGGAAGGAGATGGGTGGGTTTGGCGAGGAGAACATGGAGCAGGGTAGCATTGGATTAGCGAGGGAGTAAAGATATTTACAGGGAATAGTCGAAAGTGAGGGTTGAACTGTTATTAGCGGGATTGAACTGCGACGTCAGGGATCGGGGAAAAAAGTCAAATTCCCCAGACGCAAACCCGGCGTCTGGGGCACCCGCGCCTGGAGCATCCGCACCCGCGGGCCAACCCGCGAGAGACGGTGTGGACAATTCAGGTGGGGTCAACAGCAAGGGCTGAAGTGGGTGATGCTGCGGCGCGAAGAGATTCCTTCGTGAAACAGGGCTCGCTAACGCGCATGGCCGAGGCCTGCTGCCGCAGCAATCTTCAGAGTGTTTGCCGTGTGTCGTGCCGCAAGTGTGCGGCTACCGGTCCATACCAACTGCAATCCCGCAAAGATAGCCAGTGCGGCCACGACGGTCTTTAGTTTGTTCGCGGGAACGCTCCGCGCCAGCAAGCACCCGAGCACCACTCCGGGAATACCACCCAGAAGAAGCTGAAAAAGTATCGGCATGCTGATGGAGCCAAAGGTCCAATGAAAAGCGCTGCCGATGACCGCCAATACCAATCCAAAGAGCAAATCGGTACCGACAACTTGCCCCGGGGTCATCTCGGAATAGTTCAACAGAAGGACAGTGCCGAGGGCTCCGGCACCAGCGGAGGAAAATCCAGATTCCATGCCGATCGGAAGAGCCAGCCAGGGAAGCCAGCGATGGTTTTTCCCAGCGAACGAGGGATTGTGCGCGCGCCTGATGAAGGTCAAGCTTGAGGACGCTGCCAAGAGGATACCTAGCAGCAGGATGACGACTGGACTTCCGGCGTTTCGATTCAACAAACGGAGCGCCCAAGTGCCCACGAGAAGGCCGGGAACTGCTCCTTGAAGCAAAAGCCACAGGTAACGCGCGTGAATTTGTTTCTTGAACAGATAGAAAGGGGCAGCAATCAAGCGCAATACGCCGGCGAACAAGAAAGCGGTGCCGACGGCTTCCCCCGCCGTAAGTCCGGCGAGCAACACGAGGGCAGGAACCGTAAAACTTCCCCCACCAATCCCCGTCAGCCCGACGGCTGCGGCAATGAGGAATCCGATGAGAAAGTTCATTTTTCTACCTGCGCGGAGAAAGTGTGAATTCCGCACTCGAGCTTCGTTCCGCCCCATCGGCCGGACCTGGGATTGTTGGGATCAGATGGCAGGGTGGTGCACGGCTGGCATCCGATGCTCAGATACCCTTCGTCGTATTGCGGCAGATGAGGGATTCCGTTGGCATTCGCGTGCTGCCCTACCTGCTCCCAGTTCCAGCCGGCCAGCAGGCTAACTTTCCACAAGCTCCTCCCGGTTGGCAGGCGATGGAGTTCGAGCTTTTTCAAATTTTTGCGGGTGGGCGATTGTTCTCGCCGCAACCCCGTGAACCAGAGGTCAAACGGTTCGAGCGCGCGCATCAGCGGTTCGACTTTTCGCAGTTGGCAGCAGCGCGTGGGCTCGCTGCGGTACAAAATGCCGAATGCCGACTCCTGCTCCTGGACGGTCTGCGCAGGAAGAACGTTGATCAGATTGAGCGACCACTGCTTCGTCATGCGATCGCGATATTCGTAGGTCTGTGGGAAGTGATATCCGGTATCAAGAAACAGGACGGAAAAGTCCGCTAAACGATTCTTGAGGAGATGCGTCACCACCATGTCTTCCGCCTGAAAGCTGCTGGTGAGACAAACACGTGCCGTGGGATTCGCGGCGAGCACGGTTTCGAGCGCTTGCTCCGGTGCAAGATTTTCCAATTCTTCGGAAATGCGATCCACGTTCATTTAATTGGCCTCTTCCTGATTGTTTTGCGGCTTTGCCAGACGCAAGGCGGCCGCCAGCGCCAACGCGCGCTGGAAGACTTCTTCCTCGGCAGTGTTTTCGTTTTCCCGAGAGAGATCGAAGAACTGGCGCTGCGCTTCGGAAGTGAGCCGTTTTTTCGTCACGGCATCGAGGGCCGCTCCGGAATAAATAAAAACGGCTCCAATCCTCTGCGTTGCGCGAATCGTTTCAAGGAGGGCATCGGGCGAGATTTCGCTGGTTTCCAAATGCAGCACTTCAAAACCATGGTCGAAGAGGGCGCGCTCCAGCCTTGAGGCTAAAGCAGGGCGATTCTCCAACACAAAAGTGGCTGGACTGTGGCCGTGACGTTGGTAGCGCTCCCGCGCGCTGACGGGATTCCGAGTGGAGTGCGGCGATACGACTTCCAGTTCCTTTTGTCCTTGACGGTCAGACGGATCTGCTTGAATCATTCCGGCGCCAACTGTGGCGTTGGAGATCGCGTCTATCAGAATGAAACTGCCTGTCGTCCGATTGCTAGCGTAGGGATCAAAGAAAAGCGGAACATGAGCTTCAAACTCGACGGAGGCAATATCGTTCACGTTCAGCTGCGCTGCCACTTCCTGCTCTAACGTGTTCACATTCACGCGATGACGAATCCGCAGCGCGCGAATTTTCGTTTGGCGAGAGGTATGCTTCACGAGATAGGTCCGGCCGACTTCCAGCGGAGTCTCGTGCAGCCAGACCACCATGGCGCGGAGTCTTTTCGAGACTCGAGGGCCATCCTCGGCCGACACCAGCATGTCTCCGCGGCTGAGATCAATCTCATCCTCCAACTGCACAGTCGCCGACATCGGCGCGAACGCTTCAGGAAGATCGCCGTCGTAGCTCACGATGGAACGCACTCGTGTTGACCGACCCGACGGGAGCGCCAGGACTCGGTCGCCGGGACGAATGACTCCGCTTGCAACGCGGCCGGCAAATCCCCGAAAATTCGCGTCGGGGCGAATCACGATTTGCACCGGGAACCGGAGACTTTCGAGGGAATCGCCTGCGATAAGAGGAACCGTCTCCAAATGTTCGAGCAGCGTCGGACCTTGATACCACAACGTCCGCTCGCTTCTCTCGACGACGTTATCTCCTTCCAGCGCGCTGATGGGCACGCACTGTGTGCGAGCGATTCCGAGTTGCGCCGCCAAGCGCAGAAAATCCTCCTCAAGCCGCAAGAACACGCTTTCCTGATACTCGACGAGATCCATTTTGTTGACCGCCGCGAGAACCTTGCGTATGCCCAGCAGCGAAGCGATGAACGCATGGCGCCGGGTCTGCGGAAGGATTCCCTTCGTGGCATCCACAAGAATCACGGCAAGGTCCGCCGTGGACGCGCCGGTGGCCATATTGCGCGTGTATTGTTCGTGGCCCGGTGTGTCCGCGATGATAAATTTTCGCCGAGAGGTCGCGAAATACCGATAGGCCACATCGATGGTGATGCCCTGTTCGCGTTCCGCGCGCAGGCCGTCCGTCAGCAGAGAAAAGTCGATCGGTCCCGTCGAGCGGTTGATGCGGCTCTTTTTCACGGAGGCCAGTTGGTCTTCGTAGACCGCTTTCGAATCATGGAGAAGCCGCCCGATTAACGTTGATTTGCCATCGTCTACGCTGCCCGCCGTTGTGAATCGAAGGAGCTCCATCTCCGGACTCTGCCCGGGGAGTTCTTTGAGAATTGGGCGGGACCGCAGTTGCGGCGTGGAGATCATTAGAAGTAGCCTTCCCGCTTTTTGAGCTCCATCGAACCTTCTTCATCGTGATCGATCGCGCGGTTTTCGCGCTCCGAACGCCGGAACGAAACCATTTCCTCAACAATTCCCGCAACAGAGTCCGCTTCCGAGCGGATGGCTCCGGTGCAAGGAACGCATCCGAGCGAACGCATGCGGCACTTGAGGAGGAGCGTCTTTTCACCCGGCAAAAGTTCTTTTGCGTTGTGGATCACGATGATCGAGCCATTTCGCAGCACCACTTCGCGTTCTTTCGCGAAATAGAGCGGAACGATGGGAATATTTTCCGCCTGGATGTACAGCCAAACGTCGAGTTCGGTCCAATTCGAGAGCGGGAAAACGCGAATGCTTTCCCCTTTGTCAATCCTGGAATTGAAAATATTCCAGAGCTCCGGGCGCTGGTTCTTGGGATCCCATTGCCCCAGCGGATCTCGAAAAGAATAAATTCTTTCCTTGGCCCGCGATTTCTCTTCGTCGCGCCGCGCTCCTCCGTATGCCGCGTCGAAGCCCCCCTCGGCAAGCGCGTCGAGAAGCGACTTGGTCTTCAGAAGGCCGCAGCACTTCTGCGTTCCAAGCGCGAAGGGATTGGCGCCCGCGTCGAGAGCCGCCTGGTTTTTGTGGACAATAAGTTCCGCGCCGAGCTGGCGGGCGTACGAATCACGAAACTCGATCATCTCGGGAAACTTGTAACTGGTGTCGATATGCAGCAGAGGGAACGGTATCTTGCCGGGGAAAAAGGCCTTCTGCGCCAAGCGCAGCATCACCGAGGAGTCCTTACCGATCGAATACAGCATCACCGGACGGGCAAATTCAGCAGCAGCCTCGCGGAAAATGTAAATGCTCTCCGCCTCGAGGGCTCTCAGATGATTCAGTCGCCGTCGGACCAGCGTCGCAGCCTCTACCCCGTGGGCTGAAGCCGCCGCGGATTCAGAAAACGTCACTGCCGATAAGTGCGCCATGGATCTCCGTTTAAAAACAAAAAACCCACCTGCCAGTGCTTTCGGCGGTGGGTTGGCTACAATCTTGTAATAGTAAGCTTTTTACAAAGCCGGATTTTCACCCATACAAGACACAGCGGCCCTCGCCGTCATTTGCAGACGACAACAACAGGCAGCGGTGTTTGCGACAAAAGAGTTCATACAACCGAATGATACCCAATAGCTATGGACGTAACAAATCACCTTTTCGCTCGGGTGCTATTCGTATTTTTGATGATTGAGATTCGGATTTGGTTACTACGCTGGGGTGCCACTCGCAAGAATTATGGAACAACTGAATCGCCGGACCTTCTATATGCATATATGCAACTCAGTTCAACCTGCTCTTACATTTTCACAGGCACAGTCCTTCGCTGGAGGCCCATTGCGGATGCGTCCTCGGCTACTGAGAGGTTGGGGGTTCGAGGAAGTTATCGAAGCAAACTGTCGCGGAAATCGGCGATGGACGCGGAAATGGGAAATCTGGCCCGCGGCGGAGATTTCGATAGAGAACTCGTCGGAGGCTTCGGAGGCTAGTCGACTGATTTGGGGGAAGGCTCAGCGGGGCGAGCGGGGGCGGGATCACCTTTGACGAAGTGGGCGTACCAGGCCAGGTCGCGCTGGAGGCGGTCCTTGATATGGGAGGGGAGTTTGAATTCGTGATATTCGTCGGGGTAGACGACTAGTTCGGTGGGGACGCCGAGGCGTTTTAGGGATTGGTACATTTGCTCGCCGCCGAGGATGGGGACGTTCCAGTCGATGTTGCCTCCCAGGAAGAGAGTGGGCGTGGTGACTTTAGTGATGTTGCGGAACGAGGAGACGTGTTCCCAGACGGCGGGGGCTGCCCAGGGGAGGCCTAGCTCGGTCTCGTAGTCTTTTTGATATTGGTCGTGGCCGTAGAGGCTGGAGAATTCGGCGGCGCCGGCTCCGGAGATGGCGGCTTTGAAGCGGGTGGTTTGGGTGATGATGAAGTCGGTGGAGATGCCGCCGTAGGACCAGCCGCCTACGCCGAGCTTGTCGGGGTCGGCGATGCCTTGCTCGATGGCGTAGTCGACCATGGCCATGTCGTCCTGGAAGTCCTTGTTGCCCCAGTCGGCGAAGATGGCTTTGCAGAAGTCCTGGCCGTAGCCGGAGGAGCCGCGGGGGTTGGGGAAGAGGACGGCGTAGCCGTTGGCGGCGTAGAGCTGGGCTAGATGGGAGAATTCGGCGTAGTAAGCCCAAACGGGGCCGCCATGGGGGATGAGGAGCGTGGGATATTTTTGGCCGGGAACGTAATTGAGGGGCTTATAGAGGTAGCCGGAGACGGGGGTGCCGTCTTTGCTTTTGAAGTGGACGTATTCGCCGTGGGAGAGCTTGAGTTGGGAGAAGAGGGCGTCGTTGGTGTGGGTGAGTTGAGTGAGTTTGCCGGCAACGAGTGTGTAGATTTCATCGGGGTGGTCAATGGTGGCCACTTGGGCGGCGACGTTGCCGGTGGGGGCGAGGGAATAGGCGTTGAGCATGAGGCGGCCATCGATGGGGCGGGTGAGGTTTTCGCCGGTCACGGAGATTTGCAAGAGGTTCTGAGTGCCGTCGTCATCGGCGATGAAATAGATGGACTTGCCGTCGGGGGCGAAATGCGGAGCGCTGGCCATGCGGTCAAGGGAGAGAGTGAGGACTTTGGCGGGGCCACCGGTGGCCGGAGAGACGGCGAGGTGGCGTGTGGCGTAGTCGAAGAGTTTGGGGTCGAGCATGGTGACGTAGGCGATGGATTTGCCGTCGGGGGACCAGGTTGGAGAAGTGTCGGCGCCGGGATTGGTGGTGACTTGGGTGAGTTGGGCGCCTTTGTCGGTGTTAGAAGCGGAGACGACCCAGATGTCGGAGTTGTAGGTGAGGTCGGGGTCGGGAGTGGAGCGGTTGCTGGTGAAGGCGAGGAGTTTGCTGTCTGGGGACCAGGCGGGTTCGGAGTCGTCGTAATCGCCGCTGGTGATTTGGGTTAGGGATTTCTTGGAGAGATCGAAGACGTAAAGATGGGTGCGGCGGCGGTCGAGATAGCCAACTTCGTCGAGTTTGAATTGAAGGCGGTCGATGACCCAGGGCTTCGTGGATTTCTTTTCCTTTTCATTGACCTGGGAGTCGTCGTGAGATGCGGCGGAAGTGTCGGCAGCGGACGACGATTTGTTCTTGGCGGCAGCGAGTTCCTCAGGTGTGGGGTCTTTAAGGACGAGAACGAGGCGGCGGCCGTCGGGAGACCAGGCGAAATCGTCGACATCCTGAACCGTATTGGTGAGTTGCTGGGCTTCGCCGCCGAGACGATTGAGGAGCCAGACCTGGGTCTTGCCTTCGTTGCGGGCGGAGAGGAAGGCGAGATATTTGCCGTCGGGGCTCCAGCGGGGATGGGTGGAAGAGACACCTTCGGCGGTCATGGGGAGCGAATCGCCACCGGACGTGGGGATCATCCAGATGCGAGTTTCGTTTTTGTCGGTCTTCAGAGTGGCTTTGTCCACGGCGTCGGCGACCCACTTGCCATCGGGGCTAAGTTGAGGGTCGTGGACGGCGAGGATGCGGAAGTAGTCGTCGATGGCTATGGGGCGGGGCGAGGGAGTTTGGGCAGAGGCGGAAATGGAGTAACTAAACGCAGAAACGCACAGCACGCAGAGACGGAGAGACGGGATGGCTGAGCGAAACTTCATGCGGATGACTCCTAACGTGGGTGTGCGTGCGAGAGCAAAGAGGCGAGTTTAACACACGGCAAGAGCGGTCCCCCCTCGGAAGGGTGACCCTACACGAGCGTGGAGCGGGGGATTCGAACACGGGATGGCGCAAGCGTTGGGCACGATGTATCGTGCCCCTACAAGAAGCGGCAGGCGGCGATGAAAAAATATTCGGCGAGGTGCATTTTTCTGTTGCATGGCGGGACGAACCTTGTATTCTGCGAAAGCGAACTCACTTCACCCAGCGCGCGAGTGAGAATCGCTAAGGAGGACGAGAGTAAAAATTGAGTTCTTTATCCCTTCCCGCCCGGATTCCTTCCCCTGCAATTTCAACAGCGAAAAAAAGAGTCGGAAAGCTGACGCTGTGGCCGCTTGTGGCGGCGACGTTTTTCATGGTGTCGGGCGGAACGTATGGGACGGAAGAGATCGTACATGGGGCGGGCTACGGGCACGGAATTTTGATTTTGTTGTTTTTGCCGGTGCTGTGGTGCTTGCCGACGGCGTTCATGATCGGGGAGCTATCGAGCGCGTTGCCTGCTGAGGGCGGTTACTACGAATGGGTGCGGCGAGGGCTGGGAAATTTCTGGGGCTTTCAAGAGGCTTGGCTATCTTTGGCGGCAAGCATCTTCGACATGGCGATCTACCCGACTCTGTTTGTGTTCTATTTGAAGCAGATGTCGCCGTGGTTTGGGGCGGAGAGCCATGCGGTGATGGCAGGACTGTTTGTGGTGGTGACTTGCGCGATTCTGAATATTGCGGGGATTCGGGTGGTGGGCATCACTTCGCTGTGGCTGTTCTTTCTGCTTTCGGCACCATTTGCGGTGATTGTGGTGATGGCGCCGTTTAAGGTGGGAGCTTTTGCGAGCGGCCACGGGGCGGCGGAAGCGACGGGATTGGGCTTGGTGGGCGGCGTGCTGGTGGCGATGTGGAATTACATGGGATGGGACAATGCGTCGACGATCGCGCAAGAAGTGGAGAGGCCGCAGAGGACGTATCCGAAGGCGATGATCGCGGCGGTGGTGCTGGTTTCGCTGACGTACGTGCTGCCTTTTCTGGCGGTGTACTTTACGGGGATTCCGGCTTCGACATTTGAAGCAGAGGGCGCTTGGGCCACGGTTGCGGGGCTGATTGGCGGAAAGATTTTGGGGTTTGAGTGGCTGCGCTTCCTGATTGTGATTGGCGGGATGATGAGCGCGTTTGGGATGTTCAACGCGCTGGTGATGAGCTACTCGAGGCTTCCGCTGGCTATGGCGCGGGACGGGATGCTGCCGAAAGTGTTTGCGAAGACGAGTGCGAAGACGCAAGCGCCATGGGTGGCGATTCTGGTATGCGCGGGTGGCTGGGCGCTTTGCCTGGGGTTGAAATTCGAGAAGCTCGTCACGCTGGACATTATGCTGTATGGAGCCAGCTTGATGCTGGAGTTCGTGACGCTGGTGGTTTTGCGAATCCGCGAGCCCGAGCTGAAGCGCGGGTTCCGGGTGCCCGGCGGGCTGACCGGGGCGGTCATGGTGGGGATTTTTCCGCTGCTGCTGATGAGTCTGGCAATGGTGAAGAGCGGGAGTGAAACAATTCTCGGGATAAACGGTATGGCGTTTGGCGGGATTATCATCGCCGGCGGATTCATTCTTTACTGGGCGACTAAACCCTTGCGGCGATCGGTGATTGCCCCGGTTGCCACGCCGAATGCGGCTTTGGGCGACTAAGCTACGACGCAGCGCGCGTGCTGCTGATATACTCCGCAGTTCATTCCGATAAACTTTCTTTCATCAGGAGACCAGACGTGAAGAACCTGCGGCGTTCCTTGTTATTCCTGATTGCGGCTGTTGTGGCGGTGTGTGTGCACGCGACGGGTGCGGCGTTGCCGGAAGCGGGGCCGCGATTCGACCAAAAGTTTTTTGGCGGAATGCACTGGCGGATGATCGGGCCGTTCCGCGCGGGAAGATCGCTGGCGGTGACGGGAGTGCGGGGGCAGGCGGACGTCTACTACTTCGGTTCCGTGAATGGAGGCGTTTGGAAGACGAACGATGCAGGTCGGACGTGGAACCCGATATTTGATGCAGAGCCAGTGGGATCGATTGGGGCGATTGCAGTGGCGCCATCGAATGCGAATGTGATTTACGTGGGATCAGGCGAAGCGGATATGCGCTCGAGCATTTCGTCGGGGAATGGAATGTATAAGTCCACGGACGCGGGGAAAACTTGGGAGCACATTGGGCTGGAAGATTCGCGGCAGATTGCGCGGATTGTGGTGGACCCGGACAAACCGGAAAAAGTTTTTGTGGCGGCGCTGGGCCACGCATACGGGCCGAACAAGGAGCGGGGAATTTTTCGTTCGAATGATGGCGGGAGGACTTGGCAGCAGATCCTTTTGAAGGACGAGAATACCGGGGCGATCGATTTGGCCATGGAACCGGGAAATCCGAAAAATATGTACGCGGCTTTGCTGCAGACGCGGCGGCCGCCGTGGAGCATTTATGCGCCTTCGAAGGGGCCGGGGACGGGGCTTTATCGTTCGAAGGATGGTGGAGATCATTGGGAGCAATTGACGGGGCACGGTTTGCCTTCGGAAGAATTGGGCCGGATGGGAATTGCGTTTGCGCGGAGCAATCCGAAGCGAATTTATTTGATCGCGGATGCGAAGGAGGGCGGGTTGTACCGCTCGGATGATGGCGGCGAAAATTGGCAGCGCGTTTCGAAAGATGCGCGGATCTGGGGACGCGGGTGGTATTTCTGCGAAGTGAGCGTGGATTCGAAGGACGACGACACGGTGTACGTGCCGAATACTTCGATGTACCGATCGCGGGACGGCGGAAAAACGTTTACAGCGATCAAGGGCGCGCCGGGTGGCGACGATTATCACCAACTTTGGATCGACCCGGACGACCCGCAGCGAATGATTTTGGGATGCGATCAGGGCGTGATCGTGACGCGGAATGGCGGGGAGACGTGGAGCTCCTGGTACAACCAGCCGACCGGGCAGTTTTATCACGTGGCGACGGACAACCGATTTCCTTATTGGGTGTACGGAGCGCAGCAAGATAGCGGCGCGGCGGCAACGGCGAGCCGGAGCAATTGGCGGGCGCTGAATTTTATGGACTGGCGACCAATGGAAGCGGGCGGCGAAAGCGATTACACAGCGCCCGATCCGGCGAATCCGGAAATTATTTACGGCGGAACGGTAGCACGGCAGGATTTTCACAACGAGCAGGTGCAGCAGATGCCGCCGACACTTCTGTATCCCGGGGAATACAGGAAGACCTGGACAGTGCCGCTTGTTTTTTCGGAGATCGAGCCGCACGTGTTGTACTTCAGCGCGCAGGTTTTGTTTCGAACGGCGGATGGCGGAAATTCTTGGCAGAAAATCAGTCCGGATTTGACGCGGGAAGATTCGGGCGTGCCGGCGAACCTCGATGCGGCGACGGCTGCGGATGCTCCGGCATCGAAGCGGCGCGGAGTGATTTATACGATTGCACCGTCGCCGAAGCGGGCGGGAGAGATTTGGGTGGGAACGGATGATGGGCTGGTGCAGCTAACGCGGGACGAAGGGAAAACATGGAAAGACGTAACGCCGCCGGAGGTGACGGCGTGGAGCAAGGTGACGGCAATTGAGGCGTCGCACTTCGAAACCGGTGAAGCATACGCGGCGGTGGATCGACACCGGCTCGAGGATTTACAGCCCTATTTGTACCGGACGAAGGATTACGGGAAGACGTGGCAGCGCGCTTCGAACGGAATTCCGGTTGGAAGTTTTCTGAATTGCGTGCGGGATGATCCGAAAGTCGTGGGACTGCTGTTTGCGTGCACGGAAAAAGGCGTGTACGTTTCTTATGATGATGGCGACAACTGGGAACCGTTGCAGTTTAATTTGCCGACGACTTCGGTGCGCGATTTGGTGGTACACGGCGATGATCTGGTGATCGCGACATTCGGGCGATCGTTTTGGGTGCTGGATGATGTGACGCCCTTGCGGCAGTGGGGTGCAAAGGTGGCGGGCGCAGATGCGTGGCTGTTCAAGCCGCAGACAACGTATCGAGTGCGGCCTGGCTCGGACGAGGGAACGCCAATACCGCTCGATGAACCACAAGCCGATAATCCGCCAACGGGGGCGATGTTGGACTACTACTTGAAGGAGAAACCGACGGAGGCCGTGAAACTGGAAATTTTTGATGCGGTTGGGAAATTGGTGCGGCGATTTGCGAGCACGGATGTGCTGCAGAAAACCAATCCGGATGAGATAGACATTCCGATGTACTGGATTCATGACGCGGAGCCGCTTTCGGCGGAAGCGGGGATGCACCGATTCGTGTGGGACTTGCGGTATGCGTTTGCGGGAGGGGGAAGGAGGCGCTCGCGACGGGGAGGCGGCGGGCCGCTGGCCGTTCCGGGGCGGTACACAGTGAAGCTGACGGCGGAGGGGAAAACGATGTCAGCGCCACTGGTAGTGAAAATGGATCCGCGGGTGAAGACGAGCGCTGCGGACTTGGGGCGGCAGTTCCAGGCGGCTTCGAAACTGGCTGCGGGCGTTGGGGAGTTTTCAGCAGCCATACAGCGGGCAGACGATTTGCAGAAACAGATCGCGGCACGCAGCACGGAGGCGGCGGGAAACGCGGAGCTTGTGGCAGCGCTGGAGGATTTAGGGAAGAAAGTTGGCGCTGTGGCAGGATCGGGAGCGGGCGGCGGTTATGGATTTTTTGGGTTTGCTGTTCCGGGGAAGGAGCCGGCGACGTTGAGACAAGTGTCGACGGCTATGGGGGCGCTGATGGGAATTATCGAGAGCGCGGATACAGCGCCTACGGCGGACGCGACTGCGGCGAGCGAGAAATGGGAAGCGGCGGGGAGGGCTACCTTGGCGCGATGGGACGCTATTCAGACGAAAGAGTTGGCGAGTGTGAATTCGATGCTGCAGAACGCGCAATTGCAACTCTTAAAAGCCGTGGAAGCAAAACCGCACCCCTAAAGGGGTGTACCTACAAGTTCATAGCTGAAGTTCGGGGGATATGTTTCAGAATTATGGAGAAGCGGGAACGCGACATTTGGACGGGGCGCGGGTTATATGAGGGTAAGAGCTAAGGCACGCCAGCCCAGAAGAGGACCCTCCATGAATAGGAATAGCTTTACGAAGCAAATTGCCGTGGCCGCCGGATTTCTGGCGCTGACCTTTGCGCCGGGAATCAGCCGGGCACAGGACAGTTCCCAGGCACCGGCGCAGAATCAGAGCCAGGCGGCACCTGCCGCGCCAGCACAGCACGAAGGAAGAATGCATGGCGCGATGAAAGGGCTAAACCTGACAGACGATCAGAAAGCAGCAATGAAGAAAATCCACGAGTCGACAAAATCGCAAATGGAAGCCGTGAACAAAGATCAGTCGCTTACGGCTGCCCAGAAAGAAGCGAAGGTTCATCAGCTTCGGCACAGCGCACGCATGCAGATGGCGAAACTGATGACGCCGGAACAGCGTCATCAGATGAAAGCAAATGTACGCGCTTTGCGAGCGTCGCGCCGGGAGCAACGGCAGCAACAGCCGCCACAAGCCCAGCCACAGGGGTGATTGGGGCGTCAGACTCTGGAGCGGTCCGATTCGTAAGAACAAATTCGAAATCGGCTGAATCGGGGCCTTAATCGCGATGCATCAAGGGACGGTCCAAAAGGCCGTCCCTTTTTCGTAGAGGGATGGATTCGGGCGGCGCGGAAATGCGGACGGATTTGGTATGCTGCTCGAGGTGGGAAATATCGTTCAAATGAAGGAGCGCGATTGGGTCCGGAACGGCTTTCGGACTGGCGCGCTTTTTTTAGTGGTGATGCTCGGAGCCGTGGCGCTGAGTTTTTCCTCGCAAGCGCCAGCGCAGACCACGCCCGCTACTCCTGCAGCACAACAAGCTGTACCGCAAGCGCCGCCTTCCGCGGCTTTGCCATCGCCAACTGCGGCAACACCTCCAGCGATTCCGCAGGCGCCGCCGCGCGCGGGACTGAACATTGTTGTGCTTGATCCGGCGCATGGCGGGACTGATCCCGGGGCACGCGGGACAGGCGGCATTCGAGAAAGCGAAATCGTGCTGGACTTCGGAGCACAAGTGCGGAAAGCGCTGGAGGCGCAGGGATTCCAGGTGATACAGACGCGCCAAGGAGATGAGGATCCTTCGTTTGACGACCGCTCGGCCATGGCCAATGCGCAAGCCGGAGCGGTGTTCGTAACGTTACATATCGCTTCGACGGGGTTGCCCGGCACGGTACACGTCTACGTTTATTCGGATTTGCCGGCGACGACGGACGCGGGCGGATTGATGCCGTGGGGCCGAGCGCAGACACCGTTTCAGGGATTAAGCAGGAAATTGGGCGATCTGGTGCAGGGGTTGCTGGCGCAACGATACAAGGGATCGCCGAGCGCGGCGGAAACTGCGGCAGTGCGGCAGTTGCGGACCATTGCGGCGCCAGCGATCGCGGTGGAAGTATCGAGCGTGGTGGTGGAAAACCGGGCCGCCCTGGATCAAATGGCGCCGGGCGTGGCGGACGCCATTGCCACGGGAATTGCAGAGTTCCGGCCTTCTTACGTGGTGCCGACGACGACGGGAGGAACGCCGTGACGGCGCGCTGGATCAGATGGCTGGTGGGCGTGCTCAGCGTAGCGGTGCTCGTGGGAGCGATTTACTTTCCGATTCTGCGGCGGCGTCTGGAACGGACCGCAAAGCTGCAACAACAAAGCGCGGAGCAGGCGCGGAGAGCATTGACGCAACTGATTGCGGTAAATTCTGGCGAGCCGCTGGCGAAGGCGAAATTGTTTTGGGCGTCGGGGAACGGGGATGGAACGCTGACGGACGCGACGGTGGAATTGCCGCTTTCGAGCGATCCGGTCCTGCGGGCGAAACAAGTGCTGAACACGCTGCTGGCGGGGCCCGTGGATACGGACCTGCGCACGCTGCCGCCGGACGCTGTGCTGCTGGCGTTTTATCTGCTGCCGGATGGAACGGGGGTTGCGGATTTTTCCGAGGCGCTGGCGACGGAGACGCCATCAGGAATTCAGAGCGAGCAAATGGCGGTGGATTCGATTACACGAACACTGGAAGCGAATGTGCCAAAAGTGGAGCGGCTGAAAATTTTGATTCATGGACAGGAAGTGGAGACGCTCGCGGGACATTTGGACCTGACTGGAACTTTCCTGGTTGACACGAAGGCGGCGCCGGGGGCGACTGCAGTAGCGACGCCCGTGGCTGCGCCGGCAACTCCACCAAGCACGGAGAAGCTGACGACGCCTGGTACGGACAAGGCGGCACCGGCCCCAGCACCACCGCCGGCGCAAAAGCCAGGCACGCAGGGGCGTTGACACCAGATAACGGGCCCGGCAAACTGACTCAGCTTGAGCGGAAACCGCAGACGATTTTTTTGCGGATGGAATCGCAGCAGGAGGAAGAGTGCGAGTTGATGGACGAGGCCCGGACCAGATGCGCCCGTTAAAGATGACGCCGGATTTTATTTCGACAGCAGAAGGAAGTGTGCTTATCGAGATTGGGAGCACGCGGGTGATTTGCACGGCGACGGTGGACGACGGCGTGCCGGGATTTATGAAAGGAAGCGGTAAGGGCTGGGTGACGGGGGAATACGGGATGTTGCCGAGAGCGACGGAAGAGCGAACTCCACGCGAAGCGACAAGAGGCAAACAGTCTGGGCGCACGCTAGAGATTCAGCGGTTGATTGGGCGGTCGCTGCGCGCGGTGACGGATCAGGAAGCGCTGGGGGAGCGAACCGTGTGGATCGATTGCGACGTGATTCAGGCGGACGGCGGGACGAGGACGGCCTCGATCACCGGAGCATTCGTGGCGCTGGCGCTGGCGTTCGAACGGCTGGTGGCGGCGGGGATACTGAAGAGTTCGCCGCTGATCGATACGGTCGCGGCGACGAGCGTGGGAATTGTGGATGACCGCGCGCTGCTGGATTTGGCGTACGAAGAAGATTCGCGGGCGGAAGTGGACATGAACGTAGTGATGACGGGCAGCGGGCATTTTGTCGAGATACAAGCTACTGCGGAGGGGCGGCCTTTTAGCGGGAGCGAAATGCAGGACCTCCTTGCGTTGGCGGCGGCTGGGATTCGGCGGTTGACGGATGAACAGCGCGCGGTGCTGCCGGTTAAATTCAGTGCGCGCGCGCGTTGAGTTGTTTCTGGCGTCTTCCAATCCGGGAAAACTTGGGGAGTATCGCGCGCTGGCGGCGACGAATGGGCAGGATGTGACGGCTGCGCTTGATGCCTGCACCGAGATTGAGTTGTTGCCAGAGTTTAATTCCCTGCCCTCGTTTGAGGAAGACGCGCCGACGTTTGCTGAAAATGCTGCGGGAAAGGCGCTGCACTATTCGCGACTTGGCGAAGGGCTTGTGTTTGCAGACGATTCCGGGTTGGTGGCGCCGGCGATCGGAGGAGCGCCCGGCGTGCGCTCGGCACGTTATGCGGGGATTAATGCGACAAACGCGGAACGGATCGCGAAATTGCTTGGCGAGCTTCGCGGGAAAAAGGGGGCGGAGCGGGCGGCCTATTTTGTGTGCGGGATTGCTTTGGCGGAGAGAGGAAGGGCGATAGCGGTTGTGACGGCTCGCGTGGATGGAGAGATTTTGGAATCGCCGAGAGGGAGCGGGGGGTTTGGGTATGATCCGGTGTTTTACTTCCCTGCCCTGAAAAAAACGTTTGCGGAGCTTTTGCCGGAAGAAAAAAATAGGATTAGCCATAGGGGGAAGGCGTTTCGGAAGCTGCTTGGCTCGTTTGGAACTCCGGACGGGCACGGCATGCCGTGCCCCTAGACTGGCACGGGGGAATTCTTGATGGCTTAAGACGACTGACAGGAATGTCGGTCCCACGGTGTGTGGTATCCTTCGGCCGATGCCTGCAAAGAAAATAAACAAGAAGAGAAAAAGCTCACGTAAGAAATTTGGAGCGAAGAGGCCTGCGCGAGTTGCGAAGCGCGCAGGAACCGCGAAAAAAAGTACGGCGGCGGGGACTGATCCGAAGCGCGTCGCGGCGATTTTGGCTAAGTTGGATGAGGCATACGCTGACGCGAGTTGCGAACTGAGGTACGAGAACGCGTTTCAGCTTTTGATTTCGACGATTCTTTCCGCGCAGTGCACGGATGTGCGCGTGAATCAGGTGGCGGAAACGCTCTACGCGAAGTATCCGACGCCGGAGGCTTTCGCGTATGCGAGCCCCGGTGAGTTAGAGCAAGACATTCGGCCGACGGGATTTTTTCGGAACAAAACGAAATCGATCATGGGGGCGAGCAAGGCAATCATTGAGAACTTTGGCGGGGAGGTGCCGCGGACGATGGAAGAAATGCTGACGCTGCCGGGAGCGGCGCGGAAGACGGCGAACGTGGTGCTGGGCACGGGGTTCGGAATCGCGAGCGGAATCGTTGTGGACACGCACGTGATTCGCATCTCGAACCGGCTGGATTTGACGCGGAACGAAGATCCAAAAAAGATCGAGCAGGACTTGATGCAGGTAATTCCAAAGGAAAAGTGGATTCTATTTTCACACCAGATTATCTGGCACGGGCGGCGGGTATGCCAGGCGCGCAAACCGAAGTGCGTGGAATGCAACATCGAGAAGATCTGCTATTCGAAAGACAAGACGATCTAGCCGCAGCTAAGAATGAAATGCTGGAGATTGTCTCGTAACAAACCATCCCCCAAATCAGAGGTGAGTGTGGCTTCTCTGCAGAGAGTTGAGGTTGCCCACAGCGCTGCGCTTTCACGTATTATGCAGTTATGAGGATTTTGCTGGTTGAAGACGACCCGGGGGTGCGCAGGTTCGTCGTTAAAGGACTGCGCGAGCAGGCTTATGCGGTCGATGCGGCCGCCACCGGCGAGGACGCGCTATATCAGGCGGACATCAACGAGTACGACCTAATTATTCTGGACGTCATGATTCCAGAACCCGACGGGTTCGAAGTGTGCCGGAGGCTGCGGAAAGCTGGCCGGAGGATGCCCATCCTGATGCTGACCGCGCGAGACGCTGTCGAAGACCGCGTGAGTGGACTCGATCGCGGAGCGGATGATTACCTGACCAAACCTTTCGAATTTCGCGAACTGCTGGCGCGGCTTCGTGCACTGCTCCGGCGTTCGGCGGAATTGCATCCACCGCAGCTGAACGTCGGAGACCTGGTGCTGGATACGGCGGCACAAAATGCCACACGCGGAGGGCATGCGATTTCGCTGACACACAAGGAATATGCGCTGCTGGAATATTTGGTGCGGAATGCGGGACGAGTGGTGAGCAGGGCGGACATCGCCGAGCACGTTTGGGATGAGACTTTCGATCCGTTTTCAAACTTGATCGAGGTTTATATTAACCGCCTCCGGCGGAAGATTGATCCGGATGGAAGCTCGGGGCTGTTACAAACGCGCCGAGGCGCTGGTTACATCCTGCAGTCTGGTGAGGAGGGAGACAGCGGAGGGCGGGCGCAGCCGGGCGGAGCGCAAGGCAAGACGAATGTCTTGGAGCGCAAGAAACATGCTTGATTCCGTTCGGGTGCGGCTGACCGTGTGGTATTCCGCGGTCCTAGCCGTGGTGTTGGTCCTGGTATCTGCGACTACTTACCTGATCGTCCAAAAGACGTCGATGCAGCGGACGGACGAGGATTTGGCAGTCCTGGCGGATTCATTTTTGGTGACACTTCAGGCAGAACTTGCGGACGCACCAGGCACGCAGGCTGCCGCAATTTTAACAGCTGCGCAACAGTCCATGGTTGAACATAGGTCGAACAGCGATACTTTCGTGGTGCTGGGAGCGGGCGGAGAGATCATCGCTAATTCAAACGACACCATTTCTTCTAGCGCAAGAGCGGACGCCTCCGTGGCACGCGCATTCGCATCCAGCGACTTTAAGCGCTTCGAAAAATCCGGCGAGAGCAAGCAAGTCAGTTTGGCAACAATTCGGGGAGAGCACTTGCGATTCCGCGCGTATTCGCGTCAGTTCAAAGGCAACGGCCAAAATTATTTGCTCATCATTCTCCATTCTTTACATGCGCAGAACGAGATGCTGGAAGCGATTCGGCTGACATTTGCGTGGATGATTCTTCTAGGTCTGCTGCTCGCGGGGACGGGCGGCTACTTCCTGGCAAGAAAGAGCTTGGCTCCGGTAGTCGCGATGGGAGTGCATGCGCGGCGGATTGGGGCAACCAACCTGCACGAGCGGCTTCCGGTGCTGAATGCGAACGATGAACTCGGACAACTGGCCACAATTTTCAACGATCTACTGAATCGGCTCGACCAGTCCTTTGAGCGTCAGCGCCGGTTTATCGCGGATGCTTCTCATGAGCTTCGGACGCCGCTGGCGATATTGAGAGGAGAGGCCGAGGTAGCCATGTCGCAACAGGGCCGAACGGCGGAAGACTACCTGGAATCCTTAGGCATTCTGCACGAAGAAACCTCGCGGCTAATAAAAATCGTGGAAGACCTGTTCACATTGACGCGAGCCGACTCGGGGCAGTATCTTCTCTCGCCGGAGGATGTATATTTGGAAGAAGTTGTGGCGGAATGCGCGCATTCGGCAAGGACTTTGGCGCGCGAAAAAAATATTGAATTGAGTGTGGATGCTTCGTCGGAATGCCTGGTTCACGGGGACCCGGCGCTTCTGCGGCGAATGATCCTGAATTTGTTAGATAATGCAATCAAGTATACGGGGGAGGGTGGGCGAGTGGAGGTTGCGTGCCGCGCCACGCCTGCGGGTTTCGAGGTACACATCACCGACACGGGGCCGGGAATACCGCCGGAGCTGCACTCACGCATATTCGAGCGATTCTTCCGGGCTGATCCCGCGCGCTCGCGTTCGGGGCGCGAGGGCGGGGCGGGGCTGGGACTATCCATCGCGCTGTGGATCGCCCAGGCGCATCACGGGCGCCTGGAACTGGTCCGCTCGGATTTGACGGGAAGCCATTTTGCAATGTATTTGCCGGGTCCCGCAGTTCCGTCCCGGGGAACGGATTAATGGTCTGTTTATCTCAAGGTCGTTAAATTCGCATAAGCGGAACGTGAAGGTCTGCGGCCGCTGAAGAGAACTCCTGTGAAAACATGCTTTCATTCGACTCGGCTGTTGATTCTTGCGCTCATCGCGTTTGTTCTATTCCCTTTTCCGGCCGCCAGCCAAGAACCGGACAATCCGGTGCCGAAGTTAATAGTATTGTCTTCCATGGGAAAGATGGCCCCGTCGACCCAGCAAACAGGCGCCACTCCGGCCAACGCTCCACTCCGGCTCACTCTGCAGAACGCGCTGGACCGTGCTCGAGTAAATAGCACCCAGTTCCAGGCCGCGCAGACCGATGCCGCGCTTGCGCGTCAGGATCGTTTTCAAGCCGGTACCGCGTTGCTGCCGGGTGTAACGTACAACAATCAGGCACTCTACACGCAAGCGGCGTCCGCACCTGTTGCAGAAAAAACTCTTGTTCCGGTCCTTTACATTGCGAATAACGCGGTTCACGAATACATCAGCCAGGCGAATGTGCACGAAACCCTCGACCTCGCGGGGATTGCCGCCTTTCACCGCAGCTCGGCGGCGGCCGCATTAGCTCAGGCTCGGGCAGAGATTGCATCGCGGGGTCTTGTGGTTACTGTCGTTCAGAGCTACTACACGATGGCCGCGGCGCAACAAAAAGTGGAAACCGCGCGCACAGCCGCGGAGGAAGGCGAGAATTTTCTAAAGCTGACCGAGGACCTTGAGAAAGGCGGAGAAGTTGCGCATTCCGACGTCATCAAAGCCGATTTACAGGCGCAGGATCGCCACAGGCAGCTCCAGGAAGCACAACTTGCTTACCTGAACGCCAAGCTGGGCCTGGCGGTCCTGATTTTCCCAGATTTTAACGATAATTTCGAGCTCGCCGACGATCTGCACGCGAGCGTTCCATTGCCGACCCTGGAAGAGGTCAAACAGCATGCCGCTCAGGAAAATCCAGATATCCGCGCCGCTCTGGAAGCGGTCCGCGCTGCAGGCGACTCCGTCACTGTCGCTCGCGCCGGTTACCTGCCTTCGCTTGGGCTCGACTACTGGTACGGCATCGATGCGGCGAACTTTGGACTGAATTTTCCAACGACGTTCAGCGGGAAAACATATTCGAACCTGGGCACTTCCATTAGCGGGACGCTCAACATCCCGATTTGGAACTGGGGCGCGACCCAGAGCCGAGTCAAGCAGGCCGAGCTTCGCCGCGCACAAGCAAAGCGCGAACTCTCTTTCGCGCAGCGCAAGCTGCTCGCGGAAATCCAATCTCTTTACGCGGAAGCTGAAACGGCGCTGAACGAGCTCGCCGGGCTGGGCCGTTCAAACCAGCTGGCTGCGGAAAGCCTGCGGCTCACCATCCTGCGCTACAAGTCCGGCGAAGCTACGGTGCTTGAAGTTGTCGACGCGCAGACAACCGCCGCCCTAGCGAGTAGCACGTATCAGGACGGAGCCGTGCGCTACCGCGTGGCGCTGGCCAATCTTCAAACTTTGACGGGGGTACTGGCAACACCATGAACCTGACGAAAATGCGGCCTCCGCGACGATCGATTGCTGCGAAGGCGAGTGCTGGTGTGGTCTTCAGTGCGTTACTCCTCGCCGGTTGCAGCCAGGCCGAAAAAGACCAGGCGGTGGAGGTCTCCGTTCAGGTGACTCCCGCGCAACGCGGGTCCATTTCTCAAGTGATCTCTTCGGAAGCTGTAGTGTTTCCGATCGAGAAGGCGGTCGTTTCGCCAAAAATTACGGCGCCGATTACGGAATTCAGGGTGCAGCGCGGGAGCCGCGTTAAGAAGGGCCAAGTGCTGGCCGTCTTGGAGAACAAGGATCTCGCCGGCCAATTGGAGGCGAGCAAAGGAAATTTTGAGCAAGCCGATGCCGGCTACGTCACCTCCGTGGGTTCCACGATTCCACAGCAAGTACAAAAAGCGGAGCTCGATGCCGCGGCGGCGAAGGCCGCATTTGATGCGCAGCAGAAGATGTATGACAGCCGAAAGGAACTCCTCCGACAGGGTGCGATTCCGCAGCGCGAGATGGATGCGGCCGAAGTCGCCCTTGCGCAATCGCGAACTGTGAATGAGGTGGCACGAAAGCAGCTTGCGGACCTACAGCGCCTGGGGAAGGCGCAAGAGCTGAAATCGGCGCACGGATCACGGCTGTCTGCCGAAGGCCAGATGCGAAGTGCGGAAGCGATGCTCAGTTACTCCCAGATTCGCAGCCCCATCGCCGGCGTCGTGACTGATCGTCCGCTTTATGCGGGAGACCTGGCAACCGCGAATCAGCCAATCCTTACCGTGATGAATTTGAGCAGGTTGATCGCCAAGTCTCATATCCCGCAATCAGAAGCCGCCACGCTTAAGGTGGGGAACCCTGCCGAGATAAAAGTGAAAGGCCTGTTCGAGCCGCTGAAGGGCCAGGTCACACTTGTGAGTCCTGCATTAGACCCGGGAAGCACAACGATTGAAGTTTGGGTCGAAGCATCTAAATCCAACGCCGGGTTGAAGCCCGGCATGACCGTGGAAGTCTCGATGACTGCCCGAACGATAACGGACGCCATCGTTGTTCCCACGAGTGCGGTATTCAAGAGTCCCGAAGGCGGAACTGAATATGTGGTGCTGGCAGGCGCAGATCAGAAGGCTCACTGGAAGATAGTGCAAATCGGCGTTCGCAATGTAGATAATGCGCAAATCATGAGCGGCATAAACGCAGGCGATCCGGTCATCAGTTCCGGGGGATACGCGCTGCCGGACGAAACCAAGATCAAGATCGAAGCGGCCCCTCCGCCAGGGAATAACGCGGGAGACAAATCGGGAACGGCCGAGAAAAACAGTACGGCGGGAGGCTCCGCGAAACCTAACAGCAAGGGCAAGGGCTAACCGCCATGGAACCCAGGCCCGAATCGCAGGGAGCTGCGCAGTCTCACCGGCAAGAACTGCCCTGGTTTCAGCGCTTATCGCATCCCATTCTATTTCTGATTGTCAGTTTAGCCCTGGTCGGCGGCTATTTGACCTTTTCGATTCCAGTTTCCGTTTTCCCCAGCACGGATTTCCCGCGAGTGGTCATCGGCGTGGACAACGGTGTCATGCCCATTGATCAGATGCTCGTTACCATCACGCGACCTATCGAAGAAGCAGTAAACAGCGTTCCGGGATTGCAGAAAGTCCAATCCATCACCAGCCGAGGCTCCGCCGAAGTGGATCTCTTCTTCGACTGGAACGTCGACATCATTCTAACGCTGCAGCGCGTCGATGCTGTCGTCGCGCGTTTGCAGGGTGAACTCCCGTCGACGGCAAAGCTTGAAACGCACCGTCTGACTTTTGCCGTCTTTCCCATCATTGGCTATAGCTTGACCTCGGACACGATTCCGCAGAACAGACTTTGGGAAATCGCCACATACGACCTAAAGCCGCGCATCAACCGCCTCGACGGGGTCGCCACCGTCATCATCCAGGGCGGCCGCGTGCCTGAGTTTCAAGTAACGCCCGACCCTGTGCGTCTTCTCGCAGCGGGAGTTACCGTCACGGACATGCTGGACGCAGTTCGCCGCACAAATTTGATTGATTCTCCCGGGCTGATCGAGCACGAGCATCAGCTTACTCTCGGTCTTGTGAGCGGTCTTGTAAACACTCCAGACGAGATTGCGCAGATCGTCGTCAAGCCATCTCCAATCGGGGTGCCGGTTCGGATGGGCGACATCGCGTCGATCGCCCCATCGGTTGCGCCGACGTACACCATCGTCACAGCCAACGGCAAACCAGCCGTGCTGATGAATGTGAACCGCCAGCCGGAGAGCAACACGCTGGCAGTCGCCAACGAAGTGCACACTCTGATTCAAGAGCTTGCGCCAAAGTTGCCGCCCGGCGTGCATCTCGAACCGTTTTACGACCAGTCCACCATCGTCCACGACTCCATCGCCAGCGTTCGAGATGCCGTGCTGCTGGGAATTATCCTATCGTCGATCATTCTGGTGTTGTTCTTGCGCGACTGGGGAACCTCACTTGTGGCTGGACTGGTGATTCCCGTGACGCTACTGATCACCTTCATCGTTCTGAAGGTGATGCACCAGAGTTTCAACCTTATGACCCTCGGAGGCCTCGCCGCCGCGGTTGGTCTGGTCATCGACGATGCGATTGTCGTCCTTGAAAACATTGTGCTGCACCGCGACGCCGGGCAGAGCCGTCATCAGGCGATTCAGAGCGCGCTGAAGGAATTGACCAAACCGCTGATCGGCTCGACGATCACGCCGATCGTGGTATTTCTCCCTCTGATTTCCACAACGGGAGTGACCGGAACCTTCTTCCGGGCGTTGGCAATCACCATGACTGTGTCGCTTATCACTTCATTGGGTCTGGCGATGTCTTGGACTCCAGCGCTCAGCCAGTATCTCGTGCGGCGGAAGGATACTGGCGCTGTCGCAACTTCCTCCGAAGGACCCGACATGGCTGCGCTGCTCGCAGCGGAAGAGGCGCACCTTTCTGGCTTCTTCGGACGCATCGTGAACTTCTATACCAACGCCATGCGAGCTATTCTGAAGCGTCCTTGGACGCTGGCGGGCAGTTCCGTAGTGATTGTCATTTTGTCTTTCGTATCTTACGAGCTTCTTCAAACGGAGTTTCTGCCCGCCATGGACGAGGGCGGATTCATCCTGGACTACTTCACTCCGCCGGGAAGTTCACTTTCCGAAACGGACCAAATTCTGCAGCACATCGAGAAAATCCTGCGTTCCACTCCAGAAGTGGAGAACACTTCACGGCGCACCGGCCTGCAGCTGGGCCTTGCCGCCGTCACAGAAGCAAACAATGGAGATTTCACCGTCAAACTGAAGCGGAATCGGGAGCGCAGCATTGACGAGGTCATCGCGGATATCAGGTCCAAGATCAAACAGACTGAGCCTGGGGCGGAGGTCGAATTCGTGCAGCTTCTCCAGGATATGATTGGCGATTTGACGAGCCAGCCGGAACCGATCGTCATCAAACTTTTTTCACCCGACGGCAAACTGCTGAACGAGACGGCTCCGCGCGTTGCTGACGCCATTGGAAAAGTACATGGCGTGGTAGACGTCTTAAACGGCGTGGAAAACACGATCAGTGGCCCGGCTGTGACATTCCAGGTGAACCCCGCGGTCGCGGCGCGCGCGGGCTTTTCTGCAGAGGAAATCGCTCTCGATGCCTCTGCCCTGTTGTCGGGCGAGCCCGCTGCTACGCCCGTCATCCTCAACGATCGCGCATACACCATTCGCGTGCGTTTTCCCGATCGGAATCGATCTTCGCTCGACAATATGAGCAATACCCTGCTGGCAAGCGCAACTGGCCACACTGCGACGCTCGGTTCGCTCGCGACCATCACTACCGACCCGGGTCAAACGGAGATTAGACGCGAGAATTTGCAGCGTTTGGTTCAAGTCACAGCACGACTGGAAGGCGTCGCCCTCGGGACAGGCGTTCCCGCCGTGCAAAAAGCGGTTCGCGATCTGCATCTGCCTTCTTCCATCCGCGTGGAGTATGGAGGACTATATCAGGAGGATAAGCAATCATCGCGCGCGCTCTTGATAGTTCTTTTGTTGGCCCTTCTGCTTTTGTTTGCCGTGCTCCTGTTTGAGTTCGGCACTTTCTCGGCGCCGACGGCCATCCTCGCTTCGGCGCTGCTATCGACATTCGGCGGATTTCTGGCTCTGCTCATTACAAACACGACATTCAATGTGGCGTCTCGAATGGGGATGATCATGGTCATCGGGATTGTCGCCAAAAACGGAATCTTGTTGCTCGATGCCGAGCATCGCTTCCGCGAACTGGGATTCTCGCCAGAAGAGGCGATGATTCAAGCCGGCCGGCGACGCTTGCGTCCCATCGCCATGACGGCAATCGCGACAGTCGCCGGCATGCTGCCGCTGGCATTCGGCCTCGGTGCAGGTTCACAAATGTTGCAGCCGCTGGCGATTGCGGTGATCGGCGGCCTCTTAAGCTCCATGGTTTTGTCTCTGGTGTTTACGCCAGCGATCAATTACTTTCTGCAACGCGGCGCAACTGTCGCGAGCGAACCAGCAAAAGCCACCTAAAATCCTGCACGCACGATCCCGTCCACAACACGGGACGCATTTCCCTTTCATTGCCTGTCCTAGTAAAATTGATAGGGGAGATTACCCATTATCATGCACGAAGCAGTGGCAAAGGACATCACACGCATGCCTGGTCGAAATCCAGCGGTTCCGCTCAGTAAAAATGAACACCTGTTGCGCTGGGTAGAAAAAATGGCGGAACTTGCGAAGCCGGCTGCGATTCATTGGGTCGATGGCTCGAAGGAGGAAAACGACTTTTTGCTTCGGCAAATGGTTGCGGCAGGAACGCTCACCAAGCTCAACGAAAAGCTCTGGCCAGGGTGCTACTACGCGACGTCGGACGAGAACGACGTGGCGCGCGTGGAAGACCGCACCTTCATTTGTTCGCTCTCGAAAGACAGCGCGGGTCCGACAAATAATTGGGAAAACCCGTACGAGATGCGCAAGAAGCTGAAGGGTCTTTTCAATGGGGCCATGCGCGGGCGAACGATGTATGTGCTGCCTTACAGCATGGGCCCGATCGGATCGCCGATGGCGCAGATCGGTGTGCAACTGACGGATTCTCCCTATGTAGTCGTCAATATGCGCATTATGGCCCGCATCGGATTGCAGGTTTTTCAACAAATCGACACGGGGATACCCCGCGTTGTCCCATGCATGCATTCGGTCGGCGCGCCGCTCGCGGCGAATCAAAAGGATGTGCCTTGGCCCTGCAACAAAGAAAAATATATCGTGCATTTCCCGGAGACTCGGGAGATCTGGTCCTACGGCTCCGGTTACGGCGGAAACGCGCTGCTCGGCAAAAAATGTTTCGGATTGCGAATCGCCTCCAACATCGCACGCGATGAGGGTTGGATGGCGGAGCACATGCTGATTCTCGGCGTGGAAAATCCTGCGGGCGAAAAAACGTACGTGGCCGCCGCCTTCCCAAGCGCTTGCGGGAAAACAAATTTCGCGATGCTGATCCCGCCCAAGGGTTTCGATGGATGGAAGGTTTGGACGGTGGGCGATGACATCGCCTGGATTCGGCCTGACGAACACGGCCTTCTGCGGGCGATCAACCCGGAAGCAGGATTTTTTGGAGTAGCGCCGGGCACGTCGGTCAAGACAAACCGCAACGCCATGGCAACACTCGCAAAAAACTCTATTTTTACTAACGTTGCGCTCACTCCGGACGGCGGCGTGTGGTGGGAGGGGATGACGGACAAGCCACCAGCGGAATGCCTCGATTGGAAGGGGCAGAAGTGGACCCCGGAGATTGCGAAAGAGACAGGCGCAAAAGCGGCGCACCCAAACGCGCGCTTCACCGCACCAGCTTCGCAATGTCCGACAATTGATCCGGCGTGGGAAGATCCTAGCGGTGTGCCCATCAGCGCCATCATTTTTGGCGGTCGCCGGGCGACAACCATGCCGCTCGTTTTCCAAGCTTTTAATTGGAGCTCCGGCGTTTACATCGGAGCGACGATGGGATCGGAAACGACGGCGGCAGCAACGGGAGCGGTTGGAAAAGTGCGGCGCGATCCGATGGCCATGCTTCCCTTCTGCGGCTATCACATGGGCGATTACTTTCGGCATTGGATCAAGATGCAGAGGTCGCTGACGTTAACGCCGCGAATTTTTCACGTGAACTGGTTCCGCAAGGATGGAGAGGGAAAGCTCATGTGGCCGGGGTTCTCGGAAAATATGCGCGTTCTCAAATGGATTGTAGACCGCACGAAGGGCCGGGCACTTGCGAGAGAGACGCCCATTGGGTGGATGCCGCGGTACGAAGACATGGAATGGAAAGGCATGGATCTTTCCAAAGCGAGATTTGACGAGTTGCAGAAATTTGACCGGGATGCCTGGCGCAAAGAAGTGATCGAGCACGAAGAGCTTTTCATCGGGCTTCACGACCATTTGCCGAAAGAGATGGTTTACGAGCGAGAGCTGTTGATCTGCAGGCTATAGTCAGAAGTGCAGTTCGGTATACACAAGATAGCCAGCGAGAGTCAAGCCGAAGAGTGCCGTCACAATTCCCACGAGCTCGATGAGGAATCCAGCCGGCTGGAAGTTTCCGGAGTCGATTTGCTCGCGGGTTCGCCGGTAGCGAACCAAACCCGCCGGGCAGACTAACACTCCGGCAAGCATCGCCGCCGTTCCGAACCAGACAGAAATGCCGGTCGAGGGCGCAACACGGCCCTGAATCTGCATCTGCTGCCGAATAGCGATGGCGAAACGGCCAATCGCAATGCCAAAAACGACGTCAGCAACTCCGGTGCGCACCCAAGCGAGAAAGGTGCGCTCGTTCGCGAGATGATCGCGGGCAAGATTGGGGTTGCTCTTGGTCAGCGGCTGAGAATCGTTCGTTGTTGTTTGAGGCATAAATTCCCAAGTGACTGCTAGTCGAGTTCCTGCCCGGCCTATTTTATAGCCAATTGAAGAAGCGGCCCGACACCGCTGACATTTTTTACCAGATCGGCGGAAACATTGTGTCTTTGCTGGAGATATTCCGGGCTGTTGTAGGACACCCAGACTTTGCCGCCCGCGTCCTGCCAAATCAAAGCTTTCAGAGGAAGATCGATGGCGATCGTGGGAGAGGCAATCATGACCGGCGTGCCTCCCTTGGGACTCCCGAAAAGTATGAGCTGAGTCGAGTGCATCTTCAGGCCGGCCTTGTCGGCTTCGCCGCTGTGATCGACGCGGCAGAAAATCGTCAGGCCTCGCTCCTGTAATAGAGATTCGACTCGTTGGAGCGTTTCTGCAACCGAGTAGGGACTGCTCAGGTGCACCATTCCGTTGTCGAGCGTTGGCGCTGGCGTCGAGGACATGACTCCCCTCCTGAAAATTAGATGGTAAATTGAGCGGCGAACTCCGCCCGAGCAATCAAAAAAATAGATTGACGGAGTCTTGTAAACCACCACCGCCCCCGGCCCGGGCGTTCCTGTGCTGTATTGAACTGCGCGACAGACTGACTCTGTGACACAATTCTGCCAGTCCAGGATCGTGCTTCTTGTCTCCCGGAATCTTCTCGGCGCGCTCTCGTAGCCGACGCCTGGGAGATTCGCCAGTATCAGATGCACCCCTCATCACCCCGAGAAGCGTGACGGACACCGTGTCCGTCGCGCTTCCATTTCCTTCGCTGGGCGCCACGTTCACCTCCGTCTTCCGCATCCGCTCCCCTACAATATTCTTGCCCTGGTTCTCCGCGTCCGCGTTCCTAGCTCCCTGGTCTGCACCGGAACGCCGACCGCCCCCGGCGCGTGCGGAGATTCCTGTCCGTTGTTTTCACTACTCGCTACCCACTGCTCACTTTTAGCTTTTGATTTTTGACTTCCCTCTGCGCTCGCCCCCCTCCCGAAAACCCCTCCGTGCCAAAGTAACGTACTTTCGCATCTACGCTCTCCGTTCGACCTACGCGACCAGGTTGAGCGCGGGAGAAATAGCCGACGAATGGGTCACAAAGATGCTTCGTCAGCGAGATGCGCAGGTCTTTAAGAAGTACTCGCAAATGAAACTCCAGCTGAAGCGCGAAGCTCTGGAGAAAATCAATCGTCAAGCCAACGAGATTCAGGTGTTGGGGGCACTGGCATTATGCACGGCCATGATTCAATAGCCTCATTCGTGCACGGTTCGTGCACGGTTCGTGCAGAGTCAGGGGCAAAAAAAGATAGTTCGGATTAGGAGTAGGGTTGGAAAGTGCTTTAGAATGAGTAGAGCATTGCATGTCGGGGCGTAGCGCAGCCTGGTAGCGCGCCTGCCTTGGGCGCAGGAGGCCTCCGGTTCAAATCCGGACGCCCCGACCAA
>Ga0102924_1000139_pt1 | contig 86983 bp, 73 predicted proteins | sample PaiPotPPM11metaG_FD_80116 | JGI IMG/M metagenome (GOLD analysis project Ga0102924, IMG submission 80116) | Iron sulfur acid spring bacterial and archeal communities from Banff, Canada, to study Microbial Dark Matter (Phase II) - Paint Pots PPM... ...
TCCAAATGCGGCACGCTTCGGCGAAGCGCTGCACGTCGAAGTCGCCTTTTTCATCCTCGATTTTCACAAGGTTCAGACTTGCAAGATTGCAGTTGTGGGCGATCATGCCCTCGGCGATCACGGAATGTGTTACCGGCTCCGTGATATCGTAAACCATCTCGACACCGTCGGGGACAATCCCAAGTACTTTTGATGGGCGCGGGTTCTTGGCAGCTGCGACGAAGGATGTACGCAAGATCTCTTCGACTTTGGCTTGTTTTTCGGGCGAGCACGGGAATCCAACCAAACCAACAAACTTGCGTGCTTGTTGATTAAAGAGATGCAGCTGGCCCTGGGGATTCTTGCGTCCGCGCGGATGGCACCACGTAATTCTGGACGTCATGCCAAGGTCCGACAGCAACAATTGCACAGAGCGCAGGAGCTCGCTGGATGACGACGCAAGTATGACTGTTTTTTCGATCGCCTTACCGTTGTTCCGGATGCAGCCGTCCGCTGAGAACAGGCCTTGCAAATACGCTATCTTTAGGTCTTCCGGAACTTTGTGAACGTTGCCCGGCACGTCTTTGCTGGTCGCCGTTCCTTGACTGAAGCCGTAACGAGCCTGCAAATAATCCACGAGGGAGGCCTGCCTCGAGCTTGTCTGCATTACGCCGTTCCATTGCGTTGAAATCGTGCTGATGCGCGCTTCGACCGGAGATCCGCCCACCACGTTTGCCGCGACGGTCTTCAGAGCGTTCAGCTCAGCACTCATAAGCTCGGCAGTTCGGCGTTCCTTTGGACCAAATACAAGTGCGACCGTGTCCTTAGAGAAGACGCCGTCGCCGGTTAGCCACCCGAGCATTTGCCAGCGCCTAATCTCATCAGGCTGCGAGGCAAACGTAACGCTGTTTCCCGACTCGCGCAACGCAATGCGATCCGAACCAGGCACAATTTCATCAAATCGCTTCCATTGACCATCGCCAGTCAAAAACTTATGGTCCGCGGTCGCGCGGATCTGCCTGCCATCACTCAGGATCATGCGAAATACGGAACGCTTACCGACGCGTGTAATCATTGCTGGGCGATGGGCTGTGACGCGCCGATGGTCGTGCTCGGAGTAGATGTCCGTTGTAATCAGGATTTGACCACCACGTTCTTGGTCATTGAAAAGCGATTCTACGGTGCGCAAACCCTCGGGCGTGCTAATGCGAGTTTCCGGGGCAAAGCAAGCCGTGTCATCAAGGAACATATACTCGCTGCAGTTGTGTATGTATAATCCATTTGCGTCAAATGCGGATTTCGTAGGAATGGTGCAGTCGAAAACTTCCTCGGTGCCGTCTGGCAATACTAAACCAAGCACGACGAAGGGTCGCGTAAGAGACATAGCCGCTCGTCCGTTGGAGGGCACCGAGGATACGGCTACGCGTGGGAGCTGCCGCACTAAACCCCGACGTTTTAACGCGTCAACTTTGGGATTTTTGCCAAGCACGTTGTCATGCAGACCGAGTTTGTCGCCCGGCCGAAGAGAGCGGACTTCACGCCACTCTTCGCCGTCGTCGCTGAGCACTAGTACCGGATGGTTTTCGGTGACTCGCAACAATGTCGACCCGTCCTCGGCGACTAGCCGAAAGACCGGCTTGACTCCCGTGCTATAGAATCCGCGTTCATCAGATGGATACGGGTAGCCGTCGACTATTGCGGCGAATGGCTTATTCAGCAGACTGCCAACCTGCGCCAGACCATCGGCCGTCGCGACTAGCGTATCGGCGGTTACACAGGGATTGCTGGCGTTTATGCGCCCGTCAGCGGGGCACGTATGCCACTCGTTAATGGTGGTGTCGTACTGCGTTCCGGGATCGGCGCATTGCCACGCTGAGACGGCAATATTCTCCCAAAGATCGTTTGCGGGAACGGATTTTGCGATGCGTCCATCCGTGCGGCCGATTAAATCAAAGTTCTCATTTTTGTCGAGCTTTTCGAAGAAAGTGTTTGGCACTCGCACCGAATTGTTTGAATTCTGACCCGAAACCGTACCGTAAGCTTTGCTGTCCCAGTTCGTATCGTATGTCTCGATCTCCAGATGCTTGTAGCCTTGCTTCGCAAAATCGAGCGCGTACTGAACGTTCGCTTGCGGGATACCGGCCGAGAGTGCCGCGCGAATCGCGGCTTTCAGCGCAGTATTGAGCGTTGGATCAAGGCGGGCGTCTTCCGGAACGGTTTCATCGTGCGCCGCCTTCATTATCGCGTTCAGATGTTTTTCGCAGGTGATCGATCCGGTTACGAGATCCGATACTTTCTGCTCTTCGCGAACCTTCCAATTAATGAACTGCTCGATGTCCGGATGATCTAAGTCGAGGCAAACCATTTTGGCTGCGCGTCGCGTCGTTCCGCCCGACTTAATTGCACCGGCCGCCCGATCGCCGACGCGCAGAAATGACATCAGTCCCGAGCTCGAACCGCCTCCTGAAAGTTTCTCGCCTTCGCCGCGCAGTGCGGAGAAGTTGGAACCCGTTCCGCTTCCAAATTTAAAGATGCGCGCTTCACGAACCCACAGGTCCATGATGCCGCCTTCATTGACGAGATCGTCGTTGACGCTTTGGATAAAACACGCGTGTGGGGCTGGATGCTCGTAAGCATTGGCAGATCGCGTGAGCTCCTTCGTTTTCGGATCGACAAAGTAGTGGCCTTGAGCGGGCCCGGAGATGCCGTAAGCCCAATGGAGCCCGGTGTTAAACCATTGGGGTGAATTAGCCGCGCCGATTTGGCGTGCGAGCATCGCGCACATCTCGTCGTAGTAGACTTGCGCGTCTTGGTCGGAGTCGAAGTAGCCGTGCTTGAAGCCCCAGTACGTCCAGCAGCCGGAGAGTCTATTGAAGACCTCGCGCGAATCGCGCTCGGATCCGAATTCGGAATCGTCGGTGGGCTCGGAGCGCCACAACCACTGGGGGAGGCCCTCTTCGGGTACGCGTTTGAGTTCCTTGGGAACTCCCGCCTTGCGGCAATACTTCTGGGAGAGAACGTCGGTGGCGACCTGGCTCCAGCCGGTCGGGACCATGACGTCCTCGGCCTCGAAAATCACCGAGCCGTCCGGATTGACGATGCGTGAGGTTCGGGGTTCGAATGTGAGGCCGGCGTAGGGGTCGCCGGGGGCGGAATAGACGCGGCGGAACTTCATCGAGGCTCCTTGCTCCACTGGGAGGACCCGTGTAATACTGTGCAATCGTATCGAACACCTGTTCGGTTAAGAACGGTTGGAACCGCCAGGCGTGCCCATAAATTGTACTACTGAGAGAACCCGGATACAAGATATAGTGCTTGGGGTCCTTGTGGTTAAGCTGTCCAGAAGGGCAAAAACCTGTGTAATGGCTAGCCTCTATTGGTGGACAGGCTGTCGGGACGGTGAGGGGGCTGTGGAAACTTCCGAGGATAGCGAGGACAAATGGCCCAAACGCTCGCGGATGCTCGCTCCTGACCGCCACGTGCCCAGGCTTCTCGATATTCCGTTAGCCGAGCTGACTGCGGCGGGTTTCCGCGGCCTAATTATCGACCTCGACAACACCCTGTTGGGCTTCCGGCAAACGGAACTCGCGGCCGAGCATCGGGCTTGGATCGCCCAGGCGCGCGAGCAAGGCTTCATGATGGTGATGGTTTCGAACAACTTCAGCGACCGCGCTCGGGGGATAGCATCCAGTCTCGGAATCGGCTGCATTCCAAACGCGCTCAAGCCGCTGCCGTTCTGCTTTATGCGCGCGCTCAAGCAATTGGGACTGCCGCGCAACCAAGTCGCCGTTGTTGGCGATCAATTTTTTACCGACGTGCTCGGAGCGAAGCTCTGCGGGAACCTGTACACGATCCTGACCGAGCCGATCGAAACGCACGATTTTCCTATTACGAAAATGTTCCGCATGCTCGAGCGGTTCGTACTGCCGGGGCGACGCCGGTGAAGCTCGCGCTGATCGGCGATCCCGTCGAGCACAGCCGAAGTCCTGAGCTGCACGAGCGGTTTCTCGAAGAAGCCGGGATTGAGGGGACCTATACCGCAATACGCGTCGCGAGTGGCGAAGGAGCCGAAGCTCTCTACAAGTTACGCGCCGAAGGATACACGGGCGCCAACGTTACGACGCCGCTAAAAGACGAAGTCCTTGGCGCGTGCGAATGGCTGGATGAAGATGCGCGCATGGCCGAAGCGGTCAACACGATCTTCTTCGGACGCAAAGTGCGCGGCAGCAACACTGACGGCATCGGCGCGCGCACCGCATTGGAAACGGTGCTCGGCCAACCGGTTGCGCTCGAACGCATCGGCATTCTCGGCACCGGAGCTACGGCTCGCGCGATTCTCGCGCAGCTGCATGAGACCGATGCGTACACGTTTATTTGGGGTCGCGACCACGACAAAGTGACGGCTTTATGCGAACGTTTCGAAGCGCAACTCTGGCCCGACGACGGTCCGGAGATCGTCCTCTCCACACTACCGCCGAAAACGAACCTGCCACCGCAATTGATGCAGCATCTGCGTAAGGCCGATCTTGTTATGGATACGAACTATGGCGGGCGCTCGACATTAGAGCAGTTACTTCATCGTGAGGTTGTCAAGGGGGATCTGATGCTGGAGGCGCAGGCGCGCGCCTCATTCGATTTTTGGCTCGCGCATTCGATGGAAGAGACCGAAGAGTCGCTTTCGTAGAATAAAAAACCCGACAATAGCGCCGGGTTTTTTTACTTCGGAGAGGGAGAGATTCGAACTCTCGAGACGCTTTCACGTCTGCTCGCTTTCCAAGCGAGTGCCTTCGACCACTCGACCACCTCTCCGTGTTGTCGTCAATGATTTCACCGCATCGCGGCCGAATGACTTTTCATGCGGCCCGCGGCGAACGCCGCCTCAGCCGGGCGGATTGTCGCCCGGTGGTTTTTCGTGCTTGCGCTCAGCATCTGGTCGATTGGCATCATCATACCAAGCCTTGGCAGGCTCTGGTCGCCGTTGGGTTCGATTGGACTCTACTGCACCGCTGATGGGCGGATAACAAGCGTCGAGCCGAACGCGCCGGCGGCCGGCGCCGGCATACGCCGCGGGGATCAGATCGATCTGCGCGCAACCGAGTTTGAAAGCCGTCGTGTCGTCATCTGGAACTGTTCCTTCCTGCGGCGGGGGACGTATCACTTAGCGATTGCGCATGGTGCGGTGGTACGCCACGTTGATCTCCGCACAATCCCCGAGAGCATCGGAAGCTGGTCGCGCATTGGCCTGATGCTGCGGACGGCTGCTGCGATAATCTTGGTGCTCACGGGTGCATTGCTCGTGCTCTTGCGGCCAAGTTTGATGACGTGGGCGCTGTTTTCGTTCGTCCTGTTCAACGGCGGATCCCACGCGGGCCTCTCCGCGCTGCTGCCGTACGCGGCAGCAGCGATCGAGCAGTTCGTCGAGGGCCTTTTTATTCGTATCGCTGGGGGGATCGGCGTGATGGTCTTCCTCATTCTTTTTCCGACAAATGCGCCGATAAGCCGCTGGAGCGCGGTCGCGCTCCGCGCAGCGCCGTGGCTGCTGGCTCTGGGAGTTACCGCACAAATCTATATCTATAGTGCGACCTACACATTTTGGCCGGTCGACGTACTTCAACGTGGAAATCTCATTTTTTTCTCCCTCGTTGCACCGCTGATCGGCCTAGCGGCGTTTCTGGAACGCTACGTTCACGCGACGGGAGCCGATCGCGCGCGCATCCGCTGGGTCGGAGCGGCGTTAGCAGTCGGCCTCACCGGCGCATTGGCTGCATTTTTTCTTGAGACTTGGACTCCGGGATTGGCGCCCTATGTCGTTAGGAGTTTTCTCTACTCAACATTGGTCGTCGTGCCGTTTGCCGTCCTGTACGCGGTTCTCAAACATCATGTTATCGACGTGCGATTCTTCATCAGCCGCGCCATCGTGTATACGCTGCTTACCGGGGTTATTGTGATCGTGTTTTCGCTCATCGATTGGTTTTTCTCGAAGAAGCTGGCCGCGGCCGGGGTCGGCACCGGAATCGATGTGGCGTTGGCAATCGGTTTGGGCTTCTCTCTCAATGGACTGCACAACCGCGTAGGTGTGGTTGTGGATCGCGTGCTGTTCAGGCAGCGGCATGAGGCCGAAGTACGACTGGAGCGGGCAGCGCGGAGCATTGCGTACGCATCAACGCCTGCAGCGGTAGAAGAGCTGCTGGTACAGACTCCTTATGAGGCGTTGCACTTGGAGTCCGCGGCGCTATTCCGTCCCGGAGCAGATGGCGCGTTCCGGCGCGAGTATGCCTTGGATTGGCCGGAGGCAGCAATGGCAGGTATCGGTGCTGACGATGTTCTCGTTTTGCATCTAGCTGCCGACCGCGAACCGTTGCGCCTGAAAGAGATCGCCTGGCATCGCGAGGGCCTGCCGCACGGAACTGTCAGTCCGATTATTGTCTTTCCGGTCTTTGTGCGTCAGCGACTGGAGGCATTCGTGCTTTTTGGCTCGCACCGCAACGGCGCGGATATCGATCCGGACGAGGAACACTGCCTGCGGCAGCTGGCCGCGAACGCTGGTGCCGCCTACGATCACATTGATGCCGAGCGCCTACGAGCAGAAATGGAACGCATGCGTGCCGAACTTGCAGCGCTGCGGTTACAGCTGACGAGCTAGCGTTATATTCCCGCTGGGTGCCAGATCGTTTTGATTTCGCTGTACATCGCGATATCGTCCAAACTTTGCGCCGACGGCGAGAACCATTCGTCGCGCCCTTCTGTACGAAAGACATGCGTGCGTTTAACGTTGTCGGCGGCGAATCGTTGCAGCTCCGTCGTGAGGGGACCGTCGACAAAAGCGATCGCGTTCACGTCCATGTGCTTGGCGAGTACCGGCGCCAACTCGCTGCGCAAGCCGGTCAGAATGTTCACGACGCCGGCTGGAATATCGCTCGTTGCGAGCGCTTCGGCGAAAACCACCGACGTGCGCGGATCCTTCTCCGAGGCGACGAGCACGACCGAGTTTGATGCAACCAGTGCCGGCATAAGCACCGAGACCAAGCCGAGCAGCGCGGGTTCATCGGGCGCGAGTATGCCGACCACACCGGTCGGCTCGGCGGTCGAAAAATTGAAGTGCGGTCCTGCGACGGGATTTCGCGTTGAAAGCAGCGCGTTATACTTGTCGCACCAGCCCGCGTACCAAATGACGCGATCGATGGCAGCGACGACTTCCTCTTCCGCATCAGCGCCCGAAAGGTTGCCGCCGTCGCGCACGCGATCGACAAGCTCGTCGTGGCGCGCCTCCATCATTTCGGCCAGTCGGTAGAGAATCAGCCCGCGCGTCCCGGGCGCCGTAGCGAGCCATTTTGGTTGTGCGGCGCGGGCCGCCACTACTGCGTCGCGCACGTCTTTGCGCGATCCGCGCGCGATATTCGCGCCGAATTCGGAGCCGTCCCACAGCGGATCGCTGCGGCCGGATTCGGAACGCACGAACGCGCCGTTGATGAACAGTTTGTACATTTTTCGCACGGCGAGCCGCGGCTGATCGTACTTGGCCATAGGACGAGCTACGACGCAGGGGAGCCGGGACCCTATGAGGTATGGCAGCTGGGGTGAGCAGTACAAAACCGTTTTTGTCCGACGTAAAAGATCTGCGCCGCCGCGCGCGCGAGAACATGATGCGCGGCTCCGTTACAAGCGATTATAAGGGCGACATAAACCAGGCCGTGGATGTACTCAACGCCGCGCTCGCGACCGAAATCGTCTGCATCCTGCGCTATAAACGCCACTATTATATGGCGAAAGGCATCGCGAAGGATTCCGTCGCCGGCGAGTTCTTGCAGCACGCAACCGAAGAGCAGCAACATGCCGACATGATCGCCGAGCGCATCACGCAGCTCGGTGGGGCGCCGAATTTTAGCCCCGAAGGCCTGGCGACGCGCAGCCATTCCGAATACAAAGAAGGCGAAAACTTGGTTGACATGATCAAGGAGAATCTCGTCGCCGAACGCATCGCAATCGAATCATATCGCGAGATGGTTCGCTTTTTCGGCGACAACGATCCGACCACGCGCCGCATGCTCGAAGAAATACTTGCTGTCGAGGAAGAGCACGCCAACGATATGGTCGATTTGCTCGAGCAGCATGGCTCGAGCGGCAAAGCCGGCTAAGGCCGGGCCTTGCGCGTTTGCTCGTACAGCTTCACGAGCTTTCCGTTCCGTAGCGCGTAGGTCGCGACAAGGTTCATCGTGCAGTCATCGTCTTTGCACGCATCGACGTACAAGAAGCGTTTGGTGAAGCGAACGTGAATCGAGTCGGGACCGGCGCCCCAGTCGCCGCCCCAATTTGCGCTCGCCACGTGCGAGAGCAGGACCGCTGAACGCCCGCGTTCGCTGAAAGCATAGGCCTCGGCTGTACCGCCGATCGGGAAATCGCATGCGATTACCACGACTGCCTGCCGCGTGCCGGGAGCGAGGCTCCCTTCCTTGACGGAACTCACGTGGAGATCGAACCCGGCGCGCATCTTGTTGTCGAAGTATGAAAAGTCACCGCGGCGCATCACGGCCGGCACCGGAACGTTTTTGTAGCACGGATTGGTCGCGTAGGTGAAATTCATAAAGTCTACAGCCACTAACAACGGTGCGATCACGCTGCCTCCGGATGAAGAATGGATGCGAAGATTTCGATCGTGTCGATAAGACGCGGTCCGGGACGGTTGACATATGCGTTTCCGTCAACGGGATAGACCCGTCCTTCACGGACGGCGCGCAACGCCGTCCATTGAGGCAGGGCACGCAGTTCGCTTAGCGCTGCATGCGTTTTGTTTAGGCCGTAACCACAAGGCGCGACGATGATGACGTCCGGATCGGCGCCCTCAATCTCATCCCACGATAACCTTCGCGAGTTCGCTCCCGGCGCGTCCAGAATTGGCGTGCCGCCGGCAAGTTCGACCAGTCCCGGAGTCCAATGCCCGGCGCCCATCGGCGGGTCGGTCCATTCGAGAACTAGCACGCGCGGCATGGACGCATTGGCGGTCGAATCGCGTACCGCAGCCGTTCGCCGCCGCAGTGCGGCGATCAGGTCGCGCGCTTTGTGTTGGCGGTGCGTCAATTCGCCCCGCGTCAGCATGTTCGCGTAAACGTCTTCGAGCGAAGACGGCTCGAGCGAAATGACGCGCGGGTCGGACGTCAGCCGCCGGCCGCGCGATCGACCACCGCGTATGAAACTGCGCACACTTCACATAGTTCTTGCGTGACGATCAAATCGGGCTTGAGCTGCTCGAGCAGTTCCGCGTCGAGGGTGTACAGGCTGGAACCCGCATGCAGAGCGCGGCGGACGTGCCGGTCGATCGCGGCCGAAGAATTGTCCAACGGCAGCGCGGAGGCTGTCAGCTGAGGCAGTCCCGACGCCTCCGGGGGGTAGTTCGCATTCATGCGTGACGCCGACGAGCTCAGAGCCCGCGCCGATAGCAAATAGCGTCTCGGTGGCGCTCGGAAGAAGGCTAACGATGCGCACGGGCACTTCAATCCGTTGCGGCTTGGGAATAACCTGCGGGTGGAACAGCAGGCGACCGCCCCCAACCACGTTCCCTCCAAGGCGGAGCGGTCCCGGGAAATCATAGCGACGCTCGCCCGGCACGGCTTGAGCGCCGCGACCGGACACCCGGCCGCGCCCCAGCTGAGGATCGCGTGCGAAGAGCTCGGCACGACATTCATTAAGTTAGGGCAGACACTCTCCACGCGCGCCGATCTACTGCCCGAAGCTTACCGGCTGGCATTGCGAAAGCTCACCGACGACGTACCGCCCGTGCCCTACGAAGCCGTCGCTCACATCATCCGTGACGGGCTTGGGGCTTCGCCGGATAAGTTGTTTGCGCGTTTCGATCGGCGTCCGTTGGGGTCGGCTTCGATCGGCCAGGTTCATGCCGCCAAGCTGCACGACGGACGCGAGGTCGTCGTAAAACTTGTTAAACCCGGCGTCGAAGATCTGGTCGACATCGATCTGCAGAGCATGGAAGATCTGGCACAGCAGTTTTCCGAGCGCTGGCCCATCCTGGATGAGTACGGCGCGGTTGATTTAGTCGAGGAATTCAGCGACACTCGTGCAATTCGGCAAGGCAATCGCCGATATGCTCGACACGATCCGCTGTTACAAGCTGCGCCTGCCGGGGCCGGTCGCGCTGCTTTTCAAAGCGCTGGTCATGTGCGAGGGGCTCATCGAACAGATCAGTCCCGACTCGAACATGAACGAGTTCATCTCGTCGCTTTCGGAAAAGATTCTTTATCAGCGCATCGCGATCAGCGCATCGCGGGTCAGTATTTCGCCGGCAACATTCGCAGCACGGCTCTCGACGTGGCCGAATTGAGCATCGATCTGGCGCGACGCGCGGATCGGGTGCTGTCGGAGATCGAGCGAGGCAATTTACGCGTATGGACGCGGGTAGAAGACCTCGATCGCGCATTGGCAAGATTCGAACGCGCCGTCGAAACGACCAACGCTACGCTCTTGGCCTCGGCCAGCATCGTGGGACTGGCGATCGTTATGCTGATCTATCACCCCTCGGGCTGGGGACGCTGGATCGGCTACGCGTTCTGGTCGGTTGTCGCGATCGCGTTTCTATTCAGCCTACGCACCGTCTGGGCGGCCTTCAAGAAGAGAAACATTCACTAGGGGCTACTCTCCCTGCGCTAACGAGTAGCCACGGCTGCCGTCGAACGTGTAAAGACCCTCCGTTTTAACGATGTCGAATCCGGCATCGCTCATCGCGCTGACGATTGTGGCGACATCCCGGCTCGAGAAACCATCCTTACTTTCGAAGCGGCAGCTCCAGTGGTCGCTCCAGAACGTGTCGGGGTTTCCGCTGGGCCAAACCTTGGTGCCGCGATTGCTGATGACGGTGAGCTTCGCACTGCCGGCGGTGAGCTTCTTCAGGCGCTCGGCGATGCGATCGGGATTGCCGTCCGGAAAATCGATGAACACGTCCACGCCGACGTGTTTCTTTGCGGCACGCGGACCGGACGCGCGCGCCGCCACGTTCATGTGGGCGTCCTTGGCATATTCGACGGGCGCAAGGTGTTGCGGCAATTTCCCCAGCCGCGCGATCACCGCCGACGCGAATTCTTTCGTGCCGACTTTTTCTTTGCTGACGCCTTCCTTATAAATGTCGTAGGTGTGGATGCCGTCTTCGATCGTTCGCAGCCACGCATTGTGGGCGCGTTCGGCGACTTCGCCTTGACCGATGTGCGAAAGCATGAGCAGCGCACCGTGAAAAAGGCCGGAAGGGTTGGCAAGATTCTGGCCCGCGCGCCGCGGCGCCGAGCCATGAATCGCCTCGAACATGGAGCAATGATCGCCGATGTTCGCCGAGCCGGCTAACCCGACCGAGCCGGTGATCTGCGCGGCTACGTCGGATAGCACGTCGCCGTAGAGATTCGGCATGACCAAAACGTCGAAGGCCTCGGGCGTGTCGGCCATCTTGGCGGCACCGATATCGACGATCCAGTGCTCGTTCTCGATGTCCGGATACTCTTTGGCGATCTCGTCGAAGACTTTGTGGAACAAGCCGTCGGTGATCTTCATGATGTTGTCTTTGGTGAAGCAGGTCACTTTTTTGCGCTTGTTCGCGCGCGCGTACTCGAAGGCGTAGCGAACGATCCGCTCGCTGCCGGGGCGTGAGATCAGCTTGAGACACTGGGTCACTTGCTCGGTTTGGCGGTGCTCGATCCCGCCGTAGACGTCTTCCTCGTTCTCGCGAACGATCACGAGATTCATCTTCGGATGTTTCGTCGAAACATAGGGATGAAGCGATGCGCATGGCCGCACGTTCGCATACATGCCGAGCGTTTTTCTCACGGTGACGTTGAGCGATTTGAATCCGCCGCCTTGAGGCGTGGTAATCGGCGCCTTGAGAAACACTTTCGTGCGGCGGAGCGAGTCCCACGAGCTCTCCTCGATGCCGTTGCTGATTCCACGCGAGTAGATGCGCTCGCCGATCTCGATGCGCTCCATGTCGAGCTGCGCGCCTGCTTCGGTAATGATGCGCAGCGTCGCGTCCATGATTTCCGGCCCGATGCCGTCCCCGTACGCAACGGTAATCGGCGTTTTCTTGGCTGTCAGAGTGACCACAGGTAAGCGTTCCATCCTTCGCTGACACCGTTGGGTGAGAAATTCTGTAGATTTGGATTCAGTGCATAGCGTCGCGGCGTGTAGTAAATGAACGCAGCTGCGGCGTCGTTCACGAGCAGCGACTCGATGCGGGAGTAGGCGCGTTTGCGCGTTGCCCTGTCAAAATGCGTTAGAGCATCCCTTTCGGCTGCATCCAACGAGCGGTCGCAATAATTCCCGATGTTGTTTCCGTTGGGGGGCGCCATGCTGCACAGCCACTGCGACGAGTCGTCCGGATCGGCTCCGGCCACCCAGGCGTATTCGGTCAAATCGAATTTACCGCTTTGCAGAATGCCGCCAAGCTGTTGGGTGGCGTAGAGCATACTGTAGGGATACGTCTTGATCGGAACATCGATGCCTGCGCGGCGCAGGTCGGATTGCACCTCGACTCCGATGCCTTGCGCAGTGGCGCTTCCGGTTCCGTATACGAGCTGCAGCGATAGCCGGATCCCATTCTTCGAGCGCATGCCGGACGAATCGCGCCGCCATCCCGCCTCGTCGAGCAAGCGTCCGGCGAGCGAAGGATTGTAGCCATAAGGCTTGATGGCCGGATCGAAAGCCCAATAAAAATCGGAGAGATCCGCAATCGCGACCGTGCCCGCGCCGAACGTCACGTCCCGGACGATACGCGGATCGTCGATCGCGTAAATAATCGCTCGCCGGATGCGAACGTCGTTCAAGGGCGGGCGCTTAAAGTTAAAAACGATCGAAGTGAAAGAGGGCGCCTTGGCGAGAAGGGTCCTCACGGTGGGCAGCGCGTGCAGGCTGTGATACGCCGACGCGTTAATGTCCAGCAGCAGATCGGAACCATGGGATCGCAGCTCCGCCATGCGCGTGTTGTCGTCCGGAACCGTGTAGACGAGCAGCTTACGCAGTTTCGGTGCGCCGCCGAAATAATGCGGATTGGCTGCGTACTCGACGTGATCGCCGTGATACCAGCGAACGACTTGAAATGGGCCTGTGCCGATTGGCTTTTGGTTGAACGCGACGCGGTTGATATTCGGGTACCCCGCGAGGAGGTGTTTGGGAACGATCCGGAACGGATCGTCACTCTCCGCGAAGACCGTGTCGACAAAAGGCGAGAACGGTTGCTTCAAATGAAAAACGACCGTATAGGCATCCGGCGTGTCAACCGAAGCGACTTGATCGTACCCGCGCCGTTCGACCACATTGTTATTCGGGTTCATGACCGCTTGCCAGCTGAATTTCACGTCGGCGCTCGTGAAGGGCGCGCCGTCTTGCCATTTCACACCGTGGCGCAAATGGTACGTGATAGTGCGGCCGTCGGTGCTGATCCCGTGGTTTTCTAGCGAGGGAACGATAGCTGCCAAATCGGGCACTTCATTACGCTTGTCGTCGAGCGTGACGAGCAGATCGAACGCGAGGCTGGAGAGAAAGTTCTCGGCGGTGTTGGTTGCGAGCAACGGATTGAGCGAGGTCGGTTCGGCGTAGCCTGCGACTCTCAAGATGCCGGTCGGCTTAGCCGGGGCGCCCGAGCCGTTCTGTTTCGCGCAGGCGGAGGCGAGCAGGAGAAGCACGACGGCTATTACGGCATAACGTCTCATCTGTCGATCGCGAGCCGGAACTTCGCGTACATATAGGGATACTCGGCGTAGAACCAGTTCCGGAAGCTGCGCCGGATGAGCTCCGGGGCCGTCACCGGCGACGCGCCCTTCATCACGAAATGTTTACCGTCGAAAAAATCCGCGCTGTATTGCGGATAGCTGGCCATCGGTTCGAAACCGGGGAACGGCGCGAAAACCGTGCTCGTCCATTCCCAACCGTTGCCGATCAAATCGTTGACGCCCCATGCGCTCGCGCCGGCGGGATGCGAGTCAACCGGCTCCGGATCGTACCGCCGGAAACCGAAGTTTCCGCGCACAGGATTCGGCGGTTCGGCGCCCCACGGGAAAGTGCGCTCGTCGCCCTGCGGCGTGCCGAAGGCAGCGCGGTGATATTCGGCTTCTGTGGCCAGCCGCGCGCCCTTCCATTGTGCGTAGGCTTGCGCGTCCGCGTGACGAGCGTATACCGGCCAAGACAACGGAAGCGGAAGCTCTTCGAAAATGCCGCGCAGCTCGAGCTTGCCGTCGCGCTCGACCCAAAACGGCGGAACCGGTCCGCCGGCTTCGACGAACTCTCTGTAATCGCCGTTGGTGACCGGAAAACGCTGAATCGCGAATGTTTTCACGGCGGCTTGATGTTCGTCGAATTCATTATCCCAGCCGAACTGCACCATATCACGCCGCGCGCCGAGCGTTGCCGTTCCGCTCGCGATTTCGATGAAATCATTCTGCGGAGCTTGAGTGTCGCGATGGATCTGCGCGACCGCTCGTTTTTTGCTCTGGGGCAGCTGGTGAATGAGATAGACGAGCGTTTCATGATGCATCGGCTCGTGCTCTAATATGTTAAAGATCGCTTGCCCGTGGACCAGCTGCGGAACGTCGGGATTGACCAGCCGTGCCCGAGCGATGGCGGCCAGTACGCGCTCGTCGCAGGCGCGGCCGAAAGTCTCGATCTCGTCTCTGGCGGGCCAATCGCTGCGCGCGAGCCGGCCGGCGTCGGTAGTCGAAGCCGGGTCTATGCCGCGCTCGAAGAGTTTTTCGAGCCGGACGTCGACGGGCGCCTCACCCAAAGCGCGTTCGTTTACGACGAGAAAGCTAAACGCCGGCAGATGGCCTTCGTAAAATGCAAAGGGATGGCGCAGGGGAATCGGACGGTCGTAAAACGCGGCTGGATCGATCAAAGCGAAAAGATCGGCCGATCGCTCCCTGTTGCGCCGGTACCAATTCGCGAGCGCCTCGCGATCGAGCTTTTCAACCTGGCTTAGCACCACTGATCCTCTTACCCGCCAGCAATATCTCGAGTTGCTGGGGATCCATCGGCGGGGCAAAGAGATTCCCTTGCACCAAATCGCACCCCTGGGCGCGCAGGAAGTCGTACTGTTCGCCGGTCTCGACGCCTTCCGCGATGATTTTTAGCCCCAGACTGTGGCCCATCGCCACGATCGCCGTGACGATCGTGTCGTCGGTGCCCTGCCCGCCGATGCCCGCCACGAACGAACGGTCGATTTTGATGTGATCGGCGTTGAATCTGCGCAGATAATTGAGCGAGGAGTGGCCGGTTCCGAAATCGTCGATCGCGATCTGGGCGCCGATCCGTTTGAGCGCGTGAATCGTTTCCACCGCGTACTCGGCGTCGAAGAGCGCCATGCTCTCGGTTATCTCCACTTCGATCGCTTGCGGTGTCAAGCCGGCCTCCGTAACGATCGACACCAGGCGTTCGCACAGATCGCGCTGATGAAACTGACGGGCTGAAATATTTATCGCCAGAACCATGAATCCGAAGCGCTCTTGCCATTCGCGCATGCATCCCGCGGCGGTTCGCTCGACCCACTCTCCCATCGGTACGATCAGGCCGCTGGCTTCGGCGGCCGGAATGAACGCGTCGGGCGCCAGCATGCCTTGCGTCGGATGATTCCAGCGTATAAGCGCCTCGACTGCAACGACCGGATTGCCGTCGCTTACCCGTAAGATCGGCTGATATTGCAAGACGAACTCTTCGTTCTTGAGCGCTCCGCGCAGTTGCTGTTCTTGCGCAAGCCGGCTGCGAATCGGAGCTTCGAGCGACTCGTCGTAAAAGAAGTAGGCGTTGCGGCCTTGTTCCTTGGCGTGATACATCGCGATGTCAGCGTTCTTGATCAGCGCTTGGTCGGTCCGGCCGTGATCGGGGTACAGCGCGATGCCGATGCTCGTTGTGATGAACTGCTCGTAACCCTCGATGCGGTAGCTCTGCTCGGCGCTCGCCAGCAGCTCTTCGGCGAGCTCGCGAACCTCTTCGCTGCCCGAACACCGCGAAACAAGTACCACGAACTCGTCGCCGCCCAAACGCGCCACGACTCCACGGTTCTTGACCAGCAGCACAAGCCGTTCGCCGACCAGTTGCAGAAAACGATCGCCGAGAGCGTGCCCGAGCGTATCGTTGATATCCTTGAACCGGTCGACGTCGAGAAACATGAGCGCAACGCACGGCACTTGCCCGGTGGCGTGTTCGAGCGAGTCGCGCAAACGCTCCTGAAAGAAAATGCGGTTGGGCAGGCCGGTCAGCGAATCGTAATACGCCAGCGTGCGCATATGCGCGCGCGTGCGCCGCATCTCGGTGAGATAGTGCGCCTCCTCGACGCGGAAGAAAACGTAACCGGAATGTTTACCGTCGAGGACCGGGATGGTCGTCACTTGCACCGGCACCAGCGAACCGTCTTGGCGAAGGATATCCATCTCAGCCACGCTGGCCTCGCGTTTTTCAGCCGCGGCCAGCGCATCGCTTACAAACTGTATCGAGTCTTGCGCGAGTTGGGAAATATCGAGTGCGAGCAGCTCTTCCTGAGAGTAGCCGGTTAGGAGTGACGCGGCTGCGTTTGCCGCGACGACGCGACCGGCGCGATCGAGCGCGAAGATCGCGCTAGGCGTGGCCTCGAAGAGCGATTCGAAGGCGCGAGGGTCAGTGGGCCAGGTACTCACGTAAACCGTGGACGCCACCCTCGCGTCCAAATCCGGATTCGCGATACCCGCCAAAAGGCGAACTCGGATCGAATTGGTTGAATGTGTTGCACCACACGACGCCTGCGCGCAAATACTGCGCGATGTACATAATCTTGCTGCCTTTGTCGGTCCAAATTCCCGCGGAGAGGCCGTAAGGGGTGTTATTGGCCTTTTCCACCGCTTCTTCGGGAGTTCTAAATGTCAAGATCGAAAGCACCGGACCAAAAATTTCTTCGCGAGCGATCCGGTGCGACTGCTGAACGTTTGTGAAGAAGGACGCCGGAAAGAAATAGCCGCGCTCGGGTAACACGCACGATTGCTGGACCAGCGTGGCGCCTTCGTCGACGCCGCTGCCGACGAGCTCCTTGATTTTGTCGAGCTGCATCTTGGAATTAATCGCGCCGACGTCCGTATTTTTATCGAGCGGATTCCCCAGACGAAGCGTCTGAATGCGGTCGGTCAGGCGCACGACGATTTCTTCGTGCGCGCTCTCCTCGACCAACAGGCGCGATCCGGCGCAGCACACGTGCCCTTGATTGAAATAAATGCCGTTGACGATGCCTTCGATCGCTTGATCCATCGGCGCGTCCGCGAAAACGATGTGGGCGGCTTTTCCGCCGAGCTCGAGGGTGAGTCTTTTTCCAGTACCGGCGGTGGAGCGCGCAATCGCTTTGCCGACCTCGGTAGAGCCGGTGAAGGCAATCTTGTCGACGTCTGGATGCCCCACGAGCGTGGCGCCGGTAGCGCCGTCGCCCGTCACGACGTTAAGCACTCCCGGAGGAAGGTCGGCTTCGGCGGCAATTTGGGCGAGTGCTAACGCGGTCAGCGGCGTCGTTTCCGCGGGTTTCAAAACGATCGTGTTGCCGCAAGCAAGCGCCGGTGCGAGCTTCCACGCCGCCATGAGCAGCGGAAAATTCCACGGAACGATTTGCCCCGCGACGCCGATCGGTTTGGGTTCCTCGCCGGCACGCATCGCCCAGTCGAGTTTGTCGGCCCAACCCGCGTAGTAGAAGAAGTGCGCCGCCGAGAGGGGGACGTCGAAGTCGCGCGATTCTTTGATCGGTTTGCCGCCGTCCATCGTCTCGAGCACGGCGAGCTCGCGCGAGCGTTCCGTAATGGCGCGCGCGATCCGGTAGATATACTTAGCGCGATCGGCGGGGCGCATCTTGCGCCAGTACTTGTCGTAAGCTTTGCGCGCGGCGCGAACGGCGCGCTCGACGTCCTCTTCGCCGGCATATGCGATGCGCGCCAGCGTTTCTTCGGTTGCGGGGTTTACCGTATCGAAGTATTGTCCCGTGAGCGGAGCGGTCCAGTTGCCGTCGATAAAGAGGCCGTATTGCTCGCGAATCGCGGCCCTAGTGGTTTCGGGTGCCGGCGCGTATTCAAAAATCGCCATTTAGTTCGGCAGGCTCCTTAATCCATTGGGAAGTAGTCGCGGCCGGCATAATGGCCGGTCAGTTCTTTTTCATACTGCATCAGCAGATCGTCCAATAGTGAGCTCGCGCCGATGCGAAAAAGGTCGGGCGTCAGCCACGATTCGCCGAGCGTTTCCTTGATGATGACCAGGTATGTCATCGCCTGCTTGGTGGTGCGCACGCCACCCGCCACTTTCAGGCCGGCACGGCGTCCGGTGCGCCGCGCATAATCGCGGATCGCTTCACACATCGTTACGGCGACCGGGAACGTCGCATTTGTCCCGACCTTTCCGGTCGAGGTCTTAATGAAATCTGCGCCGGCCTCGAGCGCGAGATCGCTGGCGCGCCGCACCGCGTCGTAGCTGCCGAGTTCGCCGGTTTCGAGGATGACTTTCAGATGCACCGGTCCACAGGCGGCTTTCACGGCCACGATTTCGTCATAAACTTCGCGGTAGCGGCCTGCTAAAAAAGCGCCGCGATCGATGACCATGTCGATCTCGTCGGCCCCGGCGGCAATCGCGGAGAGCGTATCCGCGAGCCTTACTTCCATAGATGAAAGCCCGCTCGGAAAAGCCGTCGCAACCGACGCGACCTTCACGCTCGTTCCGCGCAAGGCTTCTTTGGCAACCGGCACGAGATTTGGATAGATACAGACTGCCGCAACGCTAGGAACAGCCTGTCCTGAGCCTGTCGAAGGGTCTGGGAGATGCGGCGCAGGATGCAGCGCCTTGGCGCAGAGCGAGCGTACGCGGCCCTCAGAATCTTTGCCTTCGAGCGTGGTGAGGTCCATGCACTGAATCGCAAGCCGGATGCCGGCAACTTTCGTGGTCGTCTTGATCGAGCGCTTTGCCAGCGAGCCGGCACGCGTTTCGAGCATGACCGCATCGACCGTCACGGTCATAGCGTTCCTCGCCGTTCCTGTTCTTTTTCGATCGAAACGAACAGCGCCTTGAAATTGCCCTTGCCGAAACTCAAGCTGCCCTTACGCTGGATGATCTCGAAAAAGACCGTCGGACGATCTTGCAGCGGCTTGGTAAAGATCTGCAGCATGTAACCAAGGTCGTCGCGGTCGACCAGGATGCGCAGTTCGCGGAGGATCTGCGTTGCCTCGTCGATCCGGCCGACGCGCCCTTCCAGGTCGTCATAGTACGTGTCGGGCGTGTCGAGAAAGTCGACGCCGTTTTCCTTCAGGGCCACAATCGTGGCGATGATGTCGTCGGTGCGAATCGCAATATGCTGAACGCCGGCGCCCCGGTAGAACTGGAGGTACTCCTCGATTTGCGATTTTTTCTTGCCCTGCGCGGGTTCGTTAATCGGAAACTTCACCCGGTGCTCGGCGTCGGTCATTACTTTCGAGCGAAGCGCCGTGTACTCGGTCGAGATATCTTTGTCGTCGAACGAGACGAGTTGCGAGAATCCAAAGACGCGCGCATAAAAATCGCCCCAGGTGTCCATCTCGCCCCAGCCGACGTTGCCGACGCAGTGATCGATAGCGAGTAATCCGGGCTTCGTGACATGTGATAAGGATTTACGCTGCGGGAGGAAACCAGGCATAAACGTGCCGCGGTAGTTCTTGCGTTCGATAAAAGTGTGAACGGTGTCGCCATATGTCGCGATCGTGGCCTTTACGATGCGCCCGTCTTTGTCGCTGACTTCGACAGGTTCCGAAATAATGCGGGCGCCGCCGGTGGCGGCTGCTTCAAAAGCGGCGCGGCAATCGTCGACGAGGATGGCGATATCCTTCACGCCGTCGCCATGCAGCGCAACGTGGCGCGTGATTTCGTCGTCGGGCAACAGGCTGGAGGTGAGCACGAAACGGAGATTGTTTTGCGCGAGCAAGTATGAAGCGCGATGCTGCACGCCGGTTTCCGGGCCCGCGTACGCAATTTGTTCGAAACCGAACGCGGAGCAATAGTAGTGCGCCGCTTGCTTAGCATTGCCGACATAGAACTCGATGAAGTCCCAATCGATCTTTGCCAGCGGATTTGTTTTTGGGGATGTAAGCGCGGACATCGCAGAAGGGCACTTAGCGAGGCGACCGAAGCGGCCCTGTATATGACGACCTCGGCGACGCCTTTGGGTGTACGCGCGGCGTTTTCCGGACTGATTGACTACGCCGGGCTCTTTCCGCCTGCACAACTCGGGATGAAAACGGCGCTGGCCGGGTACGACGCTGCGCGCCGCAGCCCGCATGCTTGGATGTTGGCGCGATTTATTCTGGCGGCGTCGCGGGTCGACGAGCTCTTGCAAGATGCTGCCGGCGCGCCGCCGCCGCTGAGCGTTATAGTAGACGCCGGGAACGATTCCCGCGCGTGGTTTGGGAACACGCAAGCTGCGCTTACTTCGATTGCGGCATGCAAGAATTCAGGCAGTGCGCAGATCGAAGCGTTAGAGGTCCCGCTCAGCCCGCTGCTTTCGCTGCGCGAAACATACGACGCAGCGATCGGACAATACGCGGCCGCCGCCTCGCAAGCCGCGTTGAGAGACGTTCCTTCATTTATAGAGTTGCCGCGCGACGACCGCTGGCTCGCGCTCTTGCCCGGTGCCTTGGCGGCGATGCAGCGGCACCGGCTGGGTGCGAAGCTGCGCTGTGGTGGCGCGATCGCCGCATCAGTTCCTCCGGTCCTGGATGTGGCAACGTTCCTGCATTTGGCGAACGATGAAGGCGCCGCATTCAAAGCTACGGCCGGTTTGCACCACCCGATTCGCGGATACAACGAAGCAAGTGGCTTCATCATGCATGGTTTTCTCAACCTACTCGCGGCAGCATCTCTCGCGAAGACGGGCGCCTCGTTAGACGATCTCATTGCGGTGCTTGAAGATGAAGAGAGCTCCCATTTCGTCTTTGAGGATGGGGCCTTGCTTTGGAAGAGTCGTGCGATCCCGGCTGAGATCTTGAAACAAACGCGCCAGCATTTCTTTGTTGCCTACGGAAGCTGCAGTTTCGATGAACCGGTGGACGATCTGCTTGCGCTAGGAATGATCGCTTAGTGGCTGCTTCGTGGGTGCCCGTTCCGCCTGAGTCGGATTTCCCGATCGAAAACCTGCCCTACGGCGTTTTCAGGACTTCGCGAGGGCCGCACGTCGGGGTGGCCATCGGCGACGCGATCTTCGATCTTTATGCAGCCTCGCACGCGCATCTCTTAGGCGATGTGGTTCCAGCCGGCGTCGCGCAAGCGAGTTCGCTGAATCCGCTGCTGGCGCTGAGCCACGACTCGTGGGGTCGTTTGCGCCGGCGGCTGTTCGAGCTGCTCAAAAGCGATACGACGGAAATTGCTGCGCAGGACCGCGAGAGATTTTTGTCCGGGCGTGCGGATGTTGAGATGTTGACGCCGTTTAAAGTGCGCGACTATGTGGATTTCTATTCCTCGCTCGAACACGCAACGAATCTTGGAAAAATTATGCGCCCGGGAGGCGAGCCGCTGTTGCCCAACTGGCGGTGGCTGCCGGTCGGTTACCATGGGCGGGCGAGCACGGTCGTGGTGGATGGAACGCCAATCGTGCGGCCGAGCGGCCAAATCAAAACCGAAGCGGGCAGGCCGGAGTTCGCGCCCACGCGCATGCTCGACGTCGAATTGGAAATCGGTTTCGTAACCGGCGCCGGCAACACGCTCGGCGAGCCGATCGCCGCCGATCGCGCGCGCGAGCATATCTTCGGAGTCGTGCTGGTCAACGATTGGAGCGCCCGCGATATTCAGGCTTGGGAATACCAGCCGCTCGGGCCGTTCTTGGGGAAATCGTTCGCGACGTCCATCTCGCCTTGGGTCGTTACGCTCGAAGCGCTAGAAAGCTACCGGGCGACGGTTCCGAAACAAGAGCCCGCGCCGCTGCCCTACCTGCGTTGCGCCGATGATTGGAACTACGACATTGCGCTCGGCATCGAAATGCAAACCGAAGAGATGCGTAGCGATGGAATATCGGCAGACGTGATAGCGCGATCGAACGCCAAATATCTGTACTGGAGCATGGCGCAGCAGCTCGCGCACGCGACCTCAAACGGCGCGACGATTTCGCCGGGAGATTTGTTCGCATCGGGAACGATCTCCGGATCGGAACCCGGATCCTACGGCAGCCTAATCGAGCTGACGTGGCGCGGTGAGAAGCCGCTCAAACTTTCGAGCGGCGAAGAGCGCAGTTTTCTGGAAGATGGTGACACCGTAACGTTAACCGGCCGTTCCGAGGCGCCGGGCAAACCGCGCATCGGTTTCGGACGCGTCAGCGGAACGATCGTGCCGGCGCGCTAATCAGCCGGGCTTCGCAACCCAAGACCGATAGTAATCGTCGTCTTCGACCTTGAACGCGGGCTTCGCGATCTGCAGTGGCGCAAACGTATCGACCATCACCGCGATCTCATCGGTTGACGTCTTTCCGAGGCTGGCTTCGATCGCGCCGGGCTGAGGACCGTGCGGCGCGCCCGCCGCATGCAGCGTGATCGAACCTTCCTCGACGCCGCGCCGGCTCATGAAGTTGCCGCTCACGTAGTAGAGCACTTCGTCGCAATCGACGCTGGAGTGATTGTATGGAATCGGAATCGCGAGCGGATGATAGTCGAACAGACGCGGAACGAACGCGCAAAAAGCGGCCCCGGGCGCTTCGAACGTCGCGTGTGACGGCGGCGGCTGATGGAGTTTGCCGGTGATCGGCGCGTATTCATCGAGGTTGAATGCATACGGATAACAATAACCGTCCCAGCCCACAACGTCGCATGGATGGTTCTGGACGACGTATACGGCATTTCTTCCGGCGTTCGTAACGCGTATTTCGAATTCGCCGGTCGCGTCCACCGGTGCGCTCAACTGCGGAACGCGAAAATCGCGTTCGTAATAAGGAGCGTGTTCTTCGAGTTGCCCGAAATCATTGCGAAACTTGCGCGGAATCGCGATCATTCCGCTGCTCTCATGCACGAGCATGCGCGTCGGCGATTGCGGCAAAACCTTATGGGTCGTTCCGGTTGGTAGCACGATGTAGTCGTGCGGCCGGTAGGCCAAAACGCCGAACGGAGTTTGCAGCGTTCCCTCGCCGCGATGAATGAACAAGAGTTCATCGCCGCCGACGTTGCGATAGAAGTACTCCATCGGGGCTGAGCTTTCGGAGACGCTGATCAGAATATCGGCGTTTCCGAGAACGGGCCTGCGTGCCTCGATGGCGTCCGCACCTTTGGGAATATCGTTGGTCCGGAAGTGGCGGTTGCGAAGCGGGTCGTTGGGCTGCAGTTCGATTGCGCGCCGCCGCCACGGCCGCACGTCGAGCGTTGCGGTCGGCGGGCGCAAGTGGTACAGGAGCGAGTACGTGCTGTCGAAACCCTTCGTCGAAAAGAGCTCTTCGGCGTACAGTCCCCCGTCGGGCCGCCTGAATTGGATATGACGCTTTGGCGGAAGTTCGCCCGCGCGCACGTAGTACGGCATGTTATAATCTTCGTTATCTCCGCGTGCTATCACTTTAGGGAGGATGCATGTATAAGCGTTCTATTGCCGTTGCGGGTTTGTGCTTGTTTGCACTCGCGCTGAGCATCGTTGCCGCAACTGCCGCGCCTCCGAAATACGTCGGCCTGCAGTACGACGAAATCGCGCGCATGGTGATCGCCCCCGCGACCGCGCCGCCGCCCGGCACGTTCGCCGGCGCTTATCAAAAGATTTTAGCCGACGCGCCCGCGGTTAACGCCAACCCGACGCCCGCGCCGCGCCGCGGCGGTCTATTCGGGGGCTTGCTGAGCGGGATCGATAATGCCGCGCAGCAGGCGGAGCAGGCCGGTAACGCGATGCAGCTCTCGCTCGCCGATGGAACGCTCGTGCGCTTGGCCTACTATAACGGTTGGGTGCGCAGCGACAACGTTGTCGCCAAGACCGCGACGATCGACAAATGCGCTCAGCATCAGGCGATCGAATTGGATCTCGCACGCAAAACGTATAAGATCACCGATACAAACGGCACCGCAGCGCCCTGTGTAACCGCGCAGCCGGTAATGGGGCCGCCGCAGCGTGTCAACGAGGCGCCCGGAACGGTGGACTTAACGATCAGCTCAAACGCCGTGAATCTCGGTCCAAAGACGCTGCAAGGCATTCCGACGAGCGGCTCAACGGATACGACCAAGATGGCGATGACGAACGCGACCGGCTCGTGCAGCAACGGGTCGTTCGGCGTTGAGAACGAGCGTTACGTTTCGAAGATCGCCGTTCCGCGGCGCTTTTGTCCGCTGCCGAAAGGGCGCGCGCCGAGCACTCCTGTCGACATGGTCGTGCAAGGCGGATGTAAGCCCACCATGCACGGCAGCAGCTCGGGCATGTATTGGACGCGCGCCGGCGACCGGTTGGAGATGTACAACCGCATGACGATGCTCTCAGGTGAATCCGCCGGACAATTCCAGACCGTCACGCAGCGCGGAAACGTGATGTGGCTGACAAAGCCGCAAGCGGACGCGCTGTTTAGCGTTCCACCGGGTTTCACGCAGACGCAGTAGCTAGCGCTGGTAAAGACCCGTTAGAGTCGAGTGTGCGAGGACGTGTTTTCGAATAGCCGCCTCCACCTCCGGCCCGGTCATGCCCGAGCGGCCGGTGCGGCTCACGTTTAGCGCGTAAAGCGTGAATACATAATGATGGACGTTGCCCGGCGGCGGACATGGCCCGCCGTAACCCAAGCGGTTAAATGAATTCGCCCCTGCCTCGCTAAGCGGAAGGCGAACGCCCGGATTGAGCCGGTTTGTGGGGGCCGGAATATTGTAGACGACCCAGTGATACCATCCGCCGGTGGCGTCACGGTCGAATACTATGAGCGCAAAGCCGCGCGTTCCCGGCGGCGCGCCGCTCCAATGCAGTTCCGGTGAAATGTTGGGCCCGCCGCACTTATCGTAAACAGTGCTCGCCGGCAGCGCCGTGTTGGGATGAAACGTTACCGAGGCAAGTGCGAAAGCTGCAACTGCAAGTATCATGGTTTCGGGCTCCCCGGAGGCTGAGGGCTATTGAACTCGGCATAAAACGCATTTGGATTCATCGCTCGGCCCAGGAAGCGTTTCACCTCGACATCCGGATCGTACGTTCGCGCCGGCTGCAAGATGTCGCGGCGGTACCGCATGCCGACCGCCGGATTCTCCAAACCCCCATTGAGGAATGCGGTAAACATGTCTTGCGCGTACACCTTCGACCATAAATAGCCGTAGTAGCCCGCGTCGTAACCGCCCATCAAATGTCCGAAAGATGCCTGCGGCCGAATCTCGGGCGGAGCTGGTATCGGCGTCAGCTCCGCCGCCAAGCGGTCCCAGACTGCCGTCGTGTCCACATGCGGGCCGCTCGTGTGATAGGTCATATCAATCCGTGCGAGCATGATCTGCCGCGTAGTAAAATAAGCGTTGTCGACATAGCGGGATGCGATCAGGCTGCTAGTCAGATCGTCGGGCAGCGGCTGTCCAGTTTGCCAGTTCGAGCTGATTTGCTTCAGGACCGAAGGCTGCCAGACGAAATTTTCGAGCATTTGCGAAGGCGCTTCCACGAAATCCCAAACGAAACCGGTGGAGAGCGTTTCATAGGGCGCGGTGGCGAGCAGCGCCGCCATGTTGTGTCCGAACTCGTGAAAGAATGTCACGACGTCGTCATGGCTCAGCAGACCCGGCTGCCCAGCGGCCGGCCGCGGCCAATTTCCTACGACGGCGGCAAACGGCGCCCGATATGTCCCATTGGAAAGCCGGCGGACCGGGAGAATCGGAAAGTTGGCAAAGTGCTGATACTTGTGTGGACGTGGATATAGGTCGAAATACGTATTGCCGATAAACCGGCCCGTCGCCGAGTCAGTGACCGAATATTCTAGGACATCGGGATTCCACGCATCCGTCGGGCTGATCTGTTTGAAGTCGACGCCGAGCAGGCGGTGGTAAATATCTAATACGGCATCGATTGTATGCTGCACCGGAAAGTACTGACGGATCTGATTTTGATCGACAGCGTACTGCGTTTTTTGCAGCATGTTGTCGTAGTATGTAACCTCCCACGGATGCAGCTCCGCCGAAGGGTTGCTTGAATCGGTGGCCTTGAGGGCCGTGAGTCGTGCGACTTCGGCCTGCGCCTTTGGCAGCAGCGTCTTGTCCAAGCCATTGAGGAAATTCTCGACACGACCGGGCGTCTTGGCCGTGCGGTTCGAGAGCTGATAAGCGGCCCAAGTTTCATAGCCCAGCAAATGGGCCAACCGGTCGCGCACCGCGATCGCGCGTTCGAGCAAGGGCGTGTTGGTTGCGGCTTCGCGGTTGTTGTAGGCGAGATAGTAAGTCTGCCGCGCGGCTTCGTCTTTTTCATTCTGAAGAAATGGCGTTACGGTGCTCTCACCCATAGGAACGATAAGGCGGCCGTTCGGTGCGGGCTTCAATCCGCTCGTGAAGTCGGCGGGCAGACTCGCGGCTTGCGCGGCGGTAATAGTGATCGTGGTGGCATCGTTACCCAGGTTCTGCGCGAACTTATTTTGCAGGTCGGTGAGTTCTTTGCTGAGGCGCACAAATTCAAGCCGTCGCGCGGCGGACAAGCCGGCGCCGCTGCGTTTGAGCGTGTCGAGCCAAATCGCCGTGAGCTTCGTTTGGTACACGTCGCGCGCGGTGTTGCTGCGCGCGGCGGCCGCAAGCGCTGAGTAGAGCTGCGGACTAGCGGTAAGATCGGTAAAGAAGGACGATTCGTCGTTGTTGCAATCGAGCGAGGCTCGCTGGGTTGCGAGATCGCTGGTCACGGTGGAGAGGAACTGCTGCGCAACGGTGGTGTCGTTGAGATCGGAGGAGAGATTTTCAAGCGCAAGCACGGTATTGCCGAACGTGCGCCGGCCGCGCACCGCCAGCAAATTCCGCAGACGCGCTTGAGCGCTCCCGATCGCGGCTTTGCACGACGTTTTTATCTGTGCTGCGTTGAGGCTCCAGTCAACGTGCGTCGGAGAAGGCGCGGCCGCGGATGCGGCGAGCGGGCAAGCGAGCAGCGTGGTGAGGGCCAGGGCGATACGCGTCACGTGATTCCTCCGGATGGTGTCGGTTTTGGAAACGTTACAAAAAGCCCGTTTGTGCTATGATGCTTCTCGCCATGACGGGAGCCGGGCCTCGCGCAGCGTAACCTCGTGAACCCCGCCAGGACCGGAAGGGAGCAACGGTAAGCGAGCCCTTACGGGTGCCGCGAACCACCTGACTCTCGTCGTGGTTAACAACTCTTTACCAGGGAGGGCGGGGTTGCCGTGGCTCGAACCCTGTTCGGTCCCGGTGACCGTACCCGGGTGAGTCATTTTTGAGCATAAAAGAACGCTACTTCATTAAGATCGTGCCTCAAAGGGGCGATGTAGTACATCGCTTCGAGATCACGCGCAAACATATCGTCAGCGGTTCGATCGCGCTGGCAGTTGCGTTACTGGTCGTCCTGAGCGCTGCCGGCTTTCAAGTGTTCCGCGTGCACGCCCAGCAAGCGGCGCTGCAGTCGCAGCACGAGCAGCTGCAAACCCTCGACAAAAAAGCAAGCGCGATTCGTTCGCAGCTGCAGCAAGTCCAAAGGCAGAACCAAGAGATCCAGCAGCTCATCGGCGTCGGATCCAAACCGCGCCCGCACAGCGGCGGCGTGCAGAAGACGTCCTGGGTTCCCGCGAGCGGCGTGAAGTCCGGCGTGGTACAACTCGCGCGTCACGTCGATCAGCTCGCGCAAGCTTCAAACGAAACACTTCGCCAGGCCAATGACTTGCGCAGACTCACGATGCACGTGTTGAACATGCACCATCTCGCAGAACTCGCACGCGGGCGCTTGCTGGCGGCAATTCCGTCAATCGATCCGGTAGAAGGCGCGCAAATCGTCGGGTGTTTCTGCTATCGATCCGCGCCGGACGTAGAATTTCATCCGGGCGTCGATTTGAATGCGAACTATGGCGATTCGATCCACGCGGCCGCGGCGGGCACGATCGCCAGCGCCGGGTGGGACGGCGGCTTCGGGATGAAGGTCGACATCGATCACGGCAACGGCTATCACACGTGGTACGCGCATCTTTCGCGCATCGACGTTTCGGCCGGCCAATACGTCTACAAGGGCGAGTTCATCGGGCTCGTGGGCGACACCGGATTCTCGACCGGCGCTCACCTGCACTATCAGGTGATGCTCAATGGAACCCCGGTCGATCCGGCCCCTTACCTCAACGGCGTCCCGCCAAAAGTTTTAGCCTCTCTTCCCTAGAACGGGCAGCTCATGAGCTCCCTGTCGTGCCAGGCCTTTTTCGTGCTGGACAAAGTGATCTGGCTGTACACCATCATCATGCTCGTTTATGCGGTTCTCTCGTGGGTGCCCGATTTGCGCGGCGGCTGGAGCCGCTGGATCGAGATGCTGGTCGAACCCGTGCTCGCTCCGGTGCGCCGGCTGGTTCCGCCCACCGCGGGCATCGACTGGTCGTTCCTGATCGTCATCGTCCTTTTATGGCTGGTGAATAACATGCTCGTCCGGCCGAACGAGTTCGCCTGCTATTGACCGCTCACCGTAGCGAAGTCGCGGACGGCGTCCGTAACTTTTGCATCATCGCCCACATCGACCACGGAAAAACGACGCTCTCGGATCGCCTGCTCGAAGTAACGCGGACGATCGAGCTGCGGAACATGGAAGAACAGGCGCTCGATGCAATGGACCTCGAGCGCGCGCGTGGGATCACGATCCGCATGCACCCCGTAACGCTGAACTATCCGGCACGCGACGGGCGAACCTACCAGCTGAACCTCATCGATACGCCGGGACATGTCGATTTTTCATATGAAGTCTCGCGCTCGTTGGCCGCTTGCGAAGGCGCCGTGCTGATCATCGACGCCGCGCAGGGCATCGAAGCCCAGACGCTCGCCAATTACCATTTGGCGCTCGAGCATGAACTAACGATCATCCCGGTGATCAATAAGATCGATCTGCCCGCGGCCGATCCCGAACGCGTCATGGGCGAAGTGGAAGAGCTGTTGATCATGGAGCGCAGCGAGTGCATTCTGGCGAGCGCCAAAAACGGGATCGGCATCGACGAGATCCTCGAAGCGATCGTGCACCGCATTCCGCCTCCGAAAGGTCACCGCGATCATCTGCGCGGCTTGGTGTTCAACGCGCAGTTCGATTCATATCGTGGCGTAGTTTCTTACGTGCGGGTGGTGGACGGCGAGTTTCATGCCGGCACCAAGTTCATGTCGATGGCTCACCAGCGCGTCTTCGAATGCACGGAAGTGGGCGTCTTTTCTCCGCAGATGCAGCCGACGAAGAAACTGGACATGGGCAGCGTCGGCTACGTGATCGGCAACATTAAATCGCTGGGCGAGATCGACGTTGGCGACACGATCACCGAAGCCAGCAATCCGGCGCACGTGCCGCTGGTGGGTTACCGCAAGGCGGTGCCGATGGTGTATTGCGGGTTATATCCGAATGAAGGCGCCGAATATACTTCGTTGCGCGATGCGCTCGAGAAGTTGAAACTCAACGACGCGGCGTTTACATACGAGCCGGAAACGTCGGTTGCCCTTGGCTTTGGGTTTCGTTGTGGCTTCTTAGGCTTGCTGCACATGGAGATCGTGCAGGAGCGGCTGGAGCGCGACTACGCTCTGGATTTGATCGCAACGTCTCCCTCGGTCGTGTTTCGTGTGACGCGCACCGACGGAACCATGGAGATGATCGACAACCCGAGTAAACTGCCAGCGATGAGCCTGATCGCGATGATCGAAGAGCCGTATGTAAAGGCGACGATTATCACGCCGCCCGATTATGTGGGTTCGATCATGGAGATCACGCAAGCGCGGCGTGGCGAGCTCGGCAACATGGAGTATCTTCACGATGGCCGGGTCATCTTGACGTACGAGATGCCGCTGATCGAGGTTATCATCGACTATTTCGACCAGTTGAAGTCGCGCACGAAGGGGTATGCCTCGCTCGATTATGACGTGATCGGCTATCGTGAAGGTGACCTCGTCAAGTTGGAGATCATGCTCAGCGGCGACGTGGTCGACGCGCTGTCGTTCATCATCTCACGTGAGCGGGCCGCCGCGCGAGGCAAAGCGTTGGCGGAGAAGCTGAAGGAGCTCATTCCGCGGCAGATGTTCGAGGTGCCGATTCAAGCCGCGATCGGCGGAAAAATCGTGGCGCGCGAAACCGTCAGCGCGATGCGCAAGAACGTGCTCGCGAAATGCTACGGCGGGGATATCACGCGCAAACGAAAGCTGCTGGAGAAGCAGAAGGCCGGCAAAGAGCGCATGAAGCGTGTCGGCAAGGTCGATCTGCCGCAGGAAGCTTTTATGGCGGTATTGCGGTTAGGTTCGGAATAATTCGGCGTGAAGACATTCGTAGCGACGAAAAACCTCGGCAAGCTCCACGAGCTGCGCGATCTGTTCCGCGGAACGGAGCTCGAGCTCGACACGTATCCGCTTTACGCTGAGCCGGTTGAGGGAGAGAGCAGCTACGCGGACAACGCTGCGCTCAAGGTGCGCGCGCTCTACCAGCAGTTGCAACAAGCGGGCGTTCGGGGAGCGGTTATAGCGGACGACTCGGGGTTGGAGGTCGCCGCACTCGGCGGTCGACCGGGTGTTCTTTCGTCACGGTATCAAGGACCTGATGCGACATGGCCCGCGCGTCGCGAAGCGTTGCTCCAAGAGTTGAATGACGTGCCGGCGGATCAACGCGAGGCAAAATTCTGTTGCGCGATCATGTTGATCCTCGATAGTGGGTCGGAGTTTACCTCATACGGCGAAGTTTCCGGCGCTATCGCGGCTGAGGAACATGGAAAATTCGGATTCGGCTACGACCCGATTTTCTTCTATCCGGCCGCGAATAAGACGTTCGCAGAACTCGATGAGGACGAGAAGAACCGCGTCAGCCACCGCGGCCGCGCGGCGGGAGCGCTGCTGAACCTCTTGCGCGCCCGTGTCTGAGGAACAGTCGATTGGGCCGGCGACCAGCGACGAAGTCGCATACTTCGCCGCCCGGCGCACGCAAAACGAATACGATCAGCGCTTGTACGTCGATCTCGCGCACGTTGCGCCAAACGGCGCCTTCGTCGCGCGGGATGAAGGCACGGCGATCGGGATTGCCATCCCACACGCGCTCGAGGACGAATGGTTCCTCAGCGAACTATTTCTTGAACCGTCGTTCCGGGGCCGCGGTATTGGGCTAGAGCTCTTAAAGGCGGCCACGGCGGAGGCCGGAGCGGTTACGCGCAGCGGCATTCTCGATCCGGCGGAGCTCGAAGGCTTGGCGTTTTATGCGTGCATCGGCGTGCCGATGCAGGCGCCGCTGTTGGAGATCTCGGGCGAAATTCCGCGGGCAACCGAGCTCGAACGCATGGCTGCCGGTGAACACCGGTTCGGCGCGATTCCGGTCGATCCGATGGCGCATGCCTCGGCGTTGAATCAGCTCGATCGCGAAGTTCGTGGCAGCGCGCGACCCCACGATCATCTGTACTTTGCTGATAAGGCGAAGGGGTTCGTCTTCACGCGCGAGGCGGAGCTCGCCGGATATGCTTATGTGTGGCCGAGCGGACGCATTGGCCCGATGGCGGCGGTATCGCACAACTACTCGGTGCAAATGCTGGCTTATGCACTGGCCGCATTGCGTGCAAGCTACAATGCGGAGTGGTGCACCCTGTTAGTTCCGGGCATCAATACAAAGATATTGCGTGCGGCGATGAAAGCGCGGTTACGAATAATCGCTACGAAAATGTTTGCAAGCGACACCAACACTTCTGATCTAACTCGTTACATCGGCGGCTCCTCGTTAATGTTTTAGCAACAATTTACACACTCGCATTTAGTATAATAGACACAAAGCGAGGTGCTGTTATGAAACGTTGTGGCGAATGCAAAGCGATATTGCCGCTAAGGCAATTCCATTTTAAGAATCGGGCCCGCGGCAGGCGTCAAGCCAAATGTAAGGATTGTCAAAAAATATACTCAAGAAACCATTACGCTAAAAACGCCGCGCAGTATTCGAACTATCGCCGGGCAAATACTGCCCGGTATCGCGCACGAAATAAGCGGATAGTGTGTTGGTTTCTGTCTCGGCACGCGTGTGCCGATTGCGGGGAAGCAGACCCTCGGGTTTTGGAGTTCGATCACGTGCGCGGGGTCAAACATGGCAATTTGAGTGAAATGGCAGCTGCAGGATTCTCTGAGGCACGGATTATGGCGGAGATCGAAAAATGCGAAGTTCGATGTGCGAACTGCCACCGTAGGAAAACCGTAACGCAGTTCCAATGGTCTAATAAGCAGACCGGGGCGTAGCTCAGCTTGGTAGAGCGCTCGGTTTGGGTCCGAGAGGATCGCTGGTTCGAGTCCAGTCGCCCCGACCAAGAACACGGCCCGCAGGGAGCCATCCTTGCGGGCCGTGGTATTCTATTTCAGGCTCGGAGTGAGCGCCCGTGGTCTAATGGATAAGGCACGAGTCTTCTAAACTCGAAGATGGGGGTTCGATTCCCTCCGGGCGCACGTGGTGACTGTAGCTCAGTTGGTTAGAGCGCCGGCCTGTGAAGCCGGAGGTCGCGGGATCGAAGCCCGTCAGTCACCCCAGCTCCCATGAAGTAGGCTGGCCCGGCCTAGCCGAAGGTGTTACGTAAGGTGACCAAGTTCGCGCATCTCGCGACAGTCTTTGACGGCGCCGCTTTCGGCATCGCGTTACTCTGGCACGACGGCTCGGTTCTAGACTCAAACGGCGCCTACCGGGCGATGTACGGCGATACCTCGGACGCCCTATTGCGCGAGCACGAAGCCGAATTCGCAGAGCTGGTCAATGGAAAACGCGACCTGCTGGAATTCGAGCAGCGCGCGACCAAGGGCGCCGGAGAAGAATCGTGGGCGGCGTGCACGTTCTCGCGCGTGCACGAAGAAGACGGCAAGCCGTACGGCGCGATTTGCATGATCCGCGACATAACCGGCGTCAGGGAGAGCGAACGGCGGATACTGCACGACATGACGCACGATCCGCTGACGGGGATGCCGAACCGCTTGCACTTCGAGTCCAAGTTGCGCGAGCAGCTCGCAAAGTCTCGGGTGACGCGACCCGCTGCGCTGGCCGTACTCATGGTGGACATCGATCATTTTCGCGAAATCAACGAAGCCTTCGGCCACGATTCCGGTGAGTTCGTTGTTTCACAGGTGGGACAACGCTTGGGCTCAGCCGTGGGCGCCGACGATGTAGTCGCGCGCATCGGAAGCGATCAGTTCGGCATTTTGGCTCGCTCGCACGATAATCCTCAGCACGTGGAGGGCACTGCGCGCCGAGTGTTCAGTGCACTGGCGAAACCGTTGGAACTCGGAACGCGCACCGTGTACGTCTCGGCCAGCGTCGGGATTGCGGCCGTTTCCCAATCCTACCAGCGGGCCGAAGACGTCATGCGCGACGCACAGATCGCAACGCGCTACGCGAAAACGAGCGGCGGCAGCCGCACCGCGATCTTCGATGCGGAGATGGCCAAGCGCGCCGAACAACGCCTGCAGCTATCCAATGATATGCGCGCGGGTCTTGAGCGCGATGAGTTTTATCTTTTGTATCAGCCGATCGTAACGCTGGACGGCGGCGATTTCACCGGCTGTGAAGCATTGCTGCGGTGGAATCATCCCGTGATGGGGCTGCTCCCGCCGGCAGAATTCATTCCGCTAGCCGAACAGATGGGCATGTCGACGCAGATCGGCCGCGTAGTCGCGAGGCTGGCGTGCCGGCAGTTGGCGGCTTGGCGTGACGAGAGCGGACTCGACGTTCGCATGAACATCAATGTTGCGTGGCCGGATCTGCTGGAGGCTGAGTTCGAACAGAGTTTGGTTGCGGTTACGCGCGAGTATAATATCAAGCCGCCCCAAATCACGCTTGAAATCACCGAAAACATCGTTCTAAACCCGGGCGACCGCGCAGCGCTACTCGTCGAGCGATTGCGGCAGCATGGATTCCGAGTCTGCATCGATGATTTCGGAACCGGTTACTCGTCGCTGCACTACCTTCAACGCTTTAAAATCGATGCGCTGAAGATCGATCGCTCGTTCGTTTGTGGGCCGGAGGGCGGCGTCGCAAGCGAACCGATCATCCGGGCGCTGATGACACTCGCGGACGGCTTCGGCGTTCGCGTCGTAGCCGAAGGCATCGAGACGAAACGGCAGCGGGACATTCTTCGCAGTGCAGGCTGCCGTTTCGGACAGGGATTCTTTTTCGCAAAGCCCCTCTCGCCAGAGGAACTCGTCAACAAATACCCGGCGGCCTTCGCCCGGCCGGCACAGAATGCGCGCACGTAAGATTTCGCGCCTTGTCAAAGCGGGTAAACCCCGGTACACTGCAGCCTGGAGCTTGCCACGAGCACGTCGAAGGGCGCCTCTAGCTCAGTCGGTAGAGCAGCGGCCTTTTAAGCCGTTGGTCCCGGGTTCGAGTCCCGGGGGGCGCAGCGCACCGCTAGCTCAATGGTAGAGCAGTTGACTCTTAATCAATTGGTTGGGGGTTCAAGTCCCTCGCGGTGCAAGTCTAAAAAGAAGCCCGTGGTTATAGCGGAGTCCGCGTAACCACGGGCTTTTTGCGATCATCGTTTGCCTTCGATTTTGTAGGGAGCCTACCCAACCTGGCGAATGAGCGGTATCGCAAATACAATCGAGGGGGAAGAAACGTGCTTCAATTTAGTCGCGCGGTCGTTATTATTTCTACACTCTTCGTTTTCGCGGGCGCCGCAAAGCAGCCGCCGCCGCAAGGACACATCCGAACCTACTACATCGCCGCGGACGAAGTACTTTGGAACTATGCGCCGTTGGGCAGAGACGAGATGATGGGCAAGCCGTTCAACGCGCTTCAGCGTCCGTATGCCGTTCGCGACCGGCACCACATCGGCAGTAAGTATTGGAAAGCCGTCTACCGCGAATACACCGACGCCACGTTCCGCCACCTCAAGCCGCGTCAAGCAAACCAGCAGTATCTCGGGATTCTCGGCCCGATCATCCACGCCGAGGTGGGCGACACGCTCAAAGTCGTCTTCAGAAACAAGGCCTCGCGCCCGTACAGCATCCACCCTCACGGCGTGTTTTACCTTAAATCGTCCGAAGGCAGTGCTTACAATGACGGCACGAGCGGCGCAAGTAAGATTGCGGGTGCCGTTCCGCCCGGGCACACGTTCACCTACGTTTGGCAAGTGCCCGATCGCGCCGGCCCCGGTCCGAACGATCCGAGTTCCGTCGTGTGGTTCTATCACTCGCACGCAGAGGATCAGAAAGACATCGAGTCCGGCCTTGTCGGCGCGATGATCGTTACGGCGCGCGGCATGGCGCGTCCGGATGGAACGCCTAAGGACGTCGATCGAGAGTTCGTCACCGATTTCGAATTGTTCAACGAAAACCAGAGTTGGTATCTGGATCGCAACGTCAGGACCTTTACGCCGGCATTGGCCAAGAAGGAGAAGCTCGAACTCATTGCGTCGGATCCCGACGGCAATTTTTCACTTACCGGACTCGGCTTCGTCGATGGCAATTTAAAGTGGACGATCAACGGCTACACGTACGGCAACGGACCAAAGATGGTCATGAACCGCGGAGACCGCGTGCGCTGGTACGTCATCTCCATGGGCAACGGATTCAGTTTCCACACGCCGCACTGGCACGGCAATACCGTGTTATTCCAGGGCCACCGCACGGACGTACTCGACATCGGCCCGGCGCAGATGCTCACGGCCGACATGGTTCCCGACAATGTCGGTATCTGGTTATACCATTGCCATGTAACCGATCACATGGCTGCCGGAATGCTCGCCTTCTATAAGGTCTTGCCCTAATAGTAGTGGGGCAAGAAACGGAGATGAGCAAGGTTGCGATCCTGGCGGCTCTCGCCATCGCCGGATCTTCCGCGTCCCGCGTGGGGATGGCTGTTCCAAACTGTTCGTCCGGCACGGAATCGGTGCGATTCGATATGTCCGACACCGCTCGAAATTTTCGCTCCGGCTGGCACCTGACGGTTTCGATCGCCGGTGGCAAGCGCAGAGGCGTCCAAATCGACACCGGCTCCATCGGATTCGTCGTGGGCCGAAACGCGATCGGGCCGAGGGCGGTTGGACCGCTCGCAGCCGGCCAGCAAGAATACACGAGCAACGGGTTGATCTTGCTCGGACATTACTATCGCGCAGCCGTAACCTTTGAAAGCGCCGGCAGCCGTGCCGTAACCGTTCCCATCACGATCTAAAAACGGACATACCTTCGGGAACGGCAATCGCGATCGGCGCGCCGTCGTTCGACAACGCAGTGATGAACTATCGTTTTTCCGTGGGCGATCGCGGCGCGCTCACTCCGAGCGCGATCCGTTGGTCCAAGGCCACCGGGGACAACGCGTTTGTCAACGCCGGCAGAAACGTAATTCGCGCGTTCGACTATTTGTACGATGCGAAATGTGGCCGGATTGGCTTTCGGGCGCGGTAATTACCCTAAAACGGCTTGGCTATCATGAGATAGAAGATTGCGACAAATAGAAGCAGAGCGATATAACCCATCGGACTCCGCTCGTCGCTCGCGATGGCCGCACGCAGCTCCGCGCTCGGGGCACCGTCGGGTGACTCTTGCGCCAACTTGTAGCAGCGCTGTTCCCGGCGCGCGAACGAGCCCCCGACGGCGAAGATGCAAATCAACACTACGTACGAGGCGATCAACCACCCAGCCGTGAGCGAATAGCCCGCGGCGTGCGCATACCACAGTCCGACGAGCGCGCCGACTAGGAGCGCGGGGGCCGCGATTCTGCCTCTGGCTGTCGCCAGTCCGAACAACACGCGCAGTGTTGCGACGTCGTTACAGCGCGCGGCAATCCGGTGAAAGAAGAGCTCTGGAAACAATAGCGCGCCGAATGCGAAAACCACTAAGAGAATGTGGGCCAGCAGAATGAAGGTCACTAGCGGGGCTGCTGCTCCTCGGTCTTCCGGCTTTGCAGGCGCCAGCGCCAGACGGCGTCGTCGCGGAAGTCGGCATCGGCGCTGTCGCGTTGCCACGCTTGCGAAAATTCAGCGGACAAGCTGCGCGGCCGCCGGTCTTCGGGCAGGTCCGCAAAGCGAATGCGCATCGTCAGCGGGACGCCTTCACCGGATGCCACTGCCTGCTGCGTCGGCAAACCCGGGAGCGAGTTGAGCATCCCGCGGGCGGCGTACGGAATGACTTTTGCCACAAACTCTTGGTCGAGTTCGTTGCCCATTCGCATCGCGAAGATCGTGCCGCACTGCGAGAGCGCGTGAGCCGACAACTCGGAAGGACGCTGCGAAATCAAGGCAAGTGAAACGCCGTACTTGCGCCCCTCCTTGGCAAGTCGCGTTATTGCGCGGGCCGTTGCGGCAAAACCGACGCGCCCGTCTTCGGGAACGTACCGGTGCGCTTCTTCGCAAACCAGCAGTACGGGCGGCATGCGATCCCGTTCCGACCAAACCGCGAAATCGAATAGCACGCGGCATAACAGCGAAACCACGACGTCTACGATTTCGCCCGGTACGCCTGACAGATCTACGATCGTTAATGGTTTTCCGCGCACCGGAATTCGCAGCAGACGCCCGACAACTTCCGAGAGGCGGTCCGGCGCGTCGAACACGTCGGTGAACATGAACTTGAACCGCGGATCGTTTCGTAACGACTCGAATCGCGACTTCAGTCGAAGATACGGCGCGGCGCTGTCGGGTTTGTCGAGTTTGCCCATCCGCTGATTGAGGTGGTTCAAAAGATCGGCGGTGAGGTAAGGAACCGGCGTGTCGACCGTTATCGGGAACGGCGTCGGCCCGCCGCCGGCATATTCGGTCCGCGCGGCGGTTATGACATCCTTTAAGATCATCGCCTGCGACTCTTGTTCTTGTTCGCTGCCGCCGCGGATCAACACGCGGCACGCTTCCTCGAAATCGAACAGCCAGAAGGGCAGTTGCAGATTGTCTACGTTTACGCTCTCAGCCAAATCCGGGAAAGCGTGCGGATATTCGTTGTGCGGATCGAGCAGGATCACGTGCGCGTTCGGGTGCTTCTCGAGCATCGCCGAGAGAATCAACGTCAATGCGCACGACTTGCCGGCGCCGGTTGCGCCCAGCAGCGCAAAATGTTTGGAGAGCAGTTCGTTGACCATCAGAAAGGCCGGCTGCGTCGAGTCGTTGTACAACGTGCCGACTTGAATGCTCGAGCGTGACGACGGTACGTAGACCGTCTCCAAATCCGCATTGCTCGCGCAGATGACCGGCGTGCCGGGCACGGGATGATTTGAAACACCGCGCAGAAAATGAGAGCCGCCGAATTCGGCGTGAAATATTTCGCCTAAAAGGTCAACGACGATCACCCGCCCGGAAGGAGAGGCGGGTTCCAGCCGCACCGCGGAGATGGTTCCGACGACTTCGCCGACGGGGCCGTTGATACTGACCATCGCGCCGACGCGAACCGAGCTCAATTCGTTCGAGTCTTTCTCAAGACTCGCCATAATCTGCGAACCGTCGACCGTCAATACACGCCCGAGGACCTCGTTCATACACCCGTTTTTCGTCCTGCCTGAGGCTATCGCCTCGATAAAATGGGCCATTTGCGGGTCTTTGCGTTAGTTGAACAAAGTACCCCATGTGAAAGTCTGGAAGCTAGACCTTTGGATCGCGCTGGCGGCACTCATCGTAAGCGGATTGACCGCGTCGGCGGCCCTCTACCAAAGCAAAGTGTTTTCCGATCAACTGAGCGCGACGGTGTGGCCCTACCTATCGTTTACTACGACGACCGCTCCATCGAGCTACGAGTTGACGCTTGAAAACGACGGCGCCGGTCCGGCGATCATCGTGGGTGCGCGGCTGCGCGTAGAACCATCGGCCCGGGGCAGGTGATCCGGCCGGGTGCAGCTGCAAACGTCGTCAAAATAAGCGCGCCGAACATCCGCGCGCGGCTCGTGGCCGCATACGCGAGAGTGCGAATGGATGTATACTATTGCTCGTTGCTCAACCGGTGCTGGGTGGTCCGCTTCACTCGACCGACCGCCCGGAGGAAGTCACCGGCCAATCGTACCCGCATACAACCATTCAATCAGAGTAGCGGGCGAGGCGATGGAAGCGTGCGTGGGGGCATGTGGCGGAATTGGCAGACGCGCTGGATTTAGGATCCAGTGGGTGAAACCCGTCAGAGTTCGAGTCTCTGCATGCCCAGGCGCTCGGGCGCCTTATGGTCGGCCGAGCTTTTTTTTCTGGTTAATCGCTCGGCCGACCATACGCCACCCTCGCTGGATACAGACGGGCCGATGTTTATGCGGCATAAAGGCGTGACGTTCGAGCGTTAAGAATAGGGCGGGTCGCGCGGAAGTAGCTCAGTGGTAGAGCATCGCCTTGCCAAGGCGAGGGTCGCGAGTTCGAATCTCGTCTTCCGCTGATTTCAGTTTAACAGGCGTATCCGCGCTGCGCGCTACACGCCCCCCAAACGCAAAGCGTATGGGGCCCCGGCCTTCGGCCCGTTTGCCAAATATGAATTCAACAGTAAAACAACTAGCGCCCACGCAAGTCGAACTGCTGATTGCCATCTCTCCCGACGAGATGCGCGACGCGGAGGACCGCGCCTTTCGCCGTTTGGTGAAAAAGGCGAAGCTGCCGGGCTTTCGTCCCGGCAAAGCTCCGCGCAAGGTCTTCGAGCAAGCTTACGGCGCGGAAACGATTTCCCACGAAGCGATGGAAGACGTCGTGCCGGCGGTCTACGCAAAAGCCGTCCACGAACACGACCTTGAGCCCGTTGACCGCCCGCATATGGAATTGCTGCCGGGTGAAGAAGGCGCGCCGCCGCGGATCAAAGCGGTCGTCGACGTGCGGCCGCAAATCGAACTGCACGAATACAAAGGGTTGAAACTCACGCGCACCCTTGCGGTGGTGACGGACGAAGAAGTCGATCGCAGCGTTCAAACGTTGGCTCGCGAGCGTGCAACCCTGGTCCCGGTGGAACGTGCGGCGCGGCTGCGCGACGTCGTGACGATCGATTACGAAGGAAAGATTGACGGCACTCCCTTTGAGGGCGGTGCGGCTGAGGGCCAAACGACCGAACTCAGTGAGGGCCGTTTCATCCCGGGTTTTGTAACCGGCATCGCGGGCATGACGGCGGGCGAGACCAAGGAAATCGAGGCGGTTTTTCCTGACAACTACCAGCAGGCCGAGCTGGCCGGCAAGACGGCGACGTTCACGATCGCTTTGCATGAAATTAAAGAGCTGGAACTCCCGAAGCTCGATGATGAGTTTGCGAAAGCCGTTTCCGATCACATGACCTTCGAAGAACTACGCGCCGATATTCGCAAGCGCTTAGAGGCGGTTGCTCAGGCGCGCGCGCAGCGCGATCTGGGCGGGAAGGCGGTCGAGGAATTGCTGAAGCACCATGATTTTCCGCTGCCGGCAATTTTGGTGGATCGTGAAATCGAAAACATGCTCGGTGACGCCGCCTCGATGGCAGCTCGCATGGGGATTTCGTTCGAAGATTATTTGAAGACGGCGAAAAAAACTGAGGAGCAGCTCCGCAGCGATTATCGCCCGGAGGCGGAGCGCCGCGTGAAAGCGACGCTGGTGCTCGAAGCGATCGGGAAAGCCGAAAAGGTCAGTGCCACGCCGGCCGACGTCCAAGAGGAACTGCGTTCCCTCGCCCGCCAGTACGGGCAGCCGGTGGACCTGGTTCGCCAAGCGCTCGGAAACAACGTCCTTCCTTTAATGGAAGGGATCGTCCGGACGAAAACCGTCGACTTTTTGGTCGAGCACGCGCAGATTGAGGAAGCAACCGCGGCCGTCCCGTCGTAGTTGAGAGCCATATGATAATGGCTCACCTGGTCCCCATGGTCGTCGAACAGAGTGCTCGCGGCGAGCGCGCGTTCGATATCTACTCGCGTCTGTTGAAAGATCGCATCGTTTTTGTCGGCGGACCCGTCGACGATCATTTGGCCAACCTGGTGATCGCGCAACTGCTTTTCCTCGAAAAAGAAGATCCCGACAAAGACATCGATATGTACATTAACAGTCCGGGCGGCAGCGTGACGGCCGGGCTTGCGATCTACGACACGATGCGTTTCATTAAGCCCGACGTGGCCACGATCTGCTCCGGGATGGCCGCCTCGATGGGCTCGATTCTGCTGACCGGCGGTTCCCCGGGGAAACGAATGTCGCTGCCCCACTCCAAGATTCTGATCCATCAGCCGTGGGTCTCACAGGTCGGCGGGCAAGCGACGGATATCGAGATCCACGCCCGGGACCTCATCGCCACCCGCCGCATGCTGGCGGGAATCTACGAGGAGACCACCAAGAAAGATGTCGAGCAGATTCTCAAGGACATTGAGCGGGATTTCTATATGACGCCGTTAGAGGCCAAGGAGTACGGTATCATAGACACGATCATCGAGAATCGCTCGTCGCTGGCAACGCCGGCGTAGAAGGGGAAGCATGTTTCGGTTCGGGGACGAGAAGGGTCAGCTGAAGTGCAGTTTCTGCGGTAAATCGCAGGAGCAAGTGCGCAAGTTGATCGCCGGCCCCGGCGTCTACATTTGCGACGAATGTATCGAGCTCTGCAACGAAATCATCGAAGAAGAGCTCTACAAGAACGTCGACGAGAATCTGCGGCTGCGCAACATTCCCAAGCCCAAAGAAATCAACCACATCCTCAACCAGTACGTGATCGGGCAGGAGCGCGCCAAGAAATCGTTGGCGGTCGCGGTCTACAATCATTACAAGCGCGTGAACATGGGCGGCACGGCCGACGACGTCGAGCTGCAGAAATCAAACATTCTATTGGTTGGACCGACCGGTTCGGGAAAAACGTACCTCGCACAAACGCTGGCGAAAATTCTCGACGTGCCCCTTGCGATGGCCGATGCGACGTCGCTCACCGAAGCCGGCTACGTCGGTGAAGACGTCGAGAATATTCTGCTCAAACTGATCCAAGCGGCCGACTACGACGTCAAGCGCGCTGAAAAGGGCATCGTATACATCGACGAGATCGACAAGATCGCGCGCAAGAGCGAGAACCCGTCGATCACGCGCGACGTTTCCGGCGAAGGCGTACAGCAAGCGCTGCTCAAGATTTTGGAAGGTACGACGGCAAACGTCCCTCCGCAAGGCGGACGCAAGCACCCGCACCAAGAGTTCATCCAGATCGACACGACCAACGTGCTGTTTATCTGCGGCGGTGCCTTCGACGGCCTCGAACGGATTATCGAATCGCGTGTCGCCAACAACAACATGGGCTTCCGCGCCCGTCCCGAAGGCAAGCGCGATCTCCATGTCGGCAAACTCTTGCAACAGCTGATGCCCGAGGATCTGCTCAAGTTCGGCCTCATCCCGGAGTTCATCGGCCGCCTGCCGATCGTCGTCACGCTCGATGCACTCGACGAACTGGCGCTGCGCCGCATTTTGGTCGAGCCGCGCAACGCGCTGGTGCGGCAGTTCCAAAAAATCATGGGCCTGGACGGCGTCGAGCTGACGTTCACCAAAGAAGCACTGGTTGCCATCGCCGCCAAAGCGCAGACGCGTAAAACCGGTGCGCGGGGCCTGCGTTCGATTCTCGAAGAGACGATGCTGGACGTCATGTACGACTTGCCGTCGATGACCGGCGTCAAGAAGTGCGTCGTCAACAAAGAGGTCATCGAGAAGAAAGAAGCGCCGACGCTCATCTATAGCGAGCGTCAAAAGGACATGCCCGCCTAACCCTGAGCTTGCTGGAAGGGTGCCGAGGGCGTCGCATCACCGGCGACTAAAAGCGCCGAGTGGCCGAACTTCCGAAGAATTACGATCCGAAAACCGTAGAATCGCCGCTCTATAAGCGCTGGGAAGACGCCGGCTATTTTCACGAAGACCCCGATCCGTCGCGCCCGCCGTTCATTATCTGCATGCCGCCGCCAAACGTCACTGCGCCCGCACACCTCGGGCACGGTTCGACCTACACGCCGATGGATGTGCTGACGCGCTATCACCGTATGCTCGGCGAGAACGCAGACTGGCTTCCGGGAACGGACCATGCCGCGATCGCCACGGAAGCCGTGCTCGTGCGCGAGTTGGCATCGCAAGGACAATCGCGCGAATCGCTCGGCCGCGAAAAGTATCTCGAGGTCGCTTGGAAATGGTCGCGCGAAACGGGCGGCACACTCTTCGAGCAGTTCCGCCGGCTTGGATTTGGGCCGGATTGGCAGCGCGCCCGCTTCACGATGGACGAGGCGCTGTCCACGGCGGTTCGCAAAGTGTTCGTCGCCTTGTATCGCGATGGACTGATCTATCGCGGTAAGCGGCTCGTCAATTGGGATCCAAAGGCACGCACAACCGTCTCGGATGCAGAGGTCGAGCACGAGGAACGCGACGGAACGCTATGGCGCATACGCTATCCGCTTACGACGCTCAATGAATTCCCCATGGATTTTGTCGCGATCGCAGCGCTGCCGGGAATAGAGATTGCGACCACACGCCCCGAAACGATGCTCGGAGACGTTGCGATCGCGGTGCATCCTCGGGATGAACGCTACCGGAACCTCGTGGGTAAGTCCGTTCTCGTTCCGCCGCTGTTGCAGCGCAAGATTCCCATCATTGCCGATGATAGCGTTGACCCGGAATTCGGCACCGGCGCCGTCAAGGTCACGCCCGCGCACGATCCGACGGACTACGAGATTGGCTTACGCCACGAGCTGCCGATGCCGTCGGTTCTGGACGCGGATGCGCGCATCGTCGGAGCTGATATTTCGGTCGGCCGCTATGAAGGCATGAGCCGTGAAGACGGGCGCGCGGCTATCGTCGTGGCGCTGCGCTCGCAAGGGCTGCTCGTCGAAGAAAAGCCCTACCGCTATGCGATCGCGACCAGCGAACGTACGGGCGAGGTGATTGAACCACTGCTTTCACTGCAATGGTTCGTCAAAATGAAGCCGCTGGCGGAACCCGCGCTGCAAGCCTTCCGCACCGGCGAGGTTCGATTTGTGCCCGAACGGTACGGGCGCACGTTCGAACTGTGGCTCGAAAACATACGCGACTGGAATATATCGCGACAAATTTGGTGGGGACACCAACTGCCCGTTTGGTACGCGCCGGACGGCTCCGTCGTCGTTGCGGAAACCGAAGAAGAAGCGCGCAAGCTCGCGCCAGGCACCGAGCTAACACGGGATCCCGACACGCTCGACACGTGGTTCTCGAGCGGCCTCTGGCCGTTCTCGATTTTGGGTTGGCCGGAAAGCACGCCCGAGCTCGAGCACTGGTATCCGTCGCAAGTGCTCGTGACCGGTTGGGAGATCATCTTCCTGTGGGTCGCGCGCATGGTGATGCTCGGCTTGAAATTCATGGGCCGCGTTCCGTTCAAAGATGTCTTTATAGCGCCGCTGCTTTTCGACGCACGGGGCCGCAAGATGAGCAAATCGCTGGGCAACGCGATCGATCCGCTGAGTTTAATCGAAACGTACGGCGCCGACGCTTTCCGGATGGGCATGATGCGCCAATTGCGGCTGGAGAGCCAAGAAGTGCGCTTCAACGAAAAGCGTTGCGAAGAGGCGCGTAATTTCAACAACAAAATTTGGAATGCGCTGCGCTACACGCTAGCGCTGCCGGACGGATTGCCGCCCGCCATGCAGCTTCCGGACGCGGCTAAACTCACGGTTGCCGACAAATGGATCCTGACGCGCCTGCACCAAACGGTCGCCGACACCGGCGCCGCGTTCGACCGGTACGACTTCGGCATTGCGGCCGAGACGATTTGGTCCTTCGTTTGGTATGAGTTCTGCGACTGGTACTTGGAGGCGACGAAAGATCCCAACGCGCGTGAGACGCGCGCGGCGGTGCTTTCGTTCGTACTCAACCACGCGATGCGGCTGCTGCATCCTATCGAGCCGTTCATTACCGAGGAAGTTTGGCTCGCGCTTCCGCACGACGGGGAGACGATCGTGACCGCGAGCTGGCCCGATCTCGCGGAGATTCCAACCGATGTGAACGCATCCGCGACGTTCGAGGCGCTCCGGCGCAAGGTAGAGCAGATTCGAAACTTGCGCGCCGAACTGGCGTTGGCGCCGCGCGAGCGGCTAACGGTGGATGTCCCAAGCAACGTTCCGGAGGCTGCGAGCTCGCTGCTCGCAACGCTGGCGGTTGCCGATGTTGCGGCAGTTCCGGAACAAGGCGGCTCGATCGCCGAAGGACTGCTCTCGGCAGAAGCCCGTGCGCCGGTTAAGGTGCTCGCCGGGCGTTATAAAAAGGAAGGCGCCCGTTTGCGCACCGAGGTCGAGCGGTCCGAGCGCAAACTCGCGGATCAGCGTTTCGTCGCAAATGCGAAGCCCGACGTGGTGGCGAAGGAGCGCGAAAAGTTAGCGGGCTACCAGAGGGAACTCGAGCGTATCGTGACGATGCTGGCGGAGATCGGAGAAGCCCAGTGACGGCTTCCACCCGTTCGATAAACTCAGGGCAGGCTTTGAAGCGGCGCGTTCTCGTGGGCGCAGCCGAAATCGAACGCATCGTGGCGCGCCTCGCGCATCAAATACTCGAGCCCGAAGGGCCGCAAGCGAAACTCTACCTGATCGGCATCCGGCGCGGCGGTGAAGCGCTCGCGCAGCGGATCGCCGCGCAGATCGAACGGGTCGCCGGCCGCCGCCCGCAGCTCGGATTCCTGAACATCAATCTCTATCGCGACGACGACGTCTCGCACGAATTGCCCGAGTCGCAGATTCCCGGCGACTTGAGCGGTAAGACGGTCGTCATCATCGACGACGTCTTGTACACGGGGCGCACGGTGCGCTCGGCACTCGATGCGGTGACGGATTTGGGGCGCCCGGCCGCGGTGCGGCTGTGCGTGCTGATCGATCGCGGCCTGCGCGAACTGCCCGTTCAGCCCGATTATGTCGGAAGATTCGTACCGACGAGCCGGAAGGAGCGCGTGAACGTCAGTTTGCAGCGCGAGTCGGCGGAAACCGACGAGGTGACCATCGTTGCGGACGAGACGTAGCGTTATCGATCTCGACGACCTCACCGCCTCGGAGATGACCTACATCTTCGAGCGCACGGCCGATTTCGAGCGTGAAAAACCCGAACGCCTCCTCGACGGCGTCGCGTGCGTGAACATGTTCTTCGAAAACAGCACGCGCACGATGACCTCGTTCACGCTCGCCGAGCAAAGTCTGGGCGGCAACGTGATCACGCTCTGGCCCAAAGAATCGAGCCTCCAAAAAGGCGAGACGATCGAAGATACGGCCATTACGCTTGCTGCGATGGGCATCAACGTGCTCGTCATCCGTCACCCGGAGGAAGGGTATCCGCGGCGGGTCGCGCTTGCATTTGACGGACACGTGATTAACGCAGGTGACGGCACGCACGCGCACCCGACGCAAGGGCTGCTCGATATCTACACGATGCGCGAAGAGTTCGGCGAGCTGCGCGGGCGGCGAATTGCGATAGTCGGCGACATCGTTCACAGCCGCGTCGCGCACTCGAATATCGCCGGACTGCGAGCCTTCGGCGCGGAGATAGTCCTTGTAGGGCCGCCCGGCCTGTTACCGGATGATTACATGCAGCCGCACGTCAAGATCGAGCGCGACCTCGATGCGATCTTAGGAGAGGTCGACGCGATCATGCTGTTACGCATCCAACGGGAGCGCTTCGCCGATATGCCGTTATCCGACGAAGAGTACATTGCGCGCTACCGCCTGGACTCACGCCGTTTGAAACGTATGCGCGAGGATACGATCGTCATGCATCCCGGCCCGTATCACCGCGGCGTCGAACTCGACGACAGCGTGCTCGACTACGCGGGCTGGCGCTATGCGAGACAAGTGATGCATGGGGTGCCCGTGCGGATGGCGCTGCTGGATTTTATCGTAAACGGCGCCCGGGCGTTGGCGGCCTAACATTCTGATCTCCGGCGGTCGCGTGGTCGATCCTGCTACGCGGATCGACGCGGTGCTGGACATCCGCATTCGCGACGGCGCGATTTGCGAGATCGGCGAGCTGTTGCGGCCCGAGGATCAAGAGGAAGTTATCGACGCGCGCAACGCGTATGTCGCGCCGGGTTTCATCGATATGCACGTGCATCTGCGCGAGCCGGGCAACCCCGAAAAAGAGACGATCGCCACCGGATGCGCCGCCGCGGTCGCGGGAGGTTTTACGGCGGTTGCCGCGATGCCGAATACCCATCCAGCGATCGACACGCCGGAGATTGTGCGCTGGGTCAAGGAGAGCGCCGAACGCGCCGGATTGGCGCGAGTCTATCCGATCGCGGCGATCACGCATGGCCGGGAAGGCACGGAGCCGGTAGATTTTGCCGCGCTCAGCCGCGCCGGCGCGGTGGCCTTCAGCGACGACGGACATACGATCGAGAGCGCTATCGTTCAGACGAGTGCAGCTTTGCGCGCGCGCGAAACCGGACGCGTCTTTATCACGCACTGTGAAAACGCAGCCATAAAGGAACGCGACGAGCTCGATCCCACGGCGGAGTCGTCGGCGGTTGCCCGCGACATCGCGATCGCTCGCGCGACCTCCTTACCGTGGCACATCGCACACGTCTCGACGCGGGATGCGGTTGACGCGATTGCGGAAGCCAAACAGCTGCGCCTCGCCTGCACGGCCGAAGTAACGCCGCACCATCTGGTTTTTACCCGCGACGATGCCCCGCAGTTCAACGGAGGAACGAAGGTTCACCCGCCGCTGCGCTCAGCCGTCGACGTGGACGCCATGCGACGCGCAGTGCGCAATGGCACGATCGACGCTTTCGCAAGCGATCACGCGCCGCACGCCGACACGAGCTCGCCCGGTTTTAGCGGACTCGAGATCGCCATCGGCGCGTACGCGCTCGCCTTGCCCGATTTGCCCGTGCGCCGGTACGTCGAGCTGCTCTCGTGTAACCCCGCGCGCATCTTGGGCGTGCCCGGCGGAACGCTTGCGGTTGGATCGCCGGCAGACGTGACGATTTTCGCCGACCGCGATTGGGTGGTCGATCCGGCCGACTTTCATTCGAAGGGAAAGCGCACGCCGTTTGCAGGCAAGACTTTGCCTCGCCGGGCTATCACGACGATCGTAGCGGGTGCAGTGGTGATGGAAAACCGTCGCGTCGCCGCGCGGAGTGCGCGATGAACCGCGCGGCTCTGTTCTTGGCCGACGGCACGCGCTTCGAGGGAGTGGGCCTCGATCATGAAGGCCTAGCTTTGGGCGAGGCCGTTTTCTATACCGGCATGACGGGTTACGAAGAAGCGATCACCGATCCGTCGTATGCCGGTCAAATTCTCACGTTCACTTTTCCGATGATTGGAAACTACGGCATCTCCGGCCAAGCCGCGCAATATTCGCGCGCCTGCGTTGCAGGCGTCGTGATCAAACGCATTGCGCGCCATCCTTCCCATCACGCCTCCCGCATCGATCTGCCGGCGTGGCTGAACCAGCAGCGCGTCCCGGCTATGGTTGATGCGGACACACGTGCGATCACCGTCACCTTACGCGAACATGGAACGATCTGGGCAGCCTTGGCCGTGGGAGATGCGGCGTTAGCAGACGCGGAGAAGCGCCTGGCACAATTCGTGCGCGGCGCAAATACCAAGGATCTCGTCCCGAGCGTCGCAACGCGTGCCGAACACGTCGAAGGCATCGCGGGCGGCCCGCGCGTCGTGCTGATCGATTGCGGCGTAAAGCGTGCGATCATCCGCGAGCTCGGCGCACTCGGCGCATCGGTCACCGTGGTGCCCTATGATGCGAGCGCATCAGAGATACTGGAGCACGACCCGCAAGCGATCCTTATCTCGCCCGGGCCGGGCGATCCCACGGACCTTCCCCAGACGATTGATACCCTGCGCGAGCTGCTCGGCAAGCGGCCGATGTACGGCATTTGTTTGGGACATCAGCTCCTGGCATTGGCGTGCGGCGCGACGACGTTCAAATTGCCCTACGGGCATCGCGGCGGCAATCAACCGGTCAAGAATCTGCAACGTGGAGACGTCATCGTTACCGCGCACAACCATGGATACGCCGTCGACGCCGCCTCACTCCCAAGCACCCTCGAGCAAACCATGGTCAACCTCAACGATGGAACGAACGAAGGTTTCAGGCATCGGGATTTGCCCGTCGAAGCCGTCCAGTTTCACCCCGAAGCTTCCCCGGGACCGTTCGATGCGCGCGGCCTTTTCGCGCATTGGCTCCAAGATCTCGTGCGACGCTAACACCGTGACCGGTGCGTTGATCTGCGCGGCGCTCATCGGGCGCCGCGTTTTTATGCTTGCCGCCGCTATTGTGGCGGCCATCGCAATCGTAAACCGCATGCGCCAACGCGATCCGCCCGAAGAGGAACCCGCGCTCGACGCTCCGGGCGTAATACGGATCGCGCCCAGCCGCGAATCGCTTTTCCATCCACCGCGCGGTTACGCCGCGATCGCGACCGCAGACGTTTCGGCGCTCCACGATGCGCTGCGCCAAGCGATCGTCGGACAGCGTGATGCGATCGAAGCGCTGATGCTGGCGCTCGTCGCGGACGGCCACGTGCTGTTCGAAGGAGCGCCCGGCCTGGCCAAAACGCTGGCGTGCCGGACTTTGGCCGGATCGATCGCGGCGACGTTTTCACGCATACAGTGCACCGCGGATCTTTCGCCCGCGGACGTCGTGGGATGTGAGATCTTCGATCAGCGCGATCGCGAATTTCGAACGCGTTTAGGTCCGCTGTTTGCAAACGTCGTGCTGGTAGATGAAATCAATCGCGCGTCCGCGCGGACGCAAGCTGCTTTGTTGGAAGGGCTCGAAGAGGGACGCGTCACGCTCGGGGCTCAGACCTACGATCTCCCCGTCCCGTTTCTCGTGCTGGGAACGATGAACGAAGCCGAAGCCGACGGAATCTATTCCTTACCGGCGGCACAACTCGATCGTTTTCTGCTGAAAGTCACGCTCGACTTTCCGACGCCGCGCGAGGAGCTCGAGATGCTCGAGCGCTTCGGCGGGAAATTCGTTCCAACGGTAAAGCCGGTAGTTTCGCTCGAGATGGTGTGCGAGTGGCGCAACAGCGCGTGTGTGATCTACTGCGCGCCGGCTTTAAAAGAATATATCGTCGCGCTGGTACGTGCGACGCGGAATGGTCCGCCGGAGGCGGAGCTTCAACATGGCGCGGGTCCGCGAGCTGCGCTCGCCCTGCTTCGAAGCGCGCGTGCAAAAGCGTTGATTGCCGGCCGTTCATATGTGCTCCCGGCAGACGTACGCGGAATCGCCTGTGCGGCGCTGGGCCATCGCGTGGCCTTTGTGAACTCGTTTCTTCTGGATCGCGAAGAGCGCGAACGTCGCCTCCGTACGATCGTGGATCGAGTGCGCCTGCCGTGACCGGCGTCCGCCGTGCTGTTCTTCTTGCGCGAGCTCTACAGCGATGCGGCGAGCGCGGATCGCCAGGCGAGTACCGCTGCGGCGGCGACGTCCGCGCCATCGATTGGCACGCCTCGGCGCGCGCCGGGACGCTACAGGTGCGCGAGCGCGAACTCGACCTTCCGCTTACCTGGAACGTGCTCGTCGATCGCTCACCATCCATGAACGCGGGAAGGCGGCGGACGCTCGCGACAGCTGCGCGCGAAGCCGCCGAGTTTTGGCGTGCTTGCGCCGCGGCGGAAGACAGCTGGGTCGAGTCATCGCCTCGGGATCAGCCGTTTGATCTTCGCGCTTCATTAGAATCGGCGCTGGAACGGCTTCCTGCCCATACCGCACTCCTCGCTGCCGGCGATTTCCACGAGCTGGCGATGGTGCCACGCGTGTTATTGCGAACGCTGGCGCGACGTTTTGACTGCACCGCGCTCATTGCGGGCGATCCGTGGCGCGACGAACTCGCGCTTGCGGGGTTCGTAGTCGTAACCGACTTAGAGAGCGGGCGGCGTCGAAGGTTCTACGTCGCGGCGAAACACCGGGCGAGCTACGCGGAAGCCGCGCGCGCGCGTGAAGCCGGCATCCGGCAATTGCTGCACGAGGCCGGCTGGCGTACGGCGATCTTTGATGAATCCAACGGAGTAACGGCAGTACTGCGTGCTTTCCGGTTAGCGTGACGTTCAACCACCAGTGGGTCGCAATTCTCGCGCTTGCGATCTTTCCGGCGGTATTTCTAGCACAAAGGGTGGCGTTCTCTTTTCACCGGCGCGCCGCGTTCGCATATTCGAATCTGGCGTTCTTAACCGCCGCGCTGCGCGCGCCGTCGTGGCCAGGCGTCGCGCTGGACGCGGCCGCCGCATGCGCGCTCTCGCTGCTGCTCCTTGCCGCAGCGCAGCCGCACTATGTTGTTGCGGCCCCGGCAGGTGCGACCATAGCGATCTGCCTCGACACTTCCGGTTCTATGAATTCGCGGGACGTTTTGCCGACTCGCGCGCAAGCCGCGATGGCGGCGCTGCGCTCGTTCGCCAACGCCGTTCCCTCCGGCACGCGCATTGGCGTCGTTGCTTTCGCGGGGACGGCGCAGACCATCGCACCGCCGAGCATCGATCGCAACGTCGTGTTCGCCGCACTCGCAGCCGTTCCGCCGCCGAATGGGCAGACGGCAATCGGCGACGGCCTTACTGAGGCATTCGCGGCGTTGCCGGCGAGCGGTCCGCGCGGCGTCTTGCTCGTAACCGACGGTACGAACAACCGCGGAGAAGATCCGGGTGAGGCTGTGAACCGGTTGCGCGCAGCGCACATCCGCCTCGATATCATCGGCATCGGTCCGGGAGCGCTTTCGGAGCTGGCATTGCGCGCTTACGCAAGGGAAGCCCGCGGATCGTTCGTGCGCATTCGAAGCGCGGATCAATTTTCGACCGAGATGAAGCGTGTCGCATTTGAGGCCGCCACGCTCGCAAAGGCGCGCGACTGCTCCCCGGCATTCGCTATCGCAGGCTTGTTTCTCGTAACGGCAGCTTGGCTTGCCGCGCAGCGGGGCGCTTTTCGTCTCTGAGCGAACGGCGCTGCATGAGCCGCTGGGACATTTCGACGACTCGCCACACCTATGACGTGCCGGAGGGGATGGACATGCGGGGCGAACCGGTCGAGCATCTGCGCGCTTGGATAGAAGCCGCGCATGCGGCCGGATCGCATGAAGCAAACGCGATGTGCCTTTGCACCGCCGGTGACGACTGCCGTCCGGCCGCGCGCATGCTGCTGCTGCGCGGGCTTGACGTCCGCGGCTTGATATTCTTTACGAGCTATTTCAGCCGCAAGGGGCGCGAACTTGCGCGCAACCCCCGCGCGGCGGCGCTGTTCTTTTGGCCGGAGATCCACCGGCAAGTTTCCGTGGAGGGCCGGGTTGAGGAGCTTCCCGAGGCGGAATCGGATGCGTACTTTGCAAGCCGTCCGCGCGGACACCAGCTGAGCGCGTGGGCGTCGGAGCAGAGTGAAGAAGTGGAAAGCCGGCATGTATTGGAGCAGCGGCTGGAAGATTTCAGCCGCCGTTTCGAAGGAACGGCCGTGCCGCGTCCGCATTCGTGGGGAGGCTTTTTGCTGCGTCCCGATCGTTTCGAGTTTTGGCAAGGCCGATCGGATCGGATGCACGATCGCATCGAGCTGCGGCGCACCGTAGCTGAATTGGATGCAAAGACGGCTGCAACCGTGAACGCAAGGCCCGTGCGCAACGTGCTCGTCATCGGGTCGGGCCCGATCGTTATCGGTCAGGCTGCGGAATTCGATTACGCCGGCGTGCAAGCGTGCCGCGCTTTGCGCGAAGAAGGCCACCGCGTCGTGCTTGTCAACTCGAATCCGGCCACGATCATGACCGATACGGAGGTCGCGGACGCGGTCTACCTGGAGCCGCTGACGGTCGCATCGATCGAAGCGATCATCGAACGCGAACGTCCCGACGCGCTCTTGCCAACGCTGGGCGGTCAAACCGGTTTAAACCTCGCCGTCGAACTGCATGAAGCCGGCGTGCTCGAACGGTTCGGCGTGGAGTTGCTCGGCACGCCCATCGAAACGATCCGGCTAGCCGAAGATCGCGAACTGTTCAAGGCTAAGATGATCGAGCTCGGCGAGCCGGTTCCGCACAGCACCGTCGTTACGAACGTCGAGCATGGGGTCGCGTTCGCGCAAGAATTCGGCTATCCGGTCGTCGTACGGCCCGCCTACACGCTCGGGGGAACCGGCGGCGGAGTCGTGCACGACGAGGCCGAGCTGCGTGAAACGCTCGGCGGCGGACTCGAAGCGAGCTTGATCCATCAAGCCTTGGTCGAGAGCTCGCTTCTGGGCTGGAAAGAGATCGAGTACGAGATCTTGCGCGATGCGGCCGGCAACTGCATCGTCGTTTGCAACATGGAGAATTTCGATCCGGTCGGCGTTCACACGGGCGATTCGATCGTCGTTGCGCCTTCCCAAACGCTTTCGGACGTCGAATACCAGATGCTTCGAAGCGCGAGCCTCAACGTGATCCGCGCGCTCAAAGTGCAAGGCGGATGCAACATTCAATTCGCACTGCATCCGAATCGAAGCGAGTACAGAATCATTGAAGTGAATCCGCGCGTTTCACGCAGCTCCGCGCTTGCCAGCAAAGCAACGGGATACCCAATCGCCAAGATCAGCACGCGCATCGCGCTCGGTCAAACGCTCGACGAGATTCCCAACCCGGTTACGGGCGTTACCAAGGCCGCCTACGAGCCCACGCTCGACTACGTGGTCGTGAAGATTCCGCGCTGGCCGTTCGACAAATTTCCGCTGGCGGATACGGCGCTCGGCACGCAGATGAAATCCACCGGCGAAGCGATGGGAATTGGGCGCACGTTCGGTGCCGCGCTGATCAAGGCGTTGCGCGGTTTGGATCTGAAGCGCGAGGGTCTTACGGGCACGGCGCTCGCCGAATGGAGCGAGGGCGAGCTCGAAGCCGTCGTGCGAAGGCCGAATCACGAGCGGCTGTTCGCGGTAGCCGAAATGCTGCGCCGTGGTGAAGCGCCCGAACGCATCCAAGAGCTCTCCGGCATCGACCCGTTTTTTCTCTATGAAATCGCGGACCTCGTCGCGCTCGAGACGCGCCGTCGGGAAAGCAACGATACGGAAACGTTAGAAGAAACGCGCCGGAGCGGGTACGGAACAAACGGGGCGGCGGCGTTTCGCATGGTTGACACGGCTGCCGCGGAGTTTCCGGCAAAGTCTCCCTACTATTATCTCTCGCACGGGGAACGCAACGAGATGCGGGCTCCGGAGCGTCAGGCTGTCGTGGTCGTCGGCAGCGGTCCCATCCGCATCGGGCAAGGAATCGAATTCGATTACTCGTGCGTGCACGCGGCCTGGGCGCTGCATGCGGCGGGTTGCGCCTCCGTCATCATAAATAATAATCCCGAAACGGTTTCGACCGATTTCGACATATCGGACGTGCTCGTTTTCGAACCGCCCGGCCCCGACGAGGTCGAGGCGGCGTACCGGGCAACGGGCGCACGCGGCGTCATGCTTTCGTTTGGGGGGCAAACGGCGATCAATCTGGCGCATGAATTAAGCAAACGCGGCGTTCCGCTCGTCGGAAGCGGCCGCGAAAGCTTGGATATGGCTGAAGATCGCGCGAAATTCGATGCCGCCCTCAACCGTATCGGCGTCGCGCGCCCGGAGGGTAAAGCTGCACGGTCGTTTCGCCAGGCGCGCGCAATCGCGCGCGAGCTTGGGTTCCCCGTTTTGGTACGCCCGTCATATGTGTTGGGTGGACGTGGCATGGAAGTCGTTTATAACGAGGGCCAGCTCGCATCGTACGTAGAGTCGGCACCGCCCATCGCCCCGGAAGCCCCGCTGCTCGTCGACAAGTACTTGCGCGGTCTCGAAGTCGAGGTAGATGCGGTCTTCGACGGCACCGATATCTTGATTCCGGGCATCTTCGAGCACATCGAGCGCGCCGGGATCCACTCCGGCGATTCTATCGGTGTCTACCCTCCGCTTTCGATCGATGCGGCAATGGAGAAGCGTATCACCGAAGTCACGGCCGCAATAGCCCGCGAGTTGAAGATCCGAGGATTGATCAACATCCAATTCGTGATCCATAAAGGCGAGCTCTATATCATTGAGGCGAATCCGCGGGCAAGCCGCACCGTACCGATCATTCAAAAAGCCACGGGAATCAATATCGTGGCTGCCGCAACTCGCATCGCGCTTGGTGAAAATCTGCGCGCGATGGAGTACGGTACGGGGCTCGCATCGCGTGCGCCGTTCGTCGTTGTGAAAATTCCCGTCTTCTCGTTCGCGAAGATGCGCGGCGTCGAAACGATTCTCGGGCCCGAAATGAAATCGACCGGCGAAGTGCTCGGCATCGACGAGACCTTTGCAGGCGCGCTCCGCAAAGGATTCATAGCCGCCGGGATCAAGCTGCCGGGCAGCGGGGGCAGAATTCTCGTTTCGATCGCCGACGAAGAAAAAGAAGAGGCCATACCCGTTCTGCGCAGGTATGCGGCGCTGGGCCACCGCTTAATTGCGACTCCGGGAACGCGCGAACATTTGGAGGCCGCCGGCATAGCGTGCGAAGAGGTGAATAAGATTGCCGACGGATCGCCGCATGTCTTGGATCTGATCCGTCAGCGGGCAGTCGACCTCGTGATCAACGATGCGCAGGGCGCGCGCGAAATCTCAGACGGCTACAAAATACGGCGCGCAGCAGTTGAAGCAAACATCGCCTGCCTGACCAGTCTGGACACCGCTCGCGCATTAGCAGAAGCGTTGGAGAGCAGCGCCGGGCCACCGCGCTCGTTGCAAGAATATCGCCAGATGCAAAGGGTAGCACCCTGAGATCATCCTCGGTGGCCAAGCTCGGCATGCTTTTTGCGGCACTGTTTTGCGTTCTGGCCCTTCGCCAAGCCTACGTCCAAGTGATAAAAGGACCGGGTTATGCTGCGATCTCGTACAATCCGCGGCACGCGCTGCTCGCTACGCGTCGCGGACGTATCCTTGCGAGCGACGGAACGGTGCTCGCCGAAACGACGAAAGACGCGCGCACCTACCCGTCCGGACCATCGCTGGCGCAAACGGTCGGCTACGTATCTATGCGCTATGGGACGAGTGGACTCGAAGATGCATACGACGCGGCGCTTACGCCTGCCGATACGACCGGCGACGTAGCGGCTCAATTCGCCGAGATCGTCGAAGCATTTACGGGGCGCAGCGCGGTCGCGCGTGGCGCCGACGTCGTGACCACCATCGTTCCCTCGGTGCAGGACGCGCTTTACTCCCGGCTCGCGTTACATGCGCGCGCCGCCGGCGTCGCGCTCGATCCGCGCACCGGAGCGGTACTCGCGCTCGCAAGCGTTCCGAGCTTCGATCCCAATGCGCTGGCTACAGAATTTCAGGCATTGCTTCACGATCCGCACAGCCCGCTGCTCAATCGCGCGATCGACGGACTCTATCCCCCCGGCTCCACCTTCAAAATATTCACGGCATCCGCTGCGCTCGACTCGGGCACGGTCGCGATGCAATCGACCTTTTACGATCCGGGCTATTTCACAATCGGGAATTTTACGCTCCACGACAACGAATTCGAAGCTACCGGAACCCAAGACTTAACCGGCGCGTTCGCGCTCTCGAGCAACGTCGACTTCGGGCAGATCGCTTTGAAGATGGGAACGCCGACATTTTACCGATATATCGATCGATGGGGAATCGGAAAGTCGGTCGATTTCCAGCTGCCCGCCGGAACCGATCGCGTACCGCCAGAAGCTTCGATCGTTCCCGGAGAGCTCGCGCAGATGGGTTTCGGCCAGGGCGCCCTGCTGATGACGCCGCTACGCATGGCTCTGCTGGCCGCGACGATCGCCGACGCCGGTTCGGAACCGCGTCCGTACATCGTGCGCCAGGTCGTTCGTCCGGGGGTCGGCGCAAGCAGCTACGGCTCCGCCGAGCTGGCCGCACCGATATCGGCGGATACGGCGGCAAACGTGAAGAACATGATGGTCGCTGTCGTGCAGCGCGGAACCGGCACGCCGGCACAGTTGCCCGGCGTTACCGTCGCCGGCAAGACGGGAACGGCAACTAATCCGTTCGGCGCATCGCACTCTTGGTTTGTTTGTTTTGCACCGGCGGAAAGTCCGCGCGTGGTCGTAGCTATCGTTGTAGAGAATGCCGGTTACGGGGCGGAGGTCGCCGCACCGATTGCGAGGGAAGTCTTGCGGACCGCTCTGAAGAGCACGCCTTGAAAGTTTGCGGCGCATGATCGAGTCGGCGCACGTTTTCAATAATCGCTACCGCCTTGACAGCAAGCTCGGCGAAGGCGGAATGGCGATCGTCTATTGCGGCACGGACACGCTGCTTCGCCGCCGCGTCGCGATAAAGGTCCTGCGGCGCGACTACGCCTCCGATCAAGAATTCGTGCGGCGTTTTTACCAAGAGGCAGAGTCGGCCGCAAGACTTTCACACCCCAATATCGTGAACACCTACGACGTCGGCCGCGAGGGCGACACGTATTACATTATCATGGAGCTGGTGGACGGGCCGTCGCTGGCGGAGATCATTGCCGCCGACGGCAGACTGCCCGAGCCGGTCGCGCTTGACTATGCGGCGCAAGTCTGCAACGGGTTGGCCTACGCGCACCGTCAAGGCTTGCTCCACCGGGATATCAAGCCCGCTAACATTCTGATCACCAAGGATGATGTCGTCAAGCTTTCGGACTTCGGTATCGCGCGCGCAGTTTCGCAACAGACGATGACCATGACGCGCCCCGGGATGGTCATGGGCAGCGTTTATTATCTCTCGCCCGAGCAGGCGCAGGGGCTGGAGCTCACCGAGGCTTCCGATCTCTACAGCGTCGGCATCGTGCTCTATCAAATGCTGACCGGCAAGCTGCCCTTTACGGGCGAATCGCCGGTTACGGTTGCGCTCAAACACATTTCCGATCCCGCGCCGCCGCTCGATCCTTCGGCCGGCGTCAGCCCTGCGTTGGCTTCGATCGTCAGCAAACTGCTGCAGAAACAGCCGGAAAATCGTTTTGGATCGGCCAGTGAAGTCGCCTCCGCGCTGCGTGAAGCGCGCGAACGGCCGAGCTTCGCCGCATACTCACTCGTTGACGACACTCCCGGAACGCGCACCGGAGCGTTTGCCGCGCAACCCCCGCCGCGCAAGTCACGGCTGCCCGACCGTCACATAGATGAGCCGGAAGCAGAACCGCGGCGCCGCTCGACGGCTTGGATCGCCGCGCTGCTTGTCATTTTTCTGATCGCCGCCGCGGCCGGCGGATACATCATGTCGGCGCATCCGTTTTCGCCGGTGCCGCAGATCGCGGTTGCCAACTATGTGAATATGTCCGATGCGCAGGCACAGAAGGCGATCGTGAACGCGGGCTTGACGTACCACGCAACTCGGGAAACGAGCGATACGGTTCCTCCGAATCGTGTCATCCGGCAAGTTCCGCTGCCTGGAAGCAAGATCGGAAGCGGGTCTGCGGTGCAACTGTTCATCAGCTCGGGGGCGCCCACGGTGGGCTTACGCGACGTCGTCGGCTACGCGCTCGACGACGCGCAGAAGGATCTGACCGGCGACAAACTCAGCGTGCAGGTCGTCCAAAAGTACGACCCCGCGCCGAAAGATCGCGTGATCAACGAAAAACCGAAACCCGGTTCGAAGGTGCGCCAGAACGCCAGGATCACGTTGGTCGTTTCGCAGGGACCCGCGCCGATCAAGATGCCGAACCTGGCCGGCCTGACTCTCGACAAAGCTCGCCAGATTGCCGTGCGCGACAGCTTCACGATTAATATCAGCGAGAAAGCGCCGATCCCGAATATGGCGCCAAACGTGATTGCTTCGCAAGACATTCCCGCAGGCGCCCAGATACCCGCCGATCATTCGACGACCGTGAACGTCGTAGTGAGCAGCGGCGGCGGATTAGCAACCGTTCCGAATTTTATCGGCAGCGATGTGGTAAGCGCTCTGCAGCAGGTGAAAGCCGCCGGTTTCTCAGCGGCCGTCAGTTATCTCGTCGAGCCCGGCTCGCCGAACAACGGCCAAGTGATTGGAGAAGATCCCTCACAAGGAACGCCCGCCGAGAAAGGCTCGACGATCCGGATCACGCTTTCTGTATCGGGCGAAGTACCCGATACAAATGGGATGACCCTCGATCAGGCCAAAGCGCAGCTCGCCGATTACGGGTACAGCATCGGTAACGTTACGCCGACGACGGAAGGCGCCGGCGGAAGAGTCGTTCGAACGGAGCCGGAAGCCGGCACCAAACTCACGCCGGGCTCGCCGGTCAACATTTACGTAAACAATTCGAATCCGCCATGATCGAAAGAATACTCGGCATCGATCCGGGTCTGCGCGTGACGGGCTACGGCGTCATCGAATATGCAGCCGGAAAGACGCGCGTGATCGAGGCCGGCGTCGTTGCCCCAAGAAGCGGGGCGTCGCTTGAAGCGCGTTTGCGCGAACTCCACACTGGCATCACACGCGTGGTGGTTTCTACGCGCCCTGACGTCATCGTTATCGAAGAACTCTACAGCACGTATCGCAATCCGCTGACCGCAATCATGATGGGACACGCGCGCGGCGTGCTTTGCCTGGCCGGCGCGGAAGCGGAGATCCCGGTGGCAACGCTCGCACATTCGCGCGTGAAGCGCGCGCTGGTGGGATCGGGAGCGGGGCGCAAAGAGCAGGTGAACCGGATGGTCGCGCAATTGCTTGGCTTTGCGAAGCCGTTAGAACCGGACGATGTCTCCGATGCGCTGGCATTGGCACTCGCATATTGCAACGTGCGCGAGCACGACCGCAAGCTTCCGGCGCAGCTGCGGCATGTTCTCTAGAATCTCTGGCATGCTCGTCGAGAAAAACGAGGGCAGCGTCGTGTTAGACGTAGGCGGTCTCTCTTACGACATCATTCTGCCGCCCTGCGTCGAGGAGAAAGTGACGATCGAAAACGGCGGGCAGTTGACCCTCGAGGTGTACTCGGTCATGAACATGGAGGGCAACACCGGCCACTTTACGTTCTACGGCTTCAGCAACGCCATCGAGCGCGAGTTTTTTGAGAAGCTGTTAAGCGTCGCCAGCATCGGGCCGCGCTCGGCTGCGCGAGCCTTTTCACAGCCGATGGGGCGTATCGCCGGCGCAATAGATCGCGGCGATCATACGTTTCTTAAAACACTGCCCGGCATCGGGCAGCAGAAGGCGCGCGACATCGTCGCGAAGTTGCAGGGCAAAGTGACGAAATTCTTGTTGATCCGCGAAGCCGAGCCGGTACCGGCGCCGCGCATCCCCGATTTCGCGGACGAGGCGCTCGCGGTTTTGCTGCAGCTCGAATACAGGCGGCCGGAAGCCGAAGAGATGATCCGCTCGACGCTGGACACCGCCCCGGGCATCGCCGACTCGGAGACGCTGCTTGCCGAGATCTACCGTCAGCGGGCCGCGCATGAGTGACGACGCCCTAAAGCGGCTCTACGGCCCGGGTGACGCAGCCGAACCCGAGCGCGTGATCGATCCCGTCGATTCGCTCGAAGACGAGGTCTACGGCGCGAGCCTGCGTCCGCGATCGTTCGACGAGTACGTCGGCCAAACGACGGTCGTCGACAATCTGAAGATCGCGATCGAAGCTGCGAAGCAGCGAAAAGAACCGCTCGAACACATACTCTTTTACGGTCCCCCGGGATTAGGCAAAACAACGCTCGCGGCGCTGATCGCAAAAGAGCTGGGAAGCGCGCTGCGTCCGACCAGCGGGCCGACACTCGAGAAACCCAAAGATCTGGTCGGAATTCTAACATCCCTCGAAGACGGCGACATTTTCTTCATCGACGAGATCCACCGGCTCGGAAGCGTGGTCGAAGAGTTTCTCTATCCGGCAATGGAGGAGTACCAGATCGACTTCGTGGTCGATCGCGGTGCGTACGCGAAGACGCTGAAACTTCCGCTCAAACGCTTTACGCTGGTCGGTGCGACGACGCGTGCCGGCATGCTGTCCGCCCCGCTGCGCGAGCGGTTCGGGATCATGCACCATTTGGATTACTACGACGAAGCGGAGCTGAAGCGGATCGTGCTGCGCTCGGCCGGCGTGCTCGGCGTCCCAATAGACGACGATGCCGCCGCCACGATCGCACGGCGCAGCCGCGGAACGCCGCGCATCGCTAACCGGCTGCTCCGGCGCGTGCGCGACTTTGCGGAAGTGCGTGCAGACGGCCGCGTCAGCAAACCGGTCGCGGAAGAAGCGCTCGGGCGTGAGGGCGTCGACGAGCTCGGACTGGATCGCTTGGACCGCGCCTTCTTGCGAACGATCATCGATCAGTACAACGGAGGCCCGGTCGGCATCTCCGCAATCGCCGCAACGCTAACCGAGGACGCCGAAACGCTCGAGGACGTCGTCGAACCATATCTGTTGAAAACCGGTTTCGTTACGCGCACAGCAAACGGACGCAAAGCGACCGCCGATGCGTACGCACATTTGGGAATCAGCGGGAGCCCGCAGCCCGCGCAAGAGCGGCTCTTGTGAAACGGCGCAGATTCCTCGCCGCTACCGCCGCACTCGTGGGAAGCGCCGCTATGCCGGCAGCGCTGCGCGCGCAAGACGATCCGGCACTTTCCTCACAGACGCAAGCGCTGCGCGTCCTGCTAGGCAAAGGACGCGTTCAAGCCATCGACGCGCAGACATTCTTATATGAAGGCAGACGCTATCGCGGCACGGTCGCCGTTCTGCCGGAGACCGGCGAGGTCATCAGCACGGTTCCCATCGAGCAATATTTGTACAGCGTGGTCTCGCGCGAGATGCCGCGCAGCTGGCCCGCCGAAGCTTTGCAGGCGCAGGCAATCCTCGCGCGCACGTACGTGCTGCAGCGAAGCAACCCGAACCGCGATTACGATTTGGTCCCTTCCGAAGCCGATCAAGTGTATACCGGCGTCGACGCCGAGGCCGCGCAGACAAGCGCCGCGGTAGATGCAACTGCCGGCAAAGCTTTACGATACGCCGGCGAGTTTGCTTCGGTCGCCTACTCTTCGTGCTGCGGCGGCCACACGGAATCGTCCGCGGATGCGTGGGGCGGCAATCCGCTGCCGTATCTATCGGGCGTCCCGTGCGATTATTGCAAGGATTCGCAGTGGTACCGCTGGACGCAATCTATCGGCTTCGATCAGCTGCGACCTGCAGTCGGCGCGCAAGCGGACAGCGTGGGCGACCTTCAAAGCATTACGCTCGACCCTCCGGATGCGAGCGGACGTGCGCGCTTCTGGACCTTCACGGGATCGAGTGGAAGCGCGCGCATCAAAGCTTCCGACGTGCGGCGCGCGGCCGGCACCCGCGTTCTCCCGAGTTTGCTGGTGCGCAAAGTGGATCTGCAGCCTACAACTCAAATCGCAACCGTCGACGGCGCGGGTTTAGGACACGGCGTCGGACTCTGTCAGTGGGGAGCTCGCGGCTTAGCGAGGAGCGGCGCCGTCAGCACGGGCATCCTTGCATTCTATTTTCCGAGAACGACGATCGGTTTGTCATAACAGAGATTGGCTTCTGCAGTGGCGCGCCCCGTGTCGGACTCGCTTTTTTTTATGGTTAATCGCTCGTCCGACACGGGGCGCGCCACTGCATACGACTATGCTCTACCAAAAAAGCTGATAGCGCAGCGACCCGCCGAGCCGCGCGATTCGTCGCGACTACTTGCAATGCGCGGTGAGCGCATCGAGCATTTGCACTTCCGGGGTTTTCCCGAGCTCTTGCGAGGCGGCGACTTGCTCGTGCTCAACGAAACGCGCGTCATTCCCGCTCGGGTGCACGGGCGGCGCATTCCGAGCGGCGGCGAAGTCGAACTGCTTTTTTTGCGGCCGGCGCACGGATCGCACTACGATCCGCGCGCGTCGCGCTGGCTTGCGTTAGCGAAACCCGGGAAGCGTTTGCGCGCGGGGGAACGCGTCGGGTTCGGTGAGCTCGGCGAGGCCACGATTCGCGACGTTCATGACGATGGCGTGCGCGAGGTGGAACTCAAACTAAGCGTTGATTTCGAGACGTTCCTGGCTCGCGCCGGGGAGCTTCCGCTGCCGCCATATGTGACCGAAAGCTCTTCCGAAGCGCAAGCCGGCTATCAAACTATTTTCGCGCGTGACCCGGGAAGCGTGGCTGCGCCGACCGCTTCGCTGCATTTCACGCAAGCGATCTTCGAGCGGCTCAAAAGCAAGGGAGTAGAAATCGCAAAACTCTCGCTGGACGTCGGCCTCGGCACGTTCAGGCCGCTGCAGACAGAGCGGCTCGAAGAGCATGTCATGCATTCGGAGTGTTATTCGATTCCGGAAGACACCGCGCGCGCAATCGCGCTAGCGAAGGAAGAAGGGCGGCGAGTCATCGCCGCCGGGACGACCGCCATGCGCGCGCTCGAGGCTTCCGCGCTAAAACACGGTACGGTTAGCGCGGCCCGCGACGAAACCGATCTCTTCATACAGCCGGGGTTTCAATTCATGGTCGTCGACGCGCTGCTGACCAACTTCCACTTGCCGCGCTCGACGCTGCTCGTGCTCGTCTGCGCGTTTGCCGGGCGCGAACGGATTCTGCGCGCGTACGCTGAGGCGATCGAGCAGCGCTATCGTTTCTTTTCTTTCGGCGACGCGATGTTCATCGAATCGCGCGGCTCGACGACCAGCGACGCGGCATTGCTGTAGAAGACCAGGCCGGGCGCAGCGTTCGGCCGCTTCCGCACGTGCTTGCGCTGCGTGTAATCGACGGTTACTTTCGAACTATTCCGGCCTTTGGAATGCAGTGCGGCGAGCTCCGCGGCTATGCGGATGTCGTCGGCATTCGGCTCGGCGCGGTCGTCGCGCTGGAGGATGACATGCGCCCCGGGCTGGCCGCGCACGTGAAACCACAAATCGCGCGGGCTTGCGACGCGAAACGTCAATTCGGCGTTTTCAAGCGGCGAGCGGCCAACTAAAATGCGCGAACCATTGGGCGTAAGCGCTTGCAGCGGAGCGCGCTTTCGCGTGCGGCCCTTAGGCGCGCCGGCCTTTGCGCGGCGCGGTTTTACCAGTTGCATAATTTCGCGCACTTGCTCGTGATCCGCGCGCTCGAGTTCCCAATGAAGCTCTTCGGCCTCTTCCAACCTTTGCCGCAGCGATGCGCGGCGGCGCGTTAGGTGCACAGCGGTGCTGCCGGCTTTCTTGTAGCGCGCGAAAAGGCCGGCGGCTTCACTTTTCGCAGCTTTTTGTTCGGACGGAGGCAGCTCGTGAAGGCGCGCGTAGATTGCGTCCCCCTGGGTGCGCAAATCGTCGCGCGACGCAGCTTCTGCGAGGCTTTCGTCAATGCGCGCAAGTTCTGTGCGAAACTTGCGCTCGCGTTCCTCGAGCAACCGTCGCGTTTCCGCCCGCACCTTGTCTTCGTCCTGTGAAACGATCTGTGTTCCGCCGCTGACTCGCAACTCGCCGAACACGTCCAAGAGCGAGGGGGCCCGTTCGCAAACCGCCTGCGCGAACTGTTCGAGGGCCACAACATGTGCTTGAAGCAACGCGCCCGTTTCGTCACGGTAGACGTAGAGCTCGTTCGTCCGTATCGACTCCGTACTCGGAACGGAAGAGAGGAGAAGGCGCGATTTGCCGGCGCGCGGTGGCGGGGGCTCGTACGCAATGCCGGCGCGGACCGTGCGCGAGGCTTTGCCCGAACGGCGGAATTCTTTGAGCGCGGCCACGACGATGCCGCTCTTGGTGAGCACGAGATTCCCAAAGCGCGGGACGAGCTCGTACGTCAGCGCGTAGGATTCCGGCACACCGAAGCGCGACTGCGCCGCAAAGTCGAGCTCGACAACGCGTTCGCCTTCGAGCGCACGCGCCGCGGTTAAAGTCTTTCCGCGCAGCGCTGCGCCGGCCGCGCGTACGAATCCGGGCTCGGCCGCGATCGGCAGCTCGCCGTCCTCGACCGTCATCAAAGGCGTTGGTACGAAGAGGTCCACGCAGAGCAGCTGCGTCACGCCTTTCTTCCAAAGCGCGAGCGCAAAGCGGCCGTCTTCGAGTTGACCCGCATCCTGCACGCGCGCGCCGCGGAAGCGATCCACGATTTCGTGCCCTAAGCGCGCTATCAGGATCGAATCAGTGTACATGTGGAACGCGCTCTCCGTGATACAACATAAACATGCGTGGATTGGTCATTACGCTTGCCGCCTGCGGGGCGCTCTTTTCCGGTTGCGGGGGATCGCCCGACGAAACTGGTCCGCGCGGCTGGAAGCACGAGATGGATGGCTTCTGGATTAGTCGTCACTCGGATCGCCAGTTATTCACGGCCGACACCAGTGGCCCGTTTGATGGAACGCTCGAAGACCTGGCTTCTCAAACTAAGGCGTTGTTCTTGGGAAACAGGGCCAAATTGCTGAAGGCAACCCCCTTCCCACGATGTCCTCGGGAAGCTGGGGTCCAATTGTTCAGGTTGTCCGACGGAAGACTCATGCAAGTCGCATTCGCCGTCCAAAATGCTCAGATGTTCCGCCGAATATTCCCGCAGAGAGTCCAGGTAGAATATTATCGCCCGCCGGCAGAGCGCGATGATCCCGCAGCAATCGACGCCATGGCCGCCAACGTCTGCATCCCGCCGTGACCAGGGGTCCCGCCGGAACGGTCGGAACACTAGGGCCTTTGCCAGAGAGGAACTCCGTCGTGTTGGGCCCGGGCCTGCTCTTCGTGGTCTCCGGCCCGTCGGGGGCCGGCAAGGACACGCTCGTCGATGCGCTGCTGGCACGCACCGGGCGGCTGCGCTACTCCGTCTCGGCCACCACCCGGCCGCCGCGCCCGGGCGAACGAGAGGGCGAGCACTACTTCTTCGTTACACCCGAGGAATTCAAGCGGCGCGAGGCCGCCGGCGGGCTGCTGGAGTGGCGCGAGTATAACGGCAACCTGTACGGAACTCCCCGAGACTTTGTCGAAGATACTCTCACCCAGGGCTACGACCTCATCATGAAGCCCGAAGTCAACGGCGCGTTGGCAATCAAGAGCACGTTCCCCGATGCCGTGCTGATCTTTTTGCTGCCGGACCGGTTTTCGTACCTGCGCGGACGTCTGCTCGCGCGAAGGACGGAGACCAACGAAGAAATTGCGCGGCGCTTGGAGATCGCGCACGAGGAAATTCGAAATATTCGGGATTTTGACTACATCGTCATCAATGAAGAACATCGCTCCGACGAGGCGGTCAAAGATCTTCAAGCCATACTGCATGCGGAGCGGTTCCGCATCCATCGTTTCGCGGACGACGCTATAAGGAAATTGGAACACTCATAATGACCGAACCGGTCTTCGGAGATCTAGACGAACTGCTCAAACACGTCGATTCAAAGTTCAGCCTGGTCAACGTTGTGACCAAGCGCGCCAAGCAATTGAACAACGGCGCACCCGAACTCACCGAACGCGTGAATCCCAACAAGCCCGTTTCGACGGCTTTCGCCGAAGTTGCAACCGGCAAGATCCATTATCACCGCACCAAAGAGGGGATAAAGTAGATCTGTGTCTCGGTTTGGGACATATGCCCGGTCCGCACGAGGATGTTAAGCGGCCCGGGCATACGTCCCAAACCTTCGTCACAGTCGGGGCGAAAAAAGACATAGGCTAGGTTATGGATACCATATGTGCGGGATAGTCGGATATATCGGCGAGCGCGACAGCGTCCCGATCATTCTGGACTCGCTCGCGCGTTTGGAATATCGCGGCTACGACAGCGCCGGCATTGCCGTCATCGATAGCTCGGGCACGCTCACCGGTTCCAAAGCCGAAGGCAAGCTGCAGCGCTTGGCGGAGCGGCTTCGCAACGGCGAGCGGCTTTCGGGACGCGTCGGCGTGGGACACACGCGTTGGGCGACGCACGGACGCCCGTCGGATGCCAACGCGCATCCGCATATGGATTGCAGCGGACGCATCGCGGTCGTGCACAATGGCATCATCGAGAATTACGCACCGCTGCGCGCGCGGCTCATCGAATCCGGTCACGTCTTTAAGAGTGAAACGGATACCGAAGTACTGGCGCACCTGATCGAAGCGCATTACGACGGGAATTTAGAGGAAGCGCTCAGACGCACGCTGCGTGAGGTGCGCGGCGCATACGCCCTTGGCGTCATCAGCTCGGACGATCCCGATCACCTTGTGTTTGCACGCAACGGCGCGAGCCCGCTGGTCGTCGGCATCGGCAAAGGTGAAATGTTCGTCGCCTCGGACACGCCGGCAATTTTGCAATACACGCGTAAAGAGATCATTCTTCAAGAGGGCGAGATCGTAGTCGTCGGGCGCGATGGCTGGCGGTTAACCGATTATGACGGGAAGCCCGTGAAGCGCGAAGTGATGAACATCACGTGGGACGTGACCTCCGCCGAAAAGAGCGGCTTCAAGCACTTCATGCTCAAGGAGATCTTCGAGCAGCCCAACGTCATCAAGGAAACGCTGTTCGGACGGATCGACGGCAATAACGACGTGCAACTCGCCTCCGAGATCAGCATCGGCGACGATCATCTGCGCAACCTTTCGAAGATCGCTATCACCGGCTGCGGCACCGCTTATCACGCGGGCATGGTCGGCATGTACTTGCTGCGCTCGCTGGTGCATATTCCGGTCGAAATGGAGCTCGCCAGCGAATTTCGCTACGGCGATCCGGTTGTGGATCCGACTTCCTTGACGATCGCCATGTCGCAATCGGGCGAAACGGCCGACACGATCGAGGCTGTGCGCATTGCGAAAGAAGCCGGTAGTTCGGTGCTCGGCATTTGCAACGTCCTCGGCTCGCATTTGATGCGGTTGGCGGACGGAATGCTTTTCACGCGCGGCGGCCCCGAGATCGGCGTGGCCGCTTCGAAAACCTACGTTTCACAAGTCACCGCCATGACGTTGTTCGCGCTTTACTTGGCGCGCCTGCGCGAGACGGCTCCGCTCGCGCGGCTGCGGGAGATCGCCGACAACGCCAAACTCTTGCCGGCGGCCGTCGACGTCGTCCTCAATACGTCCGACGAGATTCGCAAGGTCGCGCGGCGCATCCGCAAAGCGCGCTCGGTGCTCTTCATCGGCCGCTACGTCAATTTTCCGACCGCGCTTGAGGGCGCACTCAAACTCAAGGAAATATCGTACATCCACGCCGAGGGCTATGCGGCGGGCGAAATGAAGCACGGACCGATCGCGCTGCTCGATCCGAACGTTCCCGTCGTTGGCGTGATGACCGAAGGGCGCGTCCGCGAAAAAATTCTCTCGAATTTGGCGGAGTCCAAGGCGCGTGAGGCTCCGATCATCGTCGTTGCCAACCACGGTGATGAAGATGCCAAAGCGATCGCGGATCACGTGTTCTGGGTACCGAAAATCGACGAGCTGCTCTCGCCCATCGTAAACATCATTCCGCTGCAGTTGCTCGCCTATCATATCGCCGACATCGAAGGCAAAGACGTCGACCAACCGCGCAACCTGGCGAAGACCGTTACCGTCGAATAGGCAGAAACCCATGGCTACAAAGAAACAAGTGGAAGAAACGATCTTTGCGCTGGAAGGCTTTCGCGTCGAGTTCGATCTCCTCGACCCTAAACGTTCCTTACCGGAATACGAATGGCGCGCGATGGCGCCGCAGCGCTGGAAGATCTCCGACTGGAAGAACGAACGTTTGGCCGCGTACCGTTTGTTAGCAAAGGGATTGACCGTCTATCGCGGCGACGGTTCGCCGGTTCCGCGCGACATGCAACTCGGAAATCTACGCGACGGCTACTATGAAGCCGAGTACGGGCCGATCGCCCGCGCCGGCGCCGAGAAGCCTTCAAACGTCATTCGCATGGCCGGGCGCGAACGCGGGAGCGGAGTCGCAAGCCGTGGACGCAAACCACGCGAGAGATGATACGCAGTGACGGTCGCGCGCTCGACGCGCTTCGCCCGGTAACGATTGAGGCGCAGTACCTGAAGTACCCCGAGGGCAGCGCGCTGATCTCGCTGGGAAATACGCGCGTGCTTTGCGCCGCGACGATCGAAGACCGGGTTCCGCAGTGGATGAAGGGGCGCGGCCTCGGCTGGGTGACCGCCGAATATTCGATGTTGCCGCGCGCGACCCAGGAGCGCACGCAACGCGAAGCTTCAAAAGGCCGGCTCGGCGGACGCACGCACGAAATCCAGCGGATTATCGGACGCGCATTGCGCGCCGTCACCGACATGACAAAGCTCGGTGAGCGCACGGTTTGGCTGGACTGCGACGTTTTGCAGGCCGACGGCGGTACGCGGACAGCGGCAGTCACCGGCGCGTGGGTGGCGCTGACGCTGGCGCTGCTGCAACGTTTCGACGTCAAATCGCGCGCGGCGTGGCCGCTGCTCGGACAAATTGCGGCGACCAGCGTCGGAATCGTTGACGGTTACACGTTACTGGATCTCGCATACGACGAGGATAGCCGCGCGCAGGTCGATCTCAACGTGTTCATGACCGATTCGGGAAAATTCACCGAGCTCCAAGGCACCGCCGAAGCGACGCCGTTTAGCCGCTCCGAGCTGGATGCACTGCTCAAGCTCGCGGAAACCGGTATCAACCAGCTGCTCGACGCGCAGCGCAGCGTTGTCGAGCCGCTCGGGTTTCCGGCGCTCGCCCATGCTCGATGACGCAGGGTTTCGCGCGCTGGTAGCGCGCGTAGCCGAGTTCTACATTACCGATCGATCCCTAAAGGCCGAGCAGAAGAGAATCGAAGCCGCACTGGTTGCGGGCAGCGCGGACGAATCGGCGCGCCAGACCTATCTGACCGCCGTGCGTCGTTATTTTTCGGGTTTTGCCAAAGAGGCGCGCGCCCAGTTGCGCGATGTGGACAAGCGGCTGGAGCACGTGAACCAGGTGCGCTTTAACCTCACCGCCGAACGCGGCGTGGTGGTCAGACGGATCGAAGCGACGCAGGGCGTGCTGAAAGAGATCGAAGATGGCGCAGGTTCTGCGCGAGGTTGAAGAGAGCCCCACGGCGCAAGCCGTCGAGCGCGTAAGCGTCGGCGTCCTGGCGTCGATCGGGCGCAGAGTCAGCGACAGCTTCGAATACATGGGCGGCCTAACCATGCTCACGTGGGAGACGCTCAAGACTATAGCCCGCCTCCGCATTCGTTTTGCCGAAACGCTCAACCAATGCTATCTCTTAGGCTATCAGTCGCTGATCATCGTGCTGCTGACGTCGCTCTTCACCGGCATGGTCTTTTCGCTGGAGTCCGCATTGACCGCGGTTCAGTACGGCTTCGGCAGCTTCGTCGGCGGAATCGTATCGTACACCGTCGTTCGCGAACTGGGCCCGATGCTTTCGGCGGTCGTTGTGGCCGGCCGCTGTTGCGCCGCGATTGCGGCCGAACTCGGATCGATGGAAGTCACCGAGCAGATCGAAGCGCTCAAATCGCTCGGTTTAGCGCCCGTCCGGTTCCTGGTCGTTCCGCGGCTGCTGGCGCTGATGATCATGCTGCCGCTGCTCACGATTTTTGCGGACGTCGTCGGCGTGAAGGGAGGGCAATGGATCGCGTACGTGCAGGCGCACATCGGGACCCAGGATTTTATGGCGTCCGCGCGTCAGACGGTCGGTTTTGAGGACGTCGTCAAAGGGTTGTTCAAGTCGCTCATCTTCGGCATTGTGATCGCCATGATTGGAGCATACGAAGGGCTCACGACAACCGGCGGCGCCGCGGGCGTCGGCAAATCGGCAACCAACGCCGTCGTTACCTGCATCATCGTGATCTTCATCCTGAATTTCGTAATGTCGTACTTTTTGTACGCGGGAGCCTGATGCCGGCGCCAATCGCCAAACTCGAGGACGTCTGCGTAAGTTTCGGCGAGCGCGTCGTTTTGCAGAACTGCAGCCTCGAAGTTCCCGAAGGCTCGATCCTCTGCATCATCGGCCTCTCCGGCGCCGGAAAGTCCACGATCTTGCGTCTGCTCGACGGGCTACTGCTGCCGAACTCAGGGCACGTCTATCTGCGCGAACACGACATCTGCCACATGCGCGAAAGCCAGCTGATCGAGATGCGCACTAAGATCGGTTTTGCGTTTCAATTTGCCGCGCTCTTCGACAGCATGACCGTGGGTGAGAATGTATCGCTGCCGCTGCGCGAGCACACGACGCTCTCGGAAAAAGAGATTCACGAGATCGCAATGCAAACGCTCGACAGCGTGGGTCTCTCCCACACCTACCATAATATGCCGTCCGAACTCTCCGGCGGCATGCTCAAGCGTGCCGGCTTTGCGCGCGCCGTCGTGACCAACCCCGAGATGGTTCTCTTCGACGAGCCTACGACCGGGGTCGATCCGATCGTCACGCACTTGCTGACCGACACGATCAAGCGTCTGCGCAAGCAACTCAATTCGACAGCCGTCGTGATCTCGCACGATCTACAATCGATCTACATGATGGCCGATTACGTTGCGATGCTCTTCGAAGGGGCGATCATCGCCTACGGAACCGTGGAGGACGTGCGCAAGTCCACCAACCCCATCGTGCAGCAGTTCCTGCAGGGGTCCGAAGTAGGCCCCATTCCCCTTTGATGCACGCATCAAAGGGGACCCACACCCCTTCGATGTTTCACATCAAAGGGGACCCCAATAAGTTTAACAGGCACTGCGCCCTTCGGCGTAGCCTGTCCTGAGCGAAGTCGAAGGGCGCCCCCCACGCGCAAAGCGCGCGGGGCCCCCCAATCCCAAAGAAAAAATGGCCGAAGAACCCTTGCGGGAATAGGAGGAGCATGTTTCTCACCAGGCAGGCGCAGTTGGGCGTGTTCGCAATCGCCGCGCTGCTCTTCTTGTTCGGAATCTTTTACATCATCACGGATTACGGCACCCGTCATAGCGGCTACCGGATCGGCATTCACTTTACGTCGGCTTCAGGGCTGCCGACGGGAGCGCAAGTATTTTTCAGCGGCGTCAGCGTGGGATCGGTGGATCAAGTCAGGCTGCTGCCCGACAATACGGTCGATGTCATTCTCGCCATTCAGCCCGACGTCAACATTCCGAAAGATTCCAAGTTCCTCATCCAGTCGCCGCTGACCGGAACGCCGAACTTTTACATCATTCCGCCCGTTCCGCCGCCGGGATATGTCGCGACCCCGCTACCAAAGAGCGCCATGCTTCCACGCGAAGTTCTGCCGCTCGACCGTCAGCCCGCCGGCATTACCGGCGCCACCGTCGCCGATTTGCTATCTTCCGGACAAGGCGAAATCAAGCGGCTCGATACGATGCTCGTGATGCTCCAAAATCGCGAACCGAAGCTGCTGAACACGTTGCAAACTGCGCTGGCTAACGTCGATCAGATGTCGTCGCAGCTCAAAGACATCTCCGGAACGATGTCGGTTACGATGCGCCAGGCCGGTGCGAACATCGTCGCCATGACCGGCACGCTCAACACCACGCTGGGCCGTAATCAATATAAGATCGACTCGATGCTCGCATCGTTAGATAGCACAGCGCTGGCGCTGAGCCAATCGATGGATGCGCTGCGTGGACTAGCCACCGACCCGGGCATGCATTCGAACTTGGTCGACACCACGAAAAACATTCGTGATCTTACTTTGAACCTCTCAGGTATTACGGGCGACCTGCGCCAAGTCACCGGCAGCCCGCAAACACAAGCGCAGATGCGCGACACCGTTGCGCACCTCGACGCCACGATGCAGAAAGCAAACTCGCTGCTCGGCACGCTGGGTGGTCAAAGCCGCGTCTACGGCGTGGACACGGGCGCGACGCCGTACCCTATGCCGAACAAGAGCGGGTTACCGCCGCCGGCGACCGGGACCCCGCCGCCGCAGACGCCGCCGAGCACGGCCGGCCTGCGAGGCGGCCTGTCGCGCGTGCTCAGTAATTTGGTCGCGGTGCAGTTCCGGTTGAGCTATTTGAATCAACAGACCATGCTCAGCAATAATCCATTGTTGACGGCCGACCGCGGGCCGCAAGCCGACATCAACGCGATCATTCTGCCGCGCGGCGGCCTGAGTCTGATGACCGGAGCGAACGACATCGGAGGTAAGGCCACGTTCAATCTGGTCGGCATAAAAGCGTTTACGCCCAATATCCATGTTGGCGGCGGCGTGCTCTACTCGCAACTCGGCGCGCTCGCAACCTTCGATGTGGGACCGGTTGGGCTGGAAACAAGAATCTACAACGCGCACCGGCCGGCTTTCGACTTCTACGGTAACTTCAACGTCGCGCAATGGGGCAAGCTCTTCTTAGGTCAACGCGACGCGGGGCGCCCCGATCAACGCACCGTTTTCGGATTGCAACTGCAGTTTTAACCAGCCGATGGAGCAGAGTCGCCCGCGCGTAGGAATCATCGGCTCGGGTGCTATGGGCACGCTGTTCGGCTTTCATTTAGCGTCCGGCTGCGATGTGACGATGCTCGACAGCAACGCCGCCGTGCTTGCGGGAATCCAAAAGAATAAAGGCCTGTCCGTAAACGATGCTCCGCCACGAGCCGTGCGCGTCGGAAAGGGCCCGCGCGATCTTTTCGGCTCGACGATGGTCTTTTTATTCGTGAAAGCCGTCGACACGCTGCGCGCGCTGCGCCCCTTCGCGGGCGAACTCAATCCATCCACGCCGATCGTTTCGCTGCAAAACGGCGTCGGGAACGAGGACGCCATCAAGGCGGCTCTCGGCGGCGCGGTGCCCGTCGTCCTCGGTATTACCACCGAATCCTCGCTCACGGTGAAGCCTGGCCGGGTGCGCAGCTCCGAAGAAGGCAGCACGATCGTCGGATCCGGCGGCGCGTCTCCGGCAACCTCGCGCGCAGTCGCGGATCTGCTGATCCAAAGCGGGTTGCGCGCTGCCGTCGTGTACGACATCCGGCCGCACCTCTGGGGGAAACTCGTAGCCAACGCCGCGATCAATGCGCCCAGCGCGATCCTCGACTGCGTGGCCGGCGATCTCTTGAAAGATCCGAATGCCGCGCGGCTGTGCGAAGCGCTGGCGGAAGAAGCGGCCGCGGTGGCGGCGGGTCTGAAGATTCATTTGCCCTACGCGAATCCGTGGCAGTATGTCAGCGAAGTTATTTCAGTCGGCGCCGATTCGAAAACTTCGATGGCCTTCGATTTGGAATCAGGCCATCCGTCGGAGATCGATCACATAAACGGCGCCATTTGCGCCGCGGGTAGACGCATCGGCGTGGCTACTCCATACAACGACACGATGGTGCGTTTAGTGAAAGCGCGCGAGGCGCTGCAAGCTCGGCGCAAGTCCTAGAGCGCACCCGCGATCGCAAAACCGCGCGGCCCATGCCGCGGCCTGCGAATGACTTCGAAGTGGACCCGCATCGTGTGATTTTCGGAACCGACCGCGAGTGACCAGCGGCCGGCCCGGACGGGCCAGAAATACGCGTCGCCCGTAGTCTTTGCGATCGTCACTCCGTTCAACGCCCAAGCGACGCGTGCCGTCCGCGGGCGGCTGATCCGAAATTCGATTTGCTGCTGCGCGCGGTGCGGATCGTTCGATGCAAGCGTATCCTCGAACACGTCGCCGTCATGCGGGAAGAGAATGCGCCATGGCCCGATCGTGTCGCCTTGGCGGACGCGCCACTCGTCATAAGCGGCGGCCGGCACCTGCCCGTTTGTCGTACGCACCGCGCGCAGGTCCGCACTGTCGAGATATTCGCGCAAACCCGCCACCCGCGCCAGATGGTAGCCTGCCGGCGCGGGAAAACGCGGCGGATCGCGACGGTCGTAGAGGTGCAGGATGATCCGGTTCCACAACGGCCCCGCTCCGGTTACGCCCGCGATACGGCGCATCGGCTCCCCGGAGAAATTCCCAACCCAAACCGCAACCGTATATTCGGGCGTCGCGCCGACCGTCCAGGTGTCGCGATAACCCGACGACGTTCCGGTTTTTACTAGCGTTGGGAAGGGCGTGTCGATAACCGATCCGACGCCGAACGATTTCGCGCGCGCATATCGGTCGGCAAGCATGTCCGCGACGAGCTGCCAGCTGGCGCGGTTCCCGATTTGCGTTGGAGAAGAAGCGGCGGCGCCGAGCACCGTGCGCAGCTCGATCGCGCTTCCGCCGCGGGCCAACGTGACGTAAGCGTGCGCGAGATCCCAGAGCGTCACTTCTCCGGCGCCCAGCGTCAACCCCAATCCATAGTAATCCGGCGATCTCCGCAGGTCTGAAAATCCGAGCGCTTGCAAGCGGGCCAGGAAATTCGGTACGCCGACGGTCGAAAGAACGCGAACGGCGGGGATGTTAAGCGAGTTTGCAAGCGCGATGCGCACCGGCACCGGCCCTGCAAACTGCGAGCTGTAGTCCTGCGGAGTATAGAGTTCGCCGTTCGGAATCGCGTACGACGTGGGAACGTCGGCGAGTATCGAGTATGGCCGGATCGTGCGCCGTTCGAGCGCGTATTCGTAAAGAAACGGCTTGAGCGTAGAACCCGGCTGCCGCAGCATTCGGACGCCGTCGTTTCGCCCTAAGTATGCGTCGTTGAAATAGTCGGTCGAGCCCACGTAAGCAAGCACGTCGCCGTTGCGGTTATCGATAACGAGCGCGGCCGCTTGCGTGACGTTGCGTTCCGCGAGCGCCGCAATCACGTCCTGCGCTTGCGACTGCACGAAACGCTGCAGCGGCAGATCGATCGTCGTGCGAACGGTTTCGGCTTGCGTTTGCGCAGCTAACCGGAAGAGCAGTTGTTGTGCCACGGCGAGCTCTCCGCCCGCGGCACGAACGTGCAGCGTTTCGCGGACGGCAATCCCGGCTTCAACCGGCGTGATGTATCCCGTTGAAATCATCGCTTGCAGGACGGCCCGCTGACGCGCGCGCGCAGCGCGCCAATGGCTGCGCGGATCGAGCCGGTCCGGATCGTTCGGCACGCCTGCCAGCATCGCCGATTGCGCCAAATCTAAGTCACTCGAAGGAACGCCGAAGTAGCTGCGCGCAGCCGCCTCGACGCCGTAGAGATTGCCACCCATTGCGACGCGATTCACGTAGGCGTTTAAGATCTGATTCTTGTTCGCACCGGCTTCGATGCGAGCTGCGTCCCAGATCTGCAATACTTTTCCGCGAATACCCGAAGGCAACGCGAAGCGCTCGCGCGCGAGCTGCATCGTTATCGTGGACGCGCCGCCCGCCCCGCAAAAACACCGCGCCATCGTCCAGGCGGCGCGCGCCGCGGCAAGCCAGTCGACTGCGCCATGCCCGTAAAAGCGGCGGTCTTCGGCCGCCACGATCGCGTCTATGAAGTACGGAGAGATGCGCGCAAGCGGAACGGCGACCGAGCTTTCCGCGCCGGTGCTCAACACGATCCCAAGCGGAATGCCGGAGCGGTCCGTAAATGCCACGGTTGTGCTGCGGGGCTCGATGACCACGTATGGTATCGCGAAGGAACGCCACGCGAAGTACGCCGCTACGAGTACTGCGGCCGTCCAGATCGGTAGAAAGCGGGTGTAAAGCCGCACGCAAAGGGCTTCCAGCCGTTCAAGTGCTTTTCCGCCGCCGCGTGGAAAGGGACCGCTTGTGCGTGGCCGTTTAGGATTCGCGGCAATCGGTATTCTGACCGTGATTTCAGCCTGCGGCAAGCCCGCGCCGGCGCCGTTCGAAAGCGTTTCGCCGCAACCGGCCCCCTCGGTACCGGCGTGGATAAAGCAGATCGCTCCACTCGGAAGGGTAACGAGCGGCGCACAAATTCGCGTGATCTTTTCCGGCCCGGTAATCCCCGTGGCGCAGCTCGGCTCGTCCGTCGAGAACAAACTTCTCTCCCATTTCCGGGTGACCCCGGCGTTGCCGGGCGCGTTCATCGTGCTAACCCCGCGCATGATCGGCTTCGAGTCGGACTCCGCGCTTCCTAAGGCCACGCGTGTGCGCGTCACGCTGACATCCGGCTTGCGCGATTTGAGCGGCCGGACGTTGGATCGCGACTTGGCTTGGACGTTCGAGACCGATCCGGTCGCGCTAAAGAACGCGGACGAAAATACCTACGCCCCCGCGACGCCGTCGAGCGTGTCATTGCGCCCGGTCGTGCACGTCGCTTCGAACACGCAGTTGGACACGAGCTCGCTCAGCGCGAATTCCGCCTACCATTCGGGCAGCGCGGGCGACACGGGCGTTTCCGTTAAGGAAACTCCCGGTTCAGACAGCAGCGGATGGACGTATACGCTCTCGCCCCAAAGCGATCTGCAGAAGGCGTCCGACTACACGTTCATGGTGAAACCGGGCGTACTGCCCAAGAACGGAAACGTCGCGAGCGCAAAAACTCTGGCCGTATCTTTGCATACGTATTCGCCGCTGGCGCTCGTGGCGGCGCGTCCAACGGCCGATCCGATGACCTCAACCGGCTTCCCGCGGTTTTCGGGCGGCGATCCCGTACTGATCTTCAACAACGCGCTTGACCCAAAGACGTTCGCGCAACACGTTTCGGTGCGGCCGTCGCCGCGCGCCGTCGGCCAGCTCTATTCGCTTTCGGACGACGGCACGACGGTTGCAATCAATCCTTACGCGCTAACGCCGCGCATATCGTACACGCTTTCGGCCGGTGCCCAACTGCAGGATGTCTACGGCCAGAGCCTGGGACAGGGCGCACAGGCAGCCTTCGCAGCCGGCGATCTCTCGCCGTATTTTTGGGCGCCGACCGGCTTCAACATGTTCGTCGCGAGCCAAAACTTGCAGTTGCAATACAGCGCCGTCAACCTTCCCGGCAACACGTACCGCGCAGCATATCACACGATCGATCCGGCGGAGCTCGTGTATGCCGATGAATCGGACGTTTCGAAGCTGCTCCCCGACGACCCGCAATGGGCGCCGTTCGCAATAACGGCCGCACGCAACGCGCAGACAACGATCTCCGTTCCGGTCCGCGATCGCCTGGGCGCAACGATGGGCATGCTGGCGTACGGGGCGGCGAGCCCACCGGCACCGATGATCCCGTGTTCTAACGGCTACGCCAAATGCAAACAACAAGCATACCCGGTATCAACATTTCGCGGCGCAGTTCAGCTGACGAATCTCGGAGTCTTCGCGCAATGGTTTCCGCAGAGCGCGACCATCATGGCGCAGCACCTGAGCGACGGAAGTCCCGCCGCCGGCGCCTCGGTAGCGATCTACGTGATGCACATATACGATCAACAGCCTCGAGTCGCAAACCCGCAACCGTGCGCCACCGGAACCGCCGACGCTGCCGGGGTGCTGAATCTGCCGGGCAGCACCATCCAAAGCTGTTACGCGGGCAACCGGCCCGCCGATCAAGCCGCGGAGCTGCTGACCGTCGTCCGCTCGGGAGGCGACTGGAGTTTCGTGCGGACGTACGCGTGGAGCGGGGCTTACGATTACACGATCGGCAGCCTCGACTCGACGTGGTCGAACGGGCAACCTCTTTCACGCGGCGTGATCTATTCCGATCGGCAGATGTATCAGCCGGGGGAGCGCGCTTGGCTCACAGCCGTTTGTTACGTACTGCAAAACGGCACCCTCATCGCCGACAAGGGCGCCCGCTATTCGATCGTGCTGACCGATCCCAACGGCGGCAAACACGCCCTCCCTGCGCAAACCACCAACCGCTATGCGAGCTTCTCGTTCCCGCTCGACTTTTCGAAATCGCAACCGCTGGGTTACTACACGATCGTTGCGACGGGCCGGGGCGGCGCGCAAATAACGGGGAGCTTCCGCGTCGCCGAATTTCACCCGCCGAATTTCAGCGTCGACCTGAAGCTCGACCGTCAGTTCGCCGCCGCGGGTAGCACCGTGCGCGCGGGCGGCAACGCACAATATCTGTTCGGTGCGCCGATGAGCGGCGCGAACGCCACGATACATGTAACGCGCGAGCAGGTGACGTTCACTCCCAAAGGCTGGGACGCTTTCACGTTCGGCCGGCAATGGTTTTGGCCAGACGTGCAGCCCGACGTTTCGGGCGACGTGAGCCAGCAAAATCTAACGTTGGATTCGGCCGGCAAGGGGTCTACGAGCGTGACGGTACCACAAGACTTGCCGTTTGCCATGACTTACCGGATCGATCTCGAGGCCACGGACGCTTCGCACCTGGCCAGCAGCGCGACGCAAACTTTTACTGCGGTGCCCGGCGCCGCGCTGATTGGATTGCGCAGCGATTTTGTCGGCACGGCCGGTGCGCCGGTGTCCGTCGGCGTGATCGTGACGGATCCGTCAGGCAAGGCGCAAGCCGGCACGCGCGTGCACCTCGCGCTGCAGAAGATGGATTTCAGCGGCGTCACGCAGCTCGTCGAAGGGGCCGATTCAGCCCGCAATCAGGTGCAGTACACAACCGCAGCTCAAGCTGACGTCACCAGCGCGGACGGAGCGCAGACGGTAACGCTGGTTCCAAAGGATCCGGGAAGCTATCGCATTCGCGCGAACTTCGGCGGAGCGGGCAACGACAGCACGGCGACCGACACGCAAGTGTGGGTATCCGGTCCAGGACAAGCGGTTTGGGGCGATCAGAACCCCGCGCAACTGGAAATGAAACTCGACCGGCAGGTGTATGCGCCCGGCGACACCGCAACGGTTGCGGTAGCATCACCCTACAACCGCGCGGATCTTTATCTCTCGGTCGTGCGAGATCGCGTGCTATATAAAACGCTGATCCACATCAATGGAAGCGCCCCGCGCGTCCGCATTCCCATCGTGACGGCCATGTTTCCGAACGCCGCGGTCGAGGGCGTGCTCGTCCGCCGTGGCGCGCCGCTCTCTACGCGCTCGGTTCAACGCCCCGATAGTTTGGTGCGACTGGGGATGACGCCGCTGACGCTCGATCTTCGACCGCGTTATCTGACGGTACGGATCTCGCCCGGCCTGGCTAAAGTGCAGCCCGGCGGGCGGCAGACCGTGCACTTGCAGTTGCGCGACCGCAGCGAAAACGCCGCGAGGGGGCAGTTTACCGTCATCGTTGCCGACGACGCGGTTCTGCGTTTGAGCGGCTACCGTCCGCCCGATCTCGTGCAAACGGTCTTTCAAGCGCAGCCCATCGCTACGCGATTCGCCGATAATCGTCCCCGCGTTACGCTGACCCAACCCAGCGATGTCGCCCAAAAGGGTTGGGGATACGGCGGCGGTTTTCTGGCCGGCGCAGCCGGCACCAGAGTACGCACCATCTTTGTACCGCTCGCCTACTTCAACGGCTCGGTGCAGACCGGCGCGCGCGGCGGAGCGGACGTTTCGTTCACGGTGCCCGACAATCTGACCACGTGGCGCGTGATGGCTGTGGCGATGACGGCGGAGACGGTACCGCGCTTCGGAAATGCGGACACGACGTTTATTGCGACCAAACCGCTGGTCACCGATCCGTTGCTGCCGCAATTCGCGCGGAGCGGGGATCGCTTTGATGGCGGGTTGCTGCTGCTGAATAGAACGAGCGCCTCGCTCGACGTGCGCACGCAAGGGACGCTGACCGGCGCGCTCAGCTTTACGTCGCCCGCCCGCAACTCCGTGCAAGCGCAACAATCATTCGGCCCCGGCATGAATGCGTGGCGTTTCTCGATGACCGCCGGTTCGGGTGATTCCGGAATGGTGCAGTTCCGCACGCTGGCTGGAAGTACCGACGCCTTCCGCGTGCCTTTGAAGATCCGGAACACGGACGTTACAGAATCCGTGATCGATTCTGGCGCCGCGAAGACGCAGACGCAAGTGCCGTTGCAGATCGGCGATACGCCCGGCAGCGTAAAAGTCGACGTGGCCGGATCGCTTATTCCGCAAGTAACGGTTCCCGCGGCGCGCGCCTTAGCGGGAGACCGGCTGACGCTGTTGTCCGACATATCGGACCGCCTAAGCATCGCGGCCTCATTGCTTTCACTTCGAGCGAAACTCGGTGCGGAACTCACCGCAGTCGACGCTAAGGGTGAAGGCGCAACCGATGTCGCACAGCTGGCTGCGCTGCAGAGGATCGACGGTGGCTTCGCGTTCTGGCCCCAAGAGCGCGCCTCGGATGCGTTCGGCAGTGTTGAGGCCCTTCGCGACCTGGGCTACGCAGCTTCCGCCGGGGTGTCAGTTCCGGCCGGGATGCTATCGCGAGCCAGAACATACGTAGCAAGCGCGTTGGCCGATCCGGCGCATGCTGACGAGACGTGTGTGGCGGACGACTGCCGCGCGTCGCTCCGGCTCCTGGCATTGCGTGCACTGGCCTCCGCAGGCGACCGGCGCACGGACTTTTTGCAAAGCATTTTCGCGCACCGCGGCATTCTCCCACTCACAGGAGAAGCCGTACTCGGCGTCTACCTCCAACAAACTCCAGGGTGGAATTCCGCGGCAGATGTGGTTGCCGGAGAGCTTGCGCAGCGCATTTATCTCACCGGACGATACGCCAACATTCAATCTGTGCGGCCATGGTCGTTCATCGAAGGACAGGCGACATACCTGGAGTTCCTCTCCGCGCGCGGCGCGAGTGTAGATGATCAAGATCGCGCTTTTCGCGCGCTCGTAGCGCAGCGTTGCCGCTGCGGCTGGATAGCACTCGGTAATACAGCTGAAGCGCTGAAGGCGATAACCGCGTACGCGGTGCAATCTGCGCCGCCGAATTTTACGGCTTCGCTTATCGTCGATGGGAAAATGGTTGCGAGCGGCGGACCGTTCAATTACGCGGCAGCGGCGCGCACCTTTACTCTGCCCACGCTTTCAAAGGGGTCGCATACGCTGGTCTTGCGCAAGACCGGCAGCGGTGCACTGCACTACGTCGTCTCATACACCTATAAACTCAACGCGAACGCGCCGGGTAGACTCAGCGGTTTGCGCGTGATCCGCACGGTGCGCCCGGCTAATCAGCAAACGGTGCTTGCGACCGTGGACATCGCTCCGCAAAGCGATCCGCTCGATCTGCCGGCTGGCAACGTGTACGACGTCGGCATTGAGATCGCGGTCGATCACCCGGTCGATCGCATCGTGATCACCGATCCGTTACCCGCAGGCTTCGAGGCTCTCGATACGTCATTCCAAACGACGGCTTCGTATTACCAGCCCCTGACGCAAGCCTGGCAGATCGATTATCAGCAAATCTACCAAGACCGGATCACCGCGTACGCGCAGCACTTGGATCCCGGCGTGTACATGCTGCACTACTTGGTTCGCTCCGTAACGCCGGGAGAATATCTATGGCCCGGTGCGAACGCGTACTTGCTGGACGCGCCGGAGGAGTTCGGCCGCAGCGCTTTCCGCAGCGTAAGGGTTTAGCGGATCACGGCCCTGACCCGGTTGAAGCTCTGCGAACCGGGTAAGAAGGAGAAGCGTACGCGCTCTTTTGCTCGTGCGCTTAAAGGAATTCATACATGCGAATCATCCGTCTCTTTCCGGCACTCGCGCTGGCAGTGGGCTTCTTGGCGCCGCACGCGGCTCTGGCCGGCAAGACCAATACGTTCTGGGGCATAACCCTGCACGTATCCACCAACAACATCAAAGTTCAAAATCCCAAGACCAAGGAAACCTTGAGTTTTCTCATATTGCCAAAATTCGACCAGGTGTTTTTGGGCGACGGCAAGACGACGTATCAAATGAAGAATGTTCATGCAGGACAGTACGTTCGGGTCATCTACGATCAAAAAGGCTTGGGCATGCGCCACGCAGATAAGATTTACGTCCTTACCAGCGCGAACCAAAAAATCACCAAGCAATAAGCAGCCGTTGCCTCTGGAAGGGCGCTGCAACTGCGGCGCCTTTCTATACTTGCGGCTTTAATTGTAAGAGACGGATCGAACCGTCGCGGACGAAGACGTCTATGCCGCGTTTAGCCCCACCATTGATGGTTCCATCGATCGTCTCGCTCGTGCCCGAAGCCGATCCTTTGAGCGGAAAGTCCGTGAAGACCGTCCCGTGCAATGCGTGCAAATGGACGCGCGCAGCCGCCGTTTCGTTCACGTAGATTTCGACGTCGCCTTTATCCGCCGAGAAGTGTAGCGTGCCGGGCCAGCTGGTGCTGGCGAAGATCACGCTCACGTTGCCGGTGCCCGCGCGCGCGTTTCCATATTGCGGCAGCAACATTTTGATATCGCCTTGCCGCGTTTGGGCGTTGACGATCCCGTCGAAGTCGGCGACGTTGATGTTGCCTCGTGCCGCATAGAGGTCGAGCACGGCGCCCTTAGATCCGCGAACCAGAATGTCCGTGCCAAACCCGGCCGTCCATATCGTTATTCGCCGGCCCTGCGTTCTAACGCCGGTATCCCGGACCGCGTATGGACCATAGCCTTCGATCGTATACAGCGAACTCGGTTGTCCGCGCTCGGGTGCATAGGCGCTGATGTTGCCGCGTGCGACCTTCACGACGATAGTCGCGCCCGTAGGCAGTGTGCCCGTTTTTTTAAGCGCCGGAGGCGCTGGTGAGCACGCCGCAATCGCGCCGAGGAGAAGAAGGGCCGCTAGCCGGGTACAAGCCATCCGGAGGTATCCTTTTATGCGCTTCGTTTCATCCCTCATAGTCAGTCTCGCGCTCGCGGCCACGGTCCTGAGCTCGGCCTCAGCCGCCCAATCCGGCACGTTACCGCCGGGCGGCAAGTACAAAGACTGTCATGGCTATATGCTGCACGTCAGCTTGAACAACGTCCGGGTGCATTGCATCGACGGCGTCCCCGCCGATCTTTCGTTTCTTTCCTGGCCGAAGTTCACGGATCTGCCCGGCGGCAAGACGGTGCAGACCAACAGTCTCAAGCCCGGAACGCCGGTGCACGTCATCTTCTCGCAATCTTTGGGACTCCGGCACGCGTACAAAATCTACGTCGCGAATCCTAAGGGGCACGGTCTTTTCGGTTTTAAAGCCTAGCGGAGAAAGATGCTCTTCAAGGCCCCGCAGTACTTCAGCGCGGACGGCGCGACGACGTGCGGCGTCTTGAAGAGTTTCACGAGATCGGCGCTGGGTATTGCGGTGTTCGAAAGCCCGTTACGGGCGGGCTTTAGGGCGTACAGCTTTTTGTAAGCGGTGCACGTTCCGGTGCCGATCAGTGCCGCGTCGGGGCCCGGCCCCGTACTGGGCACGTCACCCAGCGTCACCGTAACAGGCTGCACAGGCATCGCCTTCGCGATACCGCTTCCAGCCAGCCCCACATAGACCGCGAACGCGGCGAGTAAAATCCGTCTCATAATGGCTCCTCTGAGGCGCTCGATTCCTCAGTCGAGACCGCGCTCCCTCAGGGTTTCCTCTAGGTGTCGTCGCGTTTGTCCCGCGGGTGAGCTGCGTCGTATGCCTTTTTTTCATGAAGCAAGCTTATGTCTACGTATATTTGCGTCGTTGCGGGGCTTTTGTGCCCTAACAGTTTCTGCACGGTTAGCACGTCTGCGCCATGCTCAATCATGTGGGTGGCAAACGAATGGCGCATCATGTGCGGAGTGATTTTGCCTATCTGCGCAAACAGCGCATATCCCCTAAAAAGCTTGCCGGCTTGGCTATGACTGATGCGCCCGCCGTTCTCGGTCACAAAAAAAGCATTCTCGCGAGTGCGCGGCCTCAGACCTACGTATGTTTCCATGGCAGCCTTGGCCGTCTTATTAAAAACAACAGTTCGCGGCTCCCCGCCCTTGCCCACGACGCGAATGGTCCGTGCGTTAAAATCCACGTCCTCCATGTTGAATCCGATGAGTTCGGCTCGCCGGATACCCGTCGCATAAAGCACTTCGAGGATTGCCCGGTTTCGGACTCGGCAGTATTCGCTTTGTCCGGCGATGGTTGTGCGAAAGAATCGCGCCAGCGCGTCCTCGTCGACCGGTTTCGGGAGTGACTTCTCGGGAGAGGGCAGGTCAACCATCGCGGCTGGATTATCCCCCCGCCGATCCTCTCTTTGCAGGTACTTATAGAAGCTGCGTATCGCGCAAAGCCGTCGCCGTACCGTCGCAGTCGACAGCGTCCTGGCAAGCCGCTTATCGCCCAGCCAGTCCGCGTATTTCAGAATATCCAGGCGCGTGGCCGTTAATAGACGTTTGAATGGCCCATGAAAACTGAGATCGTCGCGCCGCTTTTCCAGAAAACGGCCGAAGTGTTCGAGGTCCCGCCCGTATTCCTCGGCGGTCCGAAGCGATGGCTTGCGCCGCAATCTGTACTGTATGAAGGCGCTGATAAGTGGGTCGACCGCCACAAACGGCATACTCAAAGGCCCTTCGCCGGGCCTTCTACGGACTCCTACAAATTGGAGTTTGTGTTACCTAACGCGGGAGCGCAATCCGATCGCGTCGAACACTCGTTCGTAATGCTTCTCTCACGAGCCTATGACGCGCGCGTGCGTGCCCGCTTTCGCTGTGAGGTCGCTGCGTGGAATAGTGGTGACGCGACGTGGCTAAGCCTCGAATGGATTTTCGGCCTGGACACCGGCTACCCGCAGATCTCACATGTTGAGCACGTCGGGACCGTCCTGGCGCTAGGAAGGCAGAAGCTAGTGCCGGCGCGGGTCGTTCGGCTCGTTGAGCCGCCGAAGGGCGACGCCGTAGAGTTGGAGCGGCTCCTTTCCCGATATAGGTATCACGAGGCTGACCATGGCCAAGGCCCCGAGAAACGCCAGGCCCTCTACTGGCTCATCAAACGTGGGGCGGGGGAGCTGCACGCCGAGGGAGATTACGCGGCAGGTCGCTACGACGTGGCCGCGGAGGATCTCGGCGTTTTGGTGGAATGCGGCACCACCCGTATCGATAAGTTGCTCAAAGCTTCGCTCTGCATCGAATGGCGCGAGTTCGTTATCGTTCCTCGCGGGCTACATATTGCCGTCGTATTCGATTTCACGGGTCCTCTCTTCAATCGGCTACGTCGCCTTGCGGAACAGGCCCACGACCGGATCCGGTTTCTGGATCGTGCCTGTCAGGAACGCCGAATCACAGAAACGTTTCTTACTCGCTGTCTCGCTGAGGCAAATGATGCTCACGTGGCAAGTTGGACACGCCTAGGCGAGATCGTGGATAGGGTGCGCTCCGGCGTGAGCCAAAGCGCTTCTTCTCTTTCTAAGAGTTAGTAAGTCGGCCGCTAAAGACCTAAGGCCGATCCGGCGTTCTTCTGATCGATGACCTGCAGAGCTACCGCCTACCGGAATGACTTTGCCGAGCGCCACCATCCCGCGCTCGCCTTTCGAAATGGACGACGCGGACCGGCGGCACGACGTACGCTCCTGGGAAGCCAAGCTATGAGGTTTCGAAGGACCAAGGATGGAAAAAGATCGAAGTTATTAGCGACACGACGAATTGCGACAGCTTCTAGTTTCCGTTGGCTGAGCACAATCTACACGGTGCGCGGTGGCAAGCTGGTCGCTCTCAATCGTCTCGCCCATCATCGCGCATCCGTTCGCTTCCAACGCTGCACCTAAAGAACGGCGAGTCTGAGCACGTAGTGCTTGGCTGCGGGAAGGGCTTACAACGGTTTCCCCTTGAGCAGCCCAAACGGAAATTCCGGGTTAGCGCAATCCGTCGTATCAGCGACGGGATCGTGGCTTTCTTTGCCTTCGTTAAATTCGGTGTACTCTGTGTGAGGGTGCGGCCCCCCCACGTCCTCGATGTCGAGACCGGCCGTTCGGCGCCAGCGCCCATCTTCACTCTTGATGTACGTTTCGTTCGTGTGGTAGGTGTATCTGACGCCTTCATACTCCTTGGTAGTCTGGCACGATTCGTAATGCCACCGTCCGAGTTGATCTCTCCATTCCAATCTCAAAAAATCCCTTTGGGTCCTCCCCTTGAAATGCTCGCTATACGCAGCTTTGAGCACCGTCCAAATTGGGGATTTTGGAATAAACCAGGGAACGTCGGACGTGCCGGAGCTGGGATTTTCGTAGGTGATGTCTTTGTTGACTGTCACGAGTTTCGCGCTACTCCAATCAGTAATCGTTTCGACAATCCAGTACGCGCGATACATGTAGGTAGTTATTTTCTCAGTCCCACGGCTTATTGATCGGGTGCGCGTGGTCACTTCAGGCTCGTCGCCGCGCGCGATCCCTAACCCGGCCCCCGCAACGATCAGGACGCCGAGTCCGGCCGCCATCCACAACCGATGCAGCCGATCCAAACCCCCCGAGGTTCGCACTCGGCGGAATGTTGAAACATCCATCGTCTCTTTTGGCATGTCGTCGCTGACTAAAAAGTCCTTGAGCGCATTGTACTTAAAAGAGCTCTACTGGCCCAAGAGCGACGCCGCGCTCTTTTGGTCGATGAGCTGAAGGGCGACAGCGGTATCGGCGCGCGTCACAGGTTTCTGCGGATAAAAGATCTTCGTGTTTCCATAGATCCGCTTTATCTCTTGAACGGCTAAACTGTTGCCCCCGCCGTTGTTCAACTGAAAGGCTCCCCAGTACGGCTTGGATATTTTATTTCGATCTGTGAAGTCGACCACAAGCGACCACCCTCCGGCCGAA
>Ga0102924_1000142_pt1 | contig 86072 bp, 77 predicted proteins | sample PaiPotPPM11metaG_FD_80116 | JGI IMG/M metagenome (GOLD analysis project Ga0102924, IMG submission 80116) | Iron sulfur acid spring bacterial and archeal communities from Banff, Canada, to study Microbial Dark Matter (Phase II) - Paint Pots PPM... ...
AAACTTCTGCATCCTGCGGTCCTGTAGCCACGCTGTCCGGTTCATCCCCGTGCCTCCTCGCAGAGACACAAAACCGGACAACTCGTGTGCTACCTAACCCGGACAACTCATGTGCTTACGACAGGCGATAATACTCGTCTTGCCACTCCAACGCCCGGGCTTATAATTCGCCGCTTCCTTCGGGCAGGGAATTTTTGCTGTGGCGCCGCTGGGAGCCAAATCGGTCGCGATCGTCATGGGCAGCCAGTCGGACTGGCAGACCATGAAGCATGCCGCCGAAACGCTCGACGCGCTGGGCGTACCCTATGAGGCGCGCATCGTTTCCGCCCACCGCACGCCCGAACGGCTCTACGCCTTCGCCAAGGGGGCGAAGGCGGCCGGCTTCAAGGTGATCATCGCCGGCGCCGGCGGCGCGGCGCACCTGCCGGGGATGACCGCTGCGCTCACCAGCCTCCCGGTGTTCGGCGTGCCGGTCGAATCGAAAGCGCTAGCGGGGCTCGATTCGCTTTACTCGATCGTGCAGATGCCGCCGGGCGTTCCGGTCGGGACGCTGGCGATCGGTGAGGCCGGCGCGGTGAACGCCGCGCTGCTCGCGGCCAGCGTGTTGGCGTTGAGCGATCCCACTCTGAGCAACCGCCTCGACGCATGGCGCCAGCGCCAGACGGAAGCCGTCGCCGAGGAGCCAAAGGACAGCCGCGCGTGAGCGGGGCTGCTCTCGAGCCGCAGGCCACGATCGGCATCCTTGGCGGCGGCCAGCTTGGCCGCATGCTGGCGCTGGCCGCGGCCCGGCTCGGCCTCAAGTGCCATATCTTCGCGCCGAGCCCGGACTCGCCGGCCTTCGATGTCGTGCACCGGGTGACCTGCGCCGATTACAACGACAAAGAGGCGCTCGACCGCTTTGCAGCCGACGTCGATGTGGTCACCTATGAGTTCGAGAACGTGCCGGCGGAGACTGCGGCCTTTCTGGCGGCACGCGTTCCGGTCCTGCCCGACCCCAAAATTCTGGCGACGACCCAGGACCGGCTGGCGGAAAAAAATTTCGTCGCGGGGCTCGGCATTGGCACCGCCGCGTATGCCGCCGTCGCCGATCCGGCTGAACTTGCGGCGGCGGTCGAGCGGATCGGGCGGCCGGCGGTGCTGAAGACGCGGCGCTATGGCTACGACGGCAAGGGCCAGGCGACGATCCGCAACGGCACCGATCCGCAAGCCGCCTGGCGCGAGGTCGGCGGCCAGCCCTGCATCCTCGAAGCCTTCATGCCGTTCGAGCGGGAAGTTTCGGTCGTTGCCGCACGCGGAGACGACGGCGTCGTCGAATGTTTCGATGTGACGGAGAACGAGCACCGCGAGCATATTCTGAAAATCTCGCGGGTGCCGGCCGATCTGTCCGCGGCCGCCGCTCAGGAAGCGCGGCGGATCGCCGAAACCATCGCGCAGAAATTCGGCTATGTCGGCGTGCTGGCGGTCGAGATGTTCGTGCTCAGTGGCGGCGGCGAACTCCTGGTCAACGAGATCGCGCCGCGGGTGCACAATTCCGGCCACTGGACGCTCGACGGCGCCTCGGTGTCGCAATTCGAGCAGCACATCAGGGCGGTGGCCGGCTGGCCGCTTGCCAGGCCTATTCGCCGCGGCCGTGTGGAAATGACCAATCTCATCGGCAGCGAGGTCGAGGGTTTTCAGCGTTGGCTGGCAGTTCCCGGAGCTGCGGTGCACCTCTACGGCAAAGCCACCGTGCGCCCCGGCCGCAAGATGGGGCACGTCACGCGTGTGTTTGCCGACTGATAACGAGAAACGCCGCTGCGTGTGGACTTTTTAGCCCTATTCTGCTAGACGCCGCGACAAGGTGTCGTAGCTTGCATAGCTGTGCCGCCATTTAATTCCATGAACCCACCGCAAGAGGAGCACGCGTGCAGGTTCTCGTCCGTGACAACAATGTCGACCAGGCCCTCAAGGCGCTGAAGAAAAAGATGCAGCGCGAGGGCATTTTCCGCGAGATGAAGCTTCGCGGCCATTACGAAAAACCCTCGGAACGGAAAGCGCGGGAGAAGGCGGAGGCGATCCGCCGCGCCCGCAAGCTCGCGCGCAAGCGTTTGCAGCGCGAGGGATTGCTGCCGATGAAGCCGAAGCCCATGGGGCCCGCCGGCGGCAGGGCCGGACCGCCGCGCGCCCCTCGTTTTGGCTGAACGCATCGCGCCCGGCTCGATGGATGGCGCGGGTTTCCTGGCCCGCGCCATTGTTTTGGCAAGCAGACCCACTATCGTCTAGCTTCGCCCTGGGAACGCAAGTTCCGCTTGCTGGGTGCCGTGCGAGGCATCGGATGAAAGGATCAGTGATCGCCAATCGCCATAGGACCAGGCGCATTGTGGGCAAAATTCCCCTGCTCGCGGTTTCGCTGCTGGCCGTTTCGGTGCTGGCCGGCTGTGCGACGCTCGGCAATCCGTCGGTCTCCGAAAAAAACGAAGACGCGCTCTATGGGCCCTCGCAGTCCAATCTGACTTCGCTCGGCGAGGTCATCGAAAAGCATCCCCAGGATCCGCAAGCCTACAACATGCGCGGCTCGGCCTACGGCGAGGCCGGGATGAACGAACAGGCGCTTGCCGACTTCAACAAGGCGATCGGTCTCGACCCTCATTACGCGCAGGCTTACGCCAATCGCGGCCTCGTCTATCGCCGCCTTGACAAGCTCGATTTGGCGCTCGCCGACTACAATAAGGCATTGTCGATCCAGGACGCGTATGCGCCCGCCTATCTCGGGCGCGGCATTGTCTATAGCCTGCAGGGCCGCACCATGCAGTCGCTTGCCGATTTCAACAAGGCAATCGCGCTGCAGCCCAACAATGCGGAAGCCTATTACAATCGCGGCCTGCTCTATCAAAGCCAGGGCCAGCATCAATTCGCCATCGACGACTTTTCCACCGCGATCGGGCTCGCCCCGCGGCGCGCCGAGCCCTACGTGGCGCGCGCTCTGTCTTATCTGGCGGCCGGTAACGACCACGCGGCGGCAACCGATCTCGACCGGGCGGTGCAGCTCAATCCGTCAGACCCGAAGGCCTGGGCGAGCCGCGGGCTTGCCTATGAGCGCCTCGGGCAAAAAGACAAATCCGCGGGCTCCTACGCCAAGGCGCTCAATCTCAACGATAAGTACGCGCCCGCCGTCGCCGGCTTTGCCCGCGTCGGCGGCCAAGTCGGCAAGGCGTATCAGACTTTTTGAGCGAGCAAGCAGCCATGACCATCATGCTCAACCACACCATAGTTCCGGCGCGCGACAAAGCCGCCGCGGCCAAGTTTTTTGCCCGCATTTTCGGGCTCAAGCGCGGCCGCGCCGGCCACTTCGTGCCGGTACGGATCAACAAGACGTTGACGCTGTTGTTCGACGACGATGACAAATTCGAGAGCCATCACTACGCGTTCCACGTCAGCAATCGCGAATTCGACGCCATCCTGCGCCGCGTCAAGAAGGCCAATATCCGCTACGGCAGTGCACCCTGGAGCCTCGAAGACGGCGAGCTGAACGACTGGAACGGCGGCCGCGGCGTGTATTTTCGCGATCCGAACGGGCATGTGCTGGAGTTGATGACGGCGCCGCAATAGCGGCGCGTCTAATCCAAATCGCCCGCAATGAACCGGGCGACAGCCTGGAGCGCGCCATTGGCGTCGAGGTTCTCGTGCCCGCCGTCGAGGAAACGCACAATGTGCTTGGGCTTGTTGGCGAGTTCGAACATCCGCTCGCCCATCGCGTACGGAACGACCCGATCGTGCACGCCGTGCAGGATCAAGAGAGGCGCCGTGACTTTGCGGATGCGCCGGTCGGAGTGGAATTGATCCTTCATCAATAGCCGCACCGGCATATACCAATATCGGATCGAGGCGACTGCGGCCGCGGAGGTGAACGGCGCTTCCAAAATCACGCGGCCGACCGGATTCTCCGCCGCGATCGCAACGGCGACGCCGGAACCGAGCGATTGGCCCCAAAGCACGATCTGCTTCGCCGGATAGCGGGCGGCTGCGAAGGTGTAAGCGGCCTCGCCATCGGCGACGAGGCCGCGTTCGCTTGGGCTGCCGCCGTTGCCCCCGTAACCGCGGTATTCGAGCGCGACGAGACCGATGCCGGCGCCGATGAGCTTGCGGAAACGCGGAACGCTATAGCGCAAGGCGCCGCCGTTGCCGTGGAAATAGACGACGACCGGCTTGCCGTCCTGCGGCGCAACGTACCAAGCGCTAATGCGCACGCCGTCGGACGCGGTGAGCGGCACTTCCTCGGCCTCCGGCAGCCCCGCCTGCGCCGGCATCGTGTGGATCGTTTCCGGAAAATACATCAGCGAGCGCTGCGTCAGATACAGCACGGCCGCGACGCCGGCATAGAGGCAGAGCGCGATGATCGCGGTCCATTTCAGCACCGCGATCGCGTACGACGCCGACAGCACGCGCGGCTTTCCGCTGCGCCACGCTCGGGCGATGAACCGGCCGCAGGCGGCGCGCGCGCGCGCGGCGCTCCAGCGCCCTTTCTTATGGTCAGGCTTTTGGTCAGGCTGCGTCGGAGCGGTCAATTTTCCGGCATCGTCGATGCTCGCCTCCTGCGATGCCGAGAGGGAGCGCACGATCAAATCTCCCGCGGCCTAGATCGGCAGATTTGCGCAGACACGGTCGCTATCTTCGGTCGCTCGACACGCGCTTGGCGCCGCGCAAAAAAACCGGCCGGCTCGGGTGAGCCGGCCGGGCGAATTCGGCGCCCGCGTGCGCGCTTCAAGGCACGCTTGCTCAGGGACAGACCTGGACGGGGCGTACCCGGTAGCCCACGCCCTCGACCCAGACGCGGCGCTTCGCCCAATAACATCCCGGCGCCAGCTGGGCGTAAGCCGGCGGCGGCGCCGCGTAGACTGCGTCCGGAGGAGGTGGCGGAGGCGCGTAATACCCGGGCGGCGGCGGCGGATAATAATACGCTGGCGGCGGCGGGCTGTTGGCGATCGCGCTACCCACGATCGCGCCGGCGACCACGCCGCCGAGGAGACCCGCGCCTACCGCGCAGCCAAAGCAATTGGCGTTCGCCGCATTGGGGGCAGCCATTGTGGCAAGGCCAATGCCGGCTGCCGCGGCAAGTCCGATCAGCGATCTGCGCATGTATTCTCCTGCTGCAATCGGTCGGGTGCCGACGCGGAACGTTGCTGAACGGAAGTCCCCGACATACCCCCGGTTAGTCTTAGAACTCCAGGCACCTATTGAGGACGGACTGTTTGGCGGAAATTTGGTGCGCGAGCCCATTCCGCCACGAATCTTGACTGTTTTAGAGGTGAGCAAGATGACGGCGTCGCCGCGCGGGGACGCGGCTATTGATCGAACACGTCGAGCGACCGCGTGCTCAGTAGCAGGCGCGGACCCAGCGGTATCCGTTCCACACGGTCCGCCAAACGCACGGTCCGTACGGATACGGACCGTAGTAACCACCGTAGTAACCACCGTCGTAACCGTAGGGATAATACGGCGCCGCCAGCATGCTGCCCAGCAAGGCGCCGGCCACGAAGCCGCCGAACACCGGTCCGGGACCGCGCCAGCCGCCCGCCTCGGCCGGAGCCGAAGCCGCCAGCACCGTAACGCCGATCGTCGCTGCCGCAGCGAGAACAGTCACAATCTTCTTCATGACCTTACCTCGACAGGATGTGTTTCAGTGAGCTTCCAGCCACCCCTTTAATCTAGAGTCGCCTTTTGTTCGTGAATGTCCACTGAACAATGGTGCCCCAATGTGGCCATCATTGGGAAAAGTCAGGGCTAACGATCCCCATGCCGCTCACCTACGCAATCGGCGACATCCACGGCTCGCTGGATAAGCTCAAGAGCCTGATCGAAGCTTGCCGGCAGCATGCCGAAGGCCGCGAGATGACGCTGGTTTTTTTGGGCGACTACATCGATCGCGGGCCGGACTCCGCCGGCGTCGTCCGTGTCATGATGAGCCTGCAATTGGAGATGCCGGAGCGCGTTATAGCGCTCAAAGGAAATCACGAGGCGTGGGCGCTTTCTCTGCTCGACGGCACCATGCCGGCGAGCGCTTGGCTCCGCAATGGCGGAGGGAGGACGCTCTTGAGCTACGGCGTAAAGGACATCGGAGAGCTGCCGCGCGCGCATCTCGACTGGATGCGCTCTCTGCGACTGAGTTACGACGACGGCCGACGGCTTTTCGTCCATGCCGGCGTCAATCCGGAACAGCCGCTCGATGCGCAGGACGAGCAAGACCTGCTCTGGATCAGGCTGCCGTTCCTGACCGACGACCGCGACTACGGCCGCTTGATCGTTCACGGCCACACGCCGCTGGAGTCCAATACGCCGGACCTGCGCGGCAATCGGCTCAATCTCGACACCGCGGCTGTATTCGGCGGACCGCTGACGGCAGCGGTCTTCGACGACGCGCAGACCGAGCCGCTTGCGTTTTTGCAGGCCAAGTAACGGCCGCAGGCGCTACACTCTGGCCAATGCGCCCGCTGGCCTGGGGCCGGCCGCGTCAATCCGTCGCAGGCCCGTTAATACCAGCGGCACGACGCTGCAAACCGCGCAAAAGGCCACGCTCCGGCGGGTTATCTTTGCACGCTGATTCGCGCGGGGACCGGCGGGAGTGCAATGAAACGCAACGCGGCGAGGCCGCAACGCAACGCGATCGTAATGCGGCCGCCGACGGCAAAGCCTTTGCGTGCCCGCGCCGACAAACAGCGCGGAGCCGATGGGCCGCAGCCGGCGAAAGCGTGATCGCGCTCCGTGGCCATGCGGCTTGCCGCCGAGGTCGAGCGGCTGGCGGCGGAACTCGAGCAATCGCGCGCGCGCATTATCGATCTCGAGGCCAAGGTCGATATCGATCCGCTCACCGAAGTTTTGAGCCGCCGCGGTTTTGAGCGCGAACTCAAACGTTCGGTCGCTTACGTCAAGCGCTACGGCACGAGCGCGGCGCTCGTTTATCTGGACCTCGACGGGTTCAAGCCGGTCAACGATCGCCACGGTCACGCCGCCGGGGATGCGGTGCTCAAGGCAGTCGCGGCGGCACTCGTTCGCCATGTGCGCGCTTCCGACGTGGTCGCGCGGATCGGCGGCGACGAATTCGTCGTGCTGTTGTGGAACCTCAACGGCCCCGCCGCCGGGGCCAAGGCCGCGGCTCTCGAGCAGGCGATCTATTCGACGCCGGTCCAATGGGTGTCATCGACGCTGGTGGTCGGCGCGGCGGCCGGCGTCGCGCTGATCGGCGCGCTCGATACGCCAGCCGACCTCCTCGCGCGCGCCGATGCCGCCATGTACGCCAGAAAGGTCGAACGGCGTGAAATTACCTCTCCCCACGTGGGGGAGAGGGAGCCGCGAGCGGGAAGAGCTACGCGATAATGTCGGGCGTGAGCTGGTCTTCGATGAAGGTAATGCGGTTGCGCAGTTGCAGCTTGCGCTTCTTCAGCCGCTGCACCTGGATGATATCGGCGCCCGGCGATTCCTGCAGCGCCGCGATCGCGGCATCGAGGTCGCGATGCTCCTGCTGCAGGCGCGCCAACTGCGCCCGAAGCTCGCGTTCTTCCTCTTTCGTCATTTCCGCCTTGGTCGCGCGTTTACTTGCGGCTTCGCTGCGGCTTGGGCACGGTCTCGGACAGGTAAGTGCGATGGATTATCGCGTCTTGGTTAACGCCCGACAAGCCCGGTAGCACAGCCCGATAGCTCAGCCCGATAGCTCGGCCGGACAATGCACAGCCGGGATTTTCGCGGCGGCCCAAACGGAGTATCATCGGCGTCGGTGAGACCGGTATCGCAATCCGATAGGCGGCATTTAACGCAAGGAGACAGGCCACATGGCGATGCAATCGCATCTTGCGGAACTCGAAAGGCGGCACGAGGCGCTCGAGCAGGAAATCTCAGAAGCGCTTGCCCACCCCTCGACCGATGGCCTCAAGATTGCGGAATTGAAACGGAAAAAGTTGCACGTCAAGGACGAGATCGCGCGGCTAAAGCAGGAAGCGGTTTTGCATTAGGCGCTTAATTCGCGGCGGTCACTCGTCCTTTCCGGGCCGAGCGAAGCTCGGAGCCTGGAATCCGCAGCCACTGTCTCTTGATTATAGATTCTGGCTTGACCTGGTCACGGCGCATGAGTTGCCTTGACCTCCGGACAATTTTGTCCGATAAGGGCCAAAGTGCTGCTTTAGTCCGAACCGCCGATGGACAAGCGCGACATTTTCGTTGCCGAGCTGAGGGAGGAGGCCCGCAACAAAGGCTTGTCGTTTAGAACTCAAAAGCGGCGCGGCAAGGGCGGTCACATGATGGTGTTTGTCGGCGATCGGCTGACGACGTTGCCGTCTCGCGAGATCGATCCAAAACGGCGAGGAAGATCAGGAAGCAGCTTGGGTTGGCGGACTGAATTCATAGGAGAGGAGATTTGAGATGCGGTCCTACGTCTATCGTGCGATGTTCGAGCCGGGCGACCGGCGCGGCAACATTGTCGTCGGCTTTCCCGACGTCCCGGAGGCCATCACACAGGGACGCGGCGAGGCCGATGCACGGGCGATGGCTGAGGAAGCTCTTGGCCTCGCGCTGCTGTCGTACCTCGAACGCGACAAGCCGCTGCCGAAGCCGCGCGCCAAAGGTCGCGAATTGATCGACATCGCGGTCGCACCGGATGTGGCGGCCAAGCTCGCGGTGCTGGAAGCCTTCGCTGCCGCCGGGATCAGCAAAAGCGAACTGGCGCGCCGCATCGGCAAGGACGAAAAGGAAGTCCGCCGCATTCTCGATCCCAAGCATCCGACCAAATTGCCGGCGCTCACCGCTGCGCTGCGCGCACTCGGCAAGCGGTTGGTGGTTGGGGTGATGGAGGCCGAGGCGGCGTGAGATTATAAGCCAGATGACTTACGGTGCCTCCTCAATGCCTCCTTATTGGGCGCTTCATCGGAGTTCTTTGGCAGTCGAATCTTTCTACCGGCTAAACCTCGATAGCTACTTTGGATCAGCCGCGACGAGAGAATGAGCTTCATTGACGCGGGGTCAATTGCAATCAGTCCGCAGTCGAACAAGGTATGAATATCGGATCGAAGCAGCACTCCATTTTGAACATGGTTTGTTTGAGGACCTCGATAGGGGACAATATGTGCCGCCTCTAACAAATCCTCGATGCTGCAGCCAGTCACGGCGCATTTTCGTTCATAGGCAGTCAGGAGCTTCGCTCTGAAGGCCTGTTGTCCGCGCCGAAGCGCAATAGACCGATTAATTCTTTCACGCGCATCCTTGATGTTCCTTTCATCAAACTCATCCATGTCCGCCCTGTCTGCGGAGAGAAATTGATTTGTTCCAAAGCCGATAATCTCGTCAATTTTACGTGCAGCTTCTTGCGCAAGGTGAACACCGCTGGCCTGAGGGTGCCACTTGTGGCTGGGCACAGGGATGATCGCCGCTAATTGCTCCTGCGAAACCAATCGCGTCTCTGTGGGATCAACTAATTGATGAAATACAATTGGGACTTGCCACGCATTGTGCCCAGGTAATACCGTGGTGTTTTTGAATGCAGGGCCGTCTATTGTCCCGACCCCAAAAATTCCGTGTGGACGAGGTCCGAGTTTCAAGAAGTATGCCGTATCACCTCGTCGCACCGCCCTGTAGGCCATACAGCGCCACGGCTCCCTAACTTCTTTTCGAGCTTCAAATTTGTCCACTAGGGCTCTCAGATTGTTGTGAGGCCATCCCCTTGGTGTCCACGTGAAGAGATAGTCGTTTGGCACGCCTAAACCCCCTTCGCCACATCGCGTAGCTTGAATTTCTGCAGCTTACCGGTGCTGGTTTTCGGAATCTCCGTGAACACGACATAGCGCGGGCATTTGTACGCGGCGAGGTGGGAGCGGCACCAAGCGATCAGCTCCTCGGCGTTAGCGCTCGTACCCGGTTTTAGCTCGACGAACGCGCACGGCGTTTCGCCCCATTTGTCGTCGGGCTTGGCGACCACGGCCACCGCCTGCACGGCCGGGTGCCTGTAAAGCGCGTCCTCGACTTCGATCGACGAAATATTCTCGCCGCCGGAAATGATAATGTCCTTGGAGCGGTCCTTGATCTGGATGTAGCCGTCGGGATGGATGACGCCGAGGTCGCCGGAATGGAACCAGCCGCCTGAGAATTCCTTCTCGGTCGCCGTTTTGTTTTTCAGATAGCCCTTCATCACCACGTTGCCCCGGAACATGACCTCGCCCAGCGTTTCGCCGTCGCGCGGCACCGGCCGCATCGTCGCCGGATCGAGCACGTCGAGGGATTCGAGCACCGGATAGGCGACGCCCTGGCGCGCCTTCTTCGCCGCCTGCTCGGAGGCCGGCAGCGCGTCCCATTCGCGATGCCAATCGTTGACGCTCGCCGGCCCGTAGGTCTCGGTCAGGCCGTAGACGTGGGTGACGTTGAAGCCGGCGGCTTTCATGGCTGCGAGCACGGATTCGGGCGGCGGCGCCGCGGCGGTGACGAACTCGACGACGTGCGGCAGCGGCTTTTTCTCATGCGCGGCCGCGTTGAGCAGCGTCGACATCACGATCGGCGCGCCGCACAGGTGCGTGACCTTGTGGGCGGCGATGGCGTCGAAGATCGGCGCCGCGCGCACCGCACGCAGGCACACATGTGTGCCGGCGACGACCGAAAGCGTCCACGGAAAGCACCAGCCGTTGCAGTGAAACATCGGCAGCGTCCACAGATAGACGGGATGTTTGCCCATGCCGCAGGTGATGACGTTGGCGAGCGCGAGCAGATAAGCGCCGCGGTGATGGTAGACCACGCCCTTGGGATCGCCGGTGGTGCCCGACGTGTAATTGAGCGAAATGGCGTCCCACTCGTCCTGCGGCATCAGCCAGGAAAAGTCGGCATCGCCTTCGCGCAAGAAATCCTCGTATTCGAGCTTGCCGAGCCTTTCGCCCGAGCCTTTGAATTCCGGATCGTCGTAGTCGATGACGAGCGGTTTTGATTTGCAGGCCGAAAGCGCGTCCTTCACCGACTTGGAGAACTCGCGGTCGGCGATCAGCACCTTGGCCTCGCCATGGTCGAGCGTAAACGCGACGATGGCGGCATCGAGCCGCGTGTTGATGGTGTTGAGCACCGCCCCGGCCATGGCCACGCCGTAATGCGCTTCCAGGATCGCCGGCGTATTGGCGAGCAGAACCGCGACCGTGTCGCCGCGCTTGATGCCGCGGCGGTTGAGCGCGGAAGCGAGCTGCCGCGTGCGCGCAAAAAATTCCCGATAGGTCCACGAATGCTTGCCGTGAACGATCGCGATCTGTTGCGGATAGACGGCGGCCGCGCGCGCGAGGAAGGAGAGCGGCGTGAGCGGCTGGAAATTCGCCGCATTGCGGTCGAGGTCGGTATCGTAGGGCGACGGCATGGTTTTTCCCTCCCTACCGTCTGCCGAGCCTAGCGAAATCCGGCGGTGCCGATCAATGCGGTTAGAGTGTGCGTAGTGCTTGCAATGGCGGGCCGCCGGGGCAGAAGATAACCTCTCCCCGCAAGCGGGGCGAGGGAGAAGAAAGCCATGGACGTCCGTTCGAGCCGCTATCACGACGTCTACGCGCGCTGGCAGCGCGATCCGGTAGCCTTTTGGGGCGAGGCGGCGGCCGACATCGACTGGTTCGAAAAGCCCAAGACGGTGTTCGATGCCAAAGCCGGCATTTACGGCCGCTGGTTTCCGGGCGGCGTCTGCAACACCTGCTTCAACGCGGTCGACCGCCACGTCGATGCCGGCCGCGGCGAGCAGGCCGCGATCATCTACGATTCCCCGCTCGCCGGGCAAAAGCGCACCATCACCTACCATCGCCTGCTCACCGAGACGCAGGTGCTCGCCGGCATGCTGCGCGATCTCGGCGTGCAGAAGGGCGACCGGGTCATCCTCTACATGCCGATGGTGCCGGAAGCGGCCATCGCGATGCTTGCCTGCGCGCGCATCGGCGCCATTCATTCGGTGGTGTTCGGCGGCTTCGCCGCTCGCGAACTGGCCACCCGCATCGACGACGCCCAGCCGAAGGTCATTCTCTCCGCAAGCTGCGGCCTCGAGCCGGGACGCATCGTGGCCTACAAGCCGCTGCTCGACGAAGCGATCGCGCTGTCGCAGCACAAGCCAGACGCCTGCCTCATCCTGCAGCGTCCGCAGGCGCAAGCGGCGATGATCGAGGGCCGCGACCGCGACTGGGCGAAAATGCGCGATCACGCGCTCATTCACGCCCGCTCGGTTTTCGATTGCGTGCCGGTCGAAGCGACCGACCCGCTCTACATTCTCTACACGTCGGGCACGACCGGCCGGCCGAAGGGCGTGGTGCGCGACAATGGCGGCCACATGGTCGCGCTCAAATGGTCGATGAAAAATCTCTACGGCGTCGAGCCCGGCGAAGTGTACTGGGCCGCCTCCGACGTCGGCTGGGTGGTCGGCCACTCCTACATCGTCTACGCGCCGCTGCTGCACGGCTGCACCTCGATCCTCTACGAGGGCAAGCCGGTCGGCACGCCCGACGCCGGCGCGTTCTGGCGGGTGATCGCCGAGCACGGCTGCGCGGCGATGTTCACCGCGCCGACCGCCTTCCGCGCCATCAAGAAGGAAGACCCGAAAGGCGCACTGTTGGCGCAATACGATCTGAAAAGATTTCGCACGCTGTTTCTCGCTGGCGAGCGCGCCGATCCCGATACCGTCATCTGGGCGGAAAATCTTTTGAAAGTCCCGGTGCTCGATCATTGGTGGCAGCCCGAGACCGGCTGGTGCATCGCCGGCAATCCGGTGGGCTTAAGCACGCTGCCGGTCAAGTACGGCTCGGCCACGGTGCCGATGCCCGGCTACGACGTGCGCATCGTCGACGTAGCGTGCAAGGAAGTGCCGGCGAACAAGATGGGCTCGATCGTCGTCAAGCTGCCGCTCCCGCCGGCCTGCCTGCCGACGCTGTGGCAGGCGGACGGGCGCATGCGCGAAAGCTACCTCGACGAATTCCCCGGCTACTACAAAACCGCCGACGCCGGTTTTAAGGACGACGACGGCTACGTTTTCGTCATGGGCCGCACCGACGACATCATCAATGTCGCCGGCCACCGGCTCTCCACCGGCGGCATGGAGGAAGTGCTCGCCGCGCACCAGGACGTCGCCGAATGCGCCGTGCTCGGCATCAAGGACGACCTCAAGGGCGAAGTGCCGTGCGGCTTCATCGTGCTCAAATCCGGCGTCAACCGGCATCCTGCGGAAATCGAGAAAGAATGCGTCGCGCTCATCCGCGAAAAAATCGGACCCGTTGCCGCGTTTAAGCTCGCCATCACCGTGGCGCGCCTGCCAAAGACCCGCTCCGGCAAAATCCTGCGCGGCACCATCAAAAAAATCGCCGACGGCGAGAGCTGGACCATGCCGGCCACGATCGACGATCCGGTGATTTTGGATGAGATCGGGGCGGCGTTGAAGGGGAAGGGGGTCGGAGCCTAGACCCTAAGGGCTCAAGCGCTCGTGCTCCACCGAGCGAATGGATCAATTTCAATTCAGCCGGGGTTCCCCGGATGACTCCCTGGCTGGCGCTGATATTCCCGTTTTCGCGGCCTTCCTGCAAGACAGATGCGAGGTGCGGACGGCTGCCTGCACCCTCGCGAGCAGGCTCAGCACCCATCGAAGCGACGTCGTCGAGCCCGCGAACTCGCCAGCCGCGAGCCGCGTGTATTTGGGCTTGAAAACACCGTCGCAAAGGAGCCAAGTCGGACGCGCGACATGAGAGGGAGGTGCAGACATGCGCTCGATAGCGTTTGCAATAGGTGTGCTGCTCGCGGCGACGGCGGCGGGGTCGAGCACAGCGCAGGCGCAGGGGGATACCTGCTTCAGGCTGTGGGTGGCGCGCAACGCGGTCTTCAAGGCCAACGGCTATTGCTTCAAGACCGCACAAGCCATCCGCTATTTCGGAAATGCCGGTTGTCGGTTTGACGATGAGGCCGCGGTCCCGCTGACGCCCTATGACCGCTCCGTCATTGCGAGCATTCAGGCCCGGGAGCGAGCGCTCGGCTGCGAATAGGGACGCATGCGGCGCGCGGCGAGAGGGTTTTGGTTGAACCATTGCGCAGGACTCCTCGCCGCGGCATGCGCTGGGCTCCTGTTGGGCCTCGCCGTAGCGATCGCCCAGACTTCAGAACAAAAGCCGCCGGTGTCTAGCGGAGGCGCAGCGGCGCAGCCGAGCGGCACGCCGGCCGGCCCTTACCCTCCGACCGCCGACGACATCTGCCATGCGCTTGAGCAAGACGCGGCGGAGAACGCGCTTCCGGTGGACTTTTTTGCCCGCGTGATCTGGCAGGAGAGCCGCTTCAATGCGCAAGCCATAAGCCCCAAAGGGGCTGAGGGCATCGCGCAATTCATGCCGCAGACGGCAAACTACCGCGGGCTTGCCGATCCGTTCGATCCGATCGCGGCGCTGCATCACGCCGCGAGCTATCTGGGCGACCTGCGCAAGCAATTCGGCAATCTCGGGCTTGCCGCGGCCGGTTACAACGCCGGCCCTGGACGCGTGAGCGCCTGGCTCGACGGCCGGCGTCCGCTGCCGGGCGAGACGCGAAATTACGTCGCCATCATCACCGGCTGGACCGCCGCCGAATGGGCGTCGCCGTCGCCGCCGAAAACGTCGGAGACCACGATCCCGCAGGGCGTCCCGTGCACGCGGCTTGCCAATCTGATCCTGGCGCCGAAGGCGGAAGCGCGGCGCATCGCCGCTTACGTGCCGCGTTGGGGCATGCAGCTCACGGCCAACTGGTCGGAGAGCAAGGCGTGGGCGATCTACCGAATGATCCAGAAAAAATACGCGAGCCTGATCGGCAATCGCGAGCCGATCGTGGTGCGTAGCCGCGGCATCGGGCTGGGCGCCGCCATGCGCTACAACATCCGCATCGCCGACGACGACCGGCATTATCTGGAAAAATTTTGCAACAAGCTCATCGCCGCCGGCGGGGCGTGCGTGGTGCTGCGGAACGATCGGGGGTAAATTTTCACCTCTCCCCGCACGCGGGGAGGGGGAGGCGCGCGATGCGCCATTTCCACTTCCCTCAAGGTTGACGATGGAGCGAGCGGCTGGACTGCGGTGGTTCCAATGTGCGCTACTGCGAGCGGCAACTTTCTTTCCCTTGAGGCGTGCATGGCGGGCAAATCAAACGGCATGATCGACGTGCATTTTCACCTCATCCCGCAATTTTATCGCGATGCGGTCTACGAGGCAGGCAGGGGACCGGCCATCGGCCGCTATCCGGATTGGTCGCCGCAGCTTGCGCTCGCTGTCATGGACGAGCACGGCATCGCGCTGACGATCGCGTCGATCGCTCAGCCCGGAGTAGGCTTTCTGCCGCCCGACAAGGCGGCAAGTTTCGCCCGCCGCTGCAATGATTATGCCGCCGATCTCATCGCGCAGCACCCGCGGCGGTTCGGCTGTTTCGGCGTTCTGCCCATGCACGATATCGACGCTGCGATCGCAGAGGCCCGTTATTGTCTGGAAACGCTGCGCTGCGAAGGCATTTCGCTGTTTGCGAGCTACGGCGAGAAATTTCTCGGCGATGCGTCGTTCGATCCGCTGATGAGTTATCTGGACTCGCGTCATGCGGTCGTCCATGTGCATCCGAGCCTGCACCCGTCGAGCAAATCGCTCGCGCTGCCCTGGCCGGGTTTTATGATCGAATACGTCTTCGACACGACGCGTGCCGCGGTCAATCTTTTGTTTTCAGGCGCGCTGGAGCGCTTCGCGAAAGTCCGCTTCATTCTCTCACACGCCGGCGGCGCGCTGCCGTTCGTCGCTTGGCGGCTTTCGGTTTCGCCGATGATCGACGCGCGGCTCGAGCAGCGGTCGCGTGAGGAGATTTTCGCCGGCCTAAAGACGTTCTGGTACGACAACGCGCTGGCCTCGGGCGCGCAGCCGATGGGCGCGCTGTCGCGCATCGCCGCCAAAAAGCGCATCCTGTTCGGCAGCGATTGGCCGTTCTGCAATAAGCGCGTGGTGGCCGAAGAAATAAAGGATTTTACCGCGCCGGGCTTCCTCGCACCGAACGCGATCGCGATGATCGCGCGCGGGAACGCGCTCAAGCTATTTCCGCAGTGCAGCTAGCACCCGCTCCGGAGTGATCGGCATCGCCGTGATCGGCGCGGCGCCGAGCGGGCGCAGCGCGTCGTTGACGGCATTCATCACGCAGGCCGGCGCGCCGGCGGTGCCGGCTTCGCCGGCGCCTTTGGCGCCAAGCTCTGAATCCGCCGTCGGCGTGACCACGTGACCGATGTCGATGTCGGGCATCTCGGCGGCCATCGGCACCAGGTAATCCATCATGTTGCCGTTGAGCATCTGCCCGGCCTCGTCATAAAGGCAATGCTCGAACAAAGCGGCGCCGATGCCCTGCACGATGCCGCCCCTGATCTGCTCGTCGACCAACTGCGGATTGATCACGGTGCCGCAATCCTCCACGCACCAATGGCGGAGAAGCTTCACCTCTCCGGTCCCGATGTCGACTTGCAGATAGGACGCCTGCACGCCGTTGGTGAAGGCGAACGGGAAGCCGCGCGGCACGTAATGGCGCGTCACCAAAAATTCGGCCTGAAAGCCGGGCGGCAAAGTGTCGGGGCGGAAATAGACGATGCGCGCGACTTCATCGAGACCCATGCGCTCGCGCCCAGTGTCGGTATCGACGACGATGCCGGCGCGGATATCGAGCGATTTCGGATCGGCCTGCAGGATCGAGGCGGCCGCCGCGAGCACGTTGGCGCGCAAAGCCTTGCCGGCCTGCCAGGCGGCTTCGCCGCCGATGCCGGCGGCGCGCGACGCCCAGGTGCCGCCGCCATAGGGCGTATTGTCGGTATCGCCGGTAATGACGCGCACGCGCTCGATCGGCACGCCGAAGGAGCTTGCCACGCATTGCGCCAGCACCGACTCGGCGCCCTGGCCCTGCTCGGTGACGCCGGAATGGCAAAACACCGCGCCGGTTGAGTCGAGCCGCACCGTCGCGCCGTCCTGCGACGAGATGCGCGCGCCGCCGACGCCGTAGAAGGCGGCAGACGGATTGGTCACCTCGATGAACGAAGCAAAGCCGAGGCCGCGGTGAATGCCTCGTTCGCGCAACCGCGCCTGTTCGGCGCGGAGCTTGGCGTAATCGATCATTGCCAAAATCTTGTCGAGCGAGGCGTGGTGCGACAGGCCTTCGAATTTCAGGCCGGCGGCGCTGGTCGCCGGATATTTGTGGTCCGGGAAAAGATTGCGCCGCCGGAGTTCGGCGGCATCCATGCCGATCTTTGCGGCCGCAAGCTCGACCAGCCCCTCCGTCACCGCCGTCGCGATCGGGTGGCCGACGGCACGGTACTGGCACATGACGTTCTTGTTCTGAAACACCACGCGGGCGCGGGCGCGGTAGTTCGCGCATGTGTACGGCCCGCCAACGAGGTTGACGACCTGGTTCGCCTCGATGCCGCTCGTTCGCGGATAGACCGAATAGGGCCCGATGCCGGTCAAATCGTCGATCGCGAACGCGGTGATCGTGCCGTCGCGCTTGACCCCGATTTTGGCGTTGACGCGGTGATCGCGGGCGTGGATGTCGGTACCAAAACTCTCGAAGCGGTCGGCGACGAATTTGACCGGCCGCCTTAGCAGCTTTGCCAGCGCCGCCGTTGCCATCTCGTCGGCATAGATGTGCACCTTGATGCCGAACGAGCCGCCGACATCTTTTGTCAGCACGCGCACCTGGTGCTCCTCGAGATTAAGGTGCTTGGCGAACAGATTCTGCGTCATGTGCGGCGCTTGCGTGCCTTGATACACCGTCAGGCGCCGCTCGCCGGGATTCCAGTCGGCGACGATGGCGCGCGGCTCGTTGGTGACGCCGGTATGGCGGCCGAACACGAAGGTCGTCTCCACGACCGCATCGGCCTCCGCAAACCCTTTTGCGGCGTCGCCGACGTTGAGCGTGCGCTCGAAAGTCAGATTGTCGCCAAGCTCGGGATGAATCACCGGCGTCGCCGCGTCGAGCGCGGTTTCGGCGTCGGTGACGGCCGGCAGCACTTCATAATCGACCTCGACAAGCGCGCAGGCATCTTCCGCTTGCGCGCGCGTGCGGGCGACCACGGCGCAAACCGCCTCGCCCTGCCAGCAGGCGCGCTCGACCGCGATGGCGTGCTGCGGCGCCGATTTGAGGCCTTTGAGATGGGTGAGCACGCCGACCCACGGCGTGATCGCCTTGCCAAGCTCGGCGCCGGTGACGATTGCGACGACGCCGGGCGCCTTCTTCGCCTCCGCCGTCGCGATGCTTTTGATGCGCGCATGCGCGTGCGGCGAGCGCACGAAGGCAACCTGCACCATGCGCGGCAGCACCACGTCGCTGACGTATTGGCCGCGGCCCTGCGTCAGCCGCGCCAGATTCGGCCGCGGCACCGATCGGCCGATATAGGAATTCGGCCGGTCAAGCGCGGAGAGACCGGAGGGCTGGTCGTCGGCGATTTTCATGGTCGCTCAATTCACCCCCCGCAGGGGAGGGTGAAGAAAGATCACAAATACCGCGTCGGCCACATCAGCGTGCGCCACATGTGCGACGACGGCGAATTGTCGAAGCCGAGGCCCTCTTCCGGCTGCTTGAAGTTGCGCCCGACGATGTCGACGAAGTCGTCGAGGTTGACCTTGGCGTTGGGGTCGAACGAATAGATGTCGTTGACGCAAATCAGTCGCGCGCTCATGTACCATTTGTGGTTTCGCGCCTGCTCGTAATCGCGAACGATGTACGGCTCGGGTCTATAGTCGGCGCCGAAATTATTGATGTACATCTGCGGATATTCGTAACCGACGGCGGGATCGGGGAAGAAGCGCAGCGCCTGGTGCATGCGCACCGCCCAGCTTATCTCCTCGTCCACATAAGGCTCGATCATCTGCGCGCCCCAATAGCCGTGGTCGCAGCGAATGAAACTCGCCACGCCAATGTCGTGCAGGAGGCAGGCGAGCACGATTTTTTCGCTGTGGCCGTTCTTGAGCGCGAGCGTCGCGCTCTGTAAAAGGTGATTGAGCGAGGCGAAACGGTTCTTGAAAAAGTCGATCAGCGTCGGCTTTGCCGGCATTTCCGGCAGCCGCGGGTCGGCGCCCATCAAAAAGTATTTGTCGGGGTTGGCGGCCTTGAACGCCGCGCCGTTGAGCATCTCGATCTTGCCGTCGGCCATGCCGAACAGCACCGACTTGGTGGCGACGCGCTCGCCGAGCTCATGCATCATCTTTTCCTCGATTTCGTCGGCGCGCTTCGACAGAGTCATCGGTCTTGCATGTTCGTTCATGGCTTAAGCTTCCTTTCCCGCCCGGGCGAGGGCGATGGATTCGATTGCGTCGACGATAGCCTGATAACCGGTGCAGCGACAGTAGTTGCCGGACAGGTGATCGCGGATGGCGTCGCGGCTCGGCACGCCGCCCTGCCCGAGTAGCTCATGCGCCCCGATCAGCATTCCGGGCGTGCAGAAACCGCATTGCAGCGCGTTGCGGCGCACGAACGCGTCCTGCAGATCGGCGATGGCGCCGGAATCGGAAATACCCTCGATCGTGTCCACTTGCGCGCCGTCGCACTGCACCGCGAGCACAAGGCAGCCGCGCACCACGGCGCCGTCGAGGAGCACCGTGCAGGCGCCGCACACGCCGTGCTCGCAGCCGACGTGGCTGCCGGTGAGGCCCAGATCGTCACGCAGGAAATCGACCAGCGTTTTGCGCGCCTCGACCCGTTCGTGCATGTCTTCGCCGTTGACGCGTATGCTGATGTCGCAGAAGCGCTTGCTCATGCCGGAACCCGGAAAACGCGGATTTGCGGGCTTCAATAGCATTGGCGCGGCTTTGGCGCCATGGCCGGCAGCGGCGTTTCTTACGGCCGCCGCCCGCCCACAATCCCGCGCACGATGTCGATGGCGCGGCGCAGCAAAGCCAGCGAGGCTTCGAGCGTGCGGAAACCGGCGTGAGCCGTGAGCGTGACGTTTTCCATCGCAGCGAGCGGATGATCGGGCCGCAGCGGCTCGGCATGGAACACGTCGAGCCCGGCATGGCGGATGCGGCCGCTGCGCAGGCCGGAAAGCAACGCCGTTTCGTCGACCAAGGCGGCCCGCGCGGTGTTGACGAGAATCACGCCCGGCCTCATGCGCGCAAGCTGCGCCGGGCCGATAAAGCCGCGCGTCTCGTCAGTGAGCGCCAGATGCAGACTGATCGCGTGCGAGCGCGCCAACAGTTCGTCAAGCTCGACCAGCGGCTCGCCTAAATGCTTGGTGCGGTTCCAGGCGATCGCTTCCATGCCGAGGCCGCGGCCGATGCGTAAAACCTCGCGGCCGATGCCGCCGAGCCCGACGATGCCGAGCGTTTTGCCAAAAAGCTGCACGCCCTCGCGGGTCGACCAGGTGCCGGAGCGAATGAGCCGGTCCATCCGCGCGACGTCCCGGCTTCCCGCGAGCATCAGCGCGATCGCGTGCTCGGCAACGGCGCTGTCGCCGTAGCCTTTGATGGTGTGCACGGCAACGCCGTGCGCAGCGAGTTCGGCGGCATTCATGTAGCTCGCTGCGCCGGTGCCGAGAAAGACGATGTGCTTGAGCGCGGCGCATTGCGCGACCAGCTCGGTCGGCATGTAGGAATGGTCGTCGATGCAGATGTCGTAACCCGCGAGCAATTGCGGCAGCTCGGCCTGCTCGAACGGCCTGCGGTTGACTTCGATCGGCGGATCGTCGGCGCGAAAGACCCGCTCCCACACCGGCGCGAGCTGGTCGTTGCAGTCGATGAAGAGGGTCCTCATTCCCTCTCCCCGCTTGCGCGGAGAGGGTCAGGGCGAGGGGGCGCCTCCGCAGTCGCTGCCGACAGGATCGTTTCCCAAACCCCTTCGGGATTTCCCGCGAGACTCGAGTTTGTCCGCAGCCGTCTAGCCAATCCGGTCGTCGTTAGCTTTGCGCCGCGCATGCGTCGAGGCCCCCTCACCCCACCCTCTGCCCGCACGCGGGGAGAGGGAGCCGCAAGCGGCGACGTGGAGCCACGGGCCGTTGACGGTCGGTGCGATGACTCCTAACACATCGCCAGGAATTACCGGGAGACGCGACATGCGCCTTGCAAGCTACAATATGCGCGGCCGGCCGAGCTTCGGCGCGGTGGTCGGCGACGGCATCGTCGACCTGCGCGGGCGGCTCAGCCGTTTTTCGAGCCTGCTCGAAGTGTTTCGCGCGCAGGCGCTGGCCGAGGCCAAAGCCGCCTCCGACGGCGTGCGGCCGGACCTGCCGCTTGCCGCGGTCGAGCTTTTGCCGCCGCTTCCGGTACCGGAAAAAATCCTCTGCATCGGCATCAACTATGCCAACCGCGGCGCTGACTATAACGTCACCAACAATCCCAAATATCCGAGCATGTTCTATCGCGCGCCGAATTCGCTGGTCGGATCGGGGCAAAACCTCGTGCGTCCGAAAATCTCCGAACAGCTCGACTATGAGGGCGAGATCGCGATCGTGATCGGCCGCGAATGCAAACATGTGCCGAAGGAGCGGGCGCTGGAAACCATCGCCGGGATTACGCTCGCCAACGAAGGCACCATCCGCGACTGGACGCGGCACGGTCAGTTCAATGTCACGCAAGGCAAGAATTTCGACGCAAGCGGCGGCATCGGGCCGTGGATCGAAACCGGCGCCGATCTTAATAAGCCGCTGCACCTGATCGTGCGCAAGAACGGCGAGGTGACGCAGGACGACACGACGGCGAGCATGATTTTTTCGTTCGCGGACATCATCGCCTATACGACGAGTTTCATGACGCTTAAAGCCGGCGACGTGATCTGCACCGGCACGCCGGTGAAGAAAATGCCGAAAGTCGATCCGCCGGTGTGGCTTAGGCCCGGCGATACGATCGAGGTCGAGTGCCCGGAGGTCGGCGTGCTGCGCAATTCCGTAGTGGACGAGGCGTGACCACACCCGCGCGCGCGGCCCGCGCCGCCTGCATCATCGGCTGGCCGGTCGAACATTCGCGCTCGCCGCCGATCCATAATTACTGGCTCGAACTTTACGGCATCGCCGGCGAATACCGGCGCGAGGCGGTGCCGCCGGAACAATTCGCCGGTTTTGTGCAAAAACTCGGCGAGCGCGGCTATGTGGGCGCCAACGTGACGGTACCGCACAAGGAGGCGGCGCTGGCGTTATCGCAAGGAGACGATCGCGCGCGCGCGGTCGGCGCCGCCAACACGCTGTGGCTCGACGACGGCGTGCTGCGCTCGACCAATACCGACGTCGAGGGATTTTTGGACAATCTCGACGCCTGCGCGCCGCATTGGGATGGGAATGTGCGCAAGGCACTCGTGCTGGGCGCCGGCGGCGCGGCGCGCGCGGTGGTCCATGGCCTCGTCGTCCGCGGCATCGAGCGCATCGTGGTCGTCAACCGCACGCCGAGCCGGGCCGTGGCGCTGCGCGAACGCTTCGGCGAACGCGTGCATCCTGCCCGCTGGGACGAGCGCAATGCGCTCTTCGCCGACGCTGCACTCCTGGTGAACGCAACGACGCTCGGCATGGAGCGCCAGCCCGGTCTCGCGCTGGAAGTTGGGCTTCTGCCCAGTCGCGCCATCGTCGCCGACCTCGTCTATGCGCCGTTGCTGACGCCGCTCGTGCGCGCCGCCAAAAGCCGCGGGCTGCGCACCGCCGACGGTCTCGGCATGCTGCTGCATCAGGCGGTGCGCGGCTTTGCTTTGTGGTTCGGAAAAAAGCCCGAAGTGACGGCGGAATTGCGGGCGCTGGTCGAAGCCGATCTCGCCGCTTCCGGCGGCGGACCGGCAGGAATAACGTAGGCGTGTCCGGGGTTACAACAGCGCGCGCCGTGCGTGCGCCGCTGGCGCGAGTTGGGAGGATCGTTATGACAAAAATGACCCGCAGGATAAGGATGATGGGCGCGAGCGCCATTGCCGTGCTGTTCGCGGCATCGCTTGCCGCAGCACAAGCGCCGCAGATCGTGCGGGTGCGCGCCACTATTGAATGCATCGACGGTTCGGTCCTCAATGTGAAAGGACGCGATGGCGCAGAAATGAAGGTGCAGCTTGCGGCCAACGCTCCGGCGAGCGAAGTCGTCAAGGCATCGATCTCCGACATCAAGCAAGGTTCCTACATCGCGGTCACCGCCCAGCCGCAACCCGATGGCAGCCAGAAGGCCGTGGCGATCCTCATCTTCCCGCCGGCCCTGCATCCGCCCGAAGGTTTTCATCCGTGGGACTTTCCGCCCAACAGCACGATGACGAATGCCACCGTGGCCAATGAGGTCACCGGCAAGGACGGCGAAACGCTGACAGTGAAGTACAAGGGCGGCGAGAAGACGATCATAGTGCCGCCGAGCGCTCAAATCGTAACCTACAAGAAGGCGAACGCGGCCGATCTGAAGGCCGGCCAGAAAATCTTCGTTTTTGCTGCGAAGAAGCTTCCCGACGGAACCCTGCAGGCGGCGAACGTCTCATTCGGGGACTACGGCGTGTGGCGGTGAAGCTGGCCCGCGAGCGGCTCGGGTTTTCGCATCGCGCCATCCCGCGGCCGCCTGGACAAAGGAGAGCGGGTCGATCAATGTCGACCGCTCGCTCGGCATTTCTTTGACTGCATGGAGCGTGACATGACAGCAAAAACCGTGGTCGCCGGCATTGCATTCCTCGCCGCCGCGTTCGCGGCGACATCGGCCCTTGCGCAGAAGCCGCAAACCGAGCGCTTGCGCGGCGTCATCGAGACGGTCGACGGCCATACTTTGACGGCGAAGTCCGACAACGGCGCCAAACTCAAGCTCAACCTCGCCGACAAGGTTACGGTTGTCGAGGTGGTGGAGGCGTCCATGGCGGATATCAAGGACGGCTCGTTCATCGGCAGCGGAGCGATGCCGCAGCCGGACGGCACGCAGAAGGCCGTCGAAGTTCACATCTTTCCCGAATCCATGCGCGGCACCGGCGAAGGGTTCCGGCCGTGGACTCGCCCCGGCTCGACCATGACCAACGGCACGGTCGGCGCGATCGTGACCGGGGTGCATGGGCCGGTCATCACCGTCAAGTACAAGGGCGGCGAGCAGAAGATCGTCGTGCCGCCGGGCGTGCCGATCGTGAAATATGAAATCGGCGACATGAGCGCGGTCAAGCCGGGCGCCGCCTTTTCGGTCTTCGCGGCGGTGAAGCGGCCGGACGGCAGCTTCGACGTAGCGCGTATCAATATCGACCGCACCGGCGGCGTGCATTGAGCCTCGTCATTCCGGGCTTCTCGCTGCCGCTCGGCCCCGGAATGACGGCTCCCGACCTTTGGCACGGCAATTGCTCTAAGATTGAGCACAAGCCGCACCAACGACAGGAGGTCGTCCAATGTCATCGGCAAAGGCGCGAGCCGAGCTCACCGAGAAAATGCTCGGCATCAAGCGCGAGAACGGCTGGAGCTGGAAATACATTTGCGCCGGGATCGGCGGCATGTCGCCGGTGCTGATCGCCGGCGCGGTGCTCGGCCAGATGAAGCTCACCAAGCCGCAGGTGGCGAAGGCGGCCGAGCTGTTCGGGCTGGACAAGAGCGAGCAGGCGCTGCTCAACGAGGTGCCGAACCGCGGCTCGCCGATGCCGCCGACCGATCCGCTGATCTACCGCTTCTACGAGCTGGTGATGGTCAACGGCCCGGCGCTGAAAGTGCTGATCGAGGAAGAGTTCGGCGACGGCATCATGTCGGCGATCGACTTCGACCTGGCGATCGAGCGCCAGCCCGATCCCAAGGGCGATCGGGTGAGGATCACCATGTCGGGGAAATTCCTGCCCTACAAATATTACGGCGCGACCGGCAACGTGCCGGGGTACGGATATAAGGAAGAGTAGGGCGTTTCATCCTCCCCCGCGAAAGCGCGGGAGGCGCCGAGCGAAGCGAGGCGGAGGGGGCATCGGCCGCGACGCTGTTTCGGCAATTGTAGCCCCAATGAGCCAAGCGAAATCCGGGGCCGCCGCTCCGGCACTGACCGCCGAATCTCACGCCGCTTCGAGCCGTGCCGGTTCCGCCGCAAACGCAAAAACTTCCCCTCGTCCGTTCCCGGAAAGGACGCCGAGCACCGCAGGCGCCCGGCGGGTGAGGGCCGGCATGCATCTGATAAGCAGTTGAGGACCAGGGGCGTCGCCCGCTAAAGTAGCCCCATGGACGCGAGGGCGTTTCACCCCGAAGACCAATCGCGCGCGGAGATCGACGCGAAACTCGCGGCGTGCGGCTGGATCGTCCAGAACAAGCAAGAAATGAATTTGGGGGCGGGTCCAGGCGTCGTTGTGCGCGAGTTTGCGACGACGGCCGGCCCGGTGGACTACGCATTATTTGTAGATCGAACCTTTTGCGGTGTCGTCGAGGCCAAGGCCGCGGGAACGACTCTAAGCGGATTTTCGGAGCAGGCGTCTGGTTATTTAAGCGGCGCGCCCGATCATCTTCCCGGCGCTCCGGAACAGCGGCGCTTTGAATATGTCTCGACGGATACCGAGACAATCTTTCGCGATCTCGCCGATCCCGAGCCTCGTTCGCGCCGGGTCTTCACGTTCCACCGGCCGGAAACATTGCGGCTTTGGCTGAGCGCACCGGAAACTCTTCGTGCAAGCCTGCGTCACATGCCGCCGCTCGTCACCGACGGGCTGCGCACGTGCCAAGTCGAAGCGATCGAAGGGCTGGAGCGCTCCCTGGCGCGCGACGATCCGCGCGCGCTGATTCAAATGACGATGGGCGCCGGCAAGACCTTCACCGCTTGCACGGCATCCTACCGATTGCTGGCCCATGCCGGCGTGCGTCGCATTCTGTTCCTTGTCGATAGGCGCAATCTCGGCAACCAGACCGCCAGGGAATATGCGGGCTATCATCCGCCGGGAACGGGTCGTCTGTTTCCCGAGATCTATAACGTACAAAAGCTCGGTCCGGCCGGGCTCGATTCGACCGCCGCCGTCGTTATCTCGACCATCCAACGCGTTTATTCCGCGCTGACCGGCAAGGAGCTTGCCGAGGAAGCGGAAGACGCATCGGCTTTCGAGCATGCCGACGATGAGCCCAAGCCCGTCGTCTACAATCCCAAGGTGCCGATCGAGACGTTCGACCTGGTCGTCACCGACGAATGCCATCGCTCGATCTACGGTTCTTGGCGGCAAGTGCTTGAATATTTCGACGGCTTCATCGTCGGCCTCACCGCCACGCCATCGCCTCACACCCTCGGCTTTTTCAACCGCAACGTCGTCGCCGAGTACCCTTACGAGCGCTCGGTCGTCGATGGGGTCAATGTCGGTTACGAGGTATTCCGCATCCGCACGCGCATCGGCGAGCAAGGCTCGCGCGTGGAGAAGGGCTTCACAATTCCGGTGCGGGACAAGAAGACGCGCGCCCAGCGCTACGAAACGTTGAGCGACGATCTGGTCTATACCGCCAGGGACCTGGATCGATCCGTCGTCGCGCCGAACCAAATCCGCACGGTCCTCGAAACCTATCGCGACACCGTATTCACCGAGCTGTTTCCCGGTCGCACGACCGTTCCGAAGACCGTCATCTTCGCCAAGGACGACAATCACGCCGAGCAAATCGTCGAGATCGCCCGCGAAGTGTTCGGCAAGGGCAACGATTTCGCCAAGAAGATCACCTACCGCGTCACCGACGCCGACCCCGAACAGTTGATCAAGCAATTCCAGATCGACTTCAATCCGCGCATCGCCGTGACCGTCGACATGATCGCGACCGGCACCGACGTGAAGCCGATCGAGGTTCTGATCTTCCTGCGCGACGTGCGCTCCGAGCTTTATTTCGAGCAGATGAAAGGCCGCGGCGTCCGTTCGATCGGCGAAACGGATTTGCGCGCCGTTACGCCTGACGCCGACGCCAAGACGCGTTTCGTGCTGATCGACGCCGTGGGCGTGACCGAAAGCGCCAAGACGCTGTCCGCGCCGCTCGATCGCGACCGCAAAGTCGCCTTCGACAAGCTGCTCGAACGCGTCGCGTCGGGCGACCGCAAGGACGATACGATTTCCACCCTCGCCGCCCGCCTCGCCATGCTCGACCGCAAGATCGATGCCGACACGGGGACCGAATTGGCGAAGCTCGCCGGCGGCCGCACCCTTGCCGATCTGGCCCGCGGCCTGCTCGATGCGATCGACCCGGACGCAGTAGAGGCCGCGGCCCGGGCGAAGCATGGCGTCGCCGTCACGCCGGAGCAATCGGCCAGCGTTCAGAACGAGCTTAAGGAGCGCGCCTGCCGGGTCTTCGATTTGCCGCAGCTTCGGCAGGGCCTCGTCATCGCCAAGGCGAGGACCGACGTGAAGATCGACACGATCTCGACCGATGAAGTGATCTCCTCGGGCTACGACGAAGCGCAGGCGCAAACGACGGTCGATCGCTTCAAGGCGTTCCTCGAAGCCAACAAGGACCGGATCGTGGCCCTGCAAATCCTCTATGGCCGGCCTTACGCGCAGCGGCGGCTGACCTATGAGGCGCTGGAAGATTTGCGCGATGCCTTGAAGCGTCCGCCTTGGCTGTTGGAACCGGTCAACATTTGGCGCGCTTACAAAAGGCTCAACGATGCCCGCGTGCGCGGCAATCCAGCCCGCATTCTCACCGACATTGTCATGCTGGTGCGCTTTGCGCTCAACAAGGACGAAATGCTGGAGCCGCTGCCGGCGAAAGTCGCGGGAAAATTCAATCTCTGGCTCGGCCGCGAAAAAAACGCCGGGCGCGAATATTCGGCCGAGCAACTGTCCTGGCTGACCGCAATCCGCGATCACCTGGCTGTCAATGGCGACGTGAACCGGCGGGACTTGCAGGACATGGCGGCGTTTTCCGGCAGGGGCGGCCTGGTCAAGGCGCAGGCGCTGTTCGGCCCCCGCCTTGATTCAGTGCTTGGCGATCTTGCGGATGCGCTGGTGGCGTGAAGCGTTGCGTCATGGCCCGAATAGGTGATATATACCATCGGTATATATCAAGCGGGATTTTTGCTCATGAATAAGAAGGCCACCGCAAAGCTCTTCATGCACGGCCGCAGCCAGGCGGTGCGGCTACCGAAGGAATTTCGCCTGCCCGGGAAGGAAGTGCGCGTGCGCCGCATCGGCCGCGGCCTTCTTCTGGAGCCCGTCGAACGCAGTCACGAAACCATTGCCGCTGTCTTTGCCGAGATTGATCGGCGGCTGGGCGGCCGCGAATTTTTGCCGGAAGGACGGCCTGAGCAACCGCCGATGCCGCCGCAACGGGCGTTTTTCGATGAGGAGCGGCAATGAGCGACTCTGCTACAGCCAAAATCTTCAAACACGGCCGCAGCCAGGCGGTTCGTCTTCCGAAGGAATTTCGCCTGCCCGGCAAGGAAGTCCGCGTGCGCCGATTCGGCCGCGGCGTGCTGCTGGAGCCGCTGGGAGAGCCGTTCGACTTGGACGCATGGTGGGCAAAGCTCGATGAATATCGCGATGTTCCCTTCCTGCCCGAGGGACGGCCCGAACAACCGCCGATGCCACCGCCGCGGAAGATTTTCGACGAATGATCTGCCTCGATACGAACGCGGTCATCGCCTCGCTCGACCAACCCGCCTCACCGGTGCGTGCGCGAATCAACAAGACGTTGGCGGACGGCATTCCGGTATCGGTACCCTCCATGGTGTTGTTTGAACTTTGGTATGGCATTGCGAAGAGTATTTATCGACAGCGTAACGCCGACCATTTCGCGGATTTCCTGGCCGGGCCCGTTCAGATTCTGAACTTCGATGCTGACGACGCGCGGGAGGCCGGCGATGTGCGTGCTGCGCTTGAGCGTGTCGGTACACCGATCGGACCTTATGATATTCTCATCGCCGCGCAGGCGCGCCGGCGCGGGGCGACGCTGGTCACGGCGAATGCGCGCGAGTTCGCGCGCGTGCCGGGACTGAAGACGGAAGACTGGGCGGCCTGAAGCGGCCGTGGGAGCGGAGGGGCAATGCCAATCGAGTTCCACCGCGACGGGCCGTGGGAGCTGCCCGAGGCATGGGTGTGGGCGCGACTTGGCGATGTTTGCAAACATCCGGGACGCATTGACCCGGCACGGCAGTTGACAGGTACCTTTCGCTATATCGACCTCAGTGCCATAGACGATGGCAAAGTTGCTCAATCCCAAAATCTTCTTGTCGCCAAAGCTCCATCGCGCGCTCGGCAACCTGTCCAATCTGGCGACACCTTACTTTCTTGTGTGCGCGTATATCTGCGAAACAACGCAATTGTGCCGGATGAACTAGATGGCTCAGTAGGATCAACTGCGTTTTGTATTCTTCGGCCAAGTGAAGCGATTGACCCGCGTTACCTATTTTGGTTCGTTCATTCGCGCAAATTCACAGAAATTCTCATTCCACTACAGCGTGGCAATAGCCCGCCTGCCGTCCTGGATGAGGACGTGCGCGATCAACTTGTTCCCGTTCCGCCACTACCCGAACAGCGACGGATCGTGGCGCGCATCGACGAGCTATTCACCGAGATCGCCGACGGCGAGGCGTCGCTCGCCCGCGCCCGCGACGACCTCGACACCTGGCGCCGCGCGCTGCTCAAGGCCGCCGTCACCGGCGAACTCACGCGCGAGTGGCGGGAGCAAAATTCGCCGATCAAGACAGGAGGGGAGATTGTAGAGCGATTGCGTAGAGCGAATCCCAACATAAAGTCGACGCAACGTGGCTGGTCTGTAAATCAGGGGGGCTGGGTCCCTCAGATTCCACAAACCTGGGCTTGGTGTGCGGTAGAAGAGGCTGGTGAAGTTCAACTTGGGCGACAGCGGGCACCTCAACATCATGCCGGCGAGCACATGCGTCCTTATCTGCGCGTCGCGAACATATTAGAGGATGCTCTGGACCTCTCAGATGTAAAGCGCATGAATTTTACGCCCGAAGAGTTTGGAACATTTGTGCTAAGATCAGGTGACATTTTGCTGAACGAGGGTCAAACACCCGAACTTCTCGGCCGGCCGGCAGTCTATAGCGGCGAGATAGAGGAATGCTGCTTCCAAAAGACCCTGATACGATTCCGTTCTAACACCGAGGTACTGCCGCAGTTCGCATTGATCGTATTCCGCCATTACATGCGGTCAGGACGCTTTAAGCGCGAATCTCGCATCACAACCAACATGGCGCATCTGACCCAAGTACGCTTCGTAGTGATGGAGTTTCCAGTTCCGCCGACCGAAGAACAGGCAGAGATCGTCCGTCAGTTTCGGACGTTAGAAGGTGATGCTGTCGAACAATTCGATCACGTCGAGTGGTTCAATATCGCTGGTCTCCGCTATTCGATTCTTAGAGCTGCCTTCGAAGGCCACCTCGTTGAACAGGACCTGCGGGATGAGCCCGCCGAACAATTGCTTGTGCGACTGAGCGAACGGGCCGACACCCATGCACAGCCTCGCCGCGCGTCAAGAAAAAGCCGAGCCACGCTCGCGGCAGAGTGATCCGACCTGCGGCGGGCGCGACCGATGCCTGAGCGTCATTGCGAGGAGCGAAGCGACGAAGCAATCCAGACTTCGCGTGCGACTGGATTGCTTCGCTTCGCTCGCAATGACGGGTCTCGTCGGATCATGATTGTTGAAAGCCCACATCCATGAACGAATCCTCGCTCGTCCAAAAAGTCTGGAACTACGCCACCGTGCTGCGCAACGAGGGCGTCCATTACGGCGCGTATATCTCGCAGATTTCCTTTCTGTTGTTCCTCAAGATGGACGAGGAAGCGGCTTCGCAACTCGGCGAGCCCTCCGCGCTGCCGGCCGATTGCAGGTGGGGCGCGATCAAGGATTTGCAGGGCGAGGCGCTGGCGACGCGCTATTCGGCGATCCTCGTCAAGCTATCGCGCCATGACGGCTTGATCGGCGCGATCTTTCTGAAAGCCCAGAACGAAATCCAGGACCCGGCGAAACTGCGCCGGCTGGTGACGATGATCGGCGAGGAAACCTGGCTCGGCCTCGACCTCGACACCAAGGGCGCCATCTACGAGGGGCTGCTCGAACGCAACGCCGCCGAGGTCAAGAGCGGCGCCGGGCAATATTTCACGCCGCGCCCGCTGATCGACGCCATGGTCACCGTGATCGATCCGCAGCCGAGCGAGACCGTGCACGATCCCGCCTGCGGCACCGGCGGCTTCCTGCTGGCCGCCTGGGAGCGGATGAAGAATAATCCGGGCGCAGCCGACCGCCGCATCCAGCAGCGCATTCGCACCAAGCTCACCGGCATCGACATCGTGGCGGACGTGGTGCGGCTGTGCGCCATGAACATGTATCTGCACGGCGCGGCGCGCACCGAGAACCCGATCGAGCGCGCCGACGCACTCAACAAGCTCAGCGGCCACTATGACGTGGTGCTCACCAATCCGCCGTTCGGCAAGAAGCAGGGCTACCGGATCGTCGGCGCCGACGGCGACATCGAGACCGAGCGCGAGGAATATAACCGCCCCGATTTCATCAAGACGACGAGCAACAAGCAGCTCAACTTTTTGCAGCACATCATGTCGATCCTGAACATCGACGGCCGCTGCGCCGTGGTGCTGCCCGACAACGTGCTGTTCGAGGGCGCCGGCGCCGAAATCCGCAAGCGCCTGCTCGACACCTGCGATTTCCACACGCTGCTGCGGCTGCCGACGGGGATTTTCTACAAGCAGGGCGTCAAGGCCAACGTGCTGTTCTTCGACCATAAGCCCGGCGCGGAGACGCCGTGGACGAAGGAATTATGGATTTACGACTGGCGCACCAACCGGCGCTTCACGCTCAAAGAACGGCCGATGAAGCGCGCCGACCTCGACGATTTTGTCGCCTGCTATTGCGCCGGCAATCGCAGGAAGCGAAAAGAAAGCGAGCGATTCCGCAAATTCGCCTATGCCGACCTGCTCAAGCGCGACAAGATCAATCTCGATATCTTCTGGCTCAAGGACGACACCCTGGACGATCCCGACCTGTTGCCGCCGCCGGACGAAATCGCCGCCGAGATCGTCGAAAGCCTGGAGGCCGCGCTCGAACGTTTTCGCAAGGTGGCGATTAGCCTGCAAGGCACGAACGGTTCTCCGGCAAAATAGCTTCGCCTCGCCCGTGCGTTATCATACCGACTCCGGCTGACGACTTGCGCTCATTCTCCGCTCATTCCCGATCGCTCGGCCGCGCCGCGGCGCAAGCCGGCCGGTGTCGCGAATGGCGTTCCGTCGCCCCTCCGGAGACAATCCCCCTTGACATTCGTCCCTGTTTAAGCTACATTGCGCCTGCGAATCTCGCTCATCGAAGGACGCCTTTCGCGAAGGTATTCCGGAAAGCGGAGCGAGTGCGGTGCCCGCGGGCGGGAGGATACGGCCCGTTCCCGGGCGGCTTGGGCATCATCCTGCCGGCACTACGACCGGCGCGTGAGGTGCTTTCACTGGACTGGGACAGGCAGGCGCGGGTAACGCCCGTGGAGAAGCGTGAGGTCTCCGCCCCCCGGTTGGGGCGGGCGTTTCGGACCGAGCGCTCCGGCCGAGTCCCAGGAAGCATGGCCTGACGCTGAGCCTTGGGGATGAATAGTCCCCTTGGCGAGAACCGCGGTGGAACGCCGAGAGGCGAGCGCCCCCGTCTTTGGGGCGCCCCGCGCCCGAAGCGCGAGCGAGTGGTAACACCCGCCCGCGTGGCGCGGTCAACGACCAATGCGTCTCTCGGCGTTCCGCTTCCCCTCGTTTCGGTAGCGTAGAGGTCGGAATTGGAAATCCGGCGCACCGGAGCGGGGCGGAGGCAAAGATCGAGCAAAACTCGGGCGCGGAACGCGTCGCGAGAACGATCTGCTATTCATCTCTCGCCCCGCGCGCGGGGAGAAGGAGCGGCAAGCCGCGTTGGAGCAAAAACTGTTCGACGCCTGCGCAAGCGGCGAACGATGTAGATGCTACATCGCCGCGATTTTTTGCCGGTCGATTTCGCCGACGTTTTTGACGCCCGTGAGCGCCATGGTGACATCGAGCTCGTTGCGGATGATCTCGATGGCGCGGGCGACGCCGGCCTGCCCGCCGGCGCCGAGGCCGTAAATGTAGGCGCGGCCGGCGAGGCAGGCGCGCGCGCCGAGCGCCAGCGCGCGGAAAAGGTCCTGCCCGGAGCGGATGCCGCCGTCGAACAGGATCTCGATGTCGGAGCCGAGCGCGTCGGCGATTTTCGGCAGCATGGATATCGACGACGGCGCGCCGTCGAGCTGGCGGCCGCCGTGATTGGATACGACCAGAGCCGCGGCGCCGGCTTTTGCCGCGATGCGGGCGTCCTCGATGTCGAGGATGCCCTTGAGGATGAGCTTGCCGTTCCACAATCCGGCGATCCATTCGACGTCCTTCCAACTCAGCGCCGGATCGAACTGGCCGGAGATCCATTGCGAGAGTGAATTGACGTTGTCCGTGCCCTTGATCTGACCGGCGATGTTGCCAAAGGTCTTGCGCTTGCCGCGCAATACGCTCAGCGCCCAGGCCGGTTTGCTGGCGATGTCGATGAAGTTTTTCAGGCGCAGCTCCGGCGGCACGGTCATGCCGTTCTTGATGTCGCGGTGGCGTTGGCCCAGCACCTGCAGATCGACGGTAAGCACCAGCGCGCTGCATTTGGCGGCGGTGGCCCGCTCGATCAGCGAGCGGATGAAGCCGCGATCCTTCATCACGTAGAGCTGGAACCAGAACGGCTTGTCGACGGCCCCGGCAACATCCTCGATCGAGCAGATCGACATGGTGGAAAGGGTGAACGGAATGCCCGCAGCCTGCGCGGCGCGGCAGGCCAATATCTCGCCGTCGCCGTGCTGCATGCCGCAGAGCCCGATCGGCGCCAAAGCGAGCGGCAGCGACGCCGGCTCGCCGAGGATTTTAGTCTTGCTGCTGCGGTCCGCGACATCGACCAAAATCCGCTGCCGCAGCTTGATGCGTTCGAGATCGGCGCGATTGGCGCGCAGCGTCTCCTCCGCATAGGCGCCGCCTTCGGCATATTCGAAGAACGCACGCGGCACCTTGCGGCGGGCGGTCTGCCGCAGGTCCTCGATGCAGGTCATGGTCTTCATGTGTTGCGGTTCCCGGCTCTTAAGCCTTTCCTTGATAGCACAAAGCCGGCGCGCCCTCGGCTCTGTCCGTTTGGGCCAAGGAACGCGCATCGCCGTCGATCGTTATCGCAGAGGCCGGTGGGCGGGCTCGGTCCGGGCGTTGGCCCGGCCGTCATCATTCGGGATGAGACGCATGATTGACCGATGGCACAGCGGCGCGGCCCGATCGTCCGGGCGCAATAATGACGATTTAGACGACGAATTGGACGAGCGCGACCGGAAGCATATCGAGGCCGAACGCAAGAAGACGCTTGACGAGGCGCTCGACTGCGGATTGGAAGATACGTTCCCCGGCTCCGACCCGGTCGCGGTCACGCAGCCGCCGCGAAGCGCCCGCGACAAGCATGGGCCGTGAGGCGTAACCCCGCCTTGGAACCGGCCGGCAGCCGCCGTTCCCCTATGATGTTGACGCCAGCGCCGTTTCCTTGCCTATCCTTGGCCCATCCTTGGCCTATGGTGAACGAAGCGTTACTCACGGCAGTAAGATTACTGCATCTTTTTTGAAGCGGCCGAGACCGGAAAGAGGTTAATATCGCCACCCGGAGAGGCAGGCGGCGGGGGGCCAGATGGTCCGTAAGTATTTCGGCACCGACGGCATTCGCGGCCGCGCGAATGGCGTGATCACACCGGAACTGGCGCTCAAAGTGGGGCAGGCGACCGGGCTCGTGTTCCGCCGCGGCGAGCATCGCCATCGGGTGGTGATCGGCAAGGATACCAGGCTTTCCGGCTATATGATCGAGACGGCCTTGGTCGCCGGCTTCACCTCGGTCGGCATGGACGTGCTGCTGCTCGGCCCGATGCCGACCCCTTCGGTCGCCATGCTTACCCGGTCGATGCGCGCCGATCTCGGCGTCATGATCTCGGCGTCGCACAACCCCTTCGACGACAACGGCATCAAGCTTTTCGGCCCGGACGGCTACAAGCTTTCCGACGAGTCCGAGCGCGAGATCGAGAGGCTGATGGATTCCGATCTCGCCAAGCGGCTTGCCGGCAGCCGCGACCTCGGACGGGCCAAGCGTATCGATGGCGTTCACGACCGCTATATCGAATTCGCCAAGCGCACGCTGCCGCGCAACCTTTCGCTCGAAGGCCTGCGCATCGTCATCGACTGCGCGCACGGCGCCGCCTACCGAGTGGCGCCCGACGCGCTATGGGAGCTGGGCGCCGACGTCGTCTCGATCGGCGTCGAGCCGGACGGCTTCAACATCAACCGCGATTGCGGTTCGACCGCGCCGGAAGCATTCTGCCGCAAGGTGCGCGAAATGCGCGCCGATGTCGGCATCGCGCTCGATGGCGACGCCGACCGCGTCCTGATCGCCGACGAACATGGCCACCTGATCGACGGCGACCAGTTGCTCGCCGTGATCGCGGAGAGCTGGCGCGACGACGGCCGCCTGGCCAAGCCGGGCATCGTCGCCACGGTGATGTCGAATCTCGGCCTGGAGCGGCATCTGCGATCGATCGGGCTTGATCTCGTGCGCACGCCGGTCGGCGACCGCTATGTGCTCGAGCACATGCGCGAGCACGGCTATAACGTCGGCGGCGAGCAGTCCGGCCACATCATCCTTTCCGATTACACGACGACCGGCGACGGCTTTGTCGCCGCGTTGCAGGTCCTCGCGGTTGTGCAGAAACAGAGCAAGCCGGTATCGCAGGTCTGCCGCCGCTTCGATGCGCTGCCGCAAGTGCTCAAGAACGTGCGCTACAAGAGCGGCAAGCCGCTCGAACACGCAAAGGTCCGCTCGGCCATTCAGAGCGCGCAAAAGCGGCTCAACGGCCACGGCAGGCTGCTGGTGCGGCCGTCGGGGACCGAGCCGGTGATCCGCGTCATGGGCGAGGGCGACGACAAAGCGATGATCGAGGAAATCGTCGACGGCATCGTCGACGCGCTCACCGCCCACGCGGTGTGATGAGCTCATTCTCCCCCGCACGACGTGCAGGGGCGGAAAAGATTACCCCCGCGATTTCAGAAATTGCGCGAACGCCTTGAGCGTGATTTCGGAGACGTAGTGCTCGATCCCCTCGGCGTCGGCTTCGGCGGATTCGGCGGGAACGCCGAGCGCGCGCAGGAGGTCGACGACGAGGCGATGGCGCACGCGCACGCGGTCGGCGAGCGCATGGCCTTTCTCGGTGAGGAAGACGCCGCGATAGGGGCGGGCGCTCGCCAGGCCGGCGCGTTTCAGGCGGGAGACGGTCTTGATCGCGGTGGCGTGCGAGACGCCGAGCCGCCGGGCGATGTCGGTCGGCCGCGCCTCGCCCTCGCTCGCCAGAAGATCGGCGATGAGCTCGACGTAATCTTCCAGCAACGCCGTCGATTGCGCCGACCGCGTCTTGCCGAAGCGGCGCGCCTGGGTGCCTTCCGCGGGAAGCTTTGCCATGGCCAAGTGATCCGATCCCGCTCCGGCGCCAACTCGTGCCATGCCTCAGCCGAGACCATACTTGGCTTGCCGTGTCAAAATGTAGCCAACGCTACATCTTATAGCCGTTGACAGAAATGGCGGCGCTCCCTATAAGTAACCAATGCTACATCTTGGTGTGAGTGCTGCAGAACCATGCTCCGCGCGCCTCCGGATGAGAATCTTGCCATGACCGATTCGATTGTCCGCCCGGCCTCGTTGACCGAACGGACCGTCGCCACGGCGCAAGCGGTGCTGGCGGGGCAACGCGGCGGCTGGCGCGGCTATCTGGCGTTTGCCGGCCCGGCCGTCATTGCCTCCATCGCCTATATCGATCCCGGGAACTTCGCGACCAATATCCAGGCCGGGGCGAAATACGGCTACGGGCTGCTCTGGGTGGTGCTGCTCGCCAATCTGATCGCGATGCTGTTTCAGGCGCTCTCCGCCAAGCTCGGCATTGTCACCGGCCGCAACCTCGCGGAAATGTGCCGGGAGCAGTTTCCGCAGCCCGTGGTCTGGACGATGTGGGCGGTGAGCGAAATTGCCGCCATGGCCACCGATCTCGCCGAGTTCCTCGGCGGCGCCATCGGGCTTTCCTTGCTGTTCCAGATGCCGCTGTTCGCCGGGATGGTCGTGACCGCAATCGTGACCTATGGCCTGTTGATGTGCGAAAGATTCGGCTTCCGCCCGCTCGAGCTGATCATCGGCAGCATGGTGTGCCTGATAGCTCTTTGCTACCTCGTCGAGCTGTTCATCGCGCCGGTCGATTGGACTTCGGCCGCGGTTCATATCGCGGTGCCGCAGCTCGCCGATGCGGCGGCGCTGTTGCTCTCGGTCGGCATTATCGGCGCCACCGTCATGCCGCACGCCGTCTATCTGCATTCCGGCTTGACCCAGGCGCGCATGCCGGTTCGGGACGACGGCGAGCGGCGCAAAGTGCTGCGCTTCTCCAACCGGGAAGTCGTCGTCGCGCTCGTCGTCGCCGGCCTCGTCAACATGGCCATGGTGATGATGGCCTCGGGCGCGTTTCACGCCGGCCATCCCGACGTCGCGCAGATCGAGACGGCCTATCGCACGTTGACGCCACTGCTTGGCATCGGCGCGGCGGGAGTTTTCCTGCTCTCGCTTATCGCCTCGGGCGTTTCCAGCTCGACGGTCGGAACGATGGCCGGCCAGATGATCATGCAGGGCTTCGTCGGATTTCGCATTCCGATCTGGGTGCGCCGCGTCGTCACCATGGTGCCGGCTTTCGTGGTGGTCGCCATGGGGGTCAATGCCACGAACGCGCTGGTCGTCAGCCAGGTTGTGCTCAGCATCGCCCTGCCGCTGCCGATGATTTCGCTGCTGATGTTCACCCGGCGCACCGACATTATGGGCCAGTTCGCCAATAGCCGGCTGACCCAGGTCGCCGCGCTCATTGGCACCGGCGCCGTGCTGCTGCTCAATATTATCCTGATTGTGCAGACCTGCGGTGTCCCCATTCCCGGGCTGTCCGCAGGCGGATAGCGGCTGACGACACTGTTTGGAATCAAAGACCCCGGACTGCGCGTGGCGCAATCCGGGCTACAGATCTTGCTTGCGCGGTCGATCAGACGACCGCGGCTGCGCCGTTATCCAACGGTCTTCAGATTTTCGGCTGCCGACTTGCCGGTCTTGCGGTCCGTCACGATCTCGAAGGTAACGCGCTGACCTTCCCTCAGCTCGCGCAGGCCGGCGCGCTCGACGGCGCTGATGTGGACGAACACGTCCTTGCCGCCGCCCTCCGGCTGGATGAATCCATAACCCTTCTGCGTGTTGAACCACTTCACGGTACCGTTGTTCACGGGACACCTCTCTTCATAGACACGTCGATATGAGCCGCGCGAGTTTGCCCGGCTCGGTTAGCTCGAGATTTTGGTGAAAGATCGTCAGTCAGGCGCGCTATCGTCGCTGAGTGGCCAAGTCATTCGGCCGAAAACTCGATCCGCAATATTTAGCGGCAACGGGCAGGCTGCGCAAGGCCGTGCCGGGCCGAATATGACATCGAAGGGCGGACCCTTAATAGAATGAGAATGGCGCGCTAGCCGTTTGTTTGAGCACGATCTTTTCCAAAGACCGCGCCTTGCTGCGCAAATTGACCGCGGCAGCGCAAGATCACTCCGCGACGGTGACGATTGCGCCGCTCCGGCCGGACTGTACGACGGCGTCCAGCACTGCCACGCCATGCAGCACGTCGGCGATCGGCATGGGATAGGGGTGTCCCCCACGGATCGCTTGCGCGAACGCGGTCAGTTCCGCGTGCAGCGTGTCGAAGCCGGAGAACTGCAATAGCTCGTCGGGCGGCGCCGGCACCGGCCCGGTCGGCGCGGCCGTCGCCGCCGGCGCAAAGCGCAAGCGCGACAGGTCGGGACGCGAAATCTCGCCGAGGCCGTCGGTGCCGTAGAGGGTGAATTCGAAATTGGTCGCGGTCGCGACCGAGCAGAAAATCAGCCCGGCCGCGCCGCCTGCGAATTGCAGCATGATCGTCGTCGTATCGTCGGAGCGGCCCGGATAATGGCGCGCGGTGACGCAATGCACGTCGCGCACGCGGCCGGCCAACTCGATCATGTGGTCGAGCGCATGCACGCCGACCGCGGTGAGCGCGCCGCCCGGCGCTTCCTCCGGCGCCGCGCGCCAATTGTCCGGCGCGATGAATTGCGCGGTCGAGGTCGTGTGCTGCGCCACCATGGCGACGATGCGGCCGAGCCGGCCGGCCTGCGCCCGGTCGCGAAGCTCGCAAAAACTCGGATGAAAGCGACGGTTCAAGCCGACGGCGAGCACCAGGCCGGCATTGCGGGAGGCCTCGGCGACGCGCCGCGCGCTTTTCAGATCGAGCGTCAGCGGCTTTTCGACAAAAACGTGCTTGCCCGCGGCAAGTGCCGCCAGTGCCTGCGCCTCGTGCCGGCTGTGCGGAGTGGCGAGCACCACGGCATCGATGTCGGGACGGCGGAGAATCTCTTCGCAGCTGTCGAGCAGTTCGATCTCATTCGCGCGGCAAAAATCCTCGGCGCTGGCGCGCGTGCGCGTTGCGGCCAGGAGGAAGCGAATGTCGTCGCTCTTGCCGGCAACGGAAGTAACGAGCGAGCGGCCCCAGCGGCCCAGTCCGACTATTGCCGCGCGGATCATAGATCGACCGGTATCACCGCAGCGCACCGCGCACGAGCGACGCGTAGAGCCATTCGGAAAGATTTCGCGGCTGCGCCAATTCAAGCCGCGCAAGACAATCCTTGTTCTTCGCGGAGCGAGACGCGAGGCCGTGCATGAGCAAGACCGCGAGCCGCCCGGGCGACGCGGAGCTCAATGTCTGCAGCGCGGGGATGAGGCGCTGCTCCACCTCGGTAAAATCGGTGCCGAAGGGAAACGCCGGTAGCAGGCCGGCATCGGCGGCGGGCCGCAAATCGCGTTCGATTGAATCCGGCGTGTTGTCGAGGGCCGACTTTGGCAGCTCGAACGAGCGCTCGATCTTGCCGGCCTCCTTGGCCCGGCGCAGCAATTCGTCCTGGAAGCGCGCGTCGGCGATCGCCAGCATCGCGGCGATGACGTCGCGGTCGCTTTTGCCGCGGAGATCGGCGATGCCGTATTCGCTCACGATGATGTCGCGGAGATGCCGCGGAATGGTGGTGTGGGCGTAGCGCCAGCGGATATTGGATTGGGCCTTGCCTTTCGCCATCCGCGTCGCGTGCAGCACGACCGCCGAGCGCGCGCCTTCGAGCGCAAAGCCCTGGGCGATGAAATTGTATTGCCCGCCGACGCCGCTGACGATGCGGCCGTCGTCGAGGCCGTCCGAGATCACATCGCCAAGCAGCGTCGCCATCATCGCGTCGTTGAGGAAGCGCGCATTTTTTCGCGCGCGACGCTTTTCGTCCTCGTCGCCGTAGAGCTCGTTGACGTAGGAGATCGAGGTCATGCCGAACTTTTTCGCGACCTCGCGCGGCATTTCGCGCAACGCGCGATAGAACGCGCGCGAGCCGACGAAGAACCCGGCATGCAGCACGACGCCATCCACCTCGCGCTTGAGGATGCCGGCGCGGTAAAGATCGAGCAGGCCTTCGACGAACATTTCCGAGCAGCCGTAGAGACCGACGTCGAACGGCTCCGTATGCACGGTGGAGTCGCGCGTGGGATCGTAGCCCAGCCGCGACAGCAGCTCGCAAAACTCGTCGTTGTTGCGCTGGCGCAGGATCAGCGCTTGCGCGACGGCGTCGCCGAGCGAGCCGATGCCGATCTGCAGCGTGCCGCCGTCGGGCACCAGGCTCGCCGCATGCAGCCCCGCCGCATAGTCGGCCAGCGAAACCGGCTCGCGCGGCGGCGCGAACAGCGAAAAATCGGTCCTCGGACTCTTCAGTACAAAATCGAACTCGTCGGCGCCGATCGCCGCGTCGCCCGGCATGAACGGCAGCTCCGAATTGATCTGCCCGGCAAACAAGAAATCGACGCGGCGTTCGCGGCGCAGCGCCAAAAGATCGAGCATTAAGTCGGGATTGCAGCTCAGGCTATACGGACGCGGCGCCTCCACGGCCCGGTGCGCCGCCAATTGCGCGACCACGTTGACGCCGCGATCAAGCACCGCATGGAGGGCATGGGTGTAGTTCGCGGAAATGTAATGCTGCTGCGCATAGGGCGAGCCGAGCCATTGCCCGGCCTCGAAGAAGAATTCACTGATCTCGATATTGGGCGGCACTTTGCCGGCGCGGATCGCCGCCGCGTAGTCGAGGCCAGGATAGCCGGCGAACAGGCGTCGCGCGATCGGATCGAGGAACCGGCGCTCCAGCTCGCTCTTGGCACGGGGCGGCGTGAGCGTCAGCGCGGTGAAGATGGTCAGCCGGATCGACCGGTCCGCCGCCGCCTTGGCGTAGAGCGCGTTGGCGATGTGATTGGCCTTGCCGAGACCGAGCGGCAAAGCGAGCACGATGGTCTTGCCGACTTTTTCGACGATCGCGTCGGCGAGCCGCGCCGGGTCGTCGAAGTTCTCCGGCCCCGCCGCCGAATGCATCATCGCAGACTGTCCCAGCCTGGATCGGGCTGGAAACGCGGCCCGTATGTTGCCGCGAGGCCGACGAGTTTCTCGCGCACGTCGGCAATCCCGCGCGTTCGCGCATAATGCATCGGTCCGCCGCGGAACGGCGCAAAGCCGGTGGCAAAGATCATGGCGCCATCGAGGATCGTCTCGTCGGCGACGACGCCCTCGCGCAAGCAAGTCATGCAGGCGTCGAGCATGGGTAGGATCAGCCGGTCGGCCGTATCGGGCGGCGGCGCGGCCTCGTCATGCGACTTCACCGCGTGGCCGTCCTTCCAGTCATAGAGGCCTTTGCCGGTCTTTTTCCCAAGCTCGCCCTTGGCCACCTTGTCCTTGAGCCATTGCGGAGCGTCGGGCATGTCGCGATGCAGGCTGCCGCGCAGCATTTCGGCGACGTGCAGGCAGATATCGAGCCCGACCTCGTCGGCCAATTCGATCGGCCCCATCGGCATGCCGAAATCGACCGCCGCCTTGTCGATTGTTTCCTTCTTCATGCCGGCATCGAGCATCAGCAAAGCTTCGAGCAGGTACGGCGTCAGCGCGCGATTGACCAAAAAACCGGGCGCACTCTTGACCGGCGCAGGAAGCCGGTCGATGCGGCCGAGGAAGGCACGCGCGTCGGCGAGTACGTCGGGAGCGACCCGATCGTGGCTGACCACCTCGACCAGCTGCATGCGCGATACCGGATTGAAGAAATGGATGCCGACGAGCCGCTCGGGCCGCGGCAGGCCGTCGCGCAATTGTTCGAGCGGGATGCTCGACGTGTTGGTGGCGAGGATGGCGCTCGCTTTCATCTTCGGCTCGATGCCGGCAAATATTTTGCGCTTGAGTTCGAGATTTTCCGGCACCGCTTCGATGATGAGGTCGGCGCCGGCCACGCCGCCGCCCGTGAGGTCGGGAATGAGGCGGTCGAGCGCGTCGCGCACACGCCGGCGGTTGTCGCGGCCGATCTTTCCGTAGAGCTCGGCGGCGCGCTTGATGGCGCCGCCGATCGCCGTCTGGTTGGTATCGCCCAGCGTGACGACGAATCCCTGCCATGCGCACCAGGCGGCAATGTCGCCGCCCATGGTGCCGGCGCCGATCACATGCACGCGGCGCCCATTCCAATTCCCGTCCGCGAGGTTTTTCAGATTGTCGCGTAGGAAAAACACGCGCACGAGATTTTGCGCCGTGTCGCCGACGAGCAATTTGGCGAAGGATGAAATCTCCGCCTTTTGCATGGCGTCGGCATCCCCGCCGTGCTCGACCCACAGATCGATCAAGGCATAGGGCGCGGGATAATGCGCGCGCGGCGCCCGCTTGGCGGCTTCGCTCGACATCCGCGCGGCCAACAGGCGGCGCGCCGGTTTGCTGTTGAGCAGCCAGCCGACAAAACCCTGCTTTGCGCGGATCGTCTCGCCGCTGACGGCGGCGCGCACCGCGGCGCGCACGTGGCGCTCCTGCGTCACGGCATCGACGAGATGCAGCGCCCGCGCGCGGCGGGCGCGTTCGCTGCGCCCGGTCAGCATCATGGTCATCGCCAGGGGCGGATTGATCAGGCGCGGCAGCCGCACCGTGCCGCCGAGGCCGGGATGCAGCCCAAGCTGCACCTCGGGAAAGCCGAAGCTCGCGTCATCGATGGCGATCCGGTAGTCGCAGGCCAGCGCCACTTCGAGTCCGCCGCCGAGGCAATAGCCGTGGATCACCGCGACCGTCACGGAGGGCAGGCGGTCGAGCCGGTCGAGCACCGCATGCCCGCGCGCGAGCGTCGCTTCGATCTGCGCCACATCGGTGACACCGCGAAACTGCGCGATGTCGGCGCCGGCGATGAAGCCGCCCGGTTTCGCCGAGCGGATAACGAGTCCCAACGGCGGGTCGCGTTCCAACTTTTCGAGGATCGCGTTCAGCTCGGTCAGTACATCGTCCGACAATGTGTTGGCGCTTGAGTTTTTTTTGTCGAACAGGAGCCAGACGGCGCCGTCTTCGTCGGTGCGCATGCGCCAATGCGCCCACGGGCCCGGTTCCTGCACCGCTGCATCGATCGCGAACGGCCCAAGTTCGAGGTTGCGCTTGCCGAGAATGGCCAGAGCGGGCTTAGCGGCGTGCGAGCTTCTCATGCGCGGCCCCCCTCAAATCGCTTCGATCAGCATGGCGCCGCCCTGGCCGCCGCCGATGCATTCGGTGGCAATGCCGCGCTTTTTGCCGAGCCGCTTCATGGCGTTGACGAGATGCAGCACGATGCGGTTGCCGCTCGCGCCGACCGGATGGCCCACCCCGATGGCGCCGCCGTCGACATTGAGCCGCTCGCGCGGGATGCGGCCGGCCGCGCCGGAAAGGCCGAGCGCGTCGCGGCAGAATTCGGCATCGTCCCAGGCGGCGAGGCAGCCCAGAACCTGCGCAGCGAAGGCTTCGTTCAACTCCCACAACTCGATGTCGCCGAGCGCAAGATGGCGGCGTTGGAGGATCGCAGTCGAGCAATAGACCGGGCCAAGCCCCATGATCGAAGGATCGAGCGCCGACCATTCGCTATCGACGATGACGGCCTTCGGCGTGAGCTTATGCTCGCTCACCGCGGCTTCCGAGGCGAGAATGACCCACGAGGCGCCGTCGGTGATTTGCGAGCTGTTGCCCGGCGTCACCTTGCCCCACGGCCGCTCGAAGGCCGGCTTGAGCTTGGCGAGTGCGTCGGCGGTGCTGTCGGGGCGCACGCCGTCGTCGTGGTCGAAAACCTGGCCGTCGCGCGCGAAGGCGGACTCGATCTCGCCGGCGAAATAGCCGTTCTTTTGCGCCGCCGCCAGCCGCTGCTGGCTTTCGGCGGCATACTCGTCGGCCTGCCGGCGCGTGATGCGAAAAAGATGGCCGACGAGTTCGGCGGTCTGGCCCATGTTGAGATCGGTGATCGGATCGGTGAGCCCGCGTTCGAGCCCGATCACCGGCTTGAGGAACGAAGGGCGAAAACCGAGCATCGCCGAGAGCCTGGCGCCGATATCGCGCGCGCCAAACAGCCGCGCGTACCAGTTGACCGCGGCGCCGTTGAAAACGAGCGGCGCATGGCTGAGCGCTTCCGCGCCGCCGGCCAAAATGAGGTCGGAAACACCCTCGCGGATGTAGCGGTAGGCGGTGTCGATCGACTGCATGCCGGAGCCGCAATTGATCTGCACGGTGAATGCCGTCATCGCCTCGCCCATGCCGAGCCGCAGCGCGGCAACGCGGGCCGGATTCATCTCGTCGGCGATGACGTTGACGCAGCCGAGGATCGCCTGATCGAACGCGTCCGGCGCAAACGGCTGGCGCAGGAGCAACGGCCGGCCGCATTGCACAGCGAGATCGACCGGCGTGAACGGGCCGGGCATTCCGCGGGCCTTGATGAAGGGCGTGCGGCTGCCGTCGATAATATAGACCGGGCGACGCTCTACTCGGCCGCTTCCGGCCGAGGCTGCGGCGTCGGTTGCGAGATCGCTTGCGATGACACGTCTTCCTTGTTGGCGGCGCCGCGCGAGCTTAGCTCTTCCGGCGCGAAATCGTCGACCGCGATGGCCGCCGCGACGGCGTCGGCCGCTTCTTTCAATTGTGCGGCCTCAGCCGCATCGATCGTGCGCTGCTTGAGCGCCTGCTCGATGTCGCGAACGCGCGCGCTATGCATGCGGTCGCGGATCGGCTGCACCGCAACCGTCATGGCGAAGGCGCGCTCGAGCAACGCGAGCCCGTGATCGCGCTCGGTCTCGGGCGGATGGAACAGGTCGACAACAAGACGATCGCGCGCCGCGCATGGATTGCTGACGATGGCGGCGCAGCTTTCGGTGACGCGATCGGTCGGGCCGCGGTGGCGCCGGCCGAACGGCAGGATGAAGAAGCGCAACAGCCAGCCGACCGGCCGCATCGGGAAATTGGTGAAAATCTCGTCGAACCGCGCTTCGATGGTTGCAAAGCTTGACTGCATGCACCATTCGAGCAGCGGCAGATCGTCCTTCTGCCGGCCTTCGTCGTTCCAGCGCTTGAGCGCCGCGCTCGACAGATAAAGCTCCGACAAAATGTCGCCGAAGCGCGCCGACAGCATCTCCTTGCGCTTTAATCCGCCGCCCAACGTGAGGAGCGCAAGGTCGACGGCGAGCGCGAAGGCTGCCGCATGGCGGCTGAGTTGCCGGTAAAATTTTGTCGGCGCTCCGGCATCGCGCGCCGGCGCGAACAGTCCGCCGGTCCAGGCGCGGCCGAAGGCGCGCGCCGCGTTGGCGAAGCTGTGACCGACATGGCTCCACAAGGCCTGATCGAAGGCGTCGAGGCCGCGCGCGCGGTCGGCGTCCTCCAGCGCCATCATCTCCTTGAGCAGATAAGGATGGCAGCGGATCGCGCCCTGGCCGAATTGGATGAGGCTGCGGGTGACGATATTGGCGCCTTCCACGGTGATGCCGATCGGCACGCCGCGATAGAGGGCGCCGAGGTAATTGAGCGGCCCCTCGATGATGGCCTTGCCGCCGTGCACATCCATGGCGTCGTTGACCGAAATACGCATGCGCTCGGTCGCCTGCGCCTTCATGATCGCGGTGACCACGGCCGGACGATGCCCGTCGTCGAGCGCCGCGCAGGTCATGCGCCGCGCGGCGTCGAGCAGATAGGCGGTCGCCGCCATGCGGCCGAGCCGCTCCTGGATCGCCTCGAATTTTGCGATCGAGACGTGGAATTGCTCGCGGATGCGCGCGTAGGCGCCGGTGACGTGGGCGGTGTAAGCGGCGCCGGCCGCCGACAGCGAAGGCAGCGAAATGCCGCGCCCCGCCGCGAGCGCGCTCATCAGCATTTTCCAGCCCTTGCCGGCCTGTTCGACACCGCCGATGATATTGTCCATCGGAATGAACACGTCGCGGCCCCAGTTCGGCCCGTTCTGGAAAACATGCAGCGCCGGCAGATGGCGCCGGCCGATGCTGATCCCGGGCAGGTGCGTCGGCACCAAAGCAAGCGTGATGCCCACTTCGTCGCGGTCGCCGATGAGATGGTCGGGATCGTGCAGCTTGAAGGCAAGCCCGAGCACGGTCGCGATCGGCCCCAGCGTGATGTAGCGCTTGTGCCAATTGAGCCGGATGCCCAAAACCTCGCGGCCCTCGTATCTGCCGCGGCACACCACGCCGGTATCGATCATGGAGGCGGCGTCCGATCCGGCTTCCGGACTGGTGAGGCCGAAGCACGGGATCTCGTCGCCACGGGCGAGCCGCGGCAGCCAATCGTCCTGCTGGGCCTTGGTGCCGAATTGCACCAACAGTTCGCCGGGACCGAGCGAGTTCGGCACCATCGCGGTGCAAGCCACCGCGATCGACCGCGACGACAGCTTGCGGATCACTTCCGAATGCGCGTAGGCGGAGAAGCCGAGGCCGCCATACGCCTTCGGAATGATCATGGCGAAGAATTTATTCGCCTTTAAAAAGTCCCAGACTTCGGGCGGCAGATCGTGCCATTGCCAATTGATCTTCCAATCGTCGACCATGCGGCACAGCTCTTCGACCGGGCCTGCGAGGAATTGCCGCTCCTCCGGCGACAGTTGCGCAGGTGCGCATGCCAACAGCTTGTTCCAATCGGGATTGCCGGTGAAAAGCTCGGCGTCCCACCAAACGTCGCCGGCCTCGATGGCTTCGCGCTCGGTCGCGGAAAGGCGCGGCAGTGCATGCTGCGCCAAGCGGAAGATCGGCTTGGTGATCCAGTCCCGCCGGAACGATGATTGGGGCATCGGATTTCCCTGAGCCTGTTATGGGTGGAATCGGCCGGTCGCTTGCAGCGAAGACTATAGCTTTTACTGCCTAAATGTTACTGTTTAGCCCTGTTTTAAAGCCCCTCCCTGCCTTCCCATGACGCCGGGAGGGCGGGAGGAGGTGCCGCTTGGCAAACTATCTGTCCGTATTGCGGGCCGAATTGCGGCGCGGCTTCGCGCGATTCGAAGATCTCATCAGCGCCAAGATCCTGCGGTTTCTGTCGCAGCCCATGGCGCGCTATGCGCCTTTCTTTGCGCCCGACCCGAGCGTGGTGCGAAGCGCGCTGCAGCCCGGCGACATCCTCCTGGTCGAGGGCAATACCCGGCTGTCCGTGATCATCAAATTCCTGACCCAATCCACCTGGTCGCACGCCGCGCTCTACGTGGGCGACCGGCTGGGGGATGCCGCGCCCGACGGCGAACCGAACGTGCTCCTTGAAGCCGAAGCCGGCCTCGGCGTCATCACCGTGCCGCTGTCGAAATACATCGGCTTCCACACGCGGATCTGCCGCGCGGTGGGCCTCGATGCGCAAGACAGACAGAAGGTAATCGACTACGCGATTGCGCGCATCGGCAAGCAGTACGATTCCAGGCGCATCGTCGATCTGGCGCGCTATCTGTTTCCTTATCCTCCCGTGCCGGTGTGGTTTCGCCGCCGCATGCTGGCGATCGGCAGCGGCGATCCGACCAAGGCGATCTGCTCCACGCTGCTCGCGGCCGCCTTCGAGTCGATCCACTATCCGATCTTGCCGGAAAGCGTGTCGATCAACGGCAAAGTTTACGGGATCGCGCCCTACGTCCAGAGCGAAATCGACCATATCCGCAAGCACGGGCTGTTCACGCCGCGCGATTTCGACGTGTCGCCGTTTTTCGCCATCGTCAAACCGACGCTTGCCGCCGGTTTCGACTATCACAATGTCGAGTGGGGGCCGCCGGGACTCACGACTGGCGACGCCGTGGATGCGGAAGCGGTCAAATGACGACAGATGGCCGCAAGATAGAGCGCGGGTCTCGCCATCACGGTCGCTCCGAATCAAGCCAGGGCATGTGCGATTCCCTCGATGATGTCCTCAATATCCTTGAGCCCGTTCGTCCGCGGGGATCCCGCCATGTGAGGTGTCAGGATAACGTTCTCTAATGACAGCAACTCGTCGTCGGATCGGCCAGGCTCCTCATACAACGAGTCAAGCGCTAGCCCGCCCAGATGCCCTGATCGCAGCGCCTCCAGTAGCGCTTGGCGGTCGATTACCTCTGCCCGCGACACGTTTACTATGCAGGCACCGGGCCTCATTAGCGCCAATCGCTCACGATTCAGGAAGTGCAATGTCGAAGCATCCAGTGGGAGCTGTGGGATAACCCAGTTACTTTCTGCGAGCAGCGACTCTAACCTCCGGTACGAGACGTTGAGCCTTTCCTCATCCGTCTCCCGAAGCTTCGTCCGTTGAAAGTAGAAAGCCGTCATTCCAAACGCGGCAGCACGTAGTGCAATTTCCCGGCCAATCTCCCCGAGGCCGATGATACCAACCGTACTGCCGTTTAGAGTTCGCATTCCCGAGAAGCGACCCCAATTGGCCGCTGGCGTGTGGCGCCTGTCGAAGGCCGCGTATGGACGTTTGCTGCTGGGAAGCCGATCAATACTGATCAACCCATTCAGATCGTCGATTTGCCTGGCGAGCGCGAGCATCAGTGCAAAGGCATGCTCGGCGCAAGCGATGTTAGCGCGACGGCGCACACACAGCACTTTGACTCTACGTGCCTCGCAGGCAGCTACATCAATATTCCGAAGGATTATTCCATATTTGTGAACGACTTTAAGACGTGGTGCCAAAGCGAGTTCTTCGGTGCCAATCTTCAAGGTCTCAGTGACGATTGCTTCCGCCGATTTGAGATTATCATGCAATTCCGTTTTGGAGCCAACCAACCTAACTTCGCTGGGGTAGAGCGAGCCCGCCGCATTTCTCGCTTTATCGCACCAGCCCCGGAAATCCGGCAAATCGGGCGACATAAAATCTGCGAACGCAGTCCATCTTTCCGCGCTGGTGGTTGGATCGAGGACCACTCCTATCAAGCGAGCCCAAGCGTCGTCTTCCACCACCACTACCGGCTTAGTTAACCCCATTAATGAACTCTCCTTTATCTTGGCGGGCCACTCCGAATGCGACCGAATTTCCTTTGCAAGATTGAACTACAACGTGAAAATAATCACAGCGGGAGCTCTGAGGAAGAACCGCCGAACGGGTGCGCCAGAGATATCGCGCGGGCGGGTGCTCATCGTGACTACGCACCTTGCAAGTCGATCGCCTCAAAACGCCTTATCCGTTAAGACAGATGCGGTTGATCGCATGTCTCCCAAGCGGGACGCCTGCGCCCGCAACAGGTCGACAAATTGCAGATGAATGCTGGTCGGCCGCCAATCGATGCGCGTGGCTATGCCGTCGAAGCGACGCAAATGCGGGGAACGGTACGGCAGCACCGCCAGCGATTCAGTGTCGTTCAACTGCGCCTCCAATCGAGACATCAAGGTAAGCTGGTCGGTTGCGGCAAGTATCGTCCGGTAGATTTGCAACGATGTCGTTTCGATGCTGACCTTCGGCCCTCCGGAAACGCTCCCCAACATGCGGCGCAAAGCGTGCTGGCGGGGCGTCATCGGTCCCGGCATGATCCAGTCGTACCGGCCGAGGTCCCGCAACTTCGCTCGCTTCATTTGACGCAAAGGATGGCCGCTTCGGGCGACCACGACGTAATGATTGGCGAAAAGCAGCTCCTCTTTTACATCAGCCGCCCAATCCGGTCGTCTGAGAACACCGAATAAAAGGTCGAGTTTTCCGGCGCGTAAATCATTCAATAAATTCTCGTAATGGCCGTCAACGATCTGGACGCGGGCGGTGGGATAGTTCGACAGCAATTCCTTGACAGCGTTCGACAGGATCTGAGTGGCCGAGTGCGGAATGTTGCCAATGGCGATGCGTGAGACGATGTTACCCCGCGCCGCCTCCAGCTCCTCCAGGCCGTATTCTATCTCCCGTAGCGCAACCTGAAATCGCCTAGCGAGTTCGGCCCCGTAAGACGTAGTGCCCATACCTCGGGCAGTCCGCTGGTACAGGCTCCGCCGCAACTCACGCTCGAGTTCGCGGGCAGAGCGGTGTAGTGAGGGCTGGGATATATTCAATGACCGCGCAGCGGCATCGAACGACGGGTTCTCGGAAACCGCGATCAGGCTGCGTAACTGCGGCCTTGTCAATTTTTTGACGATCGCGTCCGCGCTTTGCCGGCCGGTGAGCGGACTTCCGGCCGTTGGCTCGCCCAAAGCGGAGCGAAGGCGATCGAAAAACCGCTGCACTCGCGGCAGCAATACCAAACCAAGTTCGGTCAGATAACATCCGGAGTGCCCGCGTTCGAACAGAACTGCGTTGATACGGATTTCCAGGGCGCGGGCGGCCTGGGTGACGCCGGGCTGCGAAAGGTTGATCTCCCTTGCAGCACTGCTGATGCTCTCCAACCGGCCTACAGCTTCAAACGCCCGCAACTGCCGCAACGAAGGAACATTAGTCGCAACCATGGTGGCAATCTCGCTGGCTGCTTTTATTGTCGGGACAGCTGCGGCAGGACTTTATAGCAAAAACTTATGGCCGCGAGCACAATATTGATTAGGATTTTCCAGAGGACCCGTGCAATCGACCAGGGGCGGACATCCGCGAACGACCAAGAGCGGGGCTGCAACGGCTCTGGTCCGCCGAAGGGCCATGCCGCATAGGGAGAACGCCCATGGACATCGATCAATTGAGCCGAAAATCCGGCTGCCGGCTTTCGCGTCGCTCGGTTATCGCAACGATGGCTTGGGCGGCGGCTTTCGGACGTCCGACCGCGGGAGCGCAAGCCGCCGCCATTTATCCGACCAAGCCGGTGCGCATCTTCGTCCCTTACGGCCCCGGCGGCGTCGGCGACCTGACCACGCGGTTGTTGGCCGACAAGCTCGGCACGCTGGTCAAGCAGCAATTCGTGGTCGAGAACCATCCTGGTGCGGGAGGAATCGTGGCCCTGACGGAGGTACTACGCGCGCCCGCCGACGGCTACACGCTCGCCCTGATCGGAAATGGCGCAGCGATCAGCGCCTCGCTGTTCAGAAAACTTCCCTTCGACGTGCTGACCGATTTTGCGCCTATTTCGGTGGTCGGCAGCTTTGAGATGCTGCTCGCCGTACCGGCCAATTCGCCCTACAAGTCGCTCAAGGACATCGTCGACGCAGCGAAGAAAAGCCCGGGCAAGCTCAACCTCGGAGCGATCAATCCCGGCAGCACCCAGAACCTTTCGGCACATTTGTTCGAGCAGGTGACGGACGCCAAGTACACGATTATCACCTACCGGACGACGCCCGACCTGGTGACCGCGCTGCTGCGCGGCGACGTTGATCTTGGCTTCGATTTCTACGCCGGTCTCGGCGGCGAGATCGGATCCGGGAAGATCCGCATTATCGCTACGTCGGGCGAGAAGCGCGATCCGCTGCTGAAGGACGTGCCGACCGCCAAGGAGAGCGGATTCCCCGATTATATCGTCACCAGCTGGAACGGACTTGCCGCGTCCGCGAAAGTGCCGACGGAGATCGTCAATACTCTGAACGCCGATGTGAACCGCGCGCTTTCCGACCCGCAGCTCAAGGCGAAGGCGCTTCACCTCGGCATCGATGCAAGCGGCAGCACGCCGCAGCAGATGCGCGAGCGCCTCGCGACCGACGTCGTTAAATGGCGCAGCGTCATCGAGAAGGCTGGAATTCCGAAGGAGTGATGGAGAGGCCTCTTCGATCCAGCAAGCCGACGGCCTGCGGCGTATGGGCCCACGCCCCGAATCGACCTTCGCGAAGGCCGACCGATCGAACACCAGGATGACGGCATGGCGGACCAACCGCGATTAAAAATCGCCATTGCGGATTACGGCCATACCCGCGCGCTCAAATCGGGCGCGGTTGCGATCGAAGGAATCGAACCGGACTTCATCCAGGTCGCGCCGATCATCGGCGCCTTTCGGCGCATGGTGCGCGACCTCGAATTCGACATCTGCGAAATGGCGCCGACGACCTACATGATCGCGCGCGCCCGCAGCGCACCCTACATCGCGCTGCCGATCTTTCTGATGCGCCGCTTCCACCACGGCGGCTTTGTCGTGCGGCCCGAGGCCGGCATCAGGAAGCCGAAGGACCTTGAGGGCAAGAAGGTCGGCGTGCGCGCCTATTCCGTTACGACCGGGGTGTGGACGCGCGGCATCTTCGTCAACGAATACGATCTCGATTCCTCAAAGGTGACGTGGGTGGTCGACGACGAAGAGCACGTCTCGACGCTCAAGCTGCCGCCGAATGTGGTGCACGCGCCGGAAGGCAAATCACTGCAGAGTATGATGAAGGCGGGCGAGATCCAGGCCGGATTTACCGGCCCTGCCGGTGTCGGGCGCGCCGGTCCGCCGATCAGCGGCTGGGATAAGGCCGGCGCAGCCGCGGCCGCGGCGGATACCTATCCGGAATTGATCGCCAATGTCGAGCAGGTCGAGGCCGATTGGTTTCGCCGCAGCGGCATCTACCCGATCCACGGTCTCATCGTGGTGAAGGACGAGCACATCAAGCGCTATCCATGGCTGCCGCGTTCGCTGATGAATGCCTTCGTGGCGGCGAAAAAGCCCTATCTCGAGGAGCTCAAGCGCGGTCGCGGCGATAGCCCCGAAGACAAGCGCTATCGCAATTTCTTGTCGCTGATGAGCGATCCGCTACCCTACGGCACGGCGGCGAACCGTCCCAGCATCGAGGCCCTCGTCACCTATAGCCTGCAGCAGGAGCTGATACCGTCACGCCCGCAATTCGATCAGGTGTTCGTCGATATCGATCCTTGAAAATATCTAGTGAAACTGAACGCGAGTGAACGCAATGCCTGTCATCGATATACATCCGCACATCGTCTCGCCCGATACCAAACGCTATCCGCTGGCCCCGCTTGGCGGCACGCAATCCACCTGGTCGAGCGAGCGGCCGACCACCTATCAGACCTTGCTCAAGGCCATGGACGACGCCGCCGTCGACAAGGCGGCGATCGTGCATTCGTCCACCGCCTATGGCTACGACAACAGCTATGTGGCGGATGCGGTCGCTGCCGTCCCGTCCCGCTTCACCGGGGTCTGTTCAATCGACGTCATGGCGCCCGACGCGGTGAAGACATTCGATTACTGGCTCGCCCGCGGCTGCACCGGCATGCGGCTGTTTACAACCGGCAGCACTCTGCCGGATCAGGCGACCTGGTTCGTCGATCCGAAGACCTATCCGTTCTGGGAGCATGCGTCGGCAAAGAACATCCCGGTCTGCATGCAGATGAAGCAGGAAGGCTTGCCGCTATTGCGTGAGATCATGGATCGCTTCCCGAAGGTCACGATGATACTCGACCACCTGGCGCGCGCGCCGTTCGCGGATGGACCGCCCTACAGAGGTGCCGCGGGATTCCTCGAGCTTGCCAAATACAAGCAGGTCTATCTGAAGATCACGCCCGTCAATGTGACGCCCAAGAGCTGGGGCAAAGGCTCGCCGGAAACGTTCTTCGGCAAGATCGTCGATACGTTCGGCGCCTCGCGGATTGCCTGGGGCTCGAATTTTCCGAATTCGGTAGGCACGCTGTCAGAAATCCTCGGAGCCGCGCGCAAGGCGTTTTTCTTCGCCAAGGCGTCGGATCAGGATTGGATCTTCGGCAAGACCGCGCTCACGCTCTATCCCGCTCTGGCCAAGTGATAAAGGGATCACGCTCATGGCGACTGCAACAAAGCTCAAGCTGCACACGATGTTGGGCAATTATCCGAACACCAAAGCGCTCAAAAGCGGCGCGGTTCGTTCGGATCTGGTCGATTTCGATTTTGTCGAGGTGAAGGTTGCCAACAACCTGTTCAAGCAGGTCGTGCGCGATGCCAAATACGACGTCGCCGAACTTGCCATCGTGACCTATCTGCAGGCCAAGGCTTACGCCAAGCCCTATGTGCTGGTGCCCGCCGTTTTGGTGAGCCGCGGCCAGCATCACACCATCGCCTACAATGCCGAGCGCGGCCCGCTCAAGCCGTCCGAGCTTAACGGCAAACGGGTCGGCGTGCGCGCCTACACGGTGACGACAGGGACGTGGGTGCGGGGGATTCTGGGCAGCGATTACGGCGTCGACATCGACAAGGTGGAGTGGATCACCTTCGAGGATCCGCACGTCGCCGAGTATCGCGATCCCGCCATCGTCAAGCGCGCGCCGGAAGGCAAGGAACTGACGCGGATGCTGCTCGATGGCGAAGTCGCCGCCGGTATCGTCGGCGACAAGCTGCCTGACCCGAAACTCAAGCATCTTATTCCAGACGCCGAGGCGGCCGGTCAGAAATGGGCCGAGCGCCACCACGGCGTCCCGATCAATCACATGCTGGTGGTCAGGCAAGAGCTGTCGCGCTCTCGGCCGGACGTGGTCAAGGACATCTTCCGCCAGTTGCACGAAAGCAAACGCGCCGCCGGCCTGCCCGATGGCGGCGAGCTCGATCCCTATCGTTACGGCGTCGAGGCCTGCCGGCCGATATTGGAAATCATCATCGACTTCTGCCACCGGCAGAAGCTCATCCCGCGCCGCTTTTCGGTTGACGAGCTGTTCGACGACACGACACGCGCGCTGGGCATGGCTTAGAAATTCCTGAAGGGGACTAAGTCATGGCGATCATGGATGCGGGCGTGCACGTCTGGCGGCCTGAAGCGCCGGACCGCCCTGGATGCCCGGTCGCAAGGCGCATCTGCCGGAGCCGCTGACCTACGAGAAATTCGGCGCCATGATGACGGAAGCCGGCGTCGAGCACGCCATCCTGGTGCCTCCGTCGTGGGAAGGCGACCGCGTCGACTACAGCCTCGAAGCGGCGCAGAAATATCCGAATCGCTTCGCCGTGATGGGGCGCTTTCCGATCGAGAAGCCGTCGGAGCGCGCCAAGCTTGAAACGTGGCGCGACCAGAATGGCATGCTCGGCGTGCGGCTGACGCTGCATCACGAATGGGATCGCGTCTGGATGAAGGACGGCACCTCCGACTGGTTCTGGCCGGCGGCGGAGCGGCTGGGCATCCCGGTGATGCTGAACGCGCCCTATACGCACAAAGAAATCGGCGAGGTTGCGGCGCGGCATCCCCGGCTGCGCATCATCATGGATCATCTTGGCGCGCGCACCACGCAGAAGGATGACTTGCTCAAGGCCGCAACGGAGAGCATGGCGACTTTGGCCAAACATCCCAACGTCTACGTGAAGCTGACCTTGGTGCCGGTGTTCTCGACGGCGCCCTACCCCTACAAGAATATTCAGCCCTACGTCCGCCGCCTGGTGGAAGCCTTCGGGCCGAAGCGTTGCTTTTGGGGAACCGATGCGTCGGCGATGCTCGAGCGCACGAGTTGCAGCTACAACGACTGCGTGAACCTGTTTATCGAGCACATGGATTTCCTGTCCGCCTCGGATAAGGAATGGATCATGGGGCGCGGTCTCACCGAATGCCTCAACTGGCCGCAATCTGCAAAGCCTGATTAATGATCCTCTCCAGGAGGGGTAATCCTCTCGCTTTTTCTCGGCGATGGAACACGGCTTCCGGTGCTGCGGAAGCGCTGCGAAGCTTTCACCGGGCCGATCACGAATAAGGCCGCGCGATAAGCCGTCCGCGCGGACGGCCCCACCAAGAGGCCGAGCGCTGGATCGCAAACCAGGCTGGGAGCTTTAATCTGCGACGGCCTCAATGGCAAAGGGAACGGGGTGTGAGTTCACGCACAGGTCGTTGAATGGTCGGCAATGTCCGACTTGGGTCAAGGGACTAAACCGCTCGCGCGGTAGGGGCTAGGTGCAAGCCGATGGCTTGTGCTGAGAGGAGAGCGTCGTGGGCGACGATCATGGCGTGGGCGTCGGGCTCACGATCTTGGTTTGGATGGGAGCATCGGGGCATGTCGTGAGCAATGGGAGCATCGGCCCGTTTCACTGGTTACGATTGAAGACATTACGATCCGCAGGAACCGCACCGAGAACCCGGCACGCCGCTCCGAGGATTTGCATCGCGAGCGCAATCGCAGACGTGGCGATGATCCTGACGAGCGGCTCGAAACGGTTTCGGTTCGGCAACGTCGAGAATTTTTGCCATCCTCAAGGATCGGTTTGCCTCATGCGGTTCAAAGAGTGTCGAGAGGCTCATCGCGCCAGATTTGTCGAGTGTGTTATTTTCGCCACGCGTAACTCTTTGAACTCGCAGCTGGCACGAAACCTCAAATCCCCATTTGGCAACATTCGTGCCGTCACCTCAAAGTTGTGCAGGCGTTCGAGGCCGACATAGGCTCAAGCGCGCGGTGCCGCCCTACGTCCCCCCCATCGCGGTTTCCTCCCTTGCAGGCTTGCGGACGCCGGCCGCCAAAGCGCGCCGCCACCTCCGTCGCGGCCGGCATCCGAAACCCTTCAAAATCGCCGACATCGGTCCCTCTCCCCACGGCGAGAAAATAGGTGTAGCTTTGTCGTAGAGCTGCAGGCGGGACATGCCGACTCCGGTGCATGGTTCGAATGACGTATCGGGGGGAATCGCAAAAAGGCAATTGAGCCGGAAACCTATCAACTGAAATGGAGATGTGCCGTGACCGTTCAGGCAATGGGCTATTTCTGGGTTGGCACTTCAAAGCTCGATGACTGGACCAGTTTCGCTACCGGCCAGCTTGGGCTTCAGGCGGTTGATCGCGGCGGCGCCATGCGTGCCTTCCGCATGGACGACCGCAAGCAGCGCCTGATCGTCGACGGTGGGTTGCCGGATGGAGAGCGTTTTTTCGGCTGGGAGGTTGCGGACGCGGCGGCGCTCGATGCACTGGCGGCGCGGCTGGAAAAGGCCGGCGTGGCGGTACGGCGGGAAAGCGGCGCCTTGGCGGACCAACGGTGCGCCGCTGAGGTGATTTCCTTCCGCGACCCGGCGGGTAACCGTGTGGAGGCGTTCCACGGCGGTCAGATCGCCGATGAACCATTCCGCCCGTCGCGGCATATAGGAGGTTTCCGTACTGCTACGCAGGGCGTAGGACATGCCGTAGTAATGATGCCGGAAATCGATGCGGCCCTTACATTCTATCGGGATCTGCTGGGCTTCCAGATCACTGATTTTATGGGGCCGCCGGCGTCGCTGTATTTCATGCACGTCAACACCCGCCATCACAGCCTCGCCATTGCCCAGGGGCCACGCAGTCGCATGCACCACCTGATGATGGAATTTTACTCTCTCGACGATGTTGGCCAGAGTTATGATATCGCCCAGCGGGAAGACCGTGTCGCGGTGAAGTTCGGTCGGCATCCGAACGATTTCATGACGTCATTCTACATGCGTACGCCATCGGAATTCCTGATCGAGCATGGGTGGGGTGGCCGCGAAGTCAGCCCCGACTGGCAGCCGGTCGAGTTGAAATCCGTCGCCAGCTTTTGGGGGCACCAAGGGCTTTTCGAATCGCTGCATGGTGAAGGACCCCGGCCAGATGCTCCGCCACCCCCGCCGATGCCAGCTCCGGAGCCGGACCGCGCACCGCTGCAGGTGATCGAGGGCAATTACGAACGTATGAGCGGCGTTTGCCCTTGGTGGGATGCGATCAAGCGTGGCAGAAGACCGATCTGATTTTACAGTTGCTATCGAATCGCTTCTTCGCCGCCCATGTCGCTTCGGGTCATTTTCGACCGACTCGGGCGCGCGGCCATTTCCGGATTGGCCGGCAGCGGACATTGAAGATCAGTAAAATAGCTTGGCTGGGCCAATCGGGAGGTCGACAAGCCTCCGTTCACATAAGCCCGGATTGAGCGCCGGAGAAATCCGGAGAGGAGTGGCCGTCTCATATGCTCACCCCGGGTTTCGCTTCCCGCCCGACCCAGGCTACGGCTGCGCATCCGGTGGCGTCGCGATCGGCTGCGGCCGGCCGTCGGCGTCCACGCGCACATAGGTGAAGACGCCTTCGGTGACCTTGATCGGCGTGTCGCCGGTCCGCCGCCGCGCCCAGCTCTCGATCTTCACGGTGATCGAGGTGTGGCCGATCTTTTCGACAGTGCAGAAGCAGCTGATCTCGTCGCCGACCAGCACCGGGCGATGAAACGCCATGGCGGTGATGGCGACGGTAACGACGCGGCCGTTGGCGCGGCGGGTCGCGAAGGTCGAGCCGGCAAGGTCCATCTGGCAAAGCAGCCAGCCGCCAAAAATATCGCCGTGCGGATTGGTGTCGGCCGGCATGGCGATGGAACGCAGCGCCGGCTCGGATGTCGGCCACGTCTCGGATGTGTCGGAGGGCTTTGTGGAGGCGTCGGGCACGGCAGTGGCGGATGCGGGCTTACATTCACGGACGGACAACAGCATAAGCCGTTACGGCGCGCGCCGCCAGCGGACGCTACCGCCAGCGGACGCTGCCGGCGGCAGCACTCCACGGCGATCCACGCGGGCAAACTCCGGCTTCTGCCAGCGCCCATGCGCCGCGGCTATAATCGCAAAATCGGCCCGATTCGGAGGCGCCCATGGCCAAGGCCCGGAACAAGCTCAAGACATTTTACGCAAGCCTGCACGTCACTCGCGTCGAGGATTGGTGCGTGGAAGCGGAAACCGCCGAAGCGGCGCGCGCCTTGCTGGCGAGCGGCGAGGGCGAGCGGCGCCGGATCGGCGATTGCGTGCACCTCGAAATTCAAGATCTGAGCGAGTGAATGCGAAAGACGTGCACTTTCATTTCAGCAACGCCATCAGCTTTGTCTGCTTTTGGTTGACCTGCTTCAGCGTACATTGGCGCGGCGCCTTGGCGGGACGCCACCGCAAGACGGTCGCGCAATGGACGCCGGAGGATTTGCTCTGGGATAGCCCCAGTCGGGGGCCGGCCATTTCCTCGAAGTCGGGAACCCGGCCCCGTGTTAACGGTTATTTGCTCGGACCGCGAGGGTGCGATGCAGCAGCGTCGCTCCGCGCGAAGCGCGTTGCCGGACAAACGAGTGCAGCTTAACAAAACGCGCTTATGGCTTGGTCTTGTCCGCAATACCTAAAAATCGCATTCTTCAGGAGGATTCGATGGTGAAGAAGAGGAAACGGAAATATTCCCGCGGGGCGGGTCAGGACGTGAAAAACGAAATGCATCGCTATAAGCGCGGCACCGCCAGGAGCGGCCGCGGCGGAAAAGGCGGCAAGGTGAAAAGCCGCAAGCAGGCGATCGCGATCGGTCTCTCCAAGGCGCGCAAGGAAGGCAAGCGAGTGCCGAAGAAGAAATAATCAAAAGAGCCGCCCGGGGCGGTTGCTAAACGCATCCCGCAAGCCGATACGATTTCGCCAGCGAGGTGACATGCCGGGCAAACGGGTGCAGATCGACGACGAAAGCTGGGCGGCGCTCGATTTGCTCGCGCGCGACCGAATGATGACCTTTCAGGAGTTGGCGGACGAAGCTTTCGCCGATCTTTTGCAAAAACACGGCCGACCTGTCGATCTTCGGGCCGCGTTGCGCAAGAGCGCCGGCGCTGGCGCAAAGGTTATCCCGCTCAAGAGCGGCAAGAAAAAATCGGTTCGGCGCGGGCGAAGCAAACAGTCCGGCTGAGGCGGACCGGGTCACCCGGCGTTGCGGCGATGCCCGCTGGCGCGGCGCTTTGCCGGTGCGCGGTGGTTGGCCTTGTGCGCCGGCTTGCGCCGCTCGGAGCCGCCGCGTTCGCCCTGAACGCTTTTGCGCAGCGCGTCCATCAGATTGATGACATTGGAGGGCGCGCGCTCCTTGGGCTGCTCGATCTTTTCGCCCTTCTGCTTTTTGCGCAAAAGCTCCTTCAAGGCGTCTTCATACTCGTCCTCGAATTTGTCCGGCTGGAACTTTCCCCGCTTGGTTTCGACGATGTGCGTCGCCAGATCGAGCATGTCCTTGGGGACTTTTTCGTTCTCAATGTCGGCGAAATACTCGTCCGATTTGCGCACCTCGTAGGGATAGCGCAGCGTTATGCCCATCATGCCCTTGCCGCGCGGCTCCAGAGCGATGATGTGCTCGCGCGAGGTGAAAACGACTTTGCCGATCGCCACCATGCCCTCCATGCGGATCGCCTCGCGGATCACCGCGAACGCCTGCTGCCCGACTTCGCCATCGGGCACGACGTAATAGGGATCGGCGAGGTAGAGATCGTCGATCTCGCCCTTTGGAACGAACTCTTCGATCTCGATGGTGCGCTTGCTTTCGAGCGCGATCGCCGCAAGCTCCTCGGGTTCCAGCTCGATATACTCGCCCTTGCCGAGCTCGTAGCCCTTGACGATGTCGGACGCCTCGACATCCTCACCGGTCTCGGCATCCACTTTGCGATAGCGGATGCGGTTGCCGGTGTTGCGGTTGATCTGATGAAAACTGATCTTTTCCCGGCCGGACGTGGCGGGGAAGAGCGAAATGGGACAGGAAACAAGCGAAAGCTTCAAGTAGCCTTTCCAATACGCACGCGGGGCCACTGTTTTACTCCATTGCTCGGAAACATCGATTCAACCGGCCGGGTGCCCGGCCGGTTCCATGTTCGAAGGATCTCCGCCATTTAGCAGTTCGGGTCGTTCCGGACCAACGCGGCGGAGGAACCCCGACCTCCGACGCAGGTTTCCCAGCGCCTAAAAGCGCAGCGAAGTGGTGCGCTGCCGCTATGCGCTGCACCGCATCCGGGAAACGCGTGACATTTAACCGTGCTCGCGATACCAGCGCTCCGCGCCGGGATGCAGCGGCACGTCCATCGGCGTGGTCTCGGTTTCGCGCACCATGTGCAGAGCGGAGCCGTCGCTGCCCTTCTCCCAGGGAATTTCGGCTTCGCGCGCGGCGAGCGCGGCGCAGATATCGTAGGCTGTCTGTTCGGGCAGCGAGGCGTTGGCGTAAATCGGCCAGCCGGAAAAATCGAGCGTGTCGACGTCCCTCGGCAGGCGTGGAAAGCGCGCTTTGGGAAGCGGAACGCGCCGCCAGCCGAGTTTCCCCATCGCCTCGAATTCGGCCGCGTCGAGTTCGATCGGCACCAGGCCGGCGGCGAGCGCCTCATCGAGCCAGACCTTGATCCCTTCATCGAACACCGCGTCGATTTCGCCGCGGGCGAGCGGCTCGAGCCGCCGCACGTCGGACGGTCCGCCGCACAGGATGAGACGCCCGCCCCAGGATTCGATGTCCTTGAGCGCAAAGCCGTGCAGCGCGAACGCCTGCTCGATCAACACCAGCGTCGAATGCGTGGGATCCTCGCGCACCGAGACGCGCAGCGGGTAGCGCTTCGACTTGATGTCGGCGAGCGAGCGAATCCCGGCGCGCGGGTGGACCGCGAACACGAAGCGGTCCCAACTTGGATACGAGGCGACGACGCGCACCGGCAGCGGCTTGAAGAACAGACCGACCCCGCGATAGGCCTGCGTAAGCAGCGCCGACGGATTGACGAACGCCAAATCGACGCCGCCGCCCCTGGCGACCTCCTCGGCCAAAATAGCCGAGCCCGTCGCCAGCTTGAGCCACGGGCGAAAGCTCGGACCGGAGCCTGAGCCGATGGCGATGACCATGTCGCGATTGCCGCCATAAGGCGTCGCCGGATTGCCGGCGATATGCAGGCCGATCTCCCAGAGCGTCTTCGAGCGGACGAAATTGGCGCCTTTCGGCAGCGGTTCCATTATGAGTTTCTCCACATGCTTGCGAAGGCGACAGAGTAAGCCATGCGCTGCGTCTCTCAAGCACCGCCGAGCGGCGCTGCCGGCAGCCAAAACGCCCGCGGATGCCGCTCCCGGCCGTAGAGACATTCATTGCGCGACGACTTGACGGTACGCGGCAGGTTGCCCTATATGAAAGAGGCAAGTTGCCGCTAGCAGGCCAAACCGTCATGATTGTGCAGCCAACCGTTGTCGAAAGGGTTTTTCATAAGCTGGGCGGCCGCAGCGCATTAGGCACCGACGTATTCTCCGACGCCGATCTCGCGCGTGTCGTTCATCGCCGCATTCACTTGAAGGTTCTCGCCAATCTCCTCCGTGCCGGGTTTTCAACGCAGGAGATTCACAACTTCATTATTCCGGCTCGCACATTGCGACATCGTAAGACCAGGAAAGAGCCGCTTACCATCGAAGAATCCGACCGCGTCGTCAGGCTTGCTCGAATTCAAGCCTTGGCGGAGGACGTGTTCGGCGACGCGGAGAAGGCCAACCGCTGGCTCCGCGAAAGTTTAAGCGTTCTCGACGGCAAGCGGCCGCTCGAAGTCGCCCAGACAGAATCCGGCGCGCGATTGGTCGAACAACTTCTCGCTAAGATCGATTGGGGCGCGGCGGCGTAATGCGCCTTTGGCGGCTTTCGAGCGCGCGGCGCGCAGCAGATTTCAACGGCGGATTTGGAATTTCCAACGATGGCCGCTGGAATACGCGCGGCCATCCTGTGACTTATTGCTCGACCGTGCCATCGCTTGCGGCTTTGGAAAAGCGCGTTCACGTCGCCGATCCTGCACTGTCGCCGCCTCAGGTCATGGTCGTTTACGACGTGCCAGACCGAATTTCCGTGCGTAAGATTGACATTGACGAACTGCCCGCGGACTGGGTGACGCGACAGACGAGCACGCAGAGCATCGGCGATAGTTGGCTGGATTCAGCACAGGAAGTCTTGCTGTCCGTGCCCTCCGTCGTTGTGCCTCTAACAAACGCGCCCGATCGCAACATCCTCATCAATCATCGGGCCGCGGACGTTTCTGCGGTCAGGATTGAAGCAACCACGCCGCTTACGCTCGACCCGCGATTGTTCAGGCCATAGAAGCTGGGCGAAGGGACGCCGCGGCTCAGTGAGATAAGTTTTTGGCACGCTGGCGCTCCCTAGGGGACTCGAACCCCTGTTTTCGCCGTGAGAGGGCGACGTCCTGGGCCGCTAGACGAAGGGAGCCGTGGTCCGAAATAGACTTGATGGCGGGGCTGCGCAAGCGCGCCGTCATTCCGGGGCGCGGGCCTAAGCCCGCGAGCCCGGAATCCATATCCCCTGACGTGCGATAACTGACTCCAGCGATCGACTTACCCTGTCTGGGGCGATGGATTCCGGGCTCCTCGCTCCGCTCGGCCCCGGAATGACGGGGTCGTCACTTCTCGGTCGCGAAACGAAGCTGTCCGGTCTGCCGCAGCGTCTTGAGGTCGAAGATGCGCACCTCGCTTGCGCCGCCGACGTCGAGCGTCACGACGATCCGCCCCTCCGCGACCGTGGTCGAATCGACGTGCGCGCCCTTGGGCAGGAACACGGTGCCGTTGGTGATCGTTCCGGCGCCGCCCCCACCGCCCCCGCCGCCCCCACCGCCACTGTAAACGCGATAGCCGATGACGCCGACCACCGCGGCGATCGCAATCGCGGTGGTCAGCGCCGATATGATCATCAGCCACCGCACCCGGGCGACCGCGGCGCTCAGATGTTGGGAAGACTCTTGAGATGACTCATGGGATGACTCTTTAGATGAATCTTGGGATGACTCTTGGGATGAGCCGGTTTTTTCGGATGGATTATCGGATACGTTTGGCATGACGCTCACCATGACGCGGAAATCGATTGTCGTCGCGGACATCGAGGCGGGCGAACGGCTCGACCGCTTGCTCGCGGCGCGGCTCGGTGAATTTTCGCGCAGCCGCCTCAAGGCGCTGATCGAGGCCGGCGCGGTCGCGATTGACGGGCGCACGATCCGCGATCCGAGCCATCGGGTCAATTGCGGCGCCGCCATCGCGCTCGACGTTCCGCCGCCGGCGCCCGCCAAGCCGGCGCCGGAGGCTATTGCGCTCAACATCGTCTACGAGGACGACGACATCATCGTCATCGACAAACCGAAAAACCTGGTCGTGCATCCCGCGGCCGGCCACTGGACCGGCACCCTGGTCAATGCGCTGATCGCCCATTGCGGCGACAGCCTTTCCGGCATCGGCGGCGAGCGGCGGCCCGGCATCGTGCACCGGCTCGACAAGGACACGACCGGGCTCATGGCGGTGGCGAAGAACGACCGCGCGCATCGCGCGCTGGCCGCGCAATTTGCCGGCCACGGCCGCGGCGGTGAGCCGTTCGAGCGCGGCTATCTGGCCTTCGCCTGGGGGGCTCCCGAGCGCCGCCGAGGGACCGTCGACCGGCCGCTCGACCGCTCTCCGCGCGCCCGCGAGCAAATGGCGGTGCGCGCGGGCGGCCGCGCGGCAGTCACCCATTGGCAGGTGCTGGAGCGTTACGGCAATGAGGCCAGCTCCAATCGAAGTGAGGCTGGGAAGGCCAAAAAGCGACCCGAGCCTGTCGTAAGTCTGCTGCTCTGCCGTCTCGAAACCGGCCGAACCCACCAGATTCGAGTGCATTTGGCTTCGATTGGCCATCCCGTATTGGGCGATCCCACTTATGGCGCCGGTTTTCGCACCAAGGCGGCACTTTTGCCGCCAAATGCCCAAACGGCGCTGGCGGCCCTTGGCAGGCAGGCCCTGCATGCCCATATTCTGTCGGTCAAGCACCCGTCGAGCGGCAAAATCCTTACGTTCCGGTCGGAACTGCCGGCCGATCTTGTCCGTTTACGTGATGAATTGGTCCGCGTTCGGGCGGAATCCAGCCAAATGTCGCCGGAAAAAGGGTAAGGATTTACCGAATTCCGCGCGTATTCACCGACGGTTAACCGAGATCGAGGCGGCGTCGCGCCGAAGTGATGCCGGCTCTCTTCCGCTGACACGATTCGACCGTGTATGTTGCGGGTGCGAACTGAAAGGAACAGGCGCCGTCGGCTCGGGGAGCGGCGGCACCATTCGCCCGCCGCGCCGCGGGGGCATTAAGAAGGAGGGCGCTGTCATGGCCCAAACTGCAGCTCTGCCCATTTTGTCGGGCGAAACCGGCCTCACAAGGTATCTGGAAGAGATCCGGCGGTTTCCGATGTTGGAACCGCAGGAAGAATTCATGCTGGCCAAGCGCTGGCGCGAGCATGGCGACCGCGACGCCGCGCACAAGCTCGTCACCAGCCATTTGCGGCTCGTGGCCAAGATCGCCATGGGCTATCGCGGCTACGGTCTGCCGATCTCGGAAGTGATCTCCGAAGGCAATGTCGGCCTCATGCAAGCGGTCAAGCGCTTCGAGCCCGACAAGGGCTTTCGGCTCGCGACCTACGCCATGTGGTGGATCAAGGCGGCGATCCAGGAATACATCCTGCGCTCGTGGTCGCTCGTTAAGATGGGCACCACCGCCAATCAGAAGAAGCTGTTCTTCAACCTGCGCAAGGCCAAGAGCCGGATTTCCGCGCTCGAAGAAGGCGACATGCGGCCCGATCAGGTGAAGATCATCGCCAGGCGGCTGGGCGTCACCGAGCAGGACGTGATCGAGATGAACCGCCGCCTCGGCGGCGACGCCTCGCTCAACGCGCCGATCCGCGAGGACGGCGATTCCGGCGAATGGGTCGACTGGCTGGTCGACGACAGCACCAGCCAGGAAAATCGGCTCGCCGAATCCGAGCAATCGGCGAACCGCCACAAGGCGCTCGGCGAAGCGCTCACCGTGCTCAACGATCGCGAGCGGCGCATCTTCGAGGCGCGCCGGCTGGCCGACGAGCCGATCACGCTGGAAGAGCTCGCCGTCGAATTCGGCGTCTCGCGCGAGCGGGTGCGGCAAATCGAGGTACGCGCCTTCGAGAAGGTGCAGAAGGCGGTGAAGAGCAACATCGCCCACATGGAAAATCCGGAAGCGTCGGTTGCCGCGGCAGCGCATTAAGCTCCTCCCTCTCCCCGTTTACGGGGAGAGGGTTGGGGTGAGGGCGACTCTCCGCTGGGCTCAGAATCGCGGCGAGGGCCCCTCACCCTCCTTCGCTTCCAGCTACGCGCTCCGCGCTTCGGTGGACTCATACCCTCCGTAGCTCGCAAAGCGAGCGTAGGAGGGTCGCTCAGTCGACCTCTCCCCGCGCAGCGGGGCGAGGTTTTTTGATTGCTCATATTACTAAATTGCGGTGACACCCATTAGTCCTACTGCGTCAGAAATTGTGGCGTTCGCGTGCTTGCCCTCTCCCCTTGCGGGAAAGGGCTGCTCGGCGTTGCAGCGTCAAAGGTGGGGTGAGGGGTCGGGGCCGCAACCCCTCACCCATCCGTGCTTGTTGAACGTCTGGTGTCGCCCTCTCCCGCAAGGGGCGAGGGCGCAACTACGAACGCCGGATTTTCTGGCGCAGTACGATTAGCCGGCCCGTTGAGCCATAGACTTCACCGACCGGGAACAAGTCACCGGGCCGTGTCGAGGGCATGCGTCCAGTCGGCGGCACGACCCAATGTCCCCCTTGTCAGCCGCCGCGAAACCGGGGCATTTCGCACCGGCGCGGGATCGTCTTCCGCTTGAGAGACGCCGTCGAATGGCTCGCTACCGGGTTGCGGTCGATACGGGGGGGACGTTCTCGGATTTCGTCTATCTCAACGAGGAAACCGGCGCGGTTACCATCGCGAAGGTCCCATCGACCCCCGACGAGCCGTCGCGGGCGATCCTGCAGGGCATCGAGGCGCTGATCGCGCCCCCAGCCACAGGCGAGGGTAGGGCAGGGGCGACGGCCGACGTCGGCTATTTCTGTCACGGCACCACCGTCGGCACCAACGCGCTGCTCGAAGGAAAAGGCGTCAAAACCGGCCTTTTGGTCACAGAAGGGTTCCGCGGCATCTACGAGGTCGCCGAGCAGGCGCGGCCCTATGGCCCCGCAATCTTCGACGTCATGTACGACAAGCCGGTGCCGCTGGTGCCGCAGAGCCGCACCGGCGAGGTCCGCGAGCGCGTCGATTTTCGCGGCAACGTGCTCGTCCCGCTCGACGAAGCGGCGCTACGCGAGACGCTGCGCGGCCTCAAGGCGCAACAGATCGAAGCGCTCGCGGTGTGCCTGTTGTTCTCGTTTCTGCATCCCGAACACGAAGCCCGCGTGCGCGAAATTGCGCGCGAGGAAATGCCGCGCTGCAACGTCTCGCTCTCATCTGAAATCTTGCCGCAGATCCGCGAGTACTACCGGCTGAGCACGACCGTCATCAACGCCTATCTGCAGCCGATCCTCGCGCGCTATGTCGAAAGCCTCGATCGCCGACTTGCCGGCGCCGGCGTCGCCACGCGGCAGAAATACATCATGCAGTCGAACGGCGGCATGTCGACCTTCGAGGAGGCCGCGCGCACCGCCGTGACTACCGTGCTGTCCGGTCCCGCCGGCGGCGTTACCGCGGGCGTTGCAACGAGCCGCCAATCGCAGTTTGCCAACATCGTCACCTTCGACATGGGGGGAACGTCCTGCGACGTGGCGCTGATCAAGGACGGCGAGCCGATCTTTGCCAGCCGCGGCAAGATCGAGGGGCGCGACCTCGCCGTGCCGATGATGGACATCAACACGGTGAGCGCCGGCGGCGGCACCATCGCCGAGGTCGATCGCTTCGGCGTCCTCGAAGTCGGCCCGCAGAGCGCCGGCGCGGCGCCGGGGCCGGCCTGCTACGGCCGCGGCGGCGAGGCGGCGACGATCACCGACTGCAATTTGCTGCTCGGTTATCTTTCCGCCGACAACTTTTTGGGCGGGCGCATGACGCTCGACCGCGCCAAGGCGAACGAGGCGGTGGCGCGCGTCGCCAAGCCGCTGTCGCTGGACAATGCGGCGGCGGCCGAAGGCATCGTGCGCATCATCGACGTGAAGATGGAGGAAGCCATCAAGGCCATCTCCACCATGCGCGGCCACGATTTGCGCGATTTCATGCTGCTCGCCTTCGGCGGCGCGGGACCGCTTCACGCCGCGCGATTGGCGCGCGATCTCGGCATGGCCGGCGTGATCGTGCCGCTGTACCCCGGCGTGTTTTCCGCCCTCGGGCTGCTCATGTCCGACGTCAAGCACGATTACATCCGCTCGCGCATGACGCCGATCGGCGAACTTAAGTCGCACGACGTGGAACAGATATTCGCCCAGTTGGAGACGCAGGCGCGCGACGATCTGCGCCGCGACGGCTTCGCCGACAAGGATATCCGCATCGATCGCGCGCTCGACATGCGCTACGCCGGGCAAGGCTACGAGATCACGCTGCCCTGCACGGCGAACGAAACAGCGGCGCTCGGGCAATTGCGCAAGAAATTCGATGCCGAGCACAAGAGCCGGTTCGGCCACATGGCGCCGGAGGAGCCGGTCGAGGTCGTGTCCTATCGCGCGCGCGGCATCGGCCCCGTGCCGGCGGTCTCGATGCCGAAATTCGCGCCGCAAGGCCGCAAACTTTCCGATGCATTGCGCGAGACGCGGCAGGTGCGCTTCGACGGCAAGACCGTTTCCTGTCCGGTCTATCAGCGCGAAAAGCTCGACGTTGGATTGACATTGCACGGACCGGCGATCCTCGATCAGTTCGACTGCACCACAATCGTCTGCGCCGGCCAAATCGCGCGCGTCGATGAATGGAAGCATTTGATCGTGATGGAATCGACCTCTCCCCGCGTGCGGGGAGAGGTCGAGCGAAGCGAGGGTGAGGGGGCCTCTCCGCGATTCTGAGCGCTGCGGCAAAACCGACTGCGCTATAGACTGTCGCGCGATTCTGAGCCCAGCGGAGAGGCCCCCTCATCCCAACCTTCTCCCCGCGCGCGGGGAGAAGGAGGCGCGAGCGGAATAGGTGACGAAAATGCCCATCGACGCGGTCGAGCTGGAAGTCATCAAGGCGAGCCTCTCCGGCATCGTGCAGGAGATGCAGAACTCGCTGTTCCGCACCGGCTTTTCCACCATCGTGCGCGAATCGCAGGACGCCTCCTGCGCGCTGATGAACGCGCAAGCGGACGTGGTCGCCCAGCATGTCGTGCTGCCGCTGCATATCGGCGCGTTTCCGGCCTGCTGCGCGGCCGTGCTCGAAGAATTCGGCCAGGAGATCGCCGCGGGCGATGCGTTCCTGATCAATCACCCCTATCAGGGCGGCAGTCCGCACGCTCCCGACATTTGCGTGCTCACGCCGGCGTTCGTCGGCGGCGCGCTGTTCGGCTTTTGCGGCTCGATCGCGCACAAGGGCGACATCGGCGGTCCGGTGCCGGGGAGTTGCTCGGGCCAGGCGCGCGAGATTTTCAACGAAGGCCTGCATCTGCCGGCGGTGCGCTACCAGCGCAATTTCGAGCAAAACACCGATATCGAGCGCATCATCGCCGCCAACAGCCGCACGCCGGAGCTGGTGCTCGGCGACATCCGCGGCCAGCTCGGCGCCGACCGGCTGGGCGAACGGCGGCTCCACGAACTCGTCGCCAAGTACGGCGAGGATAAAGTGCTGGCGAGCTTTTCCCGCCTGTTCGAGATCGGCGAGGCGCGCGTGCGCGCCGCGATCGCCGAATGGGCCGATGGACGCTACGAGGCGGAGCGCTTCGTCGACGACGACGGCATCGATCTGGAAAGGCCGGTGCGCATCCATGTCGTCGCCGAGAAACGCGGCGACCGGCTGCATTTCGATTTCTCCGGCTCGGCCGATCAGACGCGCGGGCCGGCCAACATCCGCCCGCCGCTCGTTCAGGCCGCGTGCGCCTATGCGCTCATCTCGATGATCGATCCGCACATGTACGTGTCGAGCGGGCTCCTGCGCGCCTTCGGCATTTTCGCGCGCGAGGGCAGCGTGCTGAACCCGCGCTTTCCGGCGCCGGTCAACACCTACAACCCGACCGTTCATGCGCTGGTCGATGCGCTGTTCGCTGCGCTTGCGCCGATCGTGCCGGGAAAAGTACGCGCCGACGGCAGCGGCAGCCGCTCGATCGTCATCGGCGGGCGCAGCACCTCCGCGGGCAAGGGCTACGTGCAATATGAAATCATCGCCGGCGGCGGCGGCGCCCGCGCCGTCAAGGACGGCGCTTCCGCCACCACCGTCAATCAGAGTAACGCCAAGATTGCGCCGATCGAGATTATCGAGAGCGAGTTTCCCACCCGGATCGTCCGCTTCGAGCTTATTGCCGATTCCGGCGGCCCCGGAAATTTTCGCGGCGGGCTGGGCGTGCGGCGCGAATATCTCAATCTCGCCGATGCGCGCTTTTCCATCCGCTCGATGAAGCACGTCATTCCGCCGCACGGCATGGCTGGCGGCCATGACGGAAGGCCCGGCGACATCTGGATCAATCCCGGCACCGATCGCGCCAAGCGCCTGCCGACGCGCTATGCCGATTATCCGCTTCATGAAGGCGACATTTTCCGCCTCGATACGCCGGGCGGCGGCGGCTACGGCGACCCGCTGGAGCGGCCGGCCGAGCGCGTGCTCGCCGACATGCGCGAAGGATTCGTGTCCCCGGAGGCGGCGGAGCGCGAATATGGCGTCGTGCTCACTGAGGATCGAAGCGCAGTCAATGAAGCGGCGACGGCGCGGAAGCGCGCCGAAATGACGGCGAAGAGGATCAGATAGTTATCGACAGGCATACGACCTCTCCCCGCACGCGGGGAGAGGTTGCTCCCTACTCGCGCAACGCGCCTCTTAGCGGCCGGCGGCAGGCGAAAATCATCAGGCCGGCAACCGCGCCGATGCCGGCGATCGTCAGAAAAAATTCCGGCTTCTCCGTGCGGCTCCAGAAGCTGCCGATATAGCCGGCAAGAAACCCGCCGGTGAAGCTCGACGCCAGCCACACGCCCATCAGCATCGACAACAGTCGCGCCGGCGCAATTTTGGTCACGAACGACAGGCCGACCGGCGACAGGTAGAGTTCGCCGAGTGTGAGCACGACGAAAAAGCCGAGGAGCCACAGCCAGCTCGCCTTGCCGCCGCCGGCATGCAGCGCGGCCAGCGTCATGATGAGATAGGCCGCCGTGAGGCCGAAGCAGCCCAAAGCCATTTTAGCGACGGTCGAAGGCTCCGTGCCGCGCGCGGCCTGACGCGTCCACAACGCGACGATGAACGGAGTGAAAGCAAAGATCATGAATGGATTAAAGGCCAGAAACGACGTAGTCGGGATTTGCGCGCTCAAACCGAAAAGTCGAATGGTCCGGTCGGTATCGGCGTCGGCCCACAGCACGATGGTATTGCCCATCTGCTCGTAGCAGCCCCAGAAAAGCGTGTTGGGTACGAAAAGGACAAGGAGGGCGACGATCGCGCGCCATTCGTTTCGGTCGAGCGGCTTCTTTGCGTCCGTGAGTGCCGCCTTGCCCCCACCCTTCTCTCCCCCGCTTGCGGGGGAGAGAAGGGTGGGGGCGTCCGGCGGCAACAGCGGCAGGGCGTAGAGATAAATGCACAGCCCGATGCACATGCCGAATCCGGCGGCGGCAAAGCCGTAATGCCAGCCCGCCTCCTCGCCGAGTGTGCCGCAGACGAGCGGCGCCAGGAACGCGCCGACGTTGATACCGATATAGAAGATCGAATAGGCGCGGTCGCGGCGGCGGTCGCCCGGCGCATAAAGGCCGCCGACCTGAGTGGAAATATTCGGCTTGAACGCACCGCTGCCGAGAATGAGAAACAAGAGCGCGAGCAGAAACAGCGGCTCGACCGCCATCATGAAATGGCCGATCGCCATGAGCACGGCGCCGATGACGACGGTGCGGCGGCGGCCGAGCACGCGGTCGGCCAGAAGCCCGCCGAAGATCGGCGTGAAATAAACCAGCGCGGTATAAAAACCCCAGATCTGCGAGGACAGCGGCTGCACGTCGAGCGGGCCGAATACGGCTTCGAACGCGCGCTTGACGGGAAGGAGGCCGATCACGGTGCCGGAATGGTCCGGCAACAGCAGATATTTCGTCATGTAGAGGACGAGCAGCGAGCGCATGCCATAATAGGAGAAGCGCTCCCACATCTCGGTGGTGAACAGAAAGGTGAGGCCTTTCGGATGGCCGAATAGCTCGCCAGTGGTGCCCTGCCGGACCACGGTGCGATCATGCTCCGGGTGGTTCAAGCGCCGCAGAAAAACCAAGGGGAGCCGTGAGGCTCCCCTGGCGAGTGTCTCCCCTTGCGGGGCAACGGACATCCGGTTTTCCCGGAGCCGCGAGTGGTATGTACATAGACGAAGCAGTCCTATTTTTCAAGGACGAATGGGTCTGGGAGCCATTCCATAAGTAAATCAATAACTTGGTTGAAGTCTTTCTCCGGTAGAAGAGGAATCCGCCCTTTAAACTGCGAAAATCGGCTCGGAGCCACAGTAGATGGCTGATTACAGATCGCCCAAGATTCGAATGCTCCCTCAATCTTAATAGTGAGCTTGCAGGCCCATCTATTATTTGCGTTGTCTGGCTCCGTGGAAGTGGCAACGATTAAGCAAGGGCCATGAAGGGTATTCTTATAGGAAACGACGATCACCGGTCGCGTCTTCCACATTTCAGGCAGATGTGCGTCCCTCCAAACGTCACACCAATATATTTGTCTAATCTTTGGAGCTGCAATAATCCTTGGTTTCACCCACGGGGGCTTTCCCGCGCTCTGTTTTGGCTCTGGTGCGTCGGACACGGTTAGCCTCGATCGTCAATGGCGCTAACAAGCTTTATAGGGGGGTTCAGACAATGTCTTCTACATATCCCGAAGAAGCGAAAAACTTTCGCCTGCTCGGCCACGATCCGTCGGCGGCCTGGGGCGGCGGCAGTTTGGTGCAGGTGCACAAGGGGCACGCCTATGTGGGCGCGGTCGGCGGCTCGAGCTACAACGGACCGGAAGGCTTCACCGTGCATGACGTGCGCGATCCGAACAAGCCGAAAAAGGTCGGCGAATTCCGCGCGCCGCCCGGAATTCATTGCCACAAGCTGCGCATCGTCGGCGACGATCTGCTCTACGTGAATTCGGAGCGCCTTGCCGGCGACAAAGGCAAGAACGCGCGCGCCGGGTTTTTTATATTCGACGTATCGACGCCGTCAGCCCCGAAGCCGATCGGATTCTATGACATGCCCGGCTCCGGCCCGCACCGCTTCGGCGTCGATCTTGCGCGCGGGCTCGCCTTCATGCCCAACGACGCGCCGGGCTGGACCAGGCGCGTGATCTGGACGCTCGACATCAAGGATCCGCTCAAGCCCGAAGTCGTCGGCATCTGGGGCCTGCCGTGGATGAAGACCGACTCCGACGAAGTCGGCAACGATCCGCACCCGGCCGAGGAAGCCACCACGCTGCACGGCCCGCCGACGATCCGCGGCAATCGCATGTATTGCGCGTGGTGGGGCGGCGGCATCTCGATCGTCGACTGCACCGATCTGCGCGCGATGAAACTCGTCGGCCACATCAAATGGTCGCCGCCGTTTCCCGGCTCCACTCATACCTGCTGGCCGATCGGCGACCGGCCCTATCTTGTCGTCACCGACGAGGCGCGTTCCAAGGAAAAATACTGGGACGCGCAGTTCATGTGGATCGTCGACGCGCGCGAGGAGAAAAACCCGCTGCCGGTCGCGACCTTCATGCCCGAACGCGAGAAATATTACGACCGCCCCGGCCGTTTCGGCGCGCATAATATTCTGGAAAACCTTCCCGCCGACGGGCCGTGGAAGGACCTCGTGTTCCTCACCTATTTCAACGCCGGGCTGCGCGCGGTCGACGTGAGCGATCCGCTGCACCCGAAGGAAGTCGGCTGTTATGTGCCGGAAACGCCGGAAGGCACGCCGGGCATCCAGTCAAACGACATCGGCTGCGACGACAACGGCCGGCTTTATCTGATCGACCGCTGGGGGCAGGGGATGCATATTCTGGAATATACCGGGTGACTATCTTCTCCTCCCCCGCTTGCGGGGGAGGTCGCGAGCGAAGCGAGCCGGTGGGGGCAAGTGTGGCTTGCTCAGAGCAAGCCAGCCCCCTCCACCGCCCTTCGGGCGGTCCCCCTCCCCCGCACTTCGTGCGGGGGCGGATTTTCTTCACCCCGGCAGCCCGACGCACTTCTGCGGCGGGACGCCGATGGCCACCGTCTGCCCGACGTGGAAATCGTCGCTGCGCATGCGGGCGCGCAATTCGCGGTCGCCGAGGTCGACGATGTAGTCGACCACCTCGCCGAGAAAGACCCGGTTGACGATCTTGCCCTTGAGCATGTTCGATCCGTCGGGCGGCGCGCCGCCGGCGCCGTCGAACAGCACGATGTCCTCCGGCCGCGCCGTGACCAACGCCTTCATGCCGACGCCGATCGGCTCGGCGAACTGGCAGCGCATGAGACCGTGCGCGGTGTCGACCTGCGTCAGGCCGCCGTCCGCTCCGCGCACAGTGCCGGGCAAAAAATTCGCCGAGCCGACGAAATCGGCGACGAACTGGTTCTTCGGCCGGCGATAGATTTCCTGCGGCGTACCGCGCTGGATGACGCGCCCGGAATCGAACACGGCGATCTCGTCCGACAAGGCCAGCGCCTCCGATTGATCGTGCGTGACATAGACGGTGGTGATGCCAAACGTGCGCTGCAGGCGCTTTAATTCGAGCCGCATCTGCTCGCGCAGCTTGGCGTCGAGATTCGACAGCGGCTCGTCGAGCAACAGAATCGCCGGCTCGTGGATGAGCCCGCGCGCGAAGGCGAGCCGCTGCTGCTGGCCGCCGGAGAGCTGCGTCGCCGGGCGGCGCGCGTAGCCGGTGAGCTGCACCATGTCGAGCATGCGCGACACCCGGTCCCTGATCTCGAGAGCGGAATATTTTTTCGCGCGCGACACCCGCAACGGAAAAGCGACGTTCTCGAACACCGTCATGTGCGGCCAGATCGCATAGGACTGGAACACCATGCCGATGCCGCGATCGCTCGCCGGTACGAAAATTCTTTTCGCCGAATCGAAAACGGTGCGGTTGCCGATGACGATGCGGCCGGATTGCGGGCGCTCCAGCCCGGCGAGGCAGCGTAGCGTCGTGGTCTTGCCGCAGCCGGAAGGACCGAGCAGCGTCATGAGCTTGCCGGTTTCGACATCGAGGCTGATGCCGTCGACGGCGCGCACCTCGGCGCCGGAAGCGACGAACGATTTCCGCAAATTCTCGATCGCGAACATGCGCTGATATTACCTTTTTCCTCCCCCGCGTGCGGGGGAGGACGCGAGCGAAGCGAAGCGGGAAGGGGCAAGTGGCGGCACGGCGCGAACGGCAGGCCCCCTCCCTTCCCTCCCCCGCAAGCGGGGGAGGGTTCAAGCGGTTATGCCGCACGCGCCTTGGCGCCGGTCGCGCGCGTCCGCCGATGGACGCGCGTTTCGAGGAAGCGCAAGCCGGCGACAATGACGAGGAGCGGCACAATCTGCAAAATGCCGAGCGCGGCGACCGCGCCGTAGCTGCCGCCTTCTTCCCACATGGTGAGACTGATGGTGGCGAGCACGGCGGTGCCCGGCCCGATCAGAAAGATCGAAGCGCCCAGTTCGCGCACCGAGAGCACGAAGACGTAAATCCAGGCCGCGAGCAGGAACGGCAGCAGCAGCGGCAGCAGCACCCGCCATAAAACCTGGCCGATGCGCGCGCCGGACACCTCCGCCACTTCCTCCAGCTCGCGGTGAATTTGCGTAATCCCGGTGGACGCGAAGCGCATGCCGTAGGGCAGCGAAAGCGTCACATAGGCGATGAGCAGGATCCAGATCGTGTCGTAGACGCCGATCGGGATGACCAGATAGGTGAACAGAATGCTGGCGCCGACGATGACGCTCGGGATGGCGATCGGCGCCGAGGCGAGCATATCGAGAAGCCAGGCGAAGCGCGAGGCCGAGCGCAGCGCGATCCACGCCATCACCAGCGTGAGGCCGACGACAACAGTCGCCGCCATGGCCGAGACCACGACGCTGGTGCGCACCGCGTCGAGGAAGATCGGATAGCGCAGGATGTAACGATAATTCGCCAGCGTCGCCGGGGGCGGCGAACCCATGAACGGCTGCGACAGATTTGAGAAAAACGATTGCCACGCCAGCGTGAACAGCGGCAGCCCGAGCGCGATCAGAAAAACAAACACGATCGCGATCGAAACCGGCCAGCGCCAGCGGCCAAGCTCGATGCGGGTCGGCATATAGCCCTTGCCGGTGATGGTGGCGAAGGCTTCGGCGTTGCGCGTCGCGCGGCGGTAGAAATAGACGGCGACGAGGCAGATCGCGAGCAGCGTCAGGCTGAGCGCGCTGGCGACGCCGAATTCGGGCGGCGTCTCGATAACGGCGTTCTGGATCTGGGTGGTGAACACGTCGATGCGCGCCGGCAGCCCGATCACGCGCGGCACCTCGTAGGACGACAGCCCCATGATGAACAGGAGCAAGAGGCCGGAGAGAATGGCGGGGCGCAGGAGCGGCAGCGTGATTTTCGGCACGACCTGCCAATAGCGGCCGCCGGAGACGAGTCCCGCTTCTTCCATGCGCACGTCGAGCGCGCGCAACGCCGGGCCGAGCACTAGATAGGCGAGCGGAAAATAATGGCTCGACAGCGCCCAGATCATGCCGCCCATCGAGTAGATGTTGAACGGCGCGTTCCTCAGCCCGAAGGCCGATTTCAGCACCGCATTGACCCAGCCGATGTTCGGGCTGAGCACGAAAATCCAGGCCATGGCCATGAGCAGGCCGGGAACGGCGAAGGAAACAAGCGCCAGATTGTGAGACAGCATGCCGCCCGGCGCGTCGGTGCGCTCCACCGCCCAGGCGACGAAGCCGCCGATGACGAAGGTCACCGTTGCGGTGCCCGCGGCGTAGACGAGCGAATTGCCGATAAGCCGCAGAATGCGCTCGCTCGCATAGGCGTCGACGAAATTATCCAGCGTGAAGGCGCCGAAGCCTAAGCCCGTATCCTCGGTGAACGCGGTGAGCAGCAAGCCGGCAAGCGGCACCAGCACCAGCCAGATGCCGATGGCGATGCAGGCGATCAGCAAATAATTCGGTTGCCCCCAGCGCGAGGCGGGCTCGGCCGCCGGCTGCAGGCCGGGCAAGAGGTCGGCGGAATCCGCGGCAACGGTCAAGCACTGCACTCCACGACGAAACTCTTGGTCCCAGCTAGCGGCTCCCTCGCCCCGCGCGGCGGGGAGAGGTAAGACTTACTGCCCCTTGAACAATTCGTTGAACCGCCGCTGCCACTTGCCCTCTTGCTGCGGCGTGATCAGGACCGTGATGACTTTCTTCGTGTTCATCAATTTGACGATGCCGGGCGGATTTGACTCGACGTCTGGGCGCGTGGGGATGCGGCCGAACTTGGTCAAGAAGGTCTCGCATTCCTTGCTCAGCATGAAGTTCGCCGCCAGCAACGCCGTGTTCGGATGCGGGGCGCGCGAGCTGACGCCGACTTGGCCGAAGAACAACGTCACGGGATCGAGCGGAAATATATCGATCGGTCCGCCCTTGAGTTTCACGTTCATGCTGAGATTGACGTAATTGTTGAGCGACAGCCAGTATTCGCCGGAGCCGACCGAGCGTGCTTGCGCGAGATGGCCGACGGTCACGACCGGATGAAGCGCCGCAATGATGTTCTTGACCAGCTGGGCGCCCTTGTCGTCGCCGTAATATTCGAAGATGGCCTTGAGCCATTCGTTGTCGGTGCCGTCGATGGCGACATGACCGGCCCATTCCTTGTGCTGTACGAAATCGTCGTAGGTCTTCGGCAGTTCGGACGCCTTGACATGCTGGGTGTTGTAGGCGGGCGTATTGTAATTGGCATAGACGCCGTACCAGCGCCGGCCGGGATCGCGCGCCGACGGCATGATGTTTTTCGCCTCCGGCGGATCGAATTGCAGCAGAAGCTGCGGCGCCACTTTATTGATGCTCGCCGTCTGCACGATGTCCCAGGATTTCTGGTTGCCGCGAAATTCGAGCATCATGCGCGACATCAGGATCGAGTCGGAGCCACGCACGTAATTGACCTTGATGCCGGTCGCCTTGGTGAAGAGTTGCCACAGTGGCAGGCCTTCACCCTCATTGGTCGAGGAGTAGATGGTCATTTCGCCGCCCCCGGCCTTGGCGGCGGCAAGCAGCTTGGGGTCGAGCCAGGCGTGCGCTTCCTGGGCCAATGCATGCCCAACGAAACCTGACGCAAGCAACAGGCCGGCGAGGCCGGCTTTCTTGATCTGACGGAACAATGGCGCCTCCCATTCGGATGTCTTGTCGATTTGATTACAACACTGCTTAAGGCGGCAGTCGAGAGCTACCTCGCGTGACGCTCTGGCGCATACCCTTACTTTTCGAAGGCGTGCCAATTCGGCTCCGCCGGCGGCGCTTTCGGCACAAAGCCGAAGGTGCGTTCGAAGCGCTCGGCGTAGGCCGGCCACACTTGCGGATTGACGATGCGCGGCACCGGCTTGCCGTCGAGCGCATCGAGCATCTGCTCGGCCGCGATCTGGCCCATCCGCACGCGCGCCTCCCGCGTCACGCCGGCCATGTGCGGGGTGACGATGACGTTGTCGAATTTCATCAGCGGGTGCTGGGCCGGCGGCGGCTCTTTCTCCCAAACGTCGAGGCCGGCGCCGGCGATTTTCTGCTCACGCAGCGCCCGTTCGAGCGCCTCCTCGTCGTGGATCGAGCCGCGCGCCGTGGTGATGAAATAGGCGGTCGGCTGCATCAGCGCGTATTCGCGCGCGCCGATCATCTTGCGCGATTGCCCGGTCAGCGGACAATTGATCGAGACGAAGTCGGAACGGCGCAACAGCTCGTCGAGCTCGACTTTTGTCGCGCCGCGCGCGTGCACCGCCTCGGCGCTCAGATAAGGATCGTAGGCGAGGACCTGCATGCGGAACAGCGTGCCGGCGAGTTCGGCGATGCGCCGCCCGACATTGCCGAGGCCGACGATGCCGAGGGTTTTGCCGAACGCCTCGCGGCCGATATAGTCGAGCCGGTTATTGAGCGCGCCGGCGCGCAGCGCGCGGTCGGACTCGCCGACGCGCTTGACCAGGCACAACATCATGCCGATGACGTGCTCGGCGACCGCCTCGGCATTGCCGCCGGACTGATTGACGACGAGAACGCCGCGCTCGGTGCAGGCTTTCACGTCGACGGTGTCGTAGCCGGCGCCGTTGGTGGAAACGATCAGGAGGTTTGGCGCTCTGCCCAACAGCTCGTCGCGGGCGTGATAGTGATGCGCCAGCTCATCTCTGGCCGAGCTGGTCTGGTAGGCGTGCGCCGCGGAGAGAACCTCCAACGCGGCATCGTCCGGACTCTTCTGTTCGAGCATATCGAGCCGCACGTCGCCGCGCTTTCCGAGCATCTCGGCAAAGCCGAGCGGCCGATGCGGCGAGACGTAGAACACACGCTTGTTGTTGACGACACTGTTCATCGACGCCATTCCCCCCTTTGCGGATCGGGCCTGTGCGACCCTCGCCGCCCAGCGTGGTACGATGTTACATTGTTGTCAAAAGTGAGTGTGCGACAAGCCGGGGAGGCAGCGATGGCCGGGCCGGGCTGACGCGGCGCATCGGGCCGGGTTGAGCGTGGAGCCGAACGCGCCGGCACGCGGCCGCGAAATTCAGTCTCGCGGCACCGTCAGGCTTGCGACTTTCGAGACATCCTCGCTCTCGTCCAATCGCCAGATCGCGCCGATCAGCGGCTCGATATCGTGGCGCGGATTCCAGCCGGCGGCGGCCGCGCGCAGTTTTTCTTCCAAATCCTTATCGCTCATCGGATTGGCGTCGCTGCCGCGCGCCGCCTGCTGCGACAGCTTGTGGACCGCGCCGTTGGCGGTGGCGATCTCGACCGCCGCCGAAACGGTGGAGAAGCGCGCATCGCGCGCCACCGCGATCTTGCCGCGCAGCGCCTGCGCGCGCGGATCTCGCACGCAGGCATCGGTGAACTGATCGAGCCCGGCTTTGCCGGTGAGCAAGGCGGCGGCGACGGCGTGCTGCACGCTGACCTGCGCTTCGCGGCCGGTGGAAATATTCGACCGGTCGGCGCGCGCCGCAAGCAGCGGATTGCCGGTCGCCAGCACCTTCTCAACGGTCGCTGCCGGATGGTCGCGGCGCCAATCCAGCACGCAATCGAGCACGGGGTGAATCACAAAGCCGCACGGATACGGCTTGTAGGATGTTTTCAGGATTTCCCAGGATTTGCCGAGACCGTCGGTGATCCGCGACAAATCCGGAGTTTCACCCAACGCGTTGAAGTAGCCTTGCACGCCAGTGAGCGGCTCCGGCGGTCCGGCAAAGCCCTGCGCCGCCAACAGCGCGGACCAAAGTCCATTGCGCGCGGCATTGCCGACGCCGACGCTTTTGGCCGGCGTTCCGAGGCATTCGCACAGACCGGATGCCTGGGTCGCCGCGGCGCCGAGCGCCCAGACCATCTGCGTGGCGTTGAGCCGCAAGAGCTTGCCGCTGCCGGCGGCGGCGCCGAACACGCCGCAGGTCGCGGTGATGTGCCAGCCTTTGTTGTAATGCGATGGCGACATCGCAAGCCCGATGCGGCATTCCACTTCCTGGCCGAGCACCAAGGCGAGCAGGAAATCGCGGCCGTTCACCGGCTTGAACTCGGCAAGCGCCAAGAGCGCCGGCGCGATCGGCGCGGTCGGATGAATCGCCGTGGGCACGTGAGTGTCGCAGAAGTCGAGCACGTTGGCGCCGGCGGCGTTGAGGAATGCCGCGCCGAGCGCGTCGATGCGCTCGCGCCGGCCGACCAGGGCCGCTTGCTTGCCGCCGGAGAACGCGGCGAGGCAAGCGAGCGCCGTCTCCACCGTTGCATCGCGGCAGCCCGTCAGCGCGACGGCGAAGAAATTCATCGCCGAGCGCTTGGCTTGGTGCGTGACTTGCGGCGGCAGGTCGTCCCAGGTCGTGCCTACCGCAAGTTGGGCCAAGCTTTCGGTCACGCGTTGATTTTGCCGCATGCCAGTCCCTCGACATTCCGTTGACAAATAGCCGAACGGTCGGTTTGATTTTAGCTTGGCGGCTGCGCTGCGGCCATCGTTTCAGAAAATCGATGCCAAGTCTTTGTCCCTATTTCCAAGTCTTTATCCCTATTTCCAAATCCCTATTTCCAAGTCTTTTCCCTATTTCAATGGCCGTTTTTTCGTGCGATAAATTTCATTCGCTCGTCGTCGGCTAATGCAGAAAAACCGGAAGGATCGACATGCGCCTCATGCAACGTGGAAACCGCTGGCGAACGGCCGCTGCCGCCTGCGCCTTTGGCTTGTCTTTGCTCGCGACGCACATTGCGGCACGCGCGACCGACGATAAGACCTATGTGATGAAGCTCGGCCTCGCCACCATCAACGACGCACAGCATGAATGGGCCAAGCGGTTCGTGGCAATGGTGGAAAAGGATTCCGGCGGTCGAATAAAGGGACAGATTTATCCAGCGAGCCAATTGGGACCGATACCGCGCGAGATCGAAGGCGTGCAGTTCGGCTCCATCCAAGGCTATATCGGGCCGCCCGAGTTTTTGGTCGGAGTCGACGAACGCTTCGAGGTGCTCTCGGCGCCCGGTCTCGTCACCGACATGGCGCACGGAATCCGGATTGCGAGCGATCCCGAGCTGCAAAAGATGATGTTCAGCTTCGGCGCCGATAAAGGCATCCACGGCGTCGCGCTATGGGTTTCGCAGCCTTCGTCGATCGTCGCCCGTACTCCGATCCGTCACCTCGCCGACCTGAAGGGCAAGAAGCTGCGCGTGCTTGCAGCCGACATGCAGCAGGAAATGCTGAAGCGGCTCGGCGCGTCGCCCATCGCGATGACGCTCGGCGACGTGCTGCCGGCCATTCAGCAGGGCGCGATCGACGGGGCGGTGCTGGCCGTGACGGTGGATACGACGATGCGTTATTACGATGCCGCGAAATACATTACCGAGACCGGCCAGCCCTTCATCTTCTCGATGGCCTTTCTCGGCAAGAAATGGTTTGACTCGCTGCCCAAGGACCTGCAAACGATCCTCGATACGGACGCAGGCAAGGCGGCGGCCGAGGTCGATCCCTGGGAGGCGGATTTCTACAAAAAAGAAAGCAAGATTTGGGCGCAACACGGCGAAATCATCCAGCTGCCGGCCAACGAGCACGCGGAGATGATGAAGACGCTCGCAGGCGTCGGCGAAGACGTTGCGAAACGGAAGCCCGGACTTGAAAAAGCGTACAACGTCTTTGCCGAGGTGGCGAAACGGACGAAATAGTCTTCGCGCCGGGTCGCGCCGGCGCGCATGTCCGCGCGCGGCGGGCATCACTCCCTTGGGCTGCTTAACAACCGGGAGGAACGACATGTGCCCCATGCAGAGTGGAATCCGCTGGCGAACGGTCGCTATCGCCGGCGCGTTCGTCTTGTCTTTTCTCGTGACGGACAACGCGGCACGCGCGGCCGACGACAAGACCTATGTGATGAAGCTTGGCCTCGCCACGATCAACGACTCGCAGCACGAATGGTGCAAGCGGTTCGTGGCCATGGTCGAGAAGGATTCGAAGGGCAGGATCAAGGGCCAGATCTATCCGGCCAGCCAGTTGGGATCGATACCGCGCGAGATCGAGGGCGTGCAGTTCGGCGAAATTCAGGGCTATATCGGCCCGCCCGAGTTTTTGGTCGGTGTCGACGACCGCTACGAGGTGCTGTCCGCTCCGGGACTGATCGACGGCATGGCGCAGGGCGTGCGCGTCGCCGGCGATCCGCAATTGCAGAAGATGATGTTCGGCTTCGGCACCAATAAGGGCATCCATGGCGCCGCGCTGTTCATCGCGCAGCCTTCGTCGGTCATCGCCCGCGACGCGATCCGCCATGTCGCCGATTTCAAGGGCAAGAAGCTCCGCGTTCTGGCGGCCGACATGGAGCAGGAGATGATGGAGCGGCTCGGCGCCACGCCGGTGGCGATGACGCTCGGCGACGTGCTGCCGGCGATTCAGCAGGGGGCGATCGACGGCGCGCTTGCCGCCATGACGGTCTACACCACCATGCATTATTGGGACGCGGCGAAATACGTGACCGAGACGGGCCAGCCGTTCATCTTCTCCATGGCCTTCCTCAGCAAAAAATGGTTCGACGCGTTGCCTAAGGACCTGCAAACGATTGTCGATACCGACGCCGGCAAGGCCGCCGCGGAAGTCAACCCGTGGGAGGTCGCTTTCTACGCCAAGCAGCGGCAAATCTGGGCGCAACACGCCGAACTCATCAGTCTGCCTGCCGACGAGCAAGCCGCAATGATGAAGATGCTCGCCGGCGTCGGCGTCGACGTGGCGAAGCGAAAGCCGGAGCTGCAGCAAGCCTTCGACCTCTTCGCCGCCGCGGCCAAACGCGCGCAATAGTTTCGGTTTGACCGCGCGCACGGAATGGGGACATGTCCGCGCATGGCGGACATGCGCCATTCTCATCGCCGCCGATCGCAAGTATAAACGTCCAGCCCCGCGACAGCGGGGAAGGGGGACCGTCCTGCGCAGCGGGGCGGTGGAAGGGGCGTCGGCGGCGAGGTTAGCCTCGTTGCTGCACGCCCCCTTCCACCACGCTACGCTCGCTTCGCGAGCTTCGGGCGGTCCCCCTGCCCCGCACTCCGTGCGGGGGAGGAGAAGACGGAGGAACGCGTGAACAAATTTGGCATTGGTCAGCCCGTCCCCCGGATCGAGGACCCCCGCTTCATCACCGGCCGCGGCCGCTACGTCGACGACATCGAGCTGCCGCGCCAATGCCACGGCGTCCTCGTCATGTCGCCCCACGCCCATGCGCGCATCAAGCGCGTGGACACCGCCAGGGCCAAGGCGGCCGACGGCGTGCTCGCCGTGCTCACCGGGGCGGACGTGCTGGCCGATAAGCTTGGCGGCCTGGCGCCGCCGATGCCCGAGGACATGGGCGGGCCGAAAGGTTTCCGCACGCTGCGCGCGATCCTGGCGACCGACAGGGTGCGCGCGGTTGGCGATCGGGTGGCTTTCGTCGTCGCCGAAACGCTGGCGCAGGCGCGTAGCGCCGCCGAGCTGATCGAAGTGGAATACGAGCCGCTGCCGGCGGCGATCGATGTCGAGGACGCGGTCAAGCCGGGCGCGCCGGCGGTGTGGGACGAGGCTCCCGACAACGTCTCCTTCACGCTGACGATGGGCAACAAGGACGCGACCGACGCCGCGTTCGCCAACGCCAAACACGTCGTTTCGCTGAAGGTCCGCAATACCCGGATCACCGCCAACTCGATCGAGCCGCGCGCGGCCATCGGCCAGTATCATCCCGAGGCCGACAGCTACACGCTCTACTCGACCTCGCAGAACCCGCACGGCACCCGTTCTTCCGTCGCCGGCCAGGTGCTGAAAATTCCCGAAACGAAGCTACGCGTGATCTCCCCCGATGTCGGCGGCGGCTTCGGCATGAAGCACGGCGGCTACCCGGAGGACGCGCTCGTGGTCTGGGCGTCGCGCCGCGTCGGCGGCCGCCCGGTCAAATGGGTGTCGACGCGGTCGGAGGCGCTCCTTGGCGACTCGCAAGGCCGCGATCAGGTCGTCACCGGTGAGCTGGCGCTCGACGAGCGCGGCAAGGTTTTGGGAATGCGCGTCAATGCGCTCCACGCCATGGGCTCGCACGTGTTCGGCGCCGCGATGGTGGTGCCGCTGTTCGCCATGCGGCTGGCGCCCGGCGTCTATCGGATTCCGGCGGTGCACGCGGTCGGCAAAGCGGTGCTCACCAATACCATTCCGCTCGCGCCCTATCGCGGCGCCGGCCGGCCCGAGGCGACCTATCTGATCGAGCAATTGCTCGACCGCGCCGCGCGCGTCGTCGGCATCGATGCGGTGGAGATCAGGCGGCGCAATTTCATCCCGTCATCCGCCATGCCGCACAAGATCGGCACCGGGGTTACCTACGACAGCGGCGATTTCGTCCATGTGATGGACGAATGTTTGAAGCTCGCCGACTGGGACGGCTTTGCCAAGCGCGCGGCGGAATCGAAAAAGCACGGAAAATTGCGCGGCCGCGGCATCGGCTATTTTCTGGAAGAAGCTGCGGTGTTCAACGACCGCATGGTTTTACGCTTTGATCCGAGCGGCATGCTCACGATCCTCGCGGGCACGCATTCGCACGGCCAGGGCCACCAGACCGTCTACGCGCAGATGGTGACGGAGTGGCTCGGCGTGCCGTTTGAGAACGTCCGTTTCGTGCAGGGCGACACCGACGCGGTGCCGATCGGCCGCGGCAGCTACGGCTCGCGCAGCATGCATGTCGGCGGCAATGCGCTCAAGCGCGCCGCCGACAATATCATCGAGAAGGCGAAGCCGATGGCGGCGATGATGCTGGAGGCAGCTTCCGGCGACATCGAGTTCAAGGACGGCGCTTTCCGCATCGTCGGCACCGACCGTTCCCTGCCGCTCACCGCCGTGGCGCAAGCGTTCTATCGCCCGGCGATGCTGCCGCCGCAATTCGACGTTGGCCTCGAAGCCTCCGGCACGTTCGCGGCCGAGCCGCCGAACTATCCGAACGGCTGCCACGTCTGCGAAGTCGAGATCGATCCGGAGACCGGCATGGTCACGCTGGCGCGCTACGCCGCGGTCGACGACGTGGGAAAAATCATGAATCGCCTTTTGTGCGAGGGACAGATTCACGGCGGCGTCGCCCAAGGCGTCGGTCAGGCGCTGATGGAAGCGATCGTGTTCGACGAAGCCGGCCAGCTCGTCACCGGCAGCTTCCAGGACTACGCCATGCCGCGCGCCGACGATTTCCCCGAACTGGTCTCGGAGTTGACCGAAGTGCCGGCGCGCACCAACCCGCTCGGCGTCAAAGGCGCCGGCGAAGCCGGCGCCACCGGCGCGCCGCCCGCGGTGATCGGCGCCGTCCTCGACGCGCTAAAACCGCTCGGCATCGACCACATCGACATGCCGGCGACGCCGAGCCGGGTGTGGGCGGCGATCAATGCGAGCGGGGGCGCGAAGGCGGCGGAATAAAATCTTTCCACCCCCGCGGCAGCGGGGGGAGGGGGACCGCGCGACCCGCCTTCGCTCGCTGCGCGAGCTACGGCGGGTTTGAGTCCGCCGACCCTCCTACGCTCGCGTTGCGAGCTTCGGAGGGTTCGAGTCCACCATAGCGCGGAGCGCGTAGGTGGAAGCGCGAAGCGCGTAGGCGGAAGCGCAGTGGAGGGGGCCTCTGAGGTGACGCTTATGAGAGCGCCGAAGAAAGTAATCGATAGCGCTCAACGTCTTCGATTGCGGTGACGCGATTGTGGACTGCACCCCTCGGCTGAGACACGGCTAATTGGGTGACAAGGCGGTTTCAGGTTTTGGTTGGCGGTTGCGGGTTTGGCTGAGTTCGGCTTCGAACTCGACCGGCGGTTTGTAGCCGAGC
>Ga0102924_1000143_pt1 | contig 86013 bp, 88 predicted proteins | sample PaiPotPPM11metaG_FD_80116 | JGI IMG/M metagenome (GOLD analysis project Ga0102924, IMG submission 80116) | Iron sulfur acid spring bacterial and archeal communities from Banff, Canada, to study Microbial Dark Matter (Phase II) - Paint Pots PPM... ...
GCGTACCGCCGCCGCCTCCGCCACCACCGCACTTTTTCCCGAGAATGGCGTGGTTGCAGTTTCCACGGCGACCGCGATCACCAACAAGACCGCCCCCGTTTCCGCCGTTGCCGCCGCGATGGGCGCCGCTGCCGCCAGCGCCGGCCGCTACGACGACGCGGTCGCTTAACCCACTGCCACCTTGGCGCACGTCGGAAGCACCACCACCGCCGTTGCCGTTGCCAATACGCCCCACGCCGCCGTTGCCGCCGCCGTTCAAGCCACCCGTTTCGCCTGTTGGTATACCACCAACAAAGACCGCCAGCGTCTCGCCAGGAGTGACCGAAATCTTCGCCTTCACCAATCCGCTATAAGCAGACTGAGTTGGCGCACCAACGGCCGTTATCGTAACGCGCTTCACGCCGGCGGGCACCTTAAAGTTTTGCTGCGCGCCGGTGTAGTAGAACGTCTTCGAATGGTTCGCGGACACGAACTGAACTGGAAGGCTGCCATCGCCGTGAGAGGTGAACGACGAACCACCGCTTGCGCAGGCCGCCTCCAGCGTGGCGGATAGCAGTAAGACGAATCCGGCCTTCGCTAAAGTCGTAAAGCGGTCAAATGCGTTTCTGTGGTTTAACATGGGTTCCTAGCCTCCTGGTTATTTGACTACCTAAACAGCGGACTTAACTTACTCAGGCGGAGAGCTGCCTACGATCCCAAGCAAATGTACGAAAAACTGCCGACCGCTGAAGAGTAAACTGAGATGGAACTAGCCGACGTCCTTACGTAGCTATCAGCTATTGCGATATTGCCCAGCGCGGAGACCGTGCAATAGTAACTTGTTGAACTAGTGAATGAGAACGAATTGGGAAACTGACACAGTACCGGCGACGATATGCTTACGCAAGTTCCGCTCAACATCTGGGGATGTGGCGTAGGACTCCCGACGGGAAACGCTTCTGGGGCGTATCCGCCCGACGCGCCGTTAGGGCGAACTCCTCCAGCCAAGCTGGTTATTCCGCTGCTTATAGACGGATTAGTGTCGCCCGCTCCAGCTACGATCGCGGCTCCGGCAATGATGTTGTTATAAACGCCGAAGTTTCCGCTCCCATCCGCCGCCACGATGTATCCATTATTGACAAGCGGTGAAGTATGGAGGGTTATGCTAAATATCTGATTGGCGATTCCCCCGGGACAAAACGTACCACAGTCATCTGGAGCACCCTGAGTCGTAAAAGACGTTCCCGATTGTACATCGTTTCCGTATGAGAGCACGTGATGTGACGTGTATCCAGGTGCTCCGAAGCAAATGTAGTAGCAAGAACCGGTGCCCAGTAGTCCGAGCCCTGATTGATTTGAACCCAACGGTAGGTTGTAGAGATTAGCTGAGCCGAGTGCGCCTCCGATGCCAACATCCGCCCCAGTAATTGGAGTCGGCCACGGCGATGGCTGATTGTACCACGTGACGTAGCTCGGAATCGCCTGGGCGATTGACGATGCTCCCTCGGATGCCGTCAGCGAGACCTTTGCGTTTCCGCCGCTGTAAGACGCCATGGTCACCTGACAAGTCCTAGCGCCCGGTGCCTGCCACACAAAACTCCCGTCGCCTGTCGTTGACGCGCCGGCAGTAGACCCGCCGTGCGTCGATGCCTTTATAGACCGCGGGATGCCGTTCGCGCCTATCACTTGAAAGGCAAGCCTCCCTAACCAAGCTCCCGAGATGTCTGCCGAACAAGCCAACGCGCCACCTATCGGCGAGACAGACGCCGAAGCATTCAAGGCACCGAGCAGTCCAACTTTCGCAGTCGCTCCAATGCCTTGCGGAGCTGCGTTCAAGAATAGCAATATGGCGGTTAGGCATCCGAGCCCAATCGCAAGGCGTTTTAACATAGGTATTCGGCTCCGTTTAGTTACGAGGGGCTCAATAAACGGGGAACACGTTGGCAGTGAACTAGCCTTAAGATGTCAAGCGATCCTTTCCTTCGACACGAGCGCGGAACGCGGCCCTAGGGCGATGGTCGTGAACGCGGGCGCCGCTGCGGAAGCACGAACAGGCCGCCAGCGAGAGCCCCGACGCGCGGGCGATCGCCGTCAAACGACAGCATCAAGGCTAGGCGTGATCTCGAGCAGGAACCAGGTACGATCTCGCCCACTTTTGCTATTTGAGGCTCCGTTCGCGATTTTGCCAACGCGCTTCGGCCCAGCCGGGGCGCTCGCGCGGGGACCGCGCGTAAACTGGGTGAGCAACATCAAGTTTTCACTCGGTTTTCACGGAATTAGCTTTCCGCTAGTGCAGCGAGAGACAAAAAGCTTGAGTTTCACGCGCCTGGCGCTTGACGGGCGTTATCGAGGTGAGGGTGTGCATTTCAAAATCATGGCGTTCAATGCTCTCCACCGATCCATCGATGGGTCTGCTTGCCTTCCGGGCACCAATGGGGTGGGGCTGCGGTTGCCATTCGGTTGCCCTACGTGGCAACCGCTGAGGTCACACGATCACCTCGGACGGGAGGGGACGGTATTGGCGGTACGGCCGAAACCCATACGCAGCTGACTTTGCGCGACGCAGCGGTGTTTGACGGTACAATGCGGCACAGCGTGAGAGCGGATTCGATTCTCGCCGAAGCTGCGTTTCAAAGAATCCTGCCTCAAAACGAGACGCCCTCCGCATTCTCGAGCCGCAAGCTCGTAATACGTCCTGGCGGGTGCTTGGAGGTCACGGTAGCTCCCCGTTTTCGTGCTCAATCGACGCTAGCGGTGACCTGTCGGGTCGGCTTTAGTGATTTTCAAGACCGCCGCATTCAGCCACTGACTCCTGAGCGCGAAACGCGCCCCTCTGAAATTCACGCAGCCCTTTGGAGTGGCACCGTTGTGGCACGGACTCTGCGGGATGAGGCGGTTTTGGTGGGCAGCTGCGGAGGCGATGGTTGAGCGAAAAGCATTACAAAATAACACTTTCCGACACTCCGCGGGATCAATCGGAATCATCGCCTTAAGATTCGAATCGCGTTGGCGCTACCAACAAACGAAACGCGGTTTCTCATCCCCTAAGGTCCTTTTGGAAGCGATGGTCGCGGAGCCCCACTGCCGCCTGCGCCGCCCGATGCGCGCACGGCAAATTGACGAACATGCGGAGGTCGACCGTCGCGCGCGTTTGCGCTGCTTGCGCTGCTCGCTCCGCCATGCTGGAATTCGAAGTAAAACGTCGCTTCGGCACGTGACCTAGCTGTCAATCGGCAAACCCTTCACGAGGGAGTAGCCCTCCCATCCCATAACCGCTAGCCATGATCAGAGTCAGCTGGCTTTGCGCAACGGTTTTGTTCGCCATCATCCTGATACTGCCGCCAGGAGCAGCCGGGGCTCAAGGCGCCGACGTCACCACTTCCATCGCCTTCCCCGACCCCGACGCCCTCGGCATCATCCTCGCCCCCCCCCACACCAGCGGTAAGCCTGAATGGCGTGCTTCTCGCCATGCAGACGTTCACCGCCGGAGTGAACGCAACGGGAAATCTCGCAAATGGAGGCGGAGCAGATCAGCCGAACCGTTTTAATGTCAGCAACGCGTTCTTGACGGTCACGCGCAATACTGGATTCTTTCGGTACGGGGCTAGCGCCGGTATCTACAGCATTCCGGTCGTTGGGCTCTCGGGAAACAAAACGTTTCAGGCCGGCGCCAACGTCAACACTTATGGGCCACTGCCCTCAGCCTACATCGGCCTCAACCCTAACGATCATGTGAGCCTGGTCGCCGGTTACTTGGCAACCCTGATCGGTCAAGAGTACACATACACCTACCAAAACTCCAACATCCAGCGCGGGCTGGTCTGGAATATGGAGACAGCCGTTAGCCGTGGCGCACGACTTACTCTGACCGGCGGCAAGTTCACCGGCGCGCTGGAGGTGAACGACGGCTTCTTCTCGGGGCATTACTTGGGTCTAGAGGGCTCGCTGACAATGGCGCCGGATTCGAACCATTCGCTGCAGTTCGTTTTCGTGATTCCGAACTCTCAGGCTCCCGGCAACTGGACAGCCGCGATCGCAAACAAGCGCCTCTACAACCTCATGTATACGGCTACCAGCGGGCGCTGGACTTTCGCACCCTACCTCCTGCTCGTCCAATCTCCCGCCAGCAGCGCACTTGGCTACACAAATTCCGAGAGTGCCTACGGCGTTGTGTTCTTGTCAACGTATGCGATGAACGCCAACTGGTCGGTCGCGACCCGCATTGAAGATATTGCAAATCAGAGCAGCACCGGGTCGACGAGCCCCAACGCGGACTTAGTGGGATACGGTCCTGGCAGCGGTGCCTGGACCTTCACGGTCACGTCTCAGTATCGACGAGGGCAACTTCTGGTGCGAGCAGATCTCTCCCAAGTCACGGTGCGAGCGGCGACCCCGGGTTTGGCCTTCGGAACTGTCGGAACGCAAGGCGGCCAGTTTCGCTTCGTCTTGGAGTCCGGGCTTCAGTTCTAGGGCGTCGAAGTGCCCTGGGAATGTGCCGGCGCCAGTGTCCATGCGCCGCCATCTGAGAAGTGCACGTATTCCACTTTGCAACTACCCGGCACCGCACCGAAATACGGTGAATTGAAGAAACCATTGAACGCGTGCACGACTCTGACATTTTGAACGAATCTGCCCTTGTCGGTGATATGTTCGGTGCGGCCACCGTACTGAACGACGAAACGAATCTCATCAGCGGTACTCGCGCGTTGATTCGTAAACGAAATCTCAATGGGTTTGTAAGCCGACACGTAAGAGCGCGTATTCAGAATGCGGCAGTTGTCTATCCGAACCGGTTCGGATGCCTCAGCCGATAAACCAACCGCGGCTTGCGACAGGAACGCCGCTGAAAGTGCGATGATGCAAATGCTGGATTGCATTTCACTTCACGTCTTCCACGACTTCGTTACGGGCCGTCTTTCCGTTGTTGGAGGCGGTGATGATGAAATGCCAGCTCGTTGCGTACTGCAGCGACAGATTTGCCGAATAGGTTCCGTCGCCGTTGTCGGTGGCAGTCGCAGTTGGACCGCTCATAGACATTGTCGGCATTTGCGTCGTGACCTTGACGATGGCGCCTTTCGTAGGCGTGCCGTCGGCATTCCTTACGGTGATCGTCAGGGCTTGCGCGCCTTGCCTTGGTGGATCGGGATTGAAAGACGTACTGACGCTCAGCCCGCCCTGCGCAGCCGCGTTTTGGCTGCTCGCGTTCTTACCCTTAGAACTGCATCCCGCGACGAGCAACGCTACCACGACGAGTGCGATGAGGTGTTTCATGTAGGCTCCTTATCTGTAAGCGACGCGTCCCCGGCAGCGTGATGGACGGCGGCGATCGCGTCATTGATTCGCGCGACTGCGCGGCACACGTTTTCCCGAGCAATCGCATCGTCGGAAAGCGCAGAAAGCATTTCGAGCGTGGTTCCCTTGCCCGAATGGTCGCGTAGCGATGCCACGCGAAACTCCTCTGCGGCGGCCGTGGCTTGGACTCGAGCAGTCTCGAGATTTCGTTGCGCGGCTCGGTACTCGCGCCACGCGTTAGCGATGTCGCGCTGTGCCGAGAGCTGCGCCTGTTCTAATGCTGCCTGGGCATGACGTACCGCGGCGTCGGCTTCGTGGACGGCGGCAGGCCGGCTACCACTATCGACCACGGGCAGCGTCGCGGTGATTCCGACCTGATAGCCGGTCGAACCTAGTGGCGGATTCGACCGCCCGTTATAGGTTTGCGCGCTGGCAATGATCGTCGGAAGATATTGCGCGCGGGCCGACGCTCCGCGAGCCTGAGCAGCGTTTACTTCCTTCTGCGCCGCGAGGATTTCGGGTCGTTGCACTAGCGCGCGTTTTGCATATGTCGCCATGTCACCGTCCAGCCTCAGGGGCGTCAGTGCATCGGCGAGCCGCAGGTCGGGTGTGACCGCAAGATCGAGAATGACTTCCAGATCCGAGATCGCGGCGTCGCGCCCGACGGCAGAATCTTCGAGAGCTTGTCGCGCTTGCGCCAGCGCTGCTTGACTTTCGAAGAGCTGATACCGCGGCGAGTCACCCGATCGCACCCGGAGGGCGATGTCATCGACGTGCCGCTTTTGGTAACTCACCGTAATGGTGCGTGATTCGACGACCGCCGAAGCTAGGAGTGCACGCTCGTAGGCTTGCGTCGCTACCAGCATCGCATCATTGCGCTGGCCGGCCGTCGAGTAGCCGGCGGCTTCTGCCGTGCGCGCGGCTGCCGTCGACGTGTTGAAACCACTCGGGACGAAAATCGGTACCGATGCGGTTGCCAAGAGATACGTTTGCTGCGCGTACGGCACGCCGAACTGCTTGATGCCCCCGTTGCTCGTCGTACCGGAAACGCCGATCTGCGGCAGCACCTCGGCGCGGCTCGCCGCCGCTCGCGCGGCCGCCGCATCCGCATCAGCCTGGGCGATGCGAACGTCGAATCCGGCGGTTTGGGCCCTTTGGATCGCTTGCATTAAGGTCAGTGTGCCCGACCATTGCAGCGGCTCGGCCGATGCAGGTGTCGATGCCGCTACAAAGGCGAACAAGGTCGTCATCCAACGAGCTTGACTACGCATCGACGCCTTCTAACGTTGGCGTGGGCGGCTTTCCTAAAACGCGCTGGCGCCACCAGGCCGGGAAATCGTCGAGCAAATCGTGCAAGACCGGCACGACAAAGAGCGTCAGAACGGTAGAGATAGAAAGCCCACCGATGATCACCGTGGCCAGCGGCGAGTATGCATCGATGCCGGTCGCGGGGAAGAACGCAACCGGAACCAGCACGACAAGACTAACGATCGTCGTCATGAGAATCGGCTGCAAACGCACCGGACCGGCGTACAGAATCGCATCGCGCCGAGACATGCCTTCCTTGCGCTTGCGGATGATCAGGTCAAGCAGCAGAATCGCATTACTGACAGCCATACCATTGGCCACCACAATACCGAGAATCGAAACCGTTGAGAAGTTTTGGTGCGCGAACAACAATCCGGCGAACATTCCCAAGAGCTGCAGGGGAATGGCCAGGAGCATGACCAGCGGTTGCACGAGCGATCGGAACTGTACGACGAGCAGCAGAAAAACAAATAGTAGCGCGATCTTCATCGCGTTGATCAGCCGATCAAAACTCTGCATCATCTCGGTCATGTCGCCGCGCATCTCCATGCCGTATCCTCGGGGAAACGGAATAGCACCCATGCCGCGCATCAGAATGTTCATATCGAGGTTCATCTCGCCGGGGCCGCCCTTGCGATAGAACCCGAGAACGGAAACGCTGGGTCGCAAGCCGTCGTGTTCGATGAGGGACGGTCCGACGGCACGCTCGACGCTCGCGAGTGCACTGAGGGGCACAACTTGTCCGTCTTTGCCGACGATTTGGACGGTCGAAATGTCAGCCGTGCGAATGCGCTGATCTTGGGCGTAGCGCACGAGGATCGTGTCGTGACGAAGATTCACCGGGTTGAAGTATTCGGACGTCAAGCCTCCGTGAAGGCCGTAGTAGGCCTGCGTCTGTACGTCTTGGGGCGTTAGACCGATTTGCGAGGCCCGCGTGCGATCGACGACGATCCGTTCCTCAGGTTGGGTTAGCGCTGAGCTGGTCGAGACTTCGTACAGGCCGGGAACCTTGCGTGCCTCATCTGCGACAGCGCCTGCCAAGCGGTACAGCTCGGTGCGGTCTGGACCGTAAACTAATATTTCGACTGGAGCATTGTTGCTGGCCATGACGTCGGCGCCCATCTCTTTGAGGGCGAGTCGCCGAATACCGGGGATGGTCCGCCGTGCATCCGCGTAGACTGCATCCATGATCTGCCAGATCGAGCGGTGGCGCTGTTCCTTGGACGAAAACGTGATCAGGTACGACGCGTCGTTCACGCCGTTCATCGCTTGACCAGTAAAATAGTCGGTGGCGTTCTGCTCGCCGATCTCGGCAGAGACTTTCTCGATTTCGGGTTGTCGCAGGAGCAACGCCTCGAAGCGCCGGCTAGCGGCGCTCGTCGCCACGAACGATGTGCCGGGTTCCATCTCGAGCTGCCCGTAGGCTTGGCCCGTGTCCGCCAGCGGCATCATCTCTTGACCGATGAACGGCTGCAACGAAATGCCGACGTATGTCAACACAACCGCGGCGGCAAGCACGAGCCCGCGATGATCGAGGCTCCAGGCCAGGGCGCGGCGATAGGCTGCATCGACGTGGTTCAAGCCTTCGCGTGCCGGGCGTAGCCCACGGGCGACGACGGCGTCGACGCGGGTGCGGATAGGCGAACGCACTTCCTTTGCTTGGAACAAGTACGCGGCGAGCAGTGGCGTGAGGGTTACCGAAACGACGAGCGACGCCAAGAGCGCGAAGACAATCGGCCAGACCAGTCCGACGAACATGATCTGCGTAATCCCACCGCTCATCAGCAGCGGAACGACCGCGAGGGCCATCACGCCGGTGGCGGCCGCGATCGGAACGATGACCTCCATCGTGCCGTCGATCGCGGCCCGTGCCGGCGAGCTTCCTTCGTCAAGTTTTCGATGGACCGAATGGATGACGACAATAGAGTCGTCAACGAGCCGTCCGATAGCCAGCAGCAACCCGATCAACGTGGAGCTATTGATCGAGAAACCCATCGGCATAAAGAGCAGCACCGCGAGCGAGAGGCAGGTCGGAATGGACGTCATTACGATGAACGTCGCGCTCACGTCTTCCAAGAAAATCAACAAGACGATGCCCGCCAGTATCACGCTGACGACCAACTCCTCGAGCATGTTGCGGGTGAGGTCATGCACGAACCGTGAATTATCATATGCACGGGTAAAATGGACCCCGGGATGCGCCACCTCGATCTGGGCGATCCGCTGCATAACGGCCGCGATGACCTGCGGAGAGCTCGCGTCCGGGTTCTGCACTACCGAGAGTTCGACGGCGTCGTTGCCGTTGAAACGGTAAGCGCCGCGAACCTCCGCAGGGCCGTCGTGAACGGAGGCGACGTCGCGCAGATAGACGGTGCGACCGCCGACGGTGGTGACCGGATAGTCGAGCATGTCCTGAGCGGACTGCGCGCGTTGCTCGTCGCGCACGAGCGTTTCGCTTGAGCCGCCCGTGACCACGCCCCCCGACCGGCTGACGTTCTGCGCGTCGAGCGAACTGCCGACGTCGAGAATCGAAAGATGATTGCTGGCTAACGCGTCGCGGTCGACGTCCACGCGGATCTGGCGTTGCAGGCCGCCGAACGGAAAGGCCACCTGGACGCCGGGAACGCTCTTGAGCTGATTGACAACATCGTTGGCGACGAACTGGCGCAACTGCACCGGGTCCCAGCCGTCGCCGGTAACGGCAAGCTGCAAGACAGGGGTGTTGAGCGGGTCGACCGGGACTACGTAGGACGGTTTGAGATTGGCACGATCGTACGGCAGATCGCCCTCAGCCTGTTTCGCCAGTTGCTGCACGTCGACCAGGGCGCGCTGCATGTTCGCGCCGTACTGGAACTGCAAGGTAATAATCGAAATGCCTCGCTGCGAGATCGAGCGAATGAAGCGGACGCCCTGCAGATCGGTCATGCGCTCTTCGATCGGCTTGGTGAAGTTAGTCTCGACCTCTTGAGGTGAGTAGCCGGGTGTCATGGTGATGACCGAGATGAGCGGGCTCTGGACGTAGGGCATCATGCGCGTAGGTAGCAGAAAAAGAGCCGCTGCGATGGCGCCGATGACGATGGCAGTGAACGCGGCAAAGATCGTGTATGGACTGCGCAGGGCCCACGCGGCGACGCTTCGCTCGGTCTGCTTGAAATGTTCGATCACGGCGTCGACTCGGCGATGGCTTGACCTTCCTCGAGATCTGAAGCTCCGGTTACGACCATGCGTAACCCTCGATGCACCGGGCCGGTAATCTGTGCGGTCGTGCCGTCATCGGAAAGCACGGTGACCGCAACGCGGTGAGCCGTACCATCTTGATCGATCCAGATGGCGGTCGATGCTCCACCGACGATCGCCGTCGAAGGAACGCTGAACGAGTTAGCGCGCGCGCTTTGGCGACCGTAGAGAATGGCGTGCGCGAAGCCGCCGGGCTGATACTTTCTGCCTGGATTCGGCACGATTGCTTCCGCGAGGGCCGTGTGCGTGCTGGGATCGACCACTGGCGATATCGAGCTGACGTGTCCGTTAAGGGTTCGGCCATCGTCAAAGGTGACGACAATCGGCGTGCCGACGGCGATCCGCTGAAGATCACGCTGCGCAATCTGGGCCTGGACGCGAAGTCGATCGATGACCGCTACCTGCAAAATAGGAGTCCCCGGCTGGACGAAGACGCCTGGGTCTACGAGTCGCTTCATGACCACGGAGTCATCCGGAACCACGACCGTGGTGTAGCTAGCGTTTATGCTCTGGGCTTGCGCGTTGGCGCTTGCGCGTACGGCTTGCGCTTGTGCCATCTCAACCGACGCTTGAGCATCGCCGATGCGTGTCTCTGCCGAGTCGAGGGTAGATCTCGACGAACGGTAGGCCGCGTCTGCCGCCGCGGCTTGAGCCGTCTCGTCTTCGTACTCGCGACGCGAGACGGCGCCGGCGGCATACAACTCCCCCTCCCGACGGATCTCGTTTTTCCAATACGTGGACTGCTGTGCCTTGGAAGCAGCATCGGCGGCTGCGGCGGCGGCGTCGTTCTGCGCAATGACAACTCCGTTGGGAGCGTGGTGCATCGCTTCGATGCGCGCCGCCTCGGCGTCTGCCGCCGCGGCCTGCGCGGCACTCTGCAACTCGGGCTCATCGAGATGCGCGACCACCGTTCCCGCCGATAGACGATCCCCGGCATAGGCAGAAAGATCTCGGAGCAGTCCCGGTGCGCGAGATACAATATTCTGCGTCAAATAGGGTGCGACATTAGCGGGTGCAGCAATCGTAGTGCCGCTCGAATCATTGCTCCCGATCACGGCGAGCGTAACCGGTGTGGGAGCGTTCCCGGCCGCGGTCTGCATCGATGTCATGTCCATCGCCGGTGCTGCAAATCGCGCTTGCGCGAGCGCTAAACCGAAAACGATCAGGGCAACGATCGCGACGAGCGCTACGGTTCCCGGCCGACGGTCACGGCGCAGCACCAGCGCCCCAACGAGAATGATGCCGATCAGCACAAACGTGGCGGTGCGCCACGCCGTCGGGTCGCCCGGTGAGGCCATCCCCGCCATCGGCGTTACGCTTTCCGAGCCCGCTGCCGGCGCGACGACGAACTGATAGGTTGCGCTGCCGTTGACCGTACCCGAAAGCTGGATTGTTAACGCCCACGGCGCGGCCATTTGTAGCGCGAGATCGAACGCATATCGACCGCTTCCCAACGCCTTCGCGTTTCCGGTTGGACCGTTCATGCTCATCGATGGCATGGCGGTCGAGAACCGAACCCTAACGGCGCCTCTCGACCCAACACCCTGCAGTTGTAACGTCGCGTGAACATTGCCGACCGTGGGTGGATCGGGTTGAATAGTAAGAATCGCTTGCGTGCCGCCAATTTGTTCGATCATCGGTGCCGCGAGCGCCGGCCGCATCGTTATCGCTAAGTAACTTAGCAGTACGCAGCAAAAAAATAGGCCGGTGCGCACGCTAACCGTGCATCCCCGCGATCGCGCAACTGTAGAAGTTCGTAGCGGAAACGATCGCGGGCACGATACTCAGAACGATGATGACAACTAGAGACGCGCACGCGATAAGACGACGCCGTCTCGGGTTCGCATGATCTGCGCTCGCGCTCAACAGCGTTAGAACGCGCTGTTTAGCCGAATGAGCGTCTTCAGCCAAGGCCGCAACAGCTCGGGTGCTTCTCGTCGTGGCAACGGCGACGATTGCTGAAGCGAGCGTTGTCGGATCGCAGTGCTGCACGGCCCGCTCGTCGGCAGCGCGCTCCCGAGCCGTCGCGTAGGTTTCGACAAGGTCGTCGGCCGGCAGCGGAAGCAAATCGGCAAAGAAGCTTAGTGCAGCAGCCAGAATGAGGTCGAAACGGGCTGCATGCGCGTGCTCATGGCGGAGAGCCGCCTCCAACTCTTCGGTGCTAAGACGTTCGAGCGTGGCCCGTGAAATGAGGACGACCGGATTCCAGAACCCTGCCAGAGCGCAGAATGCATCTGCGTAGTCTACAACCCGCACGCGAACTCCGCAGCGTTGGGCGATTGCCGCTATCGCAGGGTTTGTTGGTCGTGAGATGCCGACGAGCTTGCGAACCTGGGCGGAGCGCTCAAGCGCCCGTAAAACAGCTCGCAAAATTGCTAATGTCAACAGCACACTTATGACACCGAAAAGTCCGCGCCCCCACACGAACGCTAAGCAGCCGGAGGCTGAGGCTCCGATCAATCCGATAAGCGCGAGCAGGAGAAACATTGCGCCCGGTGTCGTAGCCGCTATCGCGGCGAGCGGCGCCTGCCACGCGGCATCATCGCGCATCCGAAGAATGAACGGAGCGAGTGCGCGAACGCCAAGCCAGGTTAGAAGCGGAATGAAAATAAGTCCACATAAGGAGCCGATCAGTGTCCCCGATGCAGCGCAGAGACGCAAAAAGCTAAGGAGATCAGCCATTTTTCTGCTTCCGCTTTTCCCGCAAGAGTCGCTCGAGCTGCACGATATCGTCGTCGTCAAGCTGCTGTACAACGTGCGCTAGGAGCGGGTTGCGATACTGAGCGATCAACGGCTTGACCAAATCTGCAACAACCATTTCCTCAAAGGCTTCACGCGTGATGGCGGCGGCAAACTCGTTGGCGCGGCCGGCGGAACGCTTCTTCAAGTGCCCTTTATCGACGAGATTGGTGAGAATGCTCTTGATCGTAGAATACGCCAGCGTCGAGTCAAACGCCGGCATGACGTCGGCGACGCTGACCCAGCCGCCGCGCTCCCATACGGCTTCCATAACCCGGGTCTCCAAGGGACCGAGCGCCGAGGCGACGCCGCGACCGTCCACTCGCAGGAGCCGTTTCATGTGCTAATCAACTTAGCAGTTGCGGTATCCCGACGTCAAGACCCGAAGAAGGCGGCCTTACGAACCATCGATCGTGAGGTAGTGCGCTGAACGGCTCATCGGGAACCCGCGAGCAGCGCGACCGCTGGGTCCGACGCGGCTTGCAACTCGAATGGTTCACTATCGCTTGGATGGTCGTCGAAGCGGCCATCGCAACGGTGTCCGCGGCAAGAGCCCACAGCCTCACGTTACTCGCATTCGGCGTCGATAGCATCATCGAGCTCGGTTCGGCTTTTGTTCTGTTGTGGCGTTTGAATCTGGAACTCCGACTAGGGCAAGAGTTTTCCGAACGTACAGAGATTCTGGCAAGTAAAATTGCAGGAGCCTTACTGTACGCCTTGGCGATCTACGTCGTGGTGTCCGCCATATGGAGCCTGCTTCAGCGCTCCGGACAAGAGTTCTCTCTCTCGGGGCTGCTGGTGGCGCTGGTTGCCCTTCCGACGATGTACTGGCTTTCACGCAGAAAGCTCCGCGTCGCGGAGAAGCTCAGTAGCCCAGCTCTTCGTGCCGACGCGATAGAGGCGATAGCCTGCGGCTGGCTTTCGCTCGTCGTTGTGATTGGTTTATTGGCCCAACTTCTTCTACGTGCGTGGTGGCTGGACGCAGTGACGTCCGTGGTGATCGTCTACTTTCTCGTGCGAGAAGGCCGAGAGGCCTGGACTGGCGATGAATGCTGCAAGTGACTCTTCGGCTTCGGCGACGACCGGCGCGACCGCGGAGGAATGCTTACGGGAGGAATGCTCGCAATGGAAACTGGTTACGCTCGCCTGAAGCCGCTCGGCTTCGCCCTCGCCTTTGCGGCCGCGGCGGTGGTCGAGATTATCCTACTTTTCGTGCCGATGATTGCTATGCATCGTGGAATGATGGCGCCGCAGCGTGAGATGATGGGCCAGGGATCCGCAATGATGGGTGGCGCCGGCGGAATGAGTATCGGCATAATGCTGCTCGTGTGGGTGTGGATTGTCGTCGTCAGTGCCATCGTCGGTGCAGTTGTGGCAGCGGTCTACAACGCGCTGGTTGCGCCCAAGAGATCCTGATTCCGCGAGCGCGCTGCGTACAGCATCGCTGACTCATGCGGCAACCCTGCGGCTCGGGTGGCCGATGCCACGTCGCCGCCGACGCGCTCCGGGGCTCGGTTCATGCGACTATGGTAGACCCCACCTGACTCCGGAGCCAAGGGGCGTCGTCTAACGGGCGTCTAACGGACAAGCGGGGATTCGACGAAACACGGCGATACGAGACACATCCTAAATCGCGAAAAGCCCTGATAGGACAAGCTTTTGCGGTACGTAGCGGTTCCGGCCGGGACCCCGAAGTTTGGGTTCGAATCCCGCTGGGGCTACCAATATCGTCCTCATCCTATATATGAATTTTTCGCGATACCTGAGGCTCCGTGCAGCAGAAATGCAACGGAGCCGTCCGACTCGGATTCAGAAGAAAGCGAATTGTCGCCGTAAAGTCACTCTCGAACGAAATAATCGAGGCCTGGGTCGCGAGAGCTACGCTCCAATCGACAGGAATCCGCCTTGCTCGAACTTCATCATTAGGCGGTCTGCCTTCCGATACCAAGATATCGCGCCGCCTCTTCCACCGTCATTGTTGCACGTTCTCCAAGTGGCAGACGATCTTGGCGACATTGTTCGCGCTACGGGCACGGCATCGATCGCAATTGGACTGGGGGATTTCATGGTTCACCTCGTCCTACACGAACATTGTACCGAGGACCGCATCCAGTCAATCGACACTGCTAAGATGATTGAAAAAGGCTGATGAGGTCAATCTCGTTCCCAGAATCTCAGATGCTCCAGGAACGTCTTCTTCCGCGGAATGCTTGCTGCGGCCAGCATCGGTAACTTTCCTCGCGCGCGCATGTCGGCTTGCCGTCCCGCAGCGATCTCTTCGTCAGTCATGCGGGGTGCCCACTCAGCCTGGTTGCGGTTAATGAAGTAATGCGATTGGCAGCGCAGCCGCCAATTCCCAATTGAGGGCCAGAACGACACCGACCTGCCGTCGAACGTAAGCCGCCATCCGCTCGCGGGATTGAACGGCGTAACTACCTCGTTGCCGCAACCGCATGCGCAAAGATGAACGGCTGTCGCGTACTTCGGGCTGATGTAAAGCACGGCTTCTTCGAGACGTTCGGGAACAGTATCAACGAAGTCGTGGCGGAACAACTTCGTGGTCATGCCCGATCCTCGCTCAGCAGAAGGTTGCTGTCCACCGTGTAGGTTGAATGGAACTCTTTTTTTAGGTCGCCGTAGAAGCCGTGGAGCTTCTTCCATTTAATGACCGCAAGGGAGGCGTTCAACGCGTTGAGGTCAGCAATCTGGATGTTCTGCTCGTACTCCTGCCCGGGCCGGCGATCACCGAGCGGGATGCGATGCTTCGTATGGATGTGTTCCCGTTGTGCGGGGGTACTCGTCGTTACACGGAGCGTTCCCCCGATCGCGTCATCGGTGCTGTAGAGACCCATCCCAACGTCTATGAATGGCTTTCCATGCGCCTCCAAATGATCGACTATCGCCCCCTTCGCATCCCCCTCCATACATAGGAAAACGAAATCCACGTTGTCCAGTTCGTTGACGTTCTCCGGGTTGATGAAGAATTCGTGCGGAATGATACCATCACGCATTGCGGCGTAGAGTCCAGCAAGGTAAGCAACCTTCGTCGGCCGTTCGATGAGCGTCTCCATCGGCATCGCCCCCGGTGACCGGAAGGCATTGTGCGCAAGCATATGGTCCCCGTCGAAGAGATGGATCTCCGGCGCATGCGTTTTGGCTACCAGGTCGAGCAAGTATGAACCGGTGCCGCCAAGGCCGACGATGGCGACTCGTCCTTTATTCAGCTTCTGACTGATCGCCACGATATTGGCGCGGCTTGAGGCCGTATCTACGTATTTGAAGACGGTTTGCTCGTCATCGTCGGGTGCCACCGGCCGAAATGTCTTCGGAGTGGCCGTAGCATCGATCTTTCTCGCGTGTGGGCAGATGAGGTTGACGTAGTTCATCATCTTGTCGTAGAAATCCGCGAAGCCATCCGGGTTCGTCGGTCTGGCGGAGAACTGATTCTCTACGTCGAGGCCTTCTGCAATGTGCTGCTGGGATTCGGCGCGCCCAAGCGCGCCAATCGGTGTCCCATCGAATTTGCAAGGATGCGTGCCTGCGAAATAGACGACATGGGTATCTGGCTTGACGGCCTTCTGGCCATCCGTTACGAGTTGCGACACAAGCACGCCGCGTTGAACATTCTGGCCGACATCCACGTACGGAATGTCACCGATCACGAGGTAGCCGCCTTTGATTGTAACGTTATATCCTTGGTCGGCGAGCCTCTTCAGGTCCGGGCTATGATCTATCAGTTTGCGTGACATTGAAGACCATGCCGTTCTTGATCTTTACAGTGTCACCACCGACCATTTCGCCTTCCGGGTTTTCCTTCGGCCCTTTATCGTATGTGACGGTGTAGTCGTATTCTCTACCCGGCGTCGGATCCGGATATGCTAGTTTAACCACCCGCTCGAATGACAGGTGCCCATCGTCCACGGTTTTCTCTCGCAGGTTGACGATGATGTGATACTTATGCTCGGCCTCGTCGAGCTCCTCACGGATGCGATCTCGTTCGGCTTTGTCTTTAGCAAGACGCGCCTGGTCCTCAGCAAGTTCCTTGTCGAGTTCTTCCAGCTTGGCACGAAGTTCGATTTCCCGCGTACCTTCTTGGTTTTCGTTGTCGCCCACTGACCGTTCTCCTTGACGCTCGTTATTTGATTGCTTTTAGGTCTGCACCGTACTTCACCGTGACGGTGAAACCGGAACGACGTTCACTCATTTCTTCCAGCCGTTGGTTTTATGATCCGCCAATACTGAAGCTGCGACGCTGCGCTCCTGCTTGTTCCCGGTGTGCAACAGCGATGCCGCAACCGAAGCAACTCCGCTGCTGGTGTGCGCGACGGGCTTATGTGCCCGAGGAGAAGTGCGCGTGTCGGATAACGCCGCGGCGGCAACCTGCCGGACCTCCGGCTTCGGGCTGTGCATCAGCTTGGCAGCGATATGGTCGACTTGCTTGCTGGTATGCCCGTGGGGCTTAGCGCCTTTGCTCAAAACCAAATCTCCTTGAAAATCTTCCGGTATTTTTAGAATGCCTCGCCGAACCTGATGACGACGATGAGCGCTTGTATTCCCCGTCCAAAAGACAGGTGTTCGTAGAATCGCGCGCCGAGGAGTCCGGCTATTGCATAGAGCGCATGCTCAATTTTCACGTGACTGTTCTCCATCAACTCGCGAACGCAAGACCTGTCCACCACGAATGGTCGTAACGCACGACGAGGACTCCGTGCTTTCTGCCGGTTACGGACGCGGCCGCGGCGGCAACGGACCGAACTTCTTCGCCGGACTGCGGAGTGTCGACGATGTATTCGGCGGTGGGCAGCGCGTAGTCGCTGCCGACTCCGGACGTTATCGTCCGTTGAAAGCCTCTGCGGCTCATCGCCTCGTGAAGAACGTCGTAGTCGTTGCGGTTGGCTCCATGCAGCTCGACCCGAACCAGATACATCATGGCTGACCTCCGTCTTCAAGTGTACGCATGTCCGCGTACATTGTCAACACCACGTTTGCCGGGAGCTGCCGTCAGCGCTTCGTGCGGTTACGGGGAGCCTTTTCCAGGCGTTGGAGCGTGCTTCCGATTACCGCCTCCATCTGGTCCGGCGGGAGGTCGGAGAGCTTCCGAAGCAGTGTTCCCAGCGAAGGAGTCTTCCGGAGCTGGCGCTCCGTCTGGTCGCCAAATCGGCCGGCCAGTCCCATCATCTGGTCGAAGTCGAGGGTCAAGATGTCGCATGCCTCGCGAAGCACGGCTTCGCTAGGGATGCGAAGATCGTTCTCTATGTCGCTGACGTAAGAGGGGCTCTTGTCGAGCACGACCGCGAATTTGCGCAGCGTGAGTTTCTTCGCTGTACGAGCTTCACGGATGAAGTCTCCGAGGGAATGCGATTTACTCACGTTCGCGGACAAGCGTACACGCGATATGTCAATCAGTCAAATCGGTCGAATTCAACCGGGCTATCTGCCGGTCTCGGTAATGCGCGCCATGACGCTTCTCTGACGCTCCCGCAGGGCAGCGTAGGAATCAAACGTGCCGCAATCAGCGTTGACCTTCCGCAATTCGCCGGGAAGCGACTTGCACTTACGCAGTTCGAACTCGCGACGCCTTCTGCGCACGGTCGCTTGAAAAATGCTCCCAGTGGTACCGCGCTTAAGACCGTCTGCCAATCCGGTCCAGCGCTCTTCGTCCCCGACTGATTGCAGGGTCCAACTGCATCGAATTGGCACGGCTTCCAGCGCGTGACGCAACTCGTCGGCATCTCTGTAGCGCTTAGAAGGGTCCGCGTTCATCGCCTTTTTGATGACTCGTTTTAGCTTGTCATTCACGAACGGCTGGAACTCGTTGCGGTCGGGAAATCGACCTCGCACAACTGCCTCTGCCAGCTCGTCCTCGTCCCCGGTCCAATCCACGTACGATGACCCGTTTATTAATTCGTAGAGTGTAACACCCAGAGAATATATATCGCTCAAAATTGTCGTCGGATTTCCGTCGACCACCTCGGGTGCGGCATATACGAGCGTGCCGGCTCCGCTCGCGCCGCCCCCAGCGCCAGGCACGCACAGTCCGAAGTCCGAGAGTTTCGTCTGCTCGCCCGAAATGAGGATGTTGGCCGGCTTAATGTCACGATGGATGTAATCCTTGGCATGGGCGTGCGCCGCCGCGACACACGCGGCGGAGAAACGATGAACGGCATCGCGAGGGTGAAGAAAGGCTTCCTTTTGTAGAACGTCGTCGAGCGAACCGCCGTCTATGTATTCCATGATGATGACGTACATGCCAACGTCCGGGCTGGTCCCGGTCTTGGGTCCGACTTCTGCGCCGTAGACCTTGATGATGTTTGGGTGTGCGAGGTTGTTCAGTACGCGCGCTTCGTCGTTGTAGTTTTCGAGGCTTGGAATCGCGCTCGGCGCTACGATTTTCACCGCTCGCAGGGCGTCGAGTCCGCGGTCACGCGCCTTCCAGACTTCACCGAAGCCGCCTGAACCGATCTGCCTAATGTATTCGAGGTTCGACAATCAGACCAAGCCGGCTAGCGCGGTGACAGCCGCCTCGTCGTAATTGGTTTTGCCATAGCCAGCGAACAGCTTCTGGTGCTCCTGGAATATCTTGAATACCTCGCTGGCCTTTCCATCGTAACTCAGCAGCTTCTTGATTTGTGATTTCACCAGGCTCTTCACTTCGACCCTCGGGGTATGAGAAAAGCACGCTTCCTGAAGAACGCCTTCCACCTCTGCTCGTTCCATATCGCTCGACTTGCTGTTCCCTTCCGCCGTCTTGAACACGGTTTTGGAGACTTCGTATTTGGTCAACAGAGCCTGCATATCGTTACGAAATGTCGCGAGTTGAGCGCCTCGGGATTCATTAACGGGCAGGGTGACGTAGTCGGCCTTTATCAACTTCGGCCGGTCCAAAGTACCGGACAAGACGACGTACGCATGCCGATTGGACCAACATCTTATGCCGATTACCCTAGCCACGCCACTACCGCCTTTCCCTCTCGAAAACGGTCTCAGACTGTTTTTGGCGCGTGGACTCAGAACTCCACCTGTTTGACCTCGCCGCGTTCACCACACGGAGCATGTGGACCGAGGTAGCGGCCGAACGGACAAAGCATCGATGCTAGGACGAGGGCGGCGGAGTCGTGGTTCAGCTACGGTCGATCGGAGGCTCCATGAGGAGCTCCGAACCATGTTGCAGACCACCTTCGAACGCGCCGGACCCGTACGGTACTAGCCGCGTTGCCGCCACCAGTCCCGAGTGGCGCATTCCATCCGCGAGGCTGGCCGATGGCCTTACCGTACCTCGTGATCCCCATGCCCGCTGCGCACTCGCAAACCATCGGCTTACCCCGCTGCTAGCATCGCTCCATCGGAAGGTCGAGCCCTGATCTGCGTGACGCCCAACGCTGTTAGCAAATCGCGACTTTGCTAACAATTAGCTAACGAATGGGGCCACGACGAGTACTCGCTGCTCCTAGCAATGCGGATTTTCGTGCTCGATCGAAAAGGCGTTACAGGATAGCACCGCACGGGTTATTTCGAGTATATTCCGACCCCGCGAGGAAGGCTCCCGAGCGGCTTTAGGAGTTCCCTGCCCTCGTTGAGCTGACGGCGGCTAAAGTCGTGCAAAGAATGTATAATGCAGGGATGGCAACGTACGACGAAGTCTACGCTAAGACTTACAAACCCGGCGACAGAGTCGAGAAGTCCGGCATTTACCGCGTCACTCATGATCCAACGCACAGGAGCACGAAGTGACCGTCATTTATGACAAGAAGTTCCCGCCGTGTAGCGGATGCGCTCATCCGCGATTCAAGGCCGTGAGACTGGCCAAGCACATTGATCTCCATGAACACTTCAAGTGACCTACCATTCTCGACGACGCGCTCGTAGGAGGTTTAGCAGGCAACGGCTTCACTCCGGCAGTTCACGCTGGAACGTGGCCGGCGGAGATTGGCGATAGAGGTATGAGCGAGTATGATTTTGAGTCGCAAAGCGCGAAGTATCGAATCCGAGTCGCATCAGGGGCAGACTTTGGCACTGAGATGGCGGCGATTTTGTCGTTCCTCATTCCACGTGCACACGTCAGTGGAAAGTACCTCCGACGGTACGTCCCGCACGTTCAGATACTTGCCGTCGCTGATGTTACCGGCGAGATCGTATCAGTCTGCGCGCTTAAGAGCGCTAACCCTGAACACACGGCGTCCATCGCTCGCGACAGCGGCTACCCGCTTGCAATGGACCTGCCGGAACTTGGGTACGCGGCAACGCACGAACAACACGCGGCGCGTGGTCTTGGGAAGGGCCTCAATGCCGAGATCGTATCTCGAACCGAAGGCGCCGCATACGCTACCGTTCGGAATGGGAACTTTTGGGAAGAGCGGAATCTTCGACGGTGCCATTTCCACCGGGTCGGCGAGCTTTGGGAGCGTGCTGGTGCAGACGGCGAACCCTACGCAATCGGATTGTGGATTCGTGACGCGGACGCGCCACGAAACTGTGACGGGTTACCAGACGAGGAACCATAGCCGAACGAGCCGGCACCATTAGATTAGCCAGGGTGTCACATTGGTTGATGCAATCGCAAACCATCCTAGTGGCGACTTGTTCCTTCGAGCGGGTAGCGTGAACGCGCAAAAGGTCCAATCGCAAGGCTGGAACGCGACGAATCCACGTTTGCAGTTGCCTTGCACTTGGGCAGGCACGGTAGCCTTAAGGTGCGGCACGCAGGGGGCGCTTTACGTCTTGAACACCGGGTTAGGTGAAGCTGCTGGAGTTAGCATCTACGGCAATGGCGGCACGTCGCTTCTTCGCAGTATTAGTCTCGGCAACTATAGCGACGGCTTTACCGTCGATCGGTCCCATGCACGAGACTAACTTGACTTCTTGTCAAGAGGTTTCGGTGTCTTGGCTGCGGCGATCCCAGCTTCGAAGGCCTCATCGATTCCGCCTTGATCGTTAAACCCTAGGACTGTCACCGGCAGTGGCGTCAATGGACGAATATAGCGAATGGTAACGGCAGGGTTGTTGTTTACTGAGTCCATGTCTTGTTCCAGCAACTTTTGTTGCATCACGGTAAGGGACGCCAACCCTATTTCAAGCAAATTGTTCGTCGCGTAAGCGGGTACTGAAGTCTGAACAGGCTGCAGCAATACGGCGGTAATCTCTGTGGCTCCGACGTCCGCGGCTAGTCTTATTGGTATATTATTGGCGACGCCACCATCCACGAATTCTTTATAGCCAGCCGATCCAAGATTCATTGGAACAGGCTCGAATGCGCCGGGGATTGCTGCGGAGGCTCGGACCGCTAAAACGAACTGCTCGTCGTTATAAATAGCGTGAGCGCCGTCACCAAGAGCTTTCGTAAAGGACGATTGCATTTGCCCACTGTTGGGGCCGACAAAAGCATAAAATGTTTCCGAGGAGCCGTACGTAAGGTTTGTAGCGGTTACTATTAGGGAGCGCTTGAGGGCAGCGAATACTAAATTGGATGACAGTATCGTTTCGATCGTGTTCGGCAATACAAAACCCCGCAGTGCCAGGAGCGCCTTCTTTGATCCCAGCTGCATCCATCGAAGTGCGAGCGGTTCGAGTCCGAAGGGGTTCCCGTGTGCTACTTTGTCAATCTCATCTGATAGATTTATCGCGGCGTGTACCTGTTCTATATAGTCGATTACGGGTGGCTGCAAGGCGGAAATACCGCGCCACAGGGATGTTAACTGATCGACTTTGTCTTGCGCGACAAACGATGCGTTGATCGCACCGATGGAACTTCCGCAGATCACATCAAACTCGGTACCGCTATCACGTAGAGTTTGGATTGCACCGGCTTCGAAGGCTCCAAGCGCGCCGCCGCCGCTGAGAACGAGTGCTTTCACGAAAGCCTCTCCTTACGCCGGTTTCTTTGCAGCCAAAACGTCGTCCAATCGGGCGGCAATGCCGAACTGCGTCGCATACCAGCACCACCATCCCCAATAAAGCGCGCAAGCGGATAATCCCTCGGGCGCGGTGGTGTATCCGGAGGATTCCTCCAACCCTGAGGAACTGGTCGAGATGAGGGTCACTGTGCGCGAAGGGCGACCCGACGTTTTCAGGGGCTTAGGTAGCATCCTCGGCAAGAGGCGTGTGGGTCTCGCGCATCGAGACTGCCTTAGTGATTTCCAAGACCGCCGGATCAGACTGAGCGCAAAACCACCTGCGACTTCAACCCCTAGCGTCTCGTGCAACATCCGTGCAACAGCGCGGTCCGAAACGCATCGGGCTGAAGAGTATTGGCCAGGAACCAGGCACCGCAAAAGCTCTATATTCTCGGACTTTTCAGTAACCGCACGGAACGGCTAGGACCGCTAGGAGGGAGTTCGAATCCCGCTGGGGCTACCAAAATCGTCCTTATTTTACAAGGCTTTTCGCCGCACTAGATCGCCTTTAGGCTCTCGTTTCTAACATTTGTCTAACCGTCTGAAAAGCCGCGGTTAACCGCAAAGTGTGTCAAACACGCTCGCGGCCGCCGCGTCTCGGTCGGAGTAAACATGCAAGTACCTCACGGGCGTAACTCCAGTGGTCGAATGGCCGAAACGCTTACGGATCGCCTCTGAAGGACCGGCCACGCCGCGTTCCCGCGTCGTAGCACTCGCTGGTCATTACGTTCCGGTTGTTGGCACTGACGGGTCCACCACGTCAACAGCGATGCCCGTCGCAGAAACGCGGCCCTGGCCACGCAAAATCAATCCAAAGGCTATTTTCTTGGCATCGCTCGGAACGTTTAGCACGATCGCGAAAGGCGTCCACGACTCTGAGCCACTCAACTGCCGATTCGACATGTTGTCGAACGACTCAACACCATTCGGCCCGTCTACCCTCATCCAAAATCGGCCGCCAATCGCGGCGTTGGTGACCGCGAGTTTTCCTGTGAGACGCAAACGCTTACCTAGATAGAAAGTGACGGGGATTGACGCTACGGTAGAACCCCATGCGTTTTGCGTGGCTTCGGAAGATGCGAGCCAAATGGCTCCGCCCGGCACCTGCGCCGTCGCAGAATCAAAACCAGCCTCGTAGCTTGCGGGATCGTTACCGGCGACTGTCCACTTTGTCAGCCACGACACGCCTGCGGTTCCAAGGGGAACCTTGAACTCGTGAACGGCTCGGGCCTGTGTGTACACGAACGAGTGCGCGGCATGGCTATCCTCCACGAATATGAGCGAGTCGAAAGAGTTCTTCAGTTCAACTTGTATCAGATTTTGAGGATCTAAGGCTTGTTTCGTATCGTAGAATGCCCCAAGCATTCGCATGGGATGCGAAGTCGAGACGTATCGTCCCAGCAACGTGTCGGGCTCAATCGTTCTGAGGTTCAGCCCAAGCAAAGGGAGCCCCGTGGAGCGGACATACGTAAAAAATACACCCCCAACAACCGTCATGAACAACGACATGATCCGCATCAACGGATTTGCCGCAGTTCGATAGTGAAATAGCGCGATCGAGAACCAGGCACACGCAAAGACCACGATTATAGCTGGAAACAGCCAAGGATAATCGATCTCGTTATATGCTGGGGCTGTCGATGAAGAAATCAGAACCCGCCGGCAGATATCTACGTACTGCGCCATCGCCTGAAGCTGCACGTAAAACATCACCAGTCCAATGACCAGGAAGCAGGTTAGTACAACGCGGCCGACTTTCCAATTGCTGTCTTGGCTATGCCACAATGAGACTAGCATTCGGGCACAGAGCGCCAACCATGCAACCATTAAAACGGGGCCGAAGTAAACGGTGTCTCGTTCCCACCCTGACTTGTGGGGGTTGTACGCATTTACGATCTGAATGTTACGGTTCTGCAAAATAAGGTCGCATTGAGCGTGACTAAAGCCCCAAAGATACGACAGAGACGAAACCATGTGTCCCAGAACCACGAGTTTTTACGTTTTCAACATCGCGCTCGGCTGCTCTGCCCTTTACGGCGTAAACTCGAAGATTGCACCGCAATCAACGCCGCGATAACAACCTCTTACGCCATCGATCGCCGTGCCGAAGAGGTTGCCGTTTAGGGCTCTCAAGCCGTTTGGAAAGCTCGCATCTCCCACGCCCTTGAAGCGATAGAGTACGCTTTCTGTATTTGTCGATGGATCGAAGTCGAAAATTGTGCCACAGCGGCATTTTCCGCCCAAAAGGGTTGTCCCGTATAGCTTACCATTAAGCGCTACGAGGTCCGCCGCGGGACCTGCTCCATCTGAGCCGCCCAAATTACCCGTGAAGTCATGAACTACTTTCTCAATTCCTGTGGCGAGCGTGAAAGTGAAAATCGTCCCACAAATTGCCGTATTGTAGCAACCACCGCTCTCGAAGGTCGTTCCGTATAGCTTGCCTTTGTACACAATCACGCCAGCGCGAGGGAACTGACCATCCTTACCATCCTTGAATCGATACAGAACGCTCTCGACGCCGGATTTAAGATCATACTTGAAAATGGTGCCATAACCGTAGGAATTGACACCACCCTCGGTCGTCGTGCCGTACAGGTTATTGCCGTACGCCATCAATCGTGCCCAAGGGTTTGCCCCGTCCTTGCCTCCCTTGAATCGATAGAGAACCTTTTCTTCACCGGTCGACGGGTTTAACACAAAAAGGGTGCCACAACCATAGCTGTATATACATCCGTTGCCACCGCCGTATCTAGTGGTTCCATAGATACGGCCATGATGGGCGTTCAAACCGTTAGGAAGTACGCCGTCGTTCCCGCCCTTAAACTCATACACGATGCGTTTTGAATAAGACGAAGGGTCAAACGCAAAGATCGTGCCACAGCCGGACCCGCAACCGCTCTTAGCGACGCTTTCGGTAGTAGTTCCATAGAGCTCGCCGTTTACATCTACTAAAGCGGATTGAGGATCGTAGCCATCTCCAGGCCCTTTGAACGCATAAACCACCTTTTGAGCGCGCGAAGACGGGTTGAAAGTGAAGATCGTTCCGCAGCCGCTCCCAGAGCACTCGTAGTTGCCGCCCGCAGAAGTTGTTCCGTAGAATTCACCGTTATCTGCCAGTAGCGCCGCGATCGGTTGCCTTCCGTTTGCGCCGCCTTTGAACCGATAAACTCGCACATAGCCCGTGAGCGCCTGATCCTCGCTTTGCTGTCCCGCCTTACCGAGCATTCCGACCGTTTTCGCGCTTGGAAGGTGCTGCTGCGATGGCAACGGTGATGCTGCGTTGAACTGAGCACAACTTACTAAGACTACGGGTAGCATGGGAACGAGGAGGAAGATGGCGCGCAATATGCCTCCTAGAGCATTTCTCTGACCGATTAGAACGGAAGCGACCTATTTTGTAAGAGTGGGCCAGCCGCCTTTTCCAGAAAGCCTTTTGTTTCTCCGCGTACTCCGCGGGGCCGTCCACAAACGGCAGAATCCAGCGCTCTTAGCCGGCACGTATAACTGTCGACGTCGGTCGCATATTGGACCAGCGTCAGTCGCCCTAACGAGCGCTGGTCGACGACTTCACGCCGCCATGGCGACTGCGCTAAGCGAATGGCCGTCGAGCTTCGGCACCATCTCGCGCAAGAACCACGCCTCGTCGCGATAGGGAAGGAGGTCATCGTTCATCCTACTGACACCGACGAAAACCTGACCGCCGAGATGCTCGGCGCAACGGACGCCTTCGAATACGTGGATCCAGGATGACCAAATCGAAGCGCTCCGCGCCCGGGTGCGAGAAGCCGGCATTCGAGCGGTTTCGGAAAGCGCATCACTAAGCCGCAGTCACGTTCAGGAGTTCGCAATGGACTGGCAACACCACATTCGAGGACTATTGCGGGAGTATAGCCGAAGCGAACCGGCCGCCGGCGGTGTCCTGCGCGCAAAGGCCGTTATTGCAGACCGCCGCCGCGCGCTCGTTACCAGCGCCGATCTTGCAGAGAGATCGATAGAGAGCAACATCGAACTCGGTCTGTTAGTTGATGATCCGGCGATCGCTTCTCGTATCGGGGCGCGGCTGCTCGCAAGGCTGGACATCTCCTCTCCAGAACAAAGGCCAAAGCTAGTTGCTTGGTCGTCGCATGCCGCGCACGCTTTTTCTTCGAAAGGGCTCTTATGAGAAAAACGAAGCACGTTCTCGCTGCTTGTCTCGGTACCGCTTTCTTAGCTGCCTGCGGCTCGACGGCCGCGCCGTTCCAGCAGCAGCAGCGGCCGTCGTCTGCTGCGGTGACGCGACCTGACATACCTAATGCGTCGCGCGCGCTAAACGTTTCAGTCGCCAACGCGATGCCACTCAACCCGCGCGCCGCCCGCGCGTCGCGCGTGCCGCTCTTCAATCACGTCTTTCTGATCATTGGTGAGAATACGAGCCTGCGCGACGTCACCGCTTCCCACATGCCGTACTTGGTTGACACACTCATGCCGGAGGGCGGGTCGCTGACGGATTACGAGGGATTGCACAGCGGATCGCTTTCGGACTACATCGGGATGACGGCGGGTCACTATACGCGTTGCGACGTCAACGACGCATTGCCGTACAATCTCAACACCAACAAGCCGACCTGCGTCGACCGCGGCCCGAACATTTTTAGCCTCCTGGACGAGTCGAACATCTCATGGACAGAGTGGAACGAGTCCATGCCAAACCCGTGCGGCTTCTTCGACGTTGGCACGGATTGGTCGTACAACGTCTACACGACGCATCACAATCCGGCGGTGTACTTTACCCGCATCGAGGGAGCGCGCTATTGGGAGAACTTCAATCGAGCGCCGACTCCCGAATGCCTGCAGCGCGTGCTCTCCATGGGATCGACCGCGCCCAACGACACGTCGGCCTTCGATGCAGCGCTCGCAGCGGGCACCGTTTCGAAATTCAACATGATCGTTCCCAACGGCTGCGAGGATAGCCACGACCTGTGCGGCGCTCGCGACCGCCTGAGCCAGTTCGATGATTTCCTGGCGCGTGAGGTACCGAAAATTTTGGCCTCTCGGGCTTTTGGCTCGGATGGCTTAGTATTGATCACGTTCGACGAGTGGGGCGACCGCACGCCGACCGACAAGCGGGTTGCGTTTGTCGCTCTGGGACCGGCTGTTTTACCGGGCAGCAGCAGCACTAGCGCATACAATCACTACAGCTTGCTGCGCACGTTGGAAGATGGCTACGGCCTGCGCCCGTACCTCGGCCGGGCCGCCACCGCGGCGACGATAACGGGTATCTGGGCAAGACAAGAGCCGAACCAAACGCGCTAGGGAGCCGGCTGGCCGCCCTAACGAATGCGAAAGCGCGAACGCCGGCGGACGAAACTTCCAGGCGTCGCCGCCTTCGGTTACTTCTCCTCATGGCGCTGCCGGCACCGCTATCGACGCATGCCGTGACGTTTGCCTTCACCGAGATCGAAGGCAGTACATCGCGGTGGGAGCGTGAACGTGCCGTGGTGCAGGAGGCACGACGAGTGGGCAACATCCGTTTCTTTTTTGCTGCATCTCTTGATGGCTACATCGCTGATCCGGAAGGAGGCGTTGAGTTTCTCGACCTGGTTGAAGACAACGAAGATGATCCGTCGGAGGGCGACGGCGACGAGTACGAAGCCTTCTTCTCCGACATCGGCACGCTCGTAATGGGACGCGGAACGTACAAGTTCCTCGAAGACAACGAAACCTGGCCGTACCCTAAGATGCGGACGATCGTGTTAACGCATCGAGCGATCGAACATCCGCTCTGCGATTTGGAAACACGGGCCATCGACGATTTTGCATCGTTCGCGCGCGAGCTACGGACGCTCACGGATGGAGATGTGTGGATCGTCGGCGGCGGAAACGTTATGGGCGAATTTCTGAGTGTAGGCGAAGTCGACAGGATACATATGTCGATCGTCCCCTTCGCCATCGGCAGAGGAATCCCGATGTACTCGGGTTCTCAGACGATCTCACAGGCTTTCAGTCTGACGAAACTGGCGCGATCCGCGAGCGGCGTGGTCCGCTTAACGTACGAGCCGCGTTAGCGTCGGCCGGGGCGTACCCGCGCCGCTCAAGGGCGATGCCGAGCTTATCGTTTTGCCTCGGGCATAAGCTCAGGAACGTCAGTCTGCTCTTTTTTAAATGTCGCGACTGCATCCAGCGACCTCTTATCAATCGTCATGCGCCCAATACCACGGGGATAATGGTCGCCATGAGTCTTCGATAGCGACTTTTCGCAAATCACAGCCAAGTATTCGAAATTGGCCCAGAGCCCGCGATTACTGACCTCTCGTCTGATCATAATTACGGGTTCGAGCTGTTTCCAGTACCCAAACACGACCCCGTCGTAGAGATCGGTTACGAGAACCCCGTCGACGATACCAAGCTTTACGAACACCCCCAAAGTTTCGAAGAAGTTCGCCAGGTCGCGCACGGCGTCCAGCTCAGAGGGGAAGACCTCGCCTCGCAGCTTGTTTCTTTCCGCTGGATCCGCAAGGAGTTTGGGCACCTGTTCGACGACAAACCGCCGGGCCAGCCTGAACCTTTCGGATTCAAGCGTTTCACGCATCTCGGTAACAGCCGCGATCTGGTTGCTCGATCGCATGTGGCGCAGTTGAAGCAGCGCGGCGATTGCCGTTGACGCGATAACGACAAGAGTAGCGAAGGACGCAACGGTACTCCACGCTGCTAGTGACATACCCTCCCTCCACTTTTTGCGACATGGCTCTTGAAAGACTTCCCGCCGAACTGCGTGCCCTTACGTGATCGTCCCGGAGATCGGGGAGCCAGGTTAGTGTTGGCCTCGACGAAGATGACTCGAGTTATGCTGCGCGATTCACCTTCTTCTTCGGCCGACCACCGCGACGCCCGTTTCGTTGCGACGCTCGCCGTTTTGCCATCGAGGTTTCTTAGCTCTTTGACGGCACGACCGGGAATCTCAGTTGAACCGATGCTGAACGAGTCGCCTAAGCGCCAAAGCGCGAGCGCGTAGTTTTTCATGTCCTCCACGAATGACGACCGCGTCGTTTTGATCTGCCCACCGAACATGCCGTAGCGGTCGTAAGTCGAGATCGCAAGCGTAGGCGGCTTCTTCTTCTCCATGAACTCGTTGAACAGGTAGCATTAGCGATCACGTTGGATATGCCAGCGTTTCGCAATTTAGTAGAGAATATGCCCGCTTTTTCGGGGCAGCCCCCACGAAAGATATTGCAAGACTCACGCAAGTCATTGCGGCGGGCCATCCAGAGCTAGAGCCTCGCAGCGCATGATCTCGCCCGGCGCACGTCAAGATTCGAACTAGGCGAAAACGGCGATGCGTTCTTTTTTCCCACCGACTTTCGCTTCGATTGTGACGTCGCCGCCGAGAGCATGAATGACCTCAAAAAGCTTGTCCATCGTGTAGGTGCGACCGCGTCCGCGCGTGATATTCGAGATATCTGACTGCCCGACGCCGACGAGTTCCGCGGCTTCGATCTGCGTCAGTTTCTTGTGTTCAATGGTCTTCCTGATGAGCAGCATCAGCTTAGCCTTGGCTAAGCGTTCTTCAGCATTCGGAAGGCCCAGATCGGCAAAAACATTACCGCTGCTCTTCTCGACGATCGTGTCACGGGTTTTTCGCATGGTATTCCTTCGCAGTCTTCAGTCGCTGAGCGATCCGGTCGAGGTCACGTTGCGGAGTTGCGATACCTTTCTTTGCCTTCTTGGTGAACGCATCGAGTACATAGACGTGGTCGCCGATTTTCGTCGTGTAGATGGTGCGGTATGTGTTGCCATCGTCATCCACAACTATTTCCCGAACATCGCGTAGCTTGCCGTGCATAGGCTTCGAATTCTCGGGGGTTCCTCCGGTTTGAACCTCCCAAATCGATTGCCCGACTTCGTCCTTCACGTCCTCGGGCATTTCGCTAACGTCGTCCTTCGCGGAGCCGATCCACCGCACGTCCTTGGCGGATTGCTCGCTACTCATAGTATCGCATTTTTGTCATAATTACAAGACAACCCTTCGGCTCGGTTGAGCGTCCGGGTGCGCTGGCTGAGAGTTCGAATCCCGCTGAGGCTAAAAGTCTCCTCAAAAGTGCGACTGCGGAGCGTTGTCGCTCAAGGAGATCGTCAAAGCCACACGCTTGCCGCTCGCGGCCCGCTCGCGTTCGGGCCGGGGCGATGATGCGGGACCCGCGCACTGGGATCCTCTGCGCGAGCTTTTGGACGCTTAACGACGCTCTCTCGGAGTTCGGTTTAATTGAGGTGTCGCGCCCTAGCCTTTGATTATCATGCGCGAGACGATGGAGGCCCACAGCTCCGAATCGCGTTTTGACAAAGGGTGGCCTTGTACGATCGCGTCGTGCAGTCTAGCTTGTATGCACAGGACCACGGCGCGCGCCAGCGGTTCGGCAGCGTCATTGCGGCCGATGCCGGCCCGGTTGAGTTCGCCGATGTAAACCGTCCAGACGTGTTCGAGTCTCTTGTTGTGTGCCTCCCAAAGCGTTTGGAGCACCGGGCTGTCGCCTCGCGTTTCGATGAAGGCCTTTAGCAGACCGGTGCGCCTGCGTGCTTGTGCGAAGACCCCCTCGAGCAACCGGGACATCTTTCGGCGCTCCTCGCTCGCGTCGCCCGTGACGTGAAGATCGAGCGACGGCAGCGCTTGCTGGGCTAATGCGATCGCGCTGCCGAGCAAATCGTGCATGCTCCGAAAATAGCGATAGAACGTCGCATGGGTCATCCGTGCGCGCCGTGCGACGGCCTCAACCGTCAGCGACTTGAAGCGACGCGATTGGAGTAGCCCGAGAAATGCTTTCAAGAAGCGATTGCGCGTTTTTTTCGCACGATCCTCGAGATGCTTTGCCGGGTGCGTCTCGACCCGGCCAAGATACCTCCAGCGCGATTTTCGCAGGCCGCTGACGGGATCGCGAACGCTGTCGACTACGTATCGATACGAACGGCCGCCGACCTTCTTGATGACTTCGTACGACATAGGATGCTCCCAACGTGTGGTAGAACATCTTTATATACTGTATCGTTAAATACCTACACTTTGAGACAATCGCCGCAACTGCGTAAACTCGTTCGTACCATCGCGCACCGCCTGAGGAAAGTGAGAACGCCTGCTTTGCAAACCGAACCGCAAGTCCTTATCGTGGGGGCCGGGCCGAGCGGACTTGTTTTGGCGCTTTTTTTGGCGCGGTTCGGCATACCGTTTAGAATCATCGACAAGGAAATGCAAGCCGGGACTACCTCCAGAGCGCTTATCGTGCACGCGCGCACACTGGAGTTCTACCGGCAGCTCGGCATTGCCGACGACGTCGTTCAATCAGCACAAAAGTTTGTGGCCGTGAACCTGTGGGTTAACGCAAAGCCGCGCGCCAGGCTTGCGTTCGGAGACATAGGAGCGACCCTAAGCAAGTACCCGTACAGCCTGATCTTCCCTCAGGATAAACATGAGCAAATCCTAATCCAGGCGTTGCGCAAACACGGAATCGAGGTCGAGCGCGATTGCGATCTCGTAGCTCTTGAAACAGGCTGCGAGCACATAACCGGATCGATACGGCGCGCGGATGGGACCACGGAACAATGTGAGGTCGCGTACGTCGCCGGCTGCGACGGCGCCCATTCGACGGTACGCGAGACGGTGAAGATCGGCTTGCCGGGCGGTACGTACTCACACCTCTGGTACGTCGCTGACGTAGACTATGCGGGTTCCCTTACGGCGAACGAAGTCTATATTTCCATGGATCGGCGCGACGCTCTAGCGCTGTTTCCCATGAGGGAAGCGGGAAGGGCCCGCGTCGTAGGCCAGGCGCCCCCCAAACCCGACGATTCGCCGATCGCGTGGGATGACGTCAGTGTGCGCGTCGTCAAAGAGTTGCGGACGCAGGTGCGCGACGTCCATTGGTTCTCGACCTACCGCGTGCATCACCGGGTCGCGGAGCATTTTCGGGCAGAGCGCGTGTTTCTCGTGGGAGATGCCGCGCATCTGCACAGCCCCGTCGGCGGCCAAGGCATGAACACCGGCATCGGCGACGCCGTCAATCTCGCATGGAAGATTGCAGCCGTGCTGCGCGGTCAGTCGTCGCCGGAATTGCTCGATTCCTACGAACCTGAACGGATCAGGTTTGCACGCGGTCTCGTTGCAAGCACCGACAGAATGTTCAGCGTACTGAATAGTAAAAGTCCCGGGGCCGGTCTGTTTCGAACGTTTGTGGCGCCGACGTTCCTGCCGCCGCTGCTGCGTCTAGGATCCGCACGCGCGACGGCGTTTCGCATTCTGTCGCAGACCTCGATTGAATACCGAAACAGTCCCCTAAGCCAAGGGCGCGTCGGATGCCTGCGCGCCGGAGATCGTCTCCCGTTTGCACAGTTTCCGTCGATGCCCGACGGTGATAACTTTGCGCCGCTGAACACAATCGATTGGCAAGTGCACGTGTACGGAGAGCCCAGCACTTCCCTACACAAAACGTGTGAGGTCCATGGCCTCCCATTGCATGCCTTCATGTGGCAAAGCGAGCTGCATTCGACGGGCCTGCGCGAGAACGCACTCTATCTAGTTCGCCCCGACGGACACGTCGCGTTTGCTCACCCGACCGACGATGCCGCCGCCTTGGAACGCTACCTGCTCGGCTCGCCGGCGTTTATCACCCGAGTACCACATTGGAAAGAGCCCGCCGACGCGTCTCCCTCATTCGATGGAGGGCGCTAACGTGACCAGCATTCTAGGAGCGACGGCCATCGCGTTGCTTCTCGCCATGGTGCTCATGCGCGTTGCGATGCTCCGACGCGCCGGAACCGCAGCCATACAGTTCGGTAAGACAGATCGGCAGGACTTTCTCCTTCCCCCGTTTGTAGCGTTCTACTTTTATCTGATCTTCGCAAGCGTATTGCATTGGCCGACGCCGCTTCACTCTAGGATGTTCGATTCGACCGCAGCGGCTTGGGCCGGCGTCGCGTCGTGCGTCGCTGCGCTTGGGCTGATGTTCGTCACTTTGCTATCGTTCGGCCAAAGCTTTCGCATCGGAATCGACACCGATCACCCGGGCGCGCTCGTTACGTCAGGTGCCTTCGCCTACACGCGGAATCCCATCTACGTCGCATTCGCTGCGCTGCTTCTCGGCGAGTTTCTCATCCTGCCGCATTGGTTGCTCTTGCTGTATCTTGTCGCGGGCATCGCCCTGTTGCACCGTCAAGTGCTGCGCGAAGAAACCTATCTTCAATCGTACTACGGCTCGCAGTTTACTCGGTATCGCGAGCGCGTTCCGCGGTACTTTTAAAAGGATGGTGATGCGGCTACGGTGCGGGCGATCTTGTTGCCAACGGTGCAGGCGCTCTTGGCCGAGTTGTATTCGGTGATCTGCTCGCGCCTCGGATGCAGGTCAGAGCGTCGCGCGGTCCGCTGAGCGTCGTCGTCGGCGTCGCGTGACCGAGAACGTGCTTACAGGACCTCCCCCGAGGCGCTCAACACTTTCGACGGCGCTAAAGGGAACTACGGGCCAAACGCGATCGCGGATGGTCCGCTCACGCCTTGGGAGATCGATCGAAGCAGCGAGGTACCGCCGCCGGAGTAGACCGTTATCGTATTATTGCCTTCGTTCGCGACGTAGAGATCACCGCGATAGAATGCCAGCGTCCTCGGACCGCTCACGCTGTTGGAGATCGTTCGCACCAGCGAGCCGGCCGGCGCGTAGACCGTTACGGTACTATTCCCTGGGTTTGAGACGAACAGATTGCCGCTACGGCTAAAAGCCAGCGCAGTCGGAAAGTCGATCCCCTGGGAAATCGTTTGCAGCACCGACCTGCTGCCTGGAGCATACGCGGTTACCGTGCTACCGTAGGCGTTTGCAACGTAGAGATTTCCGGAAGTATCGAGCGCCAGGGCGAACGGATGGTCGATGCCTTGAAAGATGGTGTACAGCACGAAGGTGCTGCCCGAGGCATAAACCGTTACCGTGCCGTCGTGCGGTCTCCGGTAGTTGTTGGCGACGTAGAGATTACCGGCGCCGTCGAACGCTAGCGCGGTGGGCCGTTCGACGCCTGCAGTAATCGTTTGCATCGGCGACGTGCTGCCCGGCGCGTATACCGTAACGGTGTTATTGTGGTAGTTCGCCACATACAGATTGCCGGCGGCGTCGAAGGCGAGCGCGACCGGGTTGTTGATTCCTTGGGTGATCTTCCGCAGGATCGAGTTGCTGCCCGGGGCGTACACTTTCACCGTATTGAACCGGCGGTTTCCAACGTAGAGATTGCCCGCGCGGTCGAATGCCAGCGAAAGCGGCTCACGGACCGGCGAGATCGTCCGAAGCACCGACGTCCCAGCCCAGCGGTAGACCGTCACCGTATCATTTAAAGCGTTTGCCACAAAGAGGCGAACAACTGCCGTTGACGGACGATCGACAGCATCCGCAGCCGTCCCTCGTGCGGCGTCGTTCGGAGTAAGATTCAAATGCGGCGCACCCGAACACGCGACCAAGATCGGCAAAGCAACGGCGGCTACGAACGCGTTGACCCGTAAGATCACGGTGCCCTCCACTTAAGCCAGTTAAGGGATGAACTTTTTGATCGCGTTGTTGCCGGTGTCCGCGATGAAGACGTTTCCGCCCGAACCGACGGCAACGCCCGAGGGATTAAAGTACCCCGACCCGAGCGCCGCCATCTGCCCGCTGGGCGCGACTTCGTAGACCGCGTCCGCGCAAAAATCGGCGACGTAGACATTGCCGCGCGAACCCACGGCGACGGCCTGCGGGCATTCGAAGTTACCGATCGTCGTGATCGTTCCGTCGGGTGCGACCTTCTTCACTTCGCTATTGAAGCTATCGGCGACGTAGACGTTACCGCTGGTATCGACTGCGACGCCGGTCGGAAGATTGAATCCCGAGCCGATCTTCGTGATCTTGCCGTCGGGTGCGACTTTCTTAACGGCGTTGTGTCCCAAGTCGGCCACGAACACGTCATCGATCGTATCGACTGCGACGCCGGCCGGAAGATTGAATCCCGAGCCGATCGTGGTGATCTTGCCGTCGGGTGCGACTTTTTTGACGGCGTTATGTCCAGAGTCTGCCACGAACACGTTACCACTCGCGTCCGCCGCGACACCTTCGGGAGAGCTGTATCCCGAGCCGACCAGCGTGATCGTGCCGTTTAACGCGATCTTCTTAATTGCATCGTTTCCGTAGTCGGCGACGTAGACGATTCCCACCGGATCCACGCCGACGCCGAGCGGGCTCTTGAATCCCGAGCCGATATTCCGAATCTTGCCTTGCGGGGCGACCTTGTATGCCGACTCTCCCGCTACGTCGGCGAGGTAGACGTTGCCCGACGTGTCGACCGCAACACCTCCGGGAGCGCCGTATCCGGAGCCAAGCGTGGTAATCCGGCCGTTCGGCGCAACCTTCTTGAGCGCGCGGCCGAACGTATCGCCGACGTAGACGTCGCCGCCGGCATCCACCGTTACACCCCACGGATTGCGATAACCCGAGCCGACCTCCGTAATGGTGCCATCGGGCGCGACCTTTTTGATCGCATCGTCGCCGGTATCCGCAACGTAGACGTCACCGGTTGCGTCGACCGCGACGCCCGCCGGAAGGTAGAAATTCGATCCGACGATCGTGATCCCGCCGTTCGCCGCAATCTTTTTGACTTCGTTGCTTCCGATGTCCGCGACGTAGACGTTGGCGCTTGCATCCACGGCCACGCCCGCCGGCCGGTGAAATCCAGATCCGAGTCTGACGATCGCGCCGTCGGGAGCGACCCGCTTCACGGCGTTGTTTCCGGTGTCACCAACGTAGATGTTGCCGGCCGTATCGACTGCAACGCCCCTTGGCCTATCGAATTTCGAGCCGATCGTTGTGATCGTACCGTCTGCAGCGACCTTCTTGACGGCATTGTTTCCCGTATCGGCCACGTAGACGTTGCCGGCAGCATCGACGGCGACGTCCGACGCTCTAAAAAATCCGGAACCGATCGCGGTCGTCACGTCATTCGGACCGACCGTTCCTGCGTGATGCCGTACCAATGCCGCGCGCCCATCGCCGAACTGAGACGCCGGTGGTGTCTGCTGCATCATGGCCGCGGACTGGCAGCCGGCCAAGAGCGTCGCGCCGACGATGCCAAGCGACGCGCCTATTCGTGCGTGCACGTTTCCTCCGCAAGCACAACGGCACCGAGCCCGAAAGGGACCGGCGCCTGGTTGGCTACCCAAATCATATCACCGCCGCGAGTTCTTGTCATCTGAGCGGAGCGCCGAAGGCGCGTAGTCGAAGGATGCTCTAGCACTAGCGCTCCGCGGCAGATGGTACGCATGGAACGCTACTATGTCTATATGCTGCTTAGGCGGGGCGGTGCAACATATTTCAGCACGCGCAAAACCAAGGCCCTCGTAAAACAGAATAGCGGGCTCGTTCCATTCGTCAACAAGCATACCGACAAATCCGTTTGCGGCTTCGATCACGGAACGAAGCATCGCCTTTCGTAGTCGGGAACGGTCGGGAATGGACGGGATCAGTCGGGAGCCGAGCGACGAAAAAGCCTTGCAGAATAACGCGGATCGGTAGCGGATGGGACGCTCCGGAACCCCCAAGAAGTGGTTCGAATCCCGCTGGGGCTAAAATTCTCTTTATTTTACAAGGGTTTTCGCGACACTTTTAGGCCCCGTAACCAAGGTGCAGCAGCGTGTCGTTTTCGTCGCTGACCCACAAGCCTCCCGAAGGCGCCCGACGCCGCACCGGCCCCTGTTTGGGCGCGACTGTTTGTGTAGTTGGTGCGCGCGCTAAGGGTGGTCTGAGGCCGAAGGTTTAGGCGCAGAGACGATCGGAAAAACGGCGAGCTGCCGAGCGAGCTCCAAGTGCCGAAAGTCACGCGAGATTTTCCAGAGGACTTCATATGCGCGTGCAAGTGATTGTCGCTGGTCGAGCGCCGCCAGCGCATCGATCGCGCTATGAATTCTACGAAGAGCCCCGCGTCGCTGACCGGTCGAGTACAGCGCCTCGGCCTGCAGTCGTCGAGACGACGCAGCGAGGCGCTGCTTCCCAATCTCGAAGTAGCCCTGCTCGGCGGCGGCAGCGTGCTCGTAGGACTGCTCAAATTCGCGCATTCGAAGATTAAGGCTTGCCCGTTGTCGCAAGTATGCCGCACGCAAGCCTTCATGGTTCTCGACCAGAACGACCGCCTCATCGAGCGTCGCCCGGGCGCGATCGAAAAGCCGGCAGTCCATAAACGCCCCAGCGAGCTCGATAAGCAGAGCTGCGAGCACGGGTCCATTCGCGATCGCGCGAGCAGTGTCGAGACGCGCCGATAACATCGAAACCACGCGTTCTGACTCGCCGCGCAGTCTATAGGACGATGCAAGATTTACCGCGAGCGCGATGGAGGAAAGTGTCAAGCCGGCGTTCTCGGCGACGTCGATGGCTTGCCAACGGTAGTTGATGGCTGCCTCCAAATCCGCCTCGCAAAATATCTTTGAGAGTGATTGTGCCGAGAGTACCTCTACTTGAGTTTCGGCATCCGGGTCTCTAAGGAAACATAGTGCAGCGTTCAATTCTTTGCATGCGGCGGCCGCTTGGCCGAGGTCGCCGGCGAAAACGGCTGCTTCAACGCGAAGAGCTAGCGCACGGGAAAATATCGTCGCCGCTGTAGTATCGAATTGCAACGTGCCGGCTGCCTCGATAAGGTCGGTGACATTGCGTAGATCCTTTAGTACTCCCTGGATCGGTCGTCCGCATTGGTGCGCAATCGTTGCGCGCGTCAGTGCGAGTTCTGATTCGAGGGGCATGGCGCTTTCGCGATGTTGCTTCCCATGCTCGACTGATATCGACAGGCACTCCATGGCTCGAGAGAACGAACCGGAGCGGGCGTGCAGTTCCGCGAGTCGCAGTAGCAACCTCGCCCGATCCACTGGAGCGGAGCACGCAAGGGCCTGTTTTTCTATGATCTCAGTTGCCGCCGATAGGGAGCCGTTCTCCTCGAGGGTTCGGCTTGTCCGTACAAGACGTGCAAGAGCACCGAGCGTTTCGCTTCGCGGTGTCTCAATTACTGACGCTGACTGCAGTAGAATACGAGCGAGATCTTTAAGAATTCGCTGTCTCTCGCGGTAAAGATGGCGCTCTGAGATTCTGAGTTCTCTTGCCACAACTGCAAACACGTCTCGGTCGATTTCGCAACGTTGGACTATTGCACGATCCCGCGGACGTAAATGCGCCAGTGCATCGTCGAGAGCGTCCGCTAGTACGGCCGGATCTTTTTTTGGGCTGCCCGCGCGTTCTAAGAGCGCACGAGCCAGATGATTGTCTTGCAGGCGATGTGGCGCGCGAACGTTTCTAACGAACTGCCTCGATTCTGCAGCTAGAGTGTCGGCGTCGACGTCTGCGCCCATGAAGTGCTCGTTCTTCAACCGCGGCGCGGCGAACCTCTACAGGCTGAGCGATTCGAACCCGACGAGCCAAAGTGAAAGGGAATGTCGATGTCATGATTTCGGACTTGTCAGGGCCCCCGGCCCCGGCTATCATGACGCCTGTGAAGGCCTGCACAAGATGCAGCGCTTGCCGTACTGAAATCCGCGAGGAGAGGCTCTCGAGATGTCCTTCGCGACTCTACTCAGGCTCGCCACCAGTGCCACGACGCTTACCTTAGCGGCCTGCCTGGGCTCTGCTAATTCGCAACCCTATAGCTCGGCAATACCACTCGGCGATTCTCTTAATAAGCCAGCAACAGGCGCCTCGATTATCTTTGCCGACGGTGGCGCGGCAAATCAGATTGACGGTTACTCCGAACGAAACGGTAAGATGATCAAGGCGATTAGCACGTTGTGCCCCGGCAGCCTGACGGTTGATACGGCAGGCGACCTGTATGTAGTGGAGCCTTGCGTGCCGGCGATCCTCGTTTACCCGCCAGGCTCTACGAAGTTCGCGCTCCAAATTAAGTTGCCGCCGCTCTACAACGGGTACGGTTCTCCTGACGTGGCTGTATCGCGTTTGGGCGAGCTCGCCACATCCAACGGCGGCATTGTCTCCTTTTTTAGGAAGGGAACTCGCGAACCGTTTAACATCGTTGGGAACGCCAAATTTGTCCAAGTTACCGGCCTTGCGTACGACGCCCACGGGAATCTGTACGTTAGCACGAGCAAAGGCCTGGGCGAAATCATCGGCGGAGGAAAGGGTAGCGCAATTACTCTTTTCAACATTAGCCCGCAGCCCCCGGCGGGTCATCTTGCAGTCGACGATACGAATCACGAGTTGCTCGATGTTGGTGAATCGTCGGGAATCGGAACGATCTATCAGTATCACCTTCCGAATCCTGCGGCACAATCTGGGGCGATTACGCTCACTGGCACGTCGTTCCTAGAAGGTTTGGTGCTGAATCGCGCCACGCACTCGGTGTTCGTTTCGGGCCTCGCGACGAGCGACGGGTCATCGTACGTGTGGCAGTTCCCTTACCCCGCCGGTGGTTCGCCTACGTTGACGATTTCACAGGGTAGCAACGGCTTCATCGGCGTGACAGTAACCGAGTCAGGAAAGTGATGATGCGGATGAATCGGCCGCTCAGCGGCAGTCTACTAGCGACGTTTATTCTTTGTTGCACGAGCTGTGCGGGGAATGGTGCTGCCACCCCTTCCGTTTCGGCCAATACTGAGGCAGGAGTCGGCCACGCAAAACAAATTGCACGTGCGGTCTCTTCGAGTCGCGGGCTCTACGTTTTTGGCTCAACGGCAGTAAATGTTTACCCTGCGAACGATCCAACGAATATTGGGCCCACCTGTTATGTGCCGCTTGTGCAAGGTCAACCCTTCGGCCAAGACCTCAGCATCGATCAGCGAGGCCACTTATGGGTTCCCTACGGCGGCGTTATAACAGAGTACGGACGTCGCTGCGGCCCGTCCGGAGACGTAACGGTTATCAAGACGCTGACGGATCGGTATGCTGGCAGTGGAGGCCCAACCACGGTAGCGTTTGCTCCCGACGGAACGGTGTACGTTGACAACGAAACCGGGTTCGGCGGCGACGGAAACGTCGCGGTTTATCACTCCGGGGCGACCTCACCGTACGACCTGCTTTATCCACCTCATCCAATCTCCCAAGTGGCAAATATCGCCGTAGATGCCAACGGCAACTTGTACATGATGTGGAGCCTCTATCCTGGCGGGATAAGTGTCACTGCGGCCGGCAAGCGAAAAGCCGCCATGTTGAACTTGACCGGCGTTAGTTCCCCGGTTGGAATGGCGTTCGACAACGCGCAAAACATGCTCGTGCTCGACATTGGCGGACCGGACATCGCCATCTATGCCCCGCCGTATTCCGGTTCACCAACCGCCACGATTCCATTGAAGGCAAATCACTTCGAATATTTCGCCCTCGATCGGGCGAACAAGAATCTCTACGTTGCAGCATGGGACACCGCGGCGGTCCAGGTGTACGGCTATCCGTCTGGCACGTACGAATATAGCGTTTCTGCTGGATTGTCACCGAACTCCCAGTGGCTCGGTGTCGCGGTCGATCCGGCAGCCGGAAACTGAAAGGGCACACGGTGATTATTCGCTTCTTACTCGGCGTGGTAGCCACGCTTTCTTTGAGCCTTTTCGTCGCGGGCTGCGCCGGCCCAACGCTTGCGCCGGTGTCTGCGCTAGCGCGAACATCGGATCCAAGCGGGCTCGCACCTGGCCTCGCTCGCCGACTGTCGGCAGCTTCGCCGGTCACTGCGGACAAGCCGATGCGCACGGAGCCTAATACCTCAAGCAAATTGTACGTTGCGGATTTTGGCGCCCCTGTGGAAATCTTAGATGGGTCATCTTATCAGCACATAGGCGAAATATCAAATGGCGTCGACAAACCCGGTGGAGAGTGGGTAGACGCGCAGGGCAGGTTTTACGTCGCGAGCTACGGCGCCAAACACGTAACCGAGTATTCGCGCACTGGTGGCTCTCCCATTTGCACCTATTCCAGCGGGCTCTCCGACCCTACAAACGTAACGACAGATGCGGCCGGGAACGTCTACGTCGTCGATTATAACTTCGGCTCCGCCGGGGCTGTCGACGTCTATCTTCAATGTACCAACACCATCGCGTCGCAGTACGCCATTTCGGGCGGCCCCGAAGGAGCGGCACTCGACAATAATGGCGATCTGTTCGTCAGTTACAACGCCGCGGGGCAAGGTGCGATCGAGGAGTTCCCGACCGGCTCAAAATCGCCCGTTCCTTTAAGCATTCCGGTAGCGTTTTCCGGCGGAGTCATCGTTGATGCAAAGCAAAATTTGCTAGTCTGTGACCAACTGCAAGGGCTGATCGATCAAGTGCCGCCGCCTTATAATTCGGTGACATTGCAATTCACCGGCTTCGCAAGCCCTTTCAACGTGTCGCTCTCGGGAAACGGTAAACGCCTGTTTCTTTCAGATCCTGCGCGGCAAGCTGTCGTCGTCCTCAGCTATCCGGCAGGCGTACGACTCGCGGTGCTCAAGCGCAAGAACGGCCTTCGGGATCCGGTTGGGGTCGCCGCTTCCCCTGACTTTGTTCAGTAGCCGGTTGAGGAATATATGCTCATGAATAAGAAAACTGCGTCCATCGCACTTTCGGTATTGCTACTCGTGCTGATGGTAGGCTGCTCGGGCGCTCAACCACCCGTACTACCAGGCAGAACGCATCAAGTCTTAGGCGCGCAAAGTTCTGCCATGAGGCCCTTGGTATATTTTTCAGATTCCGACAACTCGAATATTTATGTGTTTAATCGTGGCGGCCTTCAGGTGGGGATGCTGAGAAACCTTGCACACCCGCAAGGGCTCTTTGTTGACTCATCGCATCAACTTTGGGTCGCCAACTTCTCGAACTCTGACGTGCTGCTCTTTCCCCGTGGTCATATCTACCCTGTCGCGACATACAACGATCCGAAACAGAGTCCGATGGACGTTGCACTCTGTCCCAACGGCTTGGTTTTCGTGTCAAACCTAGGTGGCAGCATCAGCGTCTACGCGCAGGATAAACCTAATCCGATCCGCACGCTCTCCGATCCAAACGAATACAATAACGTGGATATCGCTTGCGACGCCGCCAATAATGTCTTTACGACGATCGAGCTCGGGCCATCGGGTCCAGGTGCGGTGGACGAGTATGCCGGCGGCGTTCAAAGCGGTCTCAAAAGCCTTATTATCAAGAACCTCGGCTTTGCATACGGTATTGCGGTTACAGCGCGGAAGACCTTACTAGTAGGCGACCAGCAGACGCATACCGTAGCCGAATATACCGAATACGGCAAGCCAACGAACAGATCTCTGAGCACGGGGTCAGATACGTGGTTTGGCCTGGCGCTCGGTCTACGCGGCGAACTCTACGCTGCAGATTATTCTCAGATGGTCGGCATAGCAGTCACGTTCCCTGGCGGCACCATATTACATCAGTATGTCCCAACCTACGTTGGATCCGGATCGTATCAGGATCTGATCGTCGGCGTTGCGTACGACGCAGGAGAGTAGTTCGGGAACGGCCTGAAGAACCGACGCGTCCGCCGCGCGAAACCTGAACCACGACGGTGTCGGACTTGTCTTGGCTCGAGAGAAAATATGCGGTCCGTTGCCCGTCGATGAACGCTTGGAAACTACATGGGATCGCGTTTTTGGTCCCGTCACGCAGCAACGGATTCCTATCCTCAACGCCGTGCTGACCGGCACGGGTCAGCCGCACATCAATCGCTGCGGTCGCACCCGATTCGTCCGATTGCATTGCATGCGCGTTGATAGGCTCGTTCGTATCTTTTCGGCGACTCCGCGGCAGAAATGAACGCGGGCCCGTAGTCTAGAACCTCTCGCGCCTGCAGGAGGGACCACTATGAACGCTTCCGCGCATCGTGCACCCCTCGCGGTCGGCCTCATAACTCTCGCGTCGCTTCTCACCGGGTGCAACGGCGGTGCTGCGTCACCGGCGGTGCCGGCAAGCTCGTTCACTTTCACGAGACCGAATGCCAACACGGGCGACGTTAAGATTTGGGCGGCGGCAGAGCAGACCAGCACGCTATTTGGTCTCTCGTTAGGCGGAAAGCGCGTTATCAAGGTTATTTCGACGGAAAGTCAACCCATTAAAGGCGGCAACCCGTTGACGCTCAAGGTCCATGGAAACGCGTTATTTGTGACCGACGTCAGCGGAGGCAAAGCCGGCGTGATACAGGAGTACAAGGGCGGGCACTTTGCTCGCGCCTATTCACCCGATTGCCCGGTTTCCAACTGTTCCAAATTTACGGGCCTACTCAGCGACGCGGTCGTTGACAACAGCCATGTTTTTGCGATCATGCAAAAAATCCAGTACCAGGTCGGAGAAAATACCGTCAGCGGCTCCGGATATGAATACTGGCCGAACGGAAATCCGTCGGCAATGCCCGTCGCCGTGTTTTTGAGCAGTGATTGTTCGGCGATCTGTTTCTACGACGCCGGCGATGAGGACAGTTCCGGTAACCTCTGGCTTCGGGACAATGGGGGCGACGGTCAATACGGCGTCGCGGAAATAACCAATCCGACTACCAGTCCGAGCATGAACCAAGGCTTGCCGCTCGACACCTTCGCGATAAACGCCGGCGACATCGCCGGTTTTGCTATCAGCAATGCCGGAACGGTGCTCAACGCGGGAGATTCCAGCCATAAAATCTACCAATACGCGCTTCCGGTGAAGTACGGCAGCACACCATTCAATACGCTGACGCCGTGCGTTGAAGGATGCGATCCGCACGGCTTTGGTTTTAATAGTACGAACAGTCTCATCGTTGTCGGCGACGGTACGTCCAGGGGATGGCTCGATATCGGGCAAGTCTCCGAAAATCATTGGAAGAAGGTCGCAAATCCGCAGTTTAACGTTCCTTTTAGTTCCGCTGTGCATATGCCGGGCGGCTAAATCAGCGTTGTTCGTCACGGACAACAGGCGAACGCATCCCAGCGTCCCCCCTAACGCATACCGTGGGTCTTCATCTACGTAAGATTAGGTCGCTAAAGCGAGAGCGACCGCCAGGGTGTGGATAGCGGTCGCTCACGAGTGCATATATTCCCCGCGATCTTTGAAACTATACCCTTACGATTTCAAGCGGTGCACGCCTTAGGACTGGACCGAGTAGCCCTTGTTCCGGGGCTAATCATCGATCTCAGCGATGTAACGTATATTGACTCCACACGCATCGGTGAACTGACACGATTACCCAATATGCGAACCGCGAGTCAATTCGACTAAATATTTGGCACGGCCGGCTCGGTTGCAGAAGCCATCGGCGAGGATGGTCGGGCCGTCGTGAAGCACGCGTTTTTGGTCGCCAACGAAGGCGCACTAGACACGACGAAAGAAGGCGCCCGCATAGGGCTTTGGTTTGAGGGAGGGCTAGCCATGCTGAACGTATCTCTCGCCATTCTCACGTTGTTCGGGAACGATTGGATCGAAGCGCTTACCGGATTCGACCTCGACGCTCATAGCGGGTCGTCGGAGCGTGCGATCGTCGCCGGTCTCGCAGTCATATCCATTGTCGTTGCGATTGCCGCGCGGGCGAAATGGCGGGCGGCGGCGACAGTCGCGACGCTGCACGTGCGGACTCTAAGCTGATATGTCCGTCTCTACGCAGGGCGGCGACCTCACCGGAGTCTGGCAATGTGACGATGGCGGGCTGTACTACATCCGCCAGTCCGCGGACGGATCGGTTACGTGGACAGGCCTGCAAGACTCGGGATTCCACAAAGGGATGGAGTTCACGAATGTCTTCCACGGCAGTTTAAGCGATGACGGCAACTTCATACGGGGCGAGTGGGCGGACGTGCCGCGCGGCAGCACTGCGAGTTCCGGGACCATCGTCCTGGGCATCTGGGATGATGCTTCGGGGCGCCGGCTCCTTCGCGTGGACGATGAGACGACCGGTGGCTTCGGCGGCAGCACCTGGCTTCCGACCGGCTCGCCGTTAGAGCCAGCGGACATCGCCGATCTCGCCGGCCGAGTCCAGCGTTACGACGTTGCGCTCGGCCAAAACAATCCACCGTGTCGCGACTTCACGGTCATGTGGGGAACCGTCTGGCAGCCGGTCGGCCCGACCTTGCCTCCGGACCCCTACGATTACTGCTCGTTCCAAGCAAAAGATATCATCGGCCAGCCGACTTGGAATGGGGACGGCGATTTCACTTTTATGTTCGTCACACTTTGGGAGACAGAATTCCCAAATGGAACGAACATTGGAGACTTTTGGAATCACGGCTGGGTGACGCAGCAGCCGAGTGAATTCTCCGTGCCGCCGGTAACGCTTATCGCGCGGCAGTACGAAAAGTGGGCGCGGTTTCATTGCGAGGCCGCGATGTACGGGCGCGAGAATTCAGGGTCCGACTGCGCGGCAGAGCCGAGAAATTTACTGCCCGGCTGGAACGAGCGCTCCGGCTGGAGCGTCCTCATTAACGGCCGTCCGATAGAAGGCCAGCTAACGGTCATCAATCCGGCTAATCCAGAACTTCTGGTGCTGTCCTTTGCGGTCGGTCCGAACGGACAGACGGTTAATCTCAAGCCGCTCGTAATCGCGCGAGTTACGGGCGTTGTCGCCGACGACGCCGGCCATGGAAGCGTGATCTCGCCGGAGATCCATCCCGTCTACTCAATCGATGTGCTCCAGGACTTCACGCTTCCACGCGCCCAGCCGACGACGTTGAGTGGAGTCTGGCATGGGTCGGACGTCGGTACTTACTACATCCGCCAGATCGATCGCGAGGTGTGGTGGCTGGGTCTCTCCCGCGACCAGGGTCGCTCGTTTGCTAACGTCTTTCGCGGCTCGATCGGCGTGAGCGGATCACTCGAGGGGGAGTGGGTCGATGTCCCAATGGGCGTCGGGGGTGTGCTTTCCGGCGGGACGCTCGTCCTCCAGGGTGACCAGTCGAATACGCAACTCTCAACCACGCTAACCAAAACCGAAGAGACTGCTCACTTCGGCGCGGGCTTGTGGACGAAGATTTACGACACCGAAGGCGTGCCCGTGTCGGAGTCTGAGAGCTTTTCATGAAGCGTTTCGATAGGCTCGTCGGCGCGAGTCTGAGCACGGCGCTCTTGGCTGCATGTAGCAACGGCGGTAATGGCCTCTTTCCCTCAACACGTACGCCAGAGTCGATGGCCCCATTGCGATCTTCGGCGGCACCTTCAACGTTGGTGCTCGACACCGCGTACGTCAACCTGTACGTCGCAAACATCGGTGGTAACAACGTTACGGTCTACGGCCCAGGCAGTACATCAGTACTGCGGACGATCTCGCAGGGCGTGCGCGGTCCGGAGGCGCTGGCATTTGACAGCTCCGGCAATCTCTACGTTGCAAACGATCCGGTTTACAGGGCAGGTCGCGGTAGCGTCACAGTTTATCCACCCGGCAGCACGTCAGTACGGCGAACGATCTCCCTGGGTGTGCGCCATCCGAGTGCGCTAGCGTTCGATACCTCGGGCAATCTCTGCGTAGCGAACAGGCATGGTGACGACGTCACGGTGTACGCCCCGGGTAGCGGCTCGGTACTGCGAACGATCTCTCGACTGCGCGGTCCGGATGCGCTCGCGTTTGACGGCTCACGCAATCTCTACGTAGCAAGTGCCGGTGCGGGGATCCGCAGTAATCGGGTGACCGAGTACGCTCCGGGCCAAAGAACGGTCCTGCGGAGTATTTCCCAAGGCATTAGCGATCCGCGGGCACTGGCATTCGACGGCTCCGGAAACCTGTATGTCGTAAACGAGAGTGACTCTACTACTGTCTATGCCCCGGGCAGCGATGTAGTACTGCGCACGATTTCCGAGGGCATGGACGGTCCCGACGCCCTGCTTATTGACGGCTCCGGCAAACTCTACGTTGCAAACTCTCTAGGCGAAACGGTCACGGTGTACGCTCCTGATAGCGAAAAGCTGGTGCGGACAATCTCCCACAACGTGGAACCGCTTGCGCTGGCGTTTGATGGCTCCGGCAACCTCTATGTCGCAAACGCTGGCTATGCAGGCGGGCGCTCCAGCGTGAAGGTCTACGCCCCGGGCACGGGAGTGCCGACGCGGACGATCTTCCACGGAGTCAACTCTCCTGATGCGCTGGCATTCGGGCCGTAGCGTTACACAAACCATTATTGCTGACGGCTGTACATCCAGGGGAGTTTCAAGCGGTGCGCGTGGCGTTGCTCGCCTACAACGACGTCGATCGTGCGTACTTAAAACCTCTTTAATGTCGCTTCCGCACCACGCGGTCTCGTTGTTGCCGATGATGCGTGAGCGAAGGCGCAGCCTGCCGGGCACCAAGTTATCGGCGCTCATTACGAACGCGACCCTTGAACTTGTCTCGGTGAAGGGTTGACGGCTTCGTGTGGTCTCGTTTCTTTTTGCGTACTCACGTCCGCCAGGCTAGAGTTTATCGTAGACAGTGGGTATAAAACCTTCATTGCCAAAAGGGGACCGACTATGGGTAATCCGGTCGTGCATTTCGAGATCATCGGCAAGAACACACCGCGCTTGCGCGAGTACTACGCCCAATTATTTGACTGGGAATTCGACACGAATTCACCGGTCGCGAGCGAGGTCTCAGAAGCCGGCAACTACGGTTTCATAAATCGGAATACGGCAGCTGACGGTGCGGGCATTCCCGGGGGCATCGGCGGAGGACCAAATTACGAAAGTCACGCTATATTTTATGTCGGCGTGCCAAACGTCGGCGCCGCACTCTGCAAAGCCGAGAGCCTGGGCGGCAAACGCGTGATGGGTCCGGCAAAGAATCCGGGCGGTCATCTCGTCGTGGCACACTTCCGCGACCTAGAGGGCAACATTATTGGGCTAGCCGGACCCGAATAGGCTGCGTTGAGCCGTCGCGGATAGCGCCGTCTTTGACCACGCTGGAAACATCTACGTTGGAACGCTTAGCGCACTCTACGGAGCGTCACCCATTCAAAAGAATTCACTCACCGCAAGACCCATTTAGAACGATTACTCCTGAAACAAAACCATCCAGGCACTTGTAGAAACCTTGGAGGCGGACGAAATGACACGTTCCAGGGCCAGAATTACCGGTGCCGTTTACTTGCTGTATTTTCTGGTGGTCATATTCGCGTCGTTCTTGGTTAGCCGCGTGCCTGTCGCCTACAGCGATGCCGCCAACCTCATCGCAAATGCTCTCTATATCGCGGTCACGCTGCTGCTGTATCAGATTCTCAAGCCAGTGAGTCGGAGCGTCGCGTTACTCGCTGTGGTAATCAGCGTCTCGGGATGCGTCGTTCAGTCTCTAAGTCTGTTTCATCTGGTTTCGCCCCAAAGCGCACTGCCGCTTTTCGGGTTGTTCAACCTTACAATAGGTTCCCTCATTTTTAGATCGACCTTCCTGCCGCGTGCTCTGGGTGTCCTAATGGCGCTGTCCGGCTTGGCTTGGCTGATAGTTCTGTTCCCAGAGCTTTTAAAGTTTACAAAAATGTACGTCGAGATCATCGGCGTCCTGGCAGAAGGATTGCTGATGCTCTGGCTGCTCGTGATCGGCGTGAACGTCAAACGATGGACCGAGCAGGCCGAGGGAGCGGCCGGGCGACGGTCGTAGTCGCCATTGGGCCCGTTCATTAGTCAATCCCGGCGGCCGCGAAAGGTTCAGCAGTCTTTATTGATTACTTTGAGCTTTCCAATGCCGACGATCCCTCCGCTTTGGTTGTATCCGTAGAAGGAAATCGTGACCGTTCCGCACGTTGTGCCGGCGTAGACATAATACTCGAGGGGATTGGAATTCAACTGTCCTACTCCGCACACGTTCGCACACCCGCTCTGATTTTTTTGGTTTGTCTTTATTGCTGAACTGACTACGTTCGGGCCGCTAACTGCAACATCGACCATCGAGCGGTTCTTAGTCAGCGTTACCGGGCACGGCTGAACCCTGACTTCCCCCGATCCTCCGCAGCCGATGACGTTCGGGCCCGGGGTTGAAAATAGTACGTGCGGTGTCGAAGCGCCTCCGTAAAAGGCGGCCTCGTTCAGTGGCCCCCCACACCCCACTAATCCGAGTAACAGACTTCCCACTACAACGACATGAGCGTATTGCACGGACACCTCCACGATCTCAGTTTAGCGGTCGTGAAGCGGTCGCGACATGGCGGAAAACCGCACCATTTTCCGGCACGGCGCTAGTTGATCCGAGAAAACAGAGCGCCTTCGTCGTTCGCAGCGAGCGGGTCCGACTTCGTTTCGGCCCCAGGGGCGGACAGGACTCCGAGAAGCCGAACCCACTCAAAGCACTTCGTTCCCTTCCGCGCATGTTTGTGGATTAAGGCAGGATTGGTGTCCCGCTAAAAACACATGAGCTTCGGGATCGTCGTGACGTTTTGCGCGCTCGAACTCGCACTTGTGATAGCGCGCGAGGTTCGAGATGAGGACAACGAACACGCTGCTTGAAGATTCCCGATGGAAAACCCGCGCACTTTTATGTTCATGATGCGGTGGCGTCATTGCACGTGCGAGCCGCTCGCACAACCTAAGCGTTAGCCAATACTCGCTCACGACGAAACGTAAAAGTGGGACGCTCGACGGATCGGTACGATCAGAGCGCGCCGGGATGCGAATACGAGGAGGGCTATCGACGCGACGAGGCTCGTTGCGATAGCCGGGACGCCGGCCTCTGGGCCGAACGCGCCACCCGTCACCCACGCAGGGCCTGCCATGTGTGCACTAAGCAAACTCGTGAGAAACATGTGCCCGGAGACCTGCGTTCCGTAGACCGGCCCTTCGAAGAAGTTCCAGGCAAAGTGAACGCCGATTGGAAACCACAGATTTTTGGTGATGACAAACGCAGACCCGAGGAGGACTCCCGCTTCGAGCGCAATGGCCAGCGTTGAGACCCACGTCGCGCCGGTATTGAACGCATGCGCCGCGCCGAAGATGAGCGCGGACACCGCAAGCGCGATCCAGGTTCCCAACCATTCTTCGACCAGGCGGAAAAGCACGCCACGAAAGAGCAGCTCTTCGAATACGGCGCCCGATCCAATCAACGGCACCGCGACCGCGAGGTCCCAGGTCACGTGCACCGCTGACACGCGATAGTGACCGGCCAACGCGAGCTCGAGTATGACGAGCGAGAACATGACCGCGCCCAATCCGAAGCCCAACGCGATGTCTCGAGAGGCGTTGCGCGGATCGAACCCGATTGACGCCAGATGGCGGCCCGTGGTCATTCGCTCGACAAGAGCGATGAGGCCGACCAGCAGCGCGATGATCACTGAGGTTACGACGATGCTGGTCCAGACCGAGTGCCGACCGCGCTCTGCCGCGAGTGCGATGCTGAGTATTACGGCAAAGCCCGCGGCAATTATCGCAAGACGCACGAGCGGAAAGGCGATAACTTTTCTCATCGGCAAGCCTACGGTTGCGTGTCGATCAATGTTTCAGATTTCCGTGGCGTCGCCATAAATCGGCCGCGGGAGCATCAGCCCGCGGCGCGAAACGCGCCTAGAATGAATCGTTCGGCCACCTTTGTTGCGCTTCTCCTAACCATCTCTACCGCGTGCACATCTTCCAAGCCGGCATCGTCTCAGGCAAGCCCGGATGTGGCTAAGGTCAGTTCCGTGTCGCAAACTGCTTGGATTGCGAACGGACAATCGATCTTCCACACCGGGCGCGATTCAAGTGGGGTTCAGATCGTCGCACGGCCGCCCGCGCTTTACCCGAAATGCGCTGCCTGCCATCACGATGACGGGTCAGGCGGCGTGCACTTGCCAGGCGGTGCAGTAAGCGCGGACTTGCGCTACAAGGCGCTGGTTACCGATCAGAAGCACCCATATACACTCGCCCTGCTCGAACGCGCCATTTCGACCGGAATCGATAACGAGGGACAGCCGCTCAACAAGATTATGCCGCGCTGGAAGCTCTCCAACACCGACCTGCACGACGTTGCCTATTACGTCCTCACGCAGCTCAAGTGACGTCCCGCAAGACCACCGTGGGCCAGCGCAGCGATAGCTGGGTACCCGTCACGGCTTTTCCGTGTCGTGAAAAATATCCAACTCGCTCGCGGTTTGTACTTCCGTCAACGTGCGCTCCCAACCGTTCCGCAGCCGGCGCGGCGTGCGCCGGATATATGCAGGGCGATCCGACTCGTAATTGACTGATCGGCAAAGTACGACGAACGACTCGAAACCGAGCCAAAAGCTCGGAAACCGCGAACGACGTAGAGCGATGACCGGCAGCAAGCATTCCCACAAGCGCGGCGCTGCCTGCGCGAATTGTGCTAACGCGATCTCACTGTCGATGACGCCCGCAGAGATCAGGGTGCCAAGCTTGTTGAAAAATCTTCCGACCAGAAACTCTGGGTGCGTGGTTGGCGCGACGCGCCCGGAAAGGATCTGTTCACGATATCCCGAGTCCTGCATGCGGCCACCTAGATCTTCGTATACGTAGAGGCGCGACATTGACATTGCATCGGTCTCGTATTGTCCGAGCATGTGCTGCACGGCGTCATACTGACGCTGTTTGCTGAGATGGCGCAGCTGTTGGAGTGCGACAGCGGCTGTTACCGCAATTACAATGAACTGCCCGATAACGCCAATAGCCGAGATGGTGTCCCATGGGATCATAGTTCATTCCTCGTACAAATCGAATCATTGCGGCGGAGTTCGCCGCGAAAACCGATTGTGACGCTTGGGCTCTTAGTGGCTAAGGATGATGTCGCCGGCGGTCGGACCACGGGAATAGTACTGGAGCTTAATACCCTGCAGCGGCGCTCCACCCTCGGGGTATTTGTAAACCTGAACCGTGTATTGATTCTTCTTCGGTCCATTGAGCGTCAGGATGCGGTCGCCGGCAATGAAAAACGGGGCGACGCCATCTTTAAGCTTGATGGCTCGCACAATGTTTCGACCATCGGCTTGATAGATGGTGCCGTGCACCGAGCCGATCGCCATGTGCTCGCCGTCAAACTGTAGCTGCTCGGGATAGATCCTCTCGTTAAAGCTAACTCGCTCGATCATCGACGAACCTTTGGGGATTTCCCCGTACTGATCGGTGCCGACCTGGCTCTGGCTGCCGTCGAAAAAAAGATTGCCCAAACGATCGTAGCTGAGATATGTGATCGTGAAAAAGTAGGGAGAGGTTATGATTTTTGGTGGACCGTCTGCGCCCCGAAAGATGGAGATGCTCGCGGGCGGCGTTCCGCTCGATCCGATTGCGTTGACGGCGGCTAGATCGCCGGTTGAGGGGCTGAACGAGCAGGCTGTAGGCGCTAACTGCCCGTCACTCAGCGATCGCACGAACTTTCCTTCACCCGTGTATTCGTCGATCGTCAGTGCACCTTCGTTTGCGAAGTACACGTTACCGGAGGTGTCCCTGCACTCGCCCGCGGGCCCGTTGTAACCCTCTGGCGGAGCCGGCAGGCTCCCGGAATACGTCCCGGACGGGTAGCCGAAAAGCAGTATTTCACCCCAACCATGATTGGTTCGGTAGGTCGAGATGAAGAGCTGCTGTTGCTTGACGTTGGCCGGCTGAGCAGCGGGAAGACCGATCGTGCGTCCGTCCGGTACGGCTCGCGAGCCTACGCTCTGGGCGCAGTCGCATAACATCAAAACAGCGAGAATCGAAACAACGTTAAACGCCGTGCGCACGTAGGTAATCACAGTGAGCGCGTTCATGCTGAGTCGCAACGACCCCTTTTGATTTTACCGCGAGTGCCGCTAATCGATCGCAGCCGTGAACGGATGCTAATAGACGGCGTTGGGGCCGTCAACCGCGCTGGACGGGTCACGTAGCCCGTAGACGGAACTGAGCAGCGTTACAATTGCTCCGGTTTGATAGTTCAAGACGAACACGTCATGAACTTTGTAGTCCGTCGCGAACGTGCAACGTATACGTGTAGAGGTCAAAATCGGGATGATTTGCCCATTTATTTTATCGTGTAGCCCGACGGATCAAAATGCTCGGGCCAGACGGCAGGGGCAAGCCCGCGTCTCAGCGTCTTCTTATCTGCACGTTGGCGCGCCAATCGTTTACCATCACACTGCCTCAGGTACCGTAGTCGAGATAAGCGTGAATGCCCAACATCAAAACCACGCACGCAGCGGCTACAATCATCCACGGCCAGTCTACACTGCCGCCGTGATGCAAAGCGGCCGCCGAAACTACGCAGAGTCCAAAGAGACCGACAAAGCCGAGAACGTAGGATAGACCCAGCAACAACGTCTTTCTCTTACGGACCAGCGTCAATCGCTGGGTCAGGTTCTTCCAAAAATCGTCGTTCATGGTGCGCATACCGGAACGGGAGCGAGCATCGTTATATATGCCGCAACCGGGGCCCTTGCTGGCCCGTCGGTTGTTCCGGGCAACGTTTGCATGTCAACGTTTACGTCGGACCCGCGCATCCACTCAACGCACTCGCTGATATCTGGGACACATTATCTAGAAAGACGCTGACGACTCACGTTGGTGCAGAGCAACTGACAAATACGACGGCTACGCCCACCTGGAATACGGTCTGCTTATAAACCGTCGCCCACCACCCGATTTTGTACGACGATTCCATGTGGTCGCGAAAAAATGTGGGCAGCTAGTGGGTGCGAGCGGCGGCTGACTGTCCATTTCCGGACCGCTGGTGCAAATCGTTTAGTATATACCGATACACGCTAAGATAATCGGTCGCAAGGTGAAAGTAGTCGGCGCCCACCGGCGGTCTCGTTTGAGCGACGACAAGTTTGGTAAGCTCGATTGCAATCGCCTGGTTTTCCATTATCTGGGTTTCTCCCGTTCATCGGACAGTAGTAAAATGGCCTGCGCGTAAACCGCGCACACCCACGCCACAATGCGAGGCCACCGCGAATTGTTCCTTTGCGATTCGAAACCAATCGCGTAATTACGGAATGCGCTGATTAAGGGGGCTTAACGTAGCGTGCTGCTTTTCGCTATCTTCTCTCGCTACTTCCCGCTGCGGTCGAATTCAGGCTTTTCGATAATTGGATGAGTTTGGTGCCCGCAGGCTCGTACAGTGTGCAAGCGATTGCAGTCCGCGAGCTAGGCGTTGGCGGACGAACAATATCGAGAAAGAGGGGCGACGAAAAGCCGAGGCTCGAGGCCAGGTCACGGGCCGAATGCCAATGCCGTCGGAACGTTCATGCCCTGCGAGATCGTTCGCAATACCGTCTCGCTGCCCGGAGCATAGACCGTCACGTTGTTGTAGCCTTCGTTGATTACGAAGAGATCGCCCAACCCGTTAAATGCGAGTTTTCTTGGGTATTTCAATCCTTGGCGGATTGTTCGGAAGTTCGTATTGCTGCCCGGATGGTAGACAGTGACGGTCGAGTGCGCATAGGCGTGGTACTTCTTGCAACGGGTCGTAGGACAGCCTAAGTTCGCAACGTAGAGATCGCCTGAATCGTCAAACGCGAGCGCAAACGGGATGTTTACGTCGGAGATCGTTCGCAGTAGTATCTTGCTGTCTCGGGCGTAGACGGTAACGGAGTCTCCACTGAGGGATCCATAGCAGGTGCCGCAATTTACGACGTAGAGGTTCTGGGAACCATCGAGCGCCAGCGCGACGGGAAAAAAGATACCTTGCGAGATCGTCCGCATCACGGTCGTTTTTCCCGGAGCATACACCGTGACGGTATTAAATCCATTATTGCCTTGGTTTGCGACGTATAGGTTGCCTCTGCGATCAAATGCCAACGCGGACGGGGATTGTATACCTTGGGAAATCGTCCGAAGGACGTTCTTGCTACCGCGGGCATAGACAGTCACCGTGCCGCCCCCATTGCTTGCCACGTAGAGGTTCTCCGCGCCGTCAAACGCGAGCGCATTCGGCAGGTTCAAGCCAGCAGTGATAGTCCGCCGCACTCTTTCGCTCCCTGGCGCATAGACGGTCACCGTGGACGGTTTCTGGTTCGGGTAGCAGTCTGGAGACGGGCATCCCGCATTTGCGACGTACAGGTTGCCAGCGCCATCAAACGCTAAGTCCGTAGGCAGCCATAGCCCGTTGGAGATCGTTCGACGCAATCTGCCCTGAGCGTAGACCGTCACCGTGTTGTTGCTCACGTTTGCAACGTACAGGTTGCGGCCGGCCCCAGTTCGAGGGGATGCCAGGCTCGCAGAGGAGTGACGTGCACCGATCGGCAGCGCGACCGACACCGGCGTTGCTGAAATGACGCCATTCGTACCTCCGCACGCAGACAAGACAGCCGCGCTAAGGGTTCCTGCGGCGAAACTGCGTAATGCGCCACAATTCAAATGCGAAGTTTTCATCTGCTTTGCTCCTTTCGCAGATGCAATCAGCGGCTCGAGCTGCCGCGTAGCACAATCTTAGCACCCCAGGCTACAGGCTCGGCGCCAAGGGGAGATCGAGCGACGGCGCGAGAAACTTTCGCTCAGAATGAACCGCTCTCTCGCGTTCATCGTCGCATTTGCATTCGCAGCCGCGCAGCCGGCCGTCACGCTCGGCGCCCCTCCGGGAGGCTTGGCGCTTTCTCGCCCGGTGGCTCCAGCTCCACACCCTGCGGCGCGCGTGTCCGCTAGTCAGGACAGCCTCAGGGTTCCGTTTCACCTCACCGTCGAGCCGCTAGCGGAGCCGCAACGTTTTGCGCTTCGCTCCACCGGCTTTAATCCGCAAGCGCCGTGGCCTACGTACCGGTACCGCTGGCAATCCACGCCGGGCTACCTTTGGTATCCCGCATTGTATGGAGCGCCGTGCTCCTCAGCTACCAACCTTTTGAACGTACCCAACGAGCAGCTGCCGGCGGACTTGACCCTTGGTTCGCTGGTCGACGGAAAATCTAACCTTCTCTCGCCGCAGTCGTATAATGCCGCTTACGCAATCGGAAACGATCCCAGTGCAGCGAGTTCAAATCCCTTCGCGCTCCAGGTTGGATTTTACCCGATGGCGTGCGGGGCGCCGGGCTTCACGAACTTATAAGTAGCCCGAGGATCAAGTTCCTCGCGTCGACGTCGCGACGACGCGCTGGGCGACGTCCTTGTGCTTCTTCTCCAAATACTCGAGCAAATACCGGAGCGCGCTGCTCTTTCCCGTCGCATCGCCAACGAGGACGATCGAGGGAGCGGCCTTGAGCTGCTCCGCAACGCGCTCGAAGAACTCGTCGGCTTCCGGAACGCGCTGACCGCTGTAGTCGGCTTCTTTGCGATGCTCGAGGTGGCGACGAAATCCGTGCGGATCGTGCGGCTCGAGCTCGCCGCTCGGCTGAACCGTGCCGTCCGCAGCGGGCGCAAAAAAAGCGCGCCGTGATGGTCGATCAAGACGACGGTCGGTTTCGTTTCCGGAAGCGCGGTTGCAGACCAGGCTTGCAGGAGGAAATGGCGCAGCTCGGTGACTCCCGCAGGCTCCATATCTTTATGATGCGGCTTCGTAAACACCGCCTTGGTGCGGCGGATTTGAAACTCGTACTTGCCGTCGTGACGCTCCAGGGCGCTTCCCAGCTCGCTGATGACGCTGACGACCTCGCGCCACTCGAGGTTACGTGGAAACGGGTGGGCGAAAATCTCTCGCAAGATCCGCATGTGGCGATCGTTCATTGTTAGCCTCCCTACATTCTCGAGACAACTTTTCTTCTCTTGTTCGCGCTCGTGGAGTCTCGCCGGAAGACTCGCGTCCGAGATCGAAAAGTCCAGCGCACATGAGGAAGTTCGGGTTGTGAGCCGCTCCATGTGGTTTGCCGCAGCGCTCGTGGCCACGGTCGTCGCCGTCATGCATTTGGTGGGTGCCGGCCGCTACGGCATCTTTGCCAACGAACTGTACTTTATCGTCTGCGGCCGCCATCCGGCGATCGGCTACGTCGACCAGCCGCCGTTGGTGCCGCTGCTCGCCGCGGCGACCCAACTTGGTGGCACCAACGCATGGCTGCTGCGCCTTCCGGCCGTGTTCGCGGCGATCGCGCTCGTGCCGTTGACCGTGGCCTTCGCGCAATTGCTCGGCGGCAGCACGCGCGCTGCCTGGCTTGCAGCCGTTGCCGCCGCTGCGTCTGCGCTGATAACGGCCATGACCGCCGCGCTCTCGACTTCGAGCTTCGAGCCGCTGACATTTACTGCGGTGGCATATTTCATCGCGCGCGGCGTGCTGCGGGCGGAATCGCGCGCGTTCTGGTGGGCGGGTTTGATCGCGGGCCTCGCGCTGGAAGTCAAGTACGGCATCGTGTTTTGGCTGTTGGGAATCGCGCTAGGCCTCGCGCTCTTCGGCAATCGTTCGGTCTGGCGGTCGCGCGATTTTTGGATCGGTGCGGCGATCGCGGTGCTGCTCGTCCTTCCAAACGCCGCCTGGCAAATCGCGCACGGCCTTCCATTCCTCGAGCGTACGCAACGACAACGCCGGTAACTTAACGGGAGGTCCGCTGCGTTTCTTGCTCGATCAGATTTTCTTGATGAACGTCCTGCTCGCGCCACTGTGGATCGCAGGAATCATTGCGCCGTTCGCGTCGAAGCGACTAGCGCCGGCGCGCTTTCTTTCGGTCGCGTTCGTGGTGACAGCCGTGTTAGTCGTCGCTACGCACGGCAAAGACTACTATCTGGTCGGTGCTTATCCGGCGATGTTCGCCGTCGGTGCCGTGGCCTGCACGCAACTTTGGCGCTGGTTCGTCGCACTCTGGGCCGTCCTCGCCGCCGCTAGTGGAGCGCTGGCGCTGCCGTTCGTTTTGCCGCTAGATCCGCCCGGGCGACTTGCGGAGATGCTCGACCGGATGAACTTTCGTCCGCCGCCGATGGAAAAAGCGTGTATCGGAGCGCCGCTTGGATGCATCTTCTCGTTGGAGTTTGGATGGGAAGAGGTTGCGCAGCGGGTTACGGATGTCTACGCCGCGCTGCCGTCGGCCGATCGCGGCAAAGCAGCCATTTTGGCGTCGAACTACGGTGAAGCCGCCGCCATCGATATCTATGGGAAAAACTTACCGCCCGCGCTGAGCGGCAACAATCAGTATTATCTCTGGGGTCCGCGCGGTTACGACGGCTCCGTGGTTATCGCCGTTGGTTTCGGTCCGGCTGAGCTCGCGTCGTTTTGTGGGTCGGTCGCACTGGCGGGGCGATATGGAACCTCGCCCTACGCGATGCCGTACGAACGCAATCGTCCAATCGTCGTCTGCCGCAACATGCGCCCGTCGCTTGCAGCACGTTGGAGCGCTTTCAAACGCTACGGCATCGAGTACTGGCCGCAGGTGATTTCTATCCAGTGAACGCGAACGAGCCTTGAAGGAGCGCACGGCTTCGCGCTACGGCGCGCTCTCAATCACGCTTGCAATCGCGGCGCTCATTGCGCTCCTTCCCGAGCGCTACCACGTCGTGCCGAACTGGGTCGGTTATCTCGCGATGGCGGTAATGATCGCGCCGATGCTCGTCGTTTCACTCACCAAGCGGGTTAGCGCGTGGGAACGGCCGGCGCAGTTCGTTGCGGTCTGCAGCGCGCTGGCCTTCAATCTATGCAATCTGCTGGTCGTCTCGTACAATCTCGTCGAGAATCCGAACGAACTCGAACCCGTTCCACTGTTTTATACTTCAATCGGCATTTGGTCCGGTAACGTTCTCATCTTCACGCTGCTCTACTGGCTGGTCGATCGCGGCGGCCCGGATGCGCGGCTAAGCGGGGCGGTTGGATACCCGGACTTCGACTTTCCCGCGATGGACGACGAGCGGCACGCCTCGCGCGATTGGCAGCCTGGCATAATCGACTACTTGTTCTTGGGTTTTACGACGTCGACGGCATTTAGCCCAACCGAAGCGATGCCGATCACGTCGCGCGCGAAGCTCCTGATGATCGTTCAAAGTACAATCGCCCTGGTCACGATTGCCATCGTCGCCGCCCGCACGATCAATATTCTGAAGTAACGTACCGTCGGATCGTCGCTCCGTGCCTAATACGCAAGTGTAGCTGACGCGACGTTCGTACCCAAGCGCCGCAACGTGATTGACCGTATGCGCGCATGGGGACGGAACAGGAGCGTTGCCGTCTCTCCTGCGCTCGCCAAAGCGCCGAGATCCGTTGCGCCCGTGGCCGCGTACGCAATCGCGTGCAAAGGACCACTGGGCTTATCGGCGATAATGTAAATCCACGAGCCGTCTCGTGCGTAGAGAATCTTTGCTGCCACAGGGTTCGCGGACTCCGGCGCCATCGAGACGTGATTGAAATGACTGTGCACCATCGTTACGAGTGCGAGGTCTTCAGTTGCGAGCCTTCCACGTAGCACAAGCGTCTGCCACCCGAGCCCAATAAGGGTGAGGGCGATCACGGCCGCAACGGCAAAGCGGAAAAGGTTCGCACGGAACCCGTCTGCGCGGAGGCGCGGTCGTAGCGATTCGCGCAGCCTGCGTTTCAACGCGGGCGATGGCGTCACAGCGGGCAGCGCCGCAGCGAGCGAAGCCGCGACACGTCCTGCCTGTGCGACTCGCTCGGCGCAAGGCGGGCAAGCCGCGATGTGGAGCTCCACCTTGCGCGCCGCGTCGTCGTCGAGAATTCCAAGCGGATAGAGTTCCGCATCTTCACCAAGATGTTCGGTCACGAGCGGCTTCCCCCGGCGCTTGCGAGTTCGGCCTGTAACTTACGCATCGCCATCGAGATACGACTCTTGATCGTACCAAGCGGAACGCCTAACTCAGCAGCAATCTCGACCTGCGTCTTGTTTCCATAGTACGCGAGCGAGAGTGCATTCCGCTGTTCCTCGGGAAGCCGGGCGAGGGCAGCCTGCAATCGTTGTGTCTCAATAGGGTCCACCACTGGCGGATCAACAGCCTCCACGGGAACCAGACGCGCCGCTTTTAATTCCCGTGCGTCGCGGCGGCCTTGGCTTCGAAGCATCGCGAGCGATTCGTTGCGCACCGACGCAATCAAGTACGCCTTTAGCATTTCACGGTTGCCTTCGAAGCGGTTGGGGGCGCGCCACACGCGTATGAGAGCATCGTGAACGCAGTCCTCCGCGCGCGCGCTATCCGAAACAGAATGGCGTGCAACGCTGACAAACACGCGCGACCAAAGCTCGTACGCTTTCTCAAGTCCCGCGGGCCTACGCGCGACGAAGTCATCGACGAGCTCGTCCATCTACCCGACTGACATACGGCCCCCCTCGTTTCACACCCTTGATATACCGCCGGCCCAACTCCTGGATGAGCCGACTCATCCGCGTGTGGCGGCAGCGGCATATGCATCCACATGAAAGCACTCGTTAGCGGCCTGCAGGTCATACTGCTGGCCATCGCCTTGACCTCCGCTGCAGACGCCGCCCCTCCACCGCTGCTTCCCGCAGTCGCGACGGTCCACATCAAGGACTTTAAGTATAATCCTCCGGCCCTTACCGTCCACGTGGGCGATCGCGTTACGTTCGTCAATGATGACGACGAAGCGCACACGGTAACCGCAACCGACAAGTCGTTCGACTCCGAAGGCCTCGACACCAATGGTACGTGGCAGCACGTCTTTACAAAATCCGGCACCTATCATTACTTCTGCGAACTGCACCCATACATGAAGGCAACCATTGTCGTTCTGCCGGCAGCGCCGGCGAAGTAAGGATCAAAACACATGAAACGCGACGACTTTCTCAAGCACGTGGGCTGGACCGGGGCCGGCGGTATCGCGTGGTCACTATCTGGCACCGGCCTATTCACTGCCCAGCGCGCGCAAGCCGCCGAAGGTGGGCTATCGTTCGTTCAAATTAGCGACAGCCATATCGGCTTCGCGCGACCAGAGAATCCCGACGTTGCGGGGACGCTCAAGAAAACTATCGATGCGATCAATGCGCTGCCGGTGCAACCATCGTTTGTCGTCCATACGGGTGACGTGACCCATCTTGCAAAGCCGGCGCAATTCGATACGGCGAAGCAATTGCTTGGCACGCTAAAGGCACCGCTCATCGTCATCCCGGGAGAACACGACGTCATTGGAACGCCGCAAGCCTTCTTTGACGCGTTTCGCCGAGGCGACGCCCCGAACGGGTGGTTTTCCTGGGACCAAGGCGGGGTGCATTTTGTTTCGCTCGTCAACGTTTTCAACTTCGAAATTGACGGGAAACTCGGCACCGAGCAGATCGATTTCGTAGAGAAGGATCTCGCGGCGCAAAAAAGTTCTACACCGATCGTCGTATTCGCTCACGTTCCACTCTACGCACTCTTTCCGCCCTGGGGCTGGACGACGGAGGACGGTTCGCGCGTTTTAGCGGCACTGCGCCGCTTCAGCGCGGTGACGGTTTTGAACGGTCACATCCATCAAATAGTCCAGCACACCGATGGCAACATTCGGTTCGCCACCGCTGCGTCGACCGCGTACCCGCAGCCGGCGCCCGGCACTGCGGACAAGCCCGGTCCATTAAAGGTTCCGGACAGTCGCCTACTGAGCGTCCTCGGCTACCGAAGTGTAGAGATCGCCCGGAACACCGCAACGATCTCGGACCGCTCACTCCAAGCCTAGACCAAACAAAGGAGATCTACAACATGGTCGCCCCGCTCGTGCTGAGCTCGCTTGTCGCGCTCTCGTCGACGCCCCCCGTATGGCTCGCAACGTGTGAAGTCTCAACGCTCGCCAACGTTCAGAGTGATAACGGTCCCGCAACCGTCGGCGGATATACGCTTCACGTACGTTTTTTCAATACCGCATCTCAACCAATCTCTCGCGTGACCTTTACTCTCAACGATGGATCGCGGGTTACCGACGTCGGAACGTTCAGCCCGGGCATCACGATCAATCACATGCTTAGACTCGCAAGCAGCGACGCGACGACGTGTACGGCTACGGCCGTCAGATTCGCAGACGGAGCAATCTGGAACGCGAACTGAAAAACATCTTTGAATGTTCGCAAGCGCATTCACACTTTTCTTATAACGTGAACGTATAGTAACAAAATCTACGCACTCAACTTCTCTTAAAAAGGAGATTCAAAATGAAACCACCCTATATCATCGGAGCCGTCTGCATAGCCATGGCGCTTGCGGCGTGCTCCGGCGCACAAACCGGCTCAACGAACGCCATTCCGGCAGTCAGCACACCGCAGCGCAATATTCAAAAGTTGGCTTCCGCAGTTATCCTCGTCGCCAACGAAGGCGCCGGCACGGGCGGTTCGATCAGCGAGTTTGTCGAGAGCGCGAATGGAAACGTTGCGCCGAGCTCGATCGTCGCCGACCGCGTCGGCGTACCCGGACCGTACGCCGTCGCCTTCAGTAAAAAAGAGGGCGTCGGAATCGCGGACGGCAACCTCGACTCGAATGGCCAGGTCGGCGCCGAGACGATCGCCCTCGCGACCGGCGAAGTCTTGACGCAAATCTCGTGCTTCGGTAAACCAAACCAGACGAACGCCGTGGCGTTCGACAGCACCGGCCATCTGTATGTCACTACAGCCGGCAGCGGCGTCGAGGTGTTCAGCCCCGGAGCCAGCGGCTGCGTTAAACCAAAGCGCACCATCTCCGACGCGGGCGGGCTGGCCATCGACAGCAACAACGTTCTCTACGTGGCGAATGCGGAGACGGCAACGATCGATATCTTTCCGGCAGGATCTTCCACCATGCAGGCGCAGATCGGCGGAAGCAACACCGGGCTGGGAACTCCCGGCATGGGCGCCTTGCCTGCCGACACGGTCGCCATTGACGCTTCGCGCAACGTTTACGTCTTCGATCCAAAGACGGCAACGATCAGTGAGTTCGCCGCCGGAGCGCATGGCAATGTGGCGCCGATTCGCACCATCGCCGGCTCGAACACCGGGCTTGGCGGAGGGACTGGTTTCAGCTTCGGAATCGCGGTCAGCAAAGCGAGCGGAGAGATATTCATCTCTAACTCGGGCTCGAACGCCATCCTAGGCTTCGCAGCAAACGCAAGTGGCGACGTTGCGCCAATCCAAACGATCTCTGGAAGTGCCACGAGACTTTCCAACCCACTGGGCATTGTCGTAACCGAGTAACGGTTGCGGCAAGGCCTCGCTACCCTGCACACGGCTTCGCGAAATCGCGAGGCCGTTTTCCCTTACGTTAGTGCGGCGCGGCCTGTGCAGCAAATGCGCAGGAAAGTTGCTGCGCATTACGAATAAAGCGCCTTGGGCGCCTTCGATTCCTGGAGGCGCGTAGCTCCCATCCTCGGGAGTAAGAATGAGTAGATCTCCATCGCAACTGTAACAACGGTCAATAAGCGCGCCAAAATTAAGGTCGAATACGGTCCACACGAGCATTTTGGAAGCCCGAACAATATTTGCAGGGTATGTGGCGAGAAGTACACCTACGTTCCAAAACCATACGACGTTCTTCGCAATAACAAGTAACTTCGCTTAGCCAACGATCAAGGTTTTAGCGTTCTTCCAACGATACTGGTGCTTGCTCGATATTCGAGATCATCCGAAGCCTCGCCAAGCGCAGCTTCGTATTGCCCGCTCACGAGATTCCAAGCGTGTAACTGAGAATCATACTCTGCAAGTAAACGGGGATCAACGATAACGCTAAGCCGCCTACTAGCCCCTGGAGCCAACGTTACCTGAGACCATCCAAGAAGCCGCATCTGCACCTCGCCGGCCTTTCGCGTTAGATACAGCTGCGGAGTGTCGGTGCCCGAACGTGACCCCGTATTCGTCACCGTAAAAGTCGCCCGCATAGTATCGCCGCCGGTAAGGCGCGGATCAGAGTATGCGAAGGTCGTGTATGACAAGCCATGTCCAAATGCGAACAAGGGCTTCAATCCCTGTTTCACGTAGCGACGGTATCCCACATCGCTACCCTCGGTATAGCGGACGATATTCGGCGCCGGCGGTGCGGCGCGATCGTCTGAGGCCGGAAACGTAATCGGAAGCCGGCCGGTTGCATCGCTCTTACCGAATAACACGCTGGCTATCGCTTCGCCGCCTTTTTGCCCCGGATACCATGCTTCGAGTACAGCACTCACCTGAGGTAACCATGGCATGAGCACGGGATTGCCGGTCTCTAATACGACCACCGTCCGCGGGTTGGCCTGAGCGACGGCCGAAATTAGTGCGTCTTGTCCATCTGGTAAGGCTAAATCGGACGCATCGGCACCTTCAGTCATCCATTGCGTCGCAAAAACTATTGCGATATCAGCGCGTTGAGCCAAGGCAACGGCCGCTTTACGGTCACGACCATCTGCGAAGGTTGCGAGTACGTGAGGAGCCAGCGCGCGAATGGCGCCCAGCGGCGCTGACGGGTCGTAAAGTTCATAGCCACTGAATGCCGATTCGTTGCGGGATGATGGCTCGAGAAGTGCGGATCCACCGACTGGTACGACTTGCGAAGAACCGCCTCCCGAGATAACGCCAATGTCCGCATGACCGCCTATTACGGCGATCCGCTTTATGGAGGGAGCGATGGGGAGCAGTCCATCATTCTTCAGCAGCACGATCCCGCGCTGAGCCTCCTCGAGCGCCGTCTGAGCGTGCGCCGCATAGTCGATAGGCGACGGCGTTGCGGCATGGTCCAGCAAACCAACGGTAATCATCGAACGCAGAATTCGCTGATTCATATTACGTACTGTCGGCTCCGGTATAGCACCGGAGGCAATAGCGGCCGCTAGAGGTTCGTCGAATAACAGACCATCGAGTTGCGCGGCCGACTCCTGATCGAGGCCGTTCATCGCCGCACGCGCGCTGTGTACCGCACCCCAGTCCGACATCACCCAGCCCGAAAATCCCCAATCGCTTTTCAAAACCTCGCTCAAAAGATGGCTGCTCTCACATGAGTAGACACCGTTTACCTGGTTGTAAGCGCACATGACCGCGCCTGGCCGCCCCTGCTCGACAGCCAACTCAAACGCAAGCAAATCACTCTCTCGCATCGCCGACTCGCTTACTTCCGCAGATACGTTGAAGCGCGCCGTTTCTTGGTCGTTCATTGCAAAGTGCTTCACGGTAGCCACCACGTGCTGATCCTGAATGCCGCAAACCGCGTATCCCGCAAGCGTGCCGGCCAACAATGGGTCTTCTCCGAGGTATTCGAAGTTGCGGCCATTGCGCGGATCGCGAGCGAGATTTACGCCGGGGCCCAAGAGCACGTTAAAGCCTTTGCGCCGTGCTTCATCGCCGACTAGCGCTCCATCCCGATAGGCGATCTCGCTATCCCAGGTCGATGCAAGCGAAAGTCCTGAAGGCATCGCGGTTGCCACGTCGCCGGGTCGAACGTTCGACGGATTTGCGACCCCAAGAATGGCGTCCGTTTCCTGCAACGCAGGCACGCTCAGTCTGGGGATCCCCTCGACATAACCGGCCGAGCCGATGGCACCCGTCGGAATGGCTCGACCTTGGAATGGCAGCGCCAAAAAACCGTGTAGGAGCCGTAGCTGTTCAGATGGCGCTATTGCTTGAACAATTTGTCGCGCCCGCGTCTCGGCCTCTTGATAAGAGGCCGTATTTATCAGCGTCGCGCAAAGCGCTAAGACCATCATCAACGTTGACTTTTAGTACGTTCCATATTTCAGCGACGTCGCGGTGTTGAATAAAACAATCGGCGCGCGCAGCTGCACAACGTCGGAAAGGAGCGACCGCAGGGCGGCCAAGGTTGCACCACCCTCGACGGTGGCGTCGATGCCTTCATCTGCGTGCAACTCGCGCGTCGCTGCTTCAGCTAGACCGTCAGAAACAGCGAGCGCGTAGCCGTTCGATTCACGCAGCGCACGCAGCGTGAGCCGATCGCCTATTCCGCCCGGAACGCGCAGCCCCCACATGCTCGTGGATGCTCCTTGAACCCGCGTCGCAGCCTCGTCGCCGCGACGAAACGCCTCGACGATCGGTGCGCATCCCTCGGCCTGCACGCTAACCATCGTAGGTCGCTCGGCACCGATCCAACCCGCTCGTTGCAGCTCGTCAAACGCCTTCCACATCGCAACGAGCCCCGTTCCTCCGCCCGTTGGATAGACGATGGTTCCGGGAACCGCTCCGAGTTGCTCAACCAACTCAAACCCCATCGTCTTCTTCCCTTCCACGCGATATGGTTCGCGGAACGTCGCCACGTTGAACGCGCCCGTCTCGCGCGCATACTCGGCGGCCATGCGGCCGGCGTCGTCAATCAATCCATCCACGAGCACGACGTCGGCACGATAACCGCGCATTTCATCGATCAACGTCGCCGGCGTATCTTTGGGAACGTACACCCGCGCCGGAACACCTGCGCGCGCCGCATATGCGGCCAACGCTCCACCGGCATTTCCCGCGCTGGGTGCCACGAATGCTTTTGCGCCCAAATGCTTTGCTAGCGTCACCGCCACGGCCATACCGCGCGACTTGAACGACCCCGTTGGATTCTGCGCTTCGTCTTTCACCAGCACAGAACCGTCGATTTTGGAGCGCTCTGCCAACCGCGTCAGCGGGATAAGCGGCGTCGCGCCTTCCCCTAGCGATATCGGCGCTTCATCGTCTGTGATGGGCAGCAGTTCACGGTAACGCCACATCGTCCAAGCCCGCGAAGCGACCGCATCTCGCGGAAGGCCATAGCGTGGATATCGAACGAGTAGCGGCGCGCCGTCGATGCCGCACACCGCGGCAAGTTCGTCGGCAGCGTAGCGATGCGACGCATCGCGCGAGCACTCCAAATATGAGGCAAGCACCGTACCCCGGCTTGGCAAGAAAGGCCGTTTGTGCCTCCCCCCGTAGAGTTCGTCATGGCTACGCTCGCGCGGCGCCTTGGTGCTTTCGACGTACTGCTCATCGTGATTGGCAGCGTCATCGGCTCGGGCATCTTCAGGACGCCGTCGGTCGTGGCGCAGCGCGTTCATTCACCCGCGCTGATGCTAGGGGCGTGGATCCTCGGCGGCGTCATCGCGTTGTTCGGTGCGTGCGTCTTGGGCGAACTTGCCGCGCGCCGTCCCGAAGGATGCGGAGCCTACGCCTATCTGCGCGACGCGTTCCACCCGCTGATCGCGTTCGTGTTTGGTTGGACGGCGCTGCTCGTGGCACTCAGCGGCGGCATCGCCGCAGCCGCGGTGCTGTTCGCCGGCTACTTTGAGCCCCTAACCGGCTTGGCCGTCGAGCCGACAGTCCTAGCAGTAATCGCGATCGTCATACTGACCGTGATCAATTTCTTCGGTGTCAGCACCGGCAGCGGAGTCCAAAATATCATCACGCTGCTAAAGATCGTAGCAATCTCCGCGATTATTGTTGCGGGTCTTAGCCTCCATCCAGTCTCCATAGCTCGGGTCGCACCGTCGCTTAACGTTCGTCCCGACACGCTTGCGGATTTCGGAGTCGCAATGATTCCCGTACTGTTTGCGTATAACGGCGCCGTGGTGGCAACGTTCATGACGACGGAAACCAAGAGCGCCGGCCGTGCATTTCCAGCGGGGCTATGGGGTGGGATATTTGTGGTCACGGTATTATATCTGCTCGTCAATATCGCGTGCGTGCGCGTCTTGGGAATGAGCGGTCTAGCGAAGACCGCCACTCCGGCCTCGGATATTCTGCGGATCGCAACCGGACCGTTTGGCGAACGCCTCGTCGCGCTGGCAATCGCCCTCTCGACCCTCGGATTCATCAGCAACCGAATCCTCACGGGTCCACGCCTCTACCAGGCTATGGCCCACGACGGCCTCTTTTTCCGGTGGGTGGCACACATATCTCCGACGACGCGCGTGCCCATCGTGGCCATTGCCTTGCAAGGGCTCTTTGCGATCGCGATTGCCGTATCGGGAACGTACGATCAAATTCTCAACTACGTCGTCTCGATCAGCTACGTGTTTATCGGGCTGCTCGCCGTCGCCGTATTTGTTATCCGTGCCAAGGACCGCTCTTCCGGCATTTCAACAAGCCGGCAATTTCGCGTTCCGTTTCATCCGGTTTCGACGTTTCTTGTCGCCGTGGTTTCTTGGGCGGTTGCCGCGGACACGTATGTTAAGTTTCCGCGCGACGAATTGATCGGGTTGGCGATTGTATTCAGCGCCATTCCCGTGTACCTCATCTGGATCCGGCGCGCAGCACCAAGTATATCGCGGCCCTAGTTAGACCGGGCGAGTGCCGGCGATCGTCGCGCGCCGAACGCAACGACGGTTCGGATAGTAATCGGCGAGGGCACAGTGCTGCGTCCAACGATTGTCCCAGAACGCGACCGTGTGCGGCTGCCACTGCCACCGGACTTGAAACTCGGGTTGCGCCATGTGGTCGTAGAGAAAGTGCAGGATTGCCTCGCTCTCACGCGCCGGTACACCCTCGATGTGCGTCGTGAAATCCTGATTGACGAACAGCGCCTTGCGTCCGGACTCCGGGTTCGTGCGCGCGACCGGATGCGAAACGGGAGGGTGCGCCGCATACATCGCATCTCGCAACCCGTCCATCCGCAAGGCGCTAAACCGCTCAGGCGTAAAGTTCTTTGCAAACGAGTGAACGGCGCGGAGTTGCGAGACGAGATCCTTCATCGGATGTGAAAGCGCCTCGAACGCCGCATACATATTAGCCCACAGGGTGTCGCCGCCAATCGCCGGAATCTCTTCGGAATACAATACCGACGCCTGTGGCGGCGTTTCTAGATATGTCACGTCGTTATGCCAACGATCGCTATGCGGGCGACGGTTCTCGTCGTGAAAGAGCACCATGATTTCCGGTGCCTTTTCGTGGCCGGGATAAAATGGGTGCGTATAGAGCGGGCCAAAGCGTGCGGCGAAGTCGCGTTGCTGCACCGGATCCAGAACCTGATCCTCAAAGAAAAGCACCAGATGTCGATCGAGGGCTCCTCGAATGCCGGCAACGATCACGTCTGACAGGTCCCCGGCGAGATCGAACCCACTGACTCTCGCGCCGATGCTTGGCGTTACCGGTTTGACTTTTACCGCCTCGGATTGCAGTTCCAATCTAACCTCACTCGATGTTTATCTCATTCGTGGATAGTCACGATGAATTTCACGGCCCCCGGTTCGACGTATAGCGCATTCGTCGGATAGTTGGCAAGGAACGACGTATTGTTCGGCCCGGGGTAGAGGCCCCGATACGGCACCCCGGCATCGTACAGTGTGAACGGCCCCGAGGCAGCGTTGAAGACGTTCGTCGCCGCTAGCGTAAAGTCTACGTGGCCGAACGTCTTGCCGATCGCGCCGTCGACCGTCGAATAGGGCGGCAGATGGTAGGTGTTATTCGTTCCGGCAACGGTCAGGGCCGCCGAGGCGTGCCAACCGTTTTTTGCCCAGGTAAACACGGCTGAACCTTGCTGCTGCGGAACTCCGAGGAACTGCTGATAATCGACGAGCGTTCCACCCGAGGTTGGGTTCGAGACGTAAGGACCAAGGGCGTAAGGATAGGCCACGTTGAGGCCATAGGATAAGGTCGCCGTGAGATTGATGCGAGGAAACAGGTGTTTATAGCGCACTTCGGCGCCTTCGTAGACGGCGTTGCCGATATTGATCGGAATCTCGTACGCGAAGCCGGGTGGCTTGCTACAGAAACTCTGCGCGCCACCACCGGGATAGTAGTTTTCGATCGTGTCGCGTAGGTTGGACCGATAGATCGATACATCGAGATTCGAAACGCTTGAAAAGAGATGTGAGAAGCCCACCTCGTATTCGGTCGCGTGCTCGGGGCGTTCGTTCGGGTTGCCCTGACCGGGAACGACGCAATTTGCATCGGCCGGCGGTAATCCTGGATTGGGCTGTACCTTGCCGTCCACGATGACGGCTGGAAAGAAGTAGCGCTCGATAAGGAGCGGTGCACGAAATCCCGTTCCGAGCGAAAAGTGCACGTCGCTGGACTTGCCGAGATCGGCGCTAAGGCCGAGCCGCCAGTTCAGCGTATTGCCGAACGTCGAGTAGTCGGCATCGTACAAACCCCCGGAAATCCGCACGTTGGAACCGAGCTGCTGAGAACCACGGACGAAATACGACTGGATGCTCTGCGCAAGCGTTCCGTCGATACCGACGCCCGCGAGCGACTCTTGCCGCAGATAACCGCCGAACGCAAACTCGCTCTCGTCAAACGTTCGCCCCCACGAAACTCCTTCGTTGTAGCGTTTGTCCACATGCGAGACGTCGTACGGTGAGGTGGCCCCGCCGCTGAAGTCGACGTTGTTGTCGTCGGCGTAAAGATCGGCGGAAAGCGTTCCCGATCCGAGTGGCGTGCGCGAGTATGCATCGTACGCGCGAATCCCTTGCGCGAAAGCCGCGCTGCCCGAACCGATGTGATCGCCAAAGACCGGATTGGAGACCTCGTTGGGAGAGCTCGGATCGGGTGCAAAACCGCACGCCGAACCCGGACCGCTAAAGACGCACGTCGGATTGCCGGCTATGCCGTTGAGAGCACTCGACTCGTCGCGTGTGTCTCCGAGCGTGAAGATGCGAAACCCGGCGTCGGAGCGTTGCGAAAAGTTGTAATCGAGATTTACCAGGCCGAGTTGTGCTGCAATCGACGAGCCTAGATGAGTCTGGTATGGACAGTTTGGCGTCTTCGTCGGCGTCTGCGGTCCACAATAGATCGGAAGGTTATTGAACGGAACGACCGAGCTGTATTGATTCACGTATCCGCCCGTCTGAAGGTCGTCGCCGGCCAGCGCGTACCCGAGCTTACCGATCGTGCCGGTTGCGTTCAGCCAGAGCTGCGTTGTGTCGAAGGATCCGGCCGACGCGGACAAATTGAAATGCTCATCCAGCGTCGGGCGAAGCGAAACGAAATTGACGGCGCCGCCAAACGTGTTGCTGCCCTCCAAATCGCTTGGCCCGAGGCCCTCGGTCACGCTGACGCTGTTGAACGCCGGCACGGCAAACTGGGACAGATCCAGATCGCCGGTGTTGCCGTCGTTGAGCTGCTGGCCGTCTAGGGTCACCATCGCCTCCGACGGGTCAGGTCCGCGCAGTGAAACGACGTCGGGCGCAGTCGGCGCGCCGGAGTCGGGATGCTGGATGACGACCGAAGGAACCTCTTGGAGCGCCTGAACCGCCTGCGTGTAGCCGAGCGCATCCATTTGCTCGCGCGACACTTCGACCGACGGAATGACGCTGCGATCGAGCGTGAAGCCGCCGTTCACGCTCACGACGCCGATCGTGCGCAGTTTCGGCGTGTCGGCCGGCTCGAGCACCACGCTGATGCGTGACCCCTCGCCAATCTGCCCTGTAGCCACGGTAACCGTAGCGTAACTGCGTGCGGCGACGGTCAAATCGTATCGTCCCGGCGCCATTTGCAGCGTAAAGTCGCCCTTTAGATCCGAGGTCGTCGCAACGTTGACCGGTCCGCGGAACGTTAGTTGCGCATGAGCGATCGGTGCGCCGGTCGGAGTGTGAACGTTACCTCCGACAAGGCAGCACACCGCAACGAGAATTGGAAGCATCGATGCCCTCCCAGTGTGCGTGTGACGTTTCTGGAATGGAGTAGGGCATCACGGGGAGGAGCGCGTTTGCCGCGCCGGAGCGCCGACAACCTGCGCGGACAGATCGGAGCATCGCGCAAACTGCGTGACCGGCGCGAACCGGTGAGCTGCATCTGCGAACGAAAACGGATAAACCCGACGATTGCCGCGACGATACGATCGCGGTGCGAAAGAAGCCAACGAGCCAAGGCGAACGCTGCAACGCCAAGGGCAGCCGCGCATGCAATCGTCGTACCCAACCCGAGGAGTAGCGACCCGCCAAACGCATCGTCAACGTTCGCAAGCGCCGTTCCGGCGAGTCGCGAGTCGAACAGCTCCATCAACGGAACCGCGATCGCCGCGAGGAGCATCGTTGCGCCCACGAAGAGCGGCGCGCTGCGCCAACGTAGTGCGGACGCAGAGGCGCGCGTTTGACTGGCGGCCGCCTCACAGCAAAGTCGCAGCCCGTGCAGCGCTACCGTACCCGCGACTATCGCGGCGATCACGCCGACGAGCCCGCGCGAGGCGTGACTGGAAACGTCATCGTAGCTCGCATGGGAAACCAAATAGTCAGCGACAACGTCGATCGTCGCGTGCGCTACGAGGGCCGCGAATCCGGCCGTGGCGATCACCAGCGCGACGAGCGAACGTGAAACGACGGGCACGGTACGGGCATTCGGGCCTCTACCGGCCTTCGCCTAGGGCGAGATGTTGCGCTCCGGCTACTTCGAAACGCTCACGGTCGCACCCACGAGCTCGACATCTCCGGAGATGCGGAACGAAGCGGTCGGCGATCCGCCGGCCGGATAGGTCCAGAGCCCCACTTTCTTGACGAAGCGCGGCGTAGCGCCGAAGGGCACGACGATCGTGCTTCCTTGAATCCAGAACTGCACGAGCAGGTGGCTATGTACGTTGAGATTCACGGTTCCGGACACGGTGCCGTTCGAACCGGAAAACTTCACTCGGTAGACCTTCGCCTTGAGCAGGTCTTCGACGGCAATGTACGTGCCGTCCCATTGCACCGCGCCCGGATAGGCGATCGATCGATTCACCGTGAGATCGTTGAGCGACGAACCGCCCTTGGGAAGCTCGGCGAACAGTGACGACGTCGTACCGCCGTTCACGCCGTCGACGAACAGATTTCCGCCGGCATCGTAGCCACAATAAAGAAACTCGTTGAAGTTCGCGTCGGTGTAGGTCGTCGGCCGTCCGCTAACGCTCGCATAGACGACAACGTTCCCGGGGCCTTGGTTTGGGCTGGTTGCGAAATTTGTTATCGCGATAGCGCCACTCTTCGGGTCGACCGCACAGCCGTTGGGGAATGCCGAGAAGTCGAGCAGCGTCGCAACGGGTGTCTTGCCGGCGTGCGCATACTTGTAAACCAAGCCGGTTGGCGTGTCGGTAATGAAGACGTTACCTTTTGCGTCGGAACACAAACCTCCGGGACCGCCGAATCCGGACAGCGTGCCGACCAGTTTGCCTGCCGGATAGGTCAAGACATAAACGACGCCGCTGTCGTCGGAAACGTACAGCAGGTCCTGGCCGGCCGCTGCCGGTGAGATCCACGAACGAACCGCGCTACCATGCGTCGCGATCTGCGTCCGCGCGGTTGGAAGCGTGCTCTGAAACGTCGATCCCGTACACCCCGCCAGCTGCCCGGCGACCGCGCAACAGGCTACGGCGGCTGCCCATGCCTTCATTCTTTCTGACTCCTTTTCAACGGCACGACTAAATAGCTTGAACCTTCGCCATCATCCCACCGTCTTCGTGATCGAGGATGTGACAATGAAACACGAACATGCCTTTGATGATTGGATCGCGGAAATCCATCAGCAGGTCGAGCGTTCCGTTGGGTCCTTCGCCGTGCCGATGCGGAATGACGACGCTGTCGGCCCAATATGGATGCGCGAGCTTTATCCCGTTGGCTTTCTCGACCAAGAAATGGATTTGATGGATGTGGAAGTCGTGAACCTCCGGAGTGACGTTAACGATGTGCCACTCCTCAACGGTGCCGGTGTGAACGACGAACATCGGCGGCGCGTTGATCGAGAAGATTTGACCGTTTATGAGGAAGTGCTTGGAGCCTTCGCTGAAGACGACCGTGCGATGCGTAGTGGCCGGTGGAAGGGCGGTGGTGTAGACGTTTACCGGAAGCGGAGCGCCGGCGCTAAGAGGCTTGGGAATCGCGGTACGCGTAAGCGCGTGCGAGCTCGGCGGCACGATTTTCGCGAGAACCAGATCGGGATCGCGGTCGCCGCCGGAACCTGAGTCGTAGCACTTGGTGCGGAAATTCGTTGGGTGACTCGGCCCCGTGACGACGAATTCCGCACGCGACGCCGGCGGGACGATGATGAACGGAAGGGTCTCGGTCGGCGGATTCTTGGGATTGGTGTCGAGGGCGAAGCCGTCGATCGCGACCAGTTGAAGCGACTCACCATCGACGGCGAGCTTGAGGTTCTTGTGGCCGGTCGCGTTAACGACGCGGAAGAACTGCTGCTCGCCGGGTGCGATCGTAATATCCGGCTGCGTCGCATCGTTGAGCGTCACGGACAACCCGATTTCCGGACCGCACGGATCGTTATTGAGGGTGTTCGGACGCATCGTGCCCATCGCGTCCATGCCGTATCCCCCGCGCGGAACGATGTTGGCGCCGACACCGGTGTCGCGCACGATAATGAGTCGCTGCTTCATGTGCGCGAGCTGCGGGATATGGTGCTCCAACCCGTCGACGACGATCGCTCCCGACATGCCGGATTGGCCTACTTGGAAGTTCACTTCGCCGTGGATGTGCGGATGGTACCAGTAGAGACCCGGTTGCTGATTCGCCGGCACGTGAATGACGTAGTGCAGAGAGTGACCGGGCGTAGCGAACGTACCTAGCACGTCGTCGCCCGGCGCCAACGGCGTCGAGCCCATGCCGTGAAAATGCAGGTTGATGTATCCGGCCATCCCTGAACCCCGCCGCAACTGGTCGCTCACGTCGAAAACCATCGTTTCGCCGGGCTTGACGTTCACCGTCGGAATGACGCCGTGCATGCCGTTGTAGTCAAAACTCGGCAGGCCGGTGGCCGGGTTGAGATCGGCGATGAGTGGAACCTCGGCCACGCCGTGCACCGCGTAAATCACCGGGGGTTCGGGCAGCTCGTTGACGTCGTTGCCTCGAATCGGCGCTCGCGGCGAATACTGCCCCGGCGGGATGGCGTTCGGCGCACTCGATTGGCTGTTGCATCCAACGATCCAGGCGCACGCCACGGCAACGGTAAGCAATCGTTTGAGCATGACTACTCCTTCGCGAGGCTAACGGCTGCACCGTACGCCCGAACGGTCTTTATCGTTTGCGACGGAGCACCGCCGGCTGGGTAGGGCCAAAATTCGAGGTCGTCGCGCGCCAGATTCGGGCCAATCAACGTGCTGCCCGCGATCCAATCCTGACGCACACCTTTGCCATAATCGAGCGTCGTCGATCCCACGACTTTTCCAACGCCACTCTTCACGCTCAAGCGGTAAATCACCGCGGGCGATCCGCCGGTGTCGCCGATTGTGATTGCGCTGCCGTCCCACAGTACTTGTCCGACGGTGTTGATGTGCTGGCTCAGTTGCACCGCATGCATACTGTGCTCGCCGTGACCGAGTTCGGCGAGCGCGAAGCCGGCGTTCTTGCTTGCGAGCCCGTCGATGAACACGTTGCCGCTTCCGTCGTAACCGCAGAATCCCGGCGCGGCGATCGTCGCGTCGTCGTAGCGGGCCGGCGATCCCCATCGGTTTCCTCTGTGCGGGAAAACCGTAAGCACGAGCCCGCTGATGCCACCGCTAACGGCAAGGTTTCCGGTCGTCGGATCCACCGAGCAGCCGGAGGGAGGACCGTCAACATTCAGCGCCGTCAGCGGCTGCGTTCCAGCATGCGCGTATTCGACGACGTCGTCGCCGCCGACATCGGCAATCCAAACGTTTCCACTGCCGTCAGCGCACTCGCTGCGCGGATCGGCAAAACCGCTCAGGGTCCCGACGAGTTTCACCTGCGGATACGAATAGACGAGCACCGTGTTTGTGCCGGAGTCTGAAACGTACAGCAGATTCTCGCTCTTGGCTTCGGGTGCCATCCAAGCGTGTGGATGCCCGATCAGCGACGCGCTCGACTGCGGCGTCACGCCGCCCGGAACGACGCCGGCGCATCCGGCAAACATGACGGCGACCGCACAATAACCCAAACCAAAGCGTAGGACACGCAGCAGGCGCATCTTCAAGCCTCTCATGACGGTGATTTATTCGCCGCAGGCGTTCTGGAGAAAGCGGGCAGCCCCTTCGACTGCGCTTCGCTGCTGTTAAGCGTGCGCCCGCATTGGGAATAACAACCGCGCGGGTGTTAGATATGCCGTTGCTGCCTCCAAGGAGGGCCTTCTGTGAAAACTATCAGCACCGCTCTGCTTGCGATCTCGATCGTCTCGTACCCTCTCTACGTAATTGCTGCTCCATCAACGGGTAGCATGCGCGTAGCGCAAGCCGCATCGACACCGGCGCCGAACTTCGGAGCTCCGCCGTCCGGTCAGATTCCCATTCTTTATAACGATCGCCACGTTTATACCAAACCCGATGTGCTCAAACAGGCACGCGTCCTTGCTGCTATCGTCAGAGGTGGGACGTTGCTCATTCCGTTGCGTTCGATGTTCGAGCAGATGGGTGCAACGGTATCCTACGACGGCGCAAGTAAGACGGTGACCGTGAGCAAACCGGGCGCGGAGGTCAAGGTCACGGTTGGGAAACCGGAAGTCGTGCTCAATGGCGAACCGCATCCCTTAGACGTTCCGCCGATCATTTATCAGGGCAACGTGCTCGTCCCGGTCCGCGTGATCTCGGAAGGCATGGGAGCCTACGTTCAATGGGTTCCCGATCAACACGTCGTGGTTGTTCGCTATGTGCCAGCCACACCACCGCCACCACCGCCGCCCGCATCGGCTGCGCCGCCGCCACCGCCGCCCACGGCCGCCCCAACGCCCAAGCCTGCGTATCACGATCTGTTCGTTGCCGGCGATTACATCATTTCACCCAAGGTCTACAACGCGTTCAGCCCCGGCAACACAGGGACCGGCTCGTACGCGGTACGTGGCGCATTCGAGTTTACGGCACTGAACATTCCGTGGATGATCGAAGCCTCGTACGAGCAATACGGCTATCCGCACAACTGCGGAAGCGCCTCGAGTTCCAGCGTAGCAGCGACCGATCCCCAGTGCTTCGTTACCGGAATCGGTGGCGGCTATCAGACGTTTGTTCCGGCATTCTCCGCTCGCGATAGCGACATCGACGATCGCTTAGCCATTCGCCTCTTCAATCCGCGCGTTTATCTTGGCGTGGGATACCTGTGGCATTGGACTAACTATGGCTATCCAACTACGCGCGGCGTCGGCTTCGGTATTGAAAAACTACCGGATCTCGACGTTCCGCTCTCGTTCTTCGGGAGTTTCTGGTACTACCCGAGCATCACCGGTAACTTTTCGAACGACGAATTTCCGCAGTCGGTCACGGGGCATCCCGGCCTCGTACCGGGCACGGTTCAGCTGGGCTATACTTTGTACAAGTATCAGGCTGGAGCGGCCTACGTGATTGGCAAGAGCCCGATTTTCATCGAAGCGGGCTGGATGGGTGTCAATCTGACCAACAAAACCAACGCTCCGGTTGGGACGACCGCCAACGGTCCTTTCGTCGGCTTGGGAATAAAATTCTAACACGCGACGCACGACAAAACGTGAGCAGCCAGGGTGCGAAAGCTCCCTGGCTCTTTGCTGCGATTAGGAGAAACGATTAGCTTGAGCAAACCAACAACCTTGTGTCTACCGATCCGAGGCGTCCCGTGTCCTAGAGGCTGCCTTTAGTCCGTCTTACGTTTGCATAGTTGCAAGTCAGGGAAGATCATTATTAACGACCGCTCGCTTCGAGCGGCGTCAGGAGAGACTTGAAACGACATGGTAGCTAAAAAAACCTCACGCAAGAAAACGGCTAAGAAGTCCTTGGCGAAACGCGCGCAAACCTCGGTAAAAAAAGTCGCCAAGAAGGCGACGACCGCCGCCTCCAAAGCAACGCGTAAAACTAAGCAGGTTGCCCGAGGAGCGCAACGAGTCGGCAAGGTCATGGGCGTCATCGGTAATCTTGTCGAAGCCGGCGGTAAAGCTGCCGAAGACCTCACAACGCAGGTTGAAAGCCGTGGCCGCAAAGCGCTGGCACAATCGCGTAAGACACGCGGCGCCAAGCGTAGCCGAAAGAAACGCTAAGGTACGCGCCTGACCTTCGGAGACTAGACTTCGCGAAGCACCGCGAGCATATCTCTAAGCCGGGCCGGCAGACAGGCATCGAGTCGCGGCATCCCCTTCAAGGGGTCCATGCAGCCCCATATTGAACCATATTGCCGAAGGACTGTGAGCCATGACATCGTTCTGTTTAGCACTGCGTAATCTCACGCTTGCAGTTACGCTTGCGTCGCTCGCCGCATGCGCTTGGCCACAACCGCAGCTTGCCGTGCCCACGGCTAGCGTATCAACCGCTGCGCGCGCGCAGCGCCCGCATTCGTGGATGGCGTCGGGAGCGTCCGGCCGCAATCTTTTGTACATCTCCGACAACGGCCTCGGAGCCGTCGTCGTCTACACGTATTACCCGGATCCGATCACGTACGTTGGGCTCTTGATTGGCGCTTCGCATCCGCAGGGCGAGTGTGTTGATAAGAATCAAAATGTCTGGGTCGCCGATTCGGTGTTATACGAATACGCTCACGGGCAGAGCCAACCGATCGCGCTCTTGGGCGATCCGCAGGGCGGTCTAAACGCCTGCGCGGTCGATCCGCTGACCGGGAATCTCGCAGCAATTTCCTCACAGGTAGTCTACCCCAGTGTCGCGATCTACAAGCACGCCGCCGGAAGGCCGAAAATCTACGTCTTCAGCAACTTTGAATCGCTGGATGCCTGTGCCTACGACGCCAGCGGCAATCTGTTCGTGGTAGGTGCATCTCGATCCGGCCAAACCTTTCAACTCGCCGAGTTACGCGACGGTGGGCGGCGCTTTGGCGTCGTGACGCTCAATCAAGCGATTTCGACTGCCGGCGGCATGCAATGGGACGGTCAGCATCTCGTTATCGGCGATTCGACAAATTCTATCTTGTACCAGTTCGACATCAGCGGAAACACTGGAACCGTTGTTGGCTCGACCACGGTTACCGGTTCCAGTTACATGCGGCAGTTCTTCATCGAAAAAAATCGCGTCATTATCCCGAGTCCTTTTGCGTTCAAGGGAACGTTCGTCAACCTCTACTGGTATCCGAAAGGTGGATTTCGCACGCGAACGCTGTGGAATTTCAGCGTTCCGGTCGGCGCCGCGGTCAGTCTCGCGCCGAATCCAACTATCGCGCGATAATGCCGCTGACCTCGGTATGGAGCCGGGTGTACTTGTAGAAACCGTTGATCGTCTGCGTCGGAGAGTTGTCGCCGAACACCCCGGCCGCGAACTCATAGATCTGGCCGTCGTACGAGGAGTCGCCAACGAACACGTCGCCGCCGGAGTCCACCGTGACACTGGTCGGATCGCGCAGTTGGGTACTAGCGCCTTCGATGACGTGGATGGGGGCGACGTTTCCATTTGCGCCCGGCGCATAAATCGTAATGCTCTGCACCGGACCGCTCGTCGGGTTCGCGACGTATAGATTGCCACTCGCATCAAGCGCAATTGCCGATGGCCAGGTCGCGAGTTGCGTGTTTGAACCTGTAATCGTGCGAATAGGAATCGCATCACCGCTGGAGCCCGGCGCATAAACTGTGACGCTGCCGCCTGACGTGCCGAGGTTCGCAACATAGAGGTTACCGGCGCTGTCGAACGCGACGCCTGTCGGCAGCGCCAGACCAGTCTTGAAGCCGTGGATCTCGCGAATTGGCTTCACGTTACCGCTGGCTCCGGGCGCGTATACGTTGATACTGTCGGGATGCCCCCGCTGACTTCCCTGGTTCGCAACGTAGATGTTGCCGCTTTGATCGACCGCCACGCCGCTCGGTCCAAACAAGGCGGTCGCCAACCCGCGAATGCGTTGAATTGGCCCATCGTTGTGGCCAAAGAGGCCGGCGGCGTAAACGGTGACCGAGCGCGCGCCGCCGTTTGTCACGTAGAGATTCCCGGCGCCGTCCATCGCAAGCCCCATCGGGTTGTAGAGGTCCGTTTGGCGTCCGTAAATGCGCGCCGTCGGCTTTCCCATCTTCGTGGTGATCGGATACACGTTGAGCGTCGGCGATTGCCGCTGCCCCGTGTACGTCACGACGTAAAGACAACGCGCCGATCCACACGATGCGCCTTCGGGCACGCGAACGCTCGCGCCCGCTGCCTGCGGAATACCACCCCTTGCTTCCAACGCTGGGGCCCCTGCGCATGCGCAAAGCAGCGCGACGGGGCCAATCATCGCAAACATCACGACCGCGTTACAGCGCTCAAGCACCGTTCTTAACATGACGGGTCTCTCTGCGGTTTTTCCGCACTTCTGCCTATTGCCAGCGCGACGGGCCCGTTTACACCTTGCGATATCGTCAACATGGGCGCAGAAGCATCTTTTGCATACACTGTTACCGGGTTATTTCCATATTTGGCTACGTAAAGCTTCCCATCCGCGTCGAACTGTAACGCCTAGGGGGCGCCGGCACCTTCCCGTCCCGGAATTGCCGTAATATTGGCCAGGTTGCTACCACAGCATTTGACGCCGGACACCAGTCCGTGACATAGTGAGGGCAACCCCCCCGCGCGATCTTTCGGAACCAATGCGATCGAGCCGCGCAGATTTCTTGAAAGATCCCATCATTTCTACCTTCGAAAAACTCGGCTTGCGACAGCCGTTACAGTCCGCGCTGCGCGACCTCCGCTTCTCCGAACCGACGCCCATCCAAGCCCTCGCGATCCCGCCGGCCCTTGAAGGCCGCGACGTTCTCGGCAGCGCCGAGACCGGCAGCGGCAAGACGGCTGCGTTCGGCCTTCCGATCCTCCAGCGTCTCATGGACAAGCCACACGGGAAAACGCGCGCCCTTATTCTCACTCCGACGCGCGAACTTGCCGATCAAAGCGCCAAGCATATAGCGGCGCTCGCCAAACATGCAAACGTTACGGTTGCGGCGATCTATGGCGGCGTCGCCTTTAAGCCGCAACTCAAGGCGCTCAAAGGCGCCGACATCTTGGTCGCAACGCCCGGACGCCTTCTCGATCATTTGGCGCAGAAAACCGCGCGACTGGATAGTATCGAGATACTCGTGCTCGACGAAGCCGACCGCATGCTCGACATGGGATTTCTCCCGGACGTTCGGCGCATTATCGCCCAGGTGCCGGCGAAGCGTCAAACGTTCTTCTTCTCCGCTACACTGCCGCCGCAAATCTCCGGTCTCGTGCGCGAGATTCTTCGCGATCCGGTACGAGTGGAGTTGGCCGCCAAGGTCGCTCCCGTGAAGACGCTCAACCAAACGCTCTATGCCGTGCCGCAGGAGAAAAAGACCGATTTGCTGCTGGAGTTGCTCAAAGACAACAGCATCTATTCGGCGATCGCGTTCACGCGCACGAAAGCCCGCGCTAATCGGCTGGCCGCGGCGCTCCAAAAGCATCGGATCCCCGTCAACCTAATTCACGGCGATCGGTCGCAATCGCAGCGGACGCACGCGCTCGAGAATTTCAAGCAGGGCCGCTACCGGGTGCTCGTTGCCACCGACATTGCGGCACGCGGGATTGATATCTCCGCTCTCGGACACGTTATCAACTACGACGTACCACTCGTCGCAGTCGACTATTTGCATCGAGTCGGTCGAACCGCGCGCGCCAAAAGTTCGGGTGACGCCATCACGTTCGCCTCGTCGGACGAAGAGCCGTTAATCAGACAAATCGAATACACGCTGGGCAAACGGCTCGAACGCGGAAAAAATCCGCTCTTCCCGGAAGCCGGCACCGAACCGCCTAAACCGCGCGTGGTCTACCGCTCCCGGCCTCGTCGCCGCTAGCAGCGCTCCATCGGTCGCGGGGTTATTTACATCCCGATCCGCCTGCGACTGGAACGAAGGCTCGCGGTTGCTGATGAAGGTCGAGCGTGGAAACGCCAAGATCGCGCGCCCGCATATCGCTCGCTGCGAGCGGCGCGATACCAAAGGTGTCCTCGACAAACCTGAGCGCACTGGCCGTCTCCAATTGCACGTGATCTATATAACCTTTGCGCGTATATGGAGAAACGACGAGCATCGGGGTCCGGAAGCCTAGCCCTTCGGAATCCAGAAAGGGCGGCGCAACGTGGTCGTACCATCCGCCAAAGCCGCTCCACAGGACCACGACGGCGGTGGTATTCCAGAACTGACTCTCGCCGACGGCGTTCACGACGGACGCGACCCACCGCGGGCCGCCGCACGAAAGCGATCCGGAGAGGTCCGAATCGGCGTACGCGGGCGTAATCCAAGTTACCGACGCCAGATTTCCCGCGCCAACGTCCTTTATAAACTGCGACGACGGGGACGTACCTGAGCTTCCGCCTTTAATCCAGCCGAAGGCGTCCCACGTGTTGACGATCGGGTGTTGGCGGTCGGCGGTGCGATAGTAATTCCAGGTGAGCCCGGCGGCTGTTATTTCGTCCGCCAGCGTCTTGTACGAAAAGCACGCCGGGATCTCATTACCGCTAAACTCGTGAACAAACTGCTGATACACGCATCCGTCCGACGTTTTGCCGAACGGTTGGTTCTCCGCGTTGTCGGCCTGCGCGGCAACGAGATATTGATGCGCTTCAAACGTTGGATTGCCCGTCGACGAAAACATTTCATCGCCAAGTGCGTATTGCTGCGCGATTTGATAGTACGGCGCCAATTCCGACTCCGGAACGTGCGCGTACTCAGGTCGCGTATATCCCGGGCAATTCGCGTGCTCTTTACCGAAATCACCCGTCTTGCGGTCGCGCTCGAAATCTTGGAACGTATCCGAAATCGTGCAGTTCGCTTCAAGCGGGATCGTCTGGTTGCCGCACTTCCCATCCGCGCCCGGATAAGCGCAGAATAGATCGTCGAAACTGCGCGCCTCTTGCATCACGATCACGATATGTTGGATCGCACTCGCTCGCGAGTGCATGCCACCGACAACGGTTGACTCAATCGACGACGCGTTGATGGAATTCGAAATGTTGTTCGGAACGGCGCCGTTACTGCAGGCGGCTGTAACGAATACTATCGAGGCGAGAAAAGGCGTCGCTATTCTGCAACGGAACATCGTGCACTCCTAAAGATTACGCCGGCTCTGTTTTGTGGAATCGGTATTCTTGCTTGCGCAGCCGCTGCCTTCGCGACAAAAACTGACTGCTGTTAATGTTTGTCGTCGCTTCAGTCCAGTCCGATGACTCAAGTGGGTAACTAGCCATTCTCGCCACCTTGGCAGTTAGGTGTCTACGATGCGCAACTAACAGCGAGCCGGGAAGGCCGCGGAAATGGCAAGCGGGATGCCGAGTAAGGCCTAGTGTCGAAAGTCTCGATATGCGGGCTTGCGCTCTTAGCCGCTTTGCGGTAGGGATTTGCACAATTGCTTGGCTGTTGTTCGGTTGCGGCAGATCGCAGCCGGCGACGGTGACCAGCGCGATCCTTCCAAAGAGTTCAGATCGACCCACTTACAACGTCTGCCTCGGCCATGAGGCCGGAATATTCTTGCCGACGCTCGCTGTCCGATCGGCGAACGTTGAGCCGGGCATTCCTGCGGGCCTGACGCCGTCGAATCTCGAGTCTGCCTATAACCTACCCTCATTGACAAAGGGAGTTGGTCAAATCGTCGCAGTCGTAGAAGTCTGCGATAATCCCAATGTCGCCGCGGACCAAGCCCAGTATCGTTCCGAGTTTGGTTTGCCGCATGGAAACTTCTACAAGTTCAACCAGTACGGTGAACAGCGCAGCTACCCGCCGGCTCGCAGGGGACTCGGCACGTTCATTGACGTTGACGTGGAAATGGTCACGGCGACGTGCCCGAACTGCACGATCGATCTCATCGAAGCAAACGGACTGGACCAGAGCGACCTTCAGACTGCCGAGTCAACCGCGGTATCGCTGGGTGCGCGTATCGTAAATAACGCGTGGGGATGTGATGGCTACGGCTGTGTCGATCCGTCATATTTCGACGCCAAGGGCGTTACATACGTAGCGCTCGGCGCCGTTCCATATGGGACGGAAGTCTACCCCGCTGATTTCGATACCGTCGTAGCCGTTGGCGGAACGTATCTCTCGCAGGGCGGCGGAGGTAAACGCGGCTGGACCGAGACCGTCTGGAAGGGAGCCGGCGGCGGTTGTTTCCCGGACGATCCCAAGCCGCCTTGGCAGCAAACGACGACTTGTTCGGGACGCGTCTCCAACGACGTCTCGATGGACGCATGGAACGTTGTGGCGTTCGACAGCTACGACGACGTAAGTAAGGGAGGCTGGATCAACGTCGGCGGTACCGGTGTTCCCACGGGTCTCATCTCTGGCGTCTTTGCCCTCGCGGGGAATGCAAAGGAGCAAGATGGTGGCCGCACGTTCTGGAGCGCGATGCACCAACGCCATCTTTATAAGCTCGTGTGTGAAGGATCTTGCATATACGGCAGTCGGTTCTCGTACGCCGATGGTTGGGGCTCGCCTCACGGCATCGGTGCATTTTAAGTTGTTGCGTTTTGCCACTTTGTCAGCGTTAAGCACGACAAGAGTTGTCCGGCTCCGTATACAGGCTACGGCGTGCCGCTCGTGGTCCTCAGTTAAGCCCGACTACTGAAGCGTCGTCGCCATGGTGACGGCGGCCGCCATGGCGAGTTTGTGATCCTGATTCCACGGTGGTCCAATCGCACGCCGCATTTGCAGAAAGTGCTCGTCGAAATCGCCGATGTGTAACGCCCGAGCCGCCAAACCGGCCACCTGCTTCGCGTCGTACCAGTAAACGGTCCAACCGCGCGCCTCGGCCGCCAACGCGAGCGCTTCGCGGTACATCACCCAATCGGCAACGTTTCGGGCGCGATGATCTTTGATGCGCTCGGCAATCGTCGGCGGAAGTTGCGGCCGGACGCGCAAGGCAATCCCGAGAATGTGCGGCACCGATTTCGACACGGCTTCCAGCGCCGATACGGCGTGCATTTGCGCCGAAGCGCGTACCCGCTCGACCAACGCGACGGCTTCGTCAATCGGAAGTAACTGGCCCTCGTGATGATGTGGGATCCCCGGCAGCGCGTCGTCCACCAGTTCGACGCGGCGGCGGTCGAGCAGCGTGCCGTCGCGCGCCACCGTCACCATTATCGCCCAGCCACCGTGATCCGACACGCCGATGATGCCGCCGGTTTTTGACATGAACGTTCCTCTCGTCGCAGAAGTGGCCTGAATGCGTCACTTCTTGTCGCGCGGAGCCCTGGTTCTCGTAACGTTCTTCGTCGTCATCCTCTATTTCGTCCCCATCGGTCACGTCGATTTTGCCGAGAACTGGGGTGAGGGAACCTTCGGAATTTCGTTGCCGCCCCGGACGGGCGCCGTCGACGGGGTGGATCCAGGCTCGCCGGGCGATCGCGCCGGAGTACGCATCGGGGATCGGCTTGTCGAGAACGGAAACTATGAAATCGCCTCGCGCGTACGCGCACCCTACGCCGGCGAGCGCGAGCGGCTAACGTTCGAACGCAATCACGTAACCTACACGGTAACGCTAAGCGCGCGCCCAAATCCCGATTTCGGCCTGCTTCAACGTATCGGCGGCGTGTTGGCCTACATCCCGCCGACGGTTTTCCTCATCGTCGCTTTTCTACTCGTCTTTCTCCGACCGTCAATAGTGTCGTGGTCGTTTTACGTTTTCGCGGTTGGATATTTCGGCACGAGCCCGGCGTTCATGTACTGGTCGCACGTGCTCTCGCCGCCGGCATACCTCGCCCTCTCTTTCCTGTTAAGCACCGTTTTCGGCCCGTGGAGCGTGCTGCCGCTGCTGCCCTTCGTCCTGCGCTTTCCCAATGGCGACGCCCTGGGTTGGCGGCGGCGCATCGATCCATTCGTCTGGGCCTTTATCGCGGCCGCATATGTGCCGTACGTTATCGAGTGGCGGCTCTTTTGGGCTTCGGAATCCATTCCGGCCTGGGACATCATTCCGGGGACGATCATTCCGCTGCTCGCGTTCGCATTCGCCGGTTTGATTCTCGCAAAGAATTTTGCCACGGCGACCCCGGCCGACCGCCAGCGGTTTGCCTTCGTCGGACTCGGCACGCTGATATCGTTCATAGCCTATGCGATTTATTTTGTTCCGGGCGTGCCGTTTGCGGTCGGGCAAGTCATCGGTTTTGCCGTCGTGCTAATGCCGCTGTGCATCGCGTATGCCGTCTTCCGCTTGCGCGTGCTCGACGTCAATTTCGTGCTGAACCGGGCCTTGGTGTACGGCCTGTTGTCGGTCGGTGTGATTGCATTCGTTTCGGTTCTGGAC